>Ga0208410_1000001_pt1 | contig 347025 bp, 339 predicted proteins | sample ETN02SmetaG_3_FD_185787 | JGI IMG/M metagenome (GOLD analysis project Ga0208410, IMG submission 185787) | Marine microbial and viral communities from oxygen minimum zone, Eastern Pacific Ocean - ETNP2014F10-02SV257 (SPAdes) (version 2) | ecosystem: Environmental > Aquatic > Marine > Oceanic ... | reverse complement strand
TTTGTAGCCACCTGCTGGCGTGTAGGCGGAGAATCCGACCCAGCGATGATGTTTGGGCCGATTTTCGGGCCGATTCGAACTTCGCCGTTGAATGTCAGCAATCTTCACAATGAATCTTTGACTGAGTTTGTAGAGCTACTGCATTCAAGTTCGATCGAAACTGTGCGCCAAACTGCGGTTGAACAGATCATGTTGATGTTGACAGAACAAATGCCCATGATTTATCTATCCCACGCTCAATCTGCTGTTGTAGGACACCCCGATACCGAGGGTTTGGGGTATTGGCAGCTACCCAATGGCGAAGATGTATACGGCCAAGTCGCGGGAGTAGGTCGCTGGTCAGATGTCTGGATATCTGATGACTAGTGAGGGAACTTCACTCGACTTATTGGGTTGGGGTCGACAAGGTCTCGCATACCCCGAATTAAAAGAAAATGAGGGGATCGGAAGGGTTGTGGTTGAACACCGAGGTGCTTATGAGTTGATGGGCCCTTCTGGGTTGCATGAAGCTATATTGGCAACCTCATCGCGAGAACAAGCCGAGGATCCAAGTGACTATCCGGCAGTTGGTGACTGGGTAATCCATACATTGGATCCAATCGACAATCGAAGACTGGGAATTATCCAAGTCTTGCCGAGGCGTTCACGGGTGCTTAGACGAGCATCAGGAACTGCTCCGGTTCCCCAAGTAGTTGGATCCAATATTGATGTTTTAGGCATAGTTGTATCCACTGACCAGGAAATCGATGAACATTTGATTGAGCGGTACTTGGTTACTGCTGAAGGGGGCGGTGTGTCTCCAGTGATCATTATTAACAAGAGTGATTTAGGTGGTGGCGCAGAGATCCAAGAACTGCTCGTAAGACGAGGTGTTCGATGCCCTATCTTTCTGACCAACGCACATAGGGACGAAGAGCTGGGTGAGGTAGCCAAGTTATTAAGTGGTGGCGCGACGCTCGCGTTAACGGGAGCATCTGGTGTAGGTAAATCAACATTGGTGAACCAACTCGTAGGTGATCCGGTGTTAGCCACAGGGTCTGTTGATAGCGAAGGTGCTGGGCGCCACACAACAGTGCGGCGAGAGTTACTCGTCGCTACTCCTGGTGTGGTGATTGATACCCCGGGGTTACGGGAAGTTCAGATATGGGACGATGCTGGCTTGGAGGCTGTGTTCAACGAAATTGCTGAAGCTGCCCTAGATTGCAAATTTGCGGATTGCAGCCATAGAGACGAACCAGGTTGTGCGGTAACAGCTGCGTGTGCTGACCAGCGAATAAGTTCAGACCGACTTGTTTCGTATCTAGCCTTATGTCACGAGTTGCAGGAGCTTAGCGATGAGATAGAGGAGTACCAGAGATCTCAACGCCGACGGCGAGATTCTCGTTCTACTTAGCGGCCCTTGAATTGAGGTTCACGTTTGGCCATGAAGGCTTCGACGCCCTCTCGGTAGTCGAAGCTGTCGAAACAGGCGTCTACAAGTTGATTAATTTCATCGAAGTTTCTGTCCGACTCCGGCTTCGTCCACTCGTCGGTAGCTGCCTTTGCAGCACGAATAGTTAATGGTGCATTCCTGCAGATCATTTGAAGCCAGTCGTTAGTTACTGCTTCGAGTTCAAGCTTTGGTACAACTCGATTGACTAAGCCAATAGAGAGAGCTTCTTCGGCGCTGAATCGGTCCGCTAGAAACAAGATTCTTTTTGTTGCTGAAGGTCCGATTAGTTGAACTAGTCGTCCGAGTCCCGCGGACCGGTAACCAAGCCCTAGACGAGCAGCAGGGATCGTAAACTTCGCATCATCAGAGACGACACGTAAATCGGCAGTGAGAGCCACAGCAAGCCCACCACCAATGCAGTAACCATGAATCATGGCGACCAACGGCTTAGGCATGGTTGCTAAAGCTGTGTATGCCTGATCGGAAACATCGTCATACTTCTGATTCTCGGAACTATCAGTTCGTTTGTCGGAGAATTCGCTGATATCAGCGCCAGCGGCAAAGGCCTTGTCACCTTCGCCGCGCAGAAGCACAACACGAATTTCTTCGTCATTGGCCAGGTCGTTGGCCGCTTCGAGTAATCCGTGCCACATATCTGTACTTATTGCGTTATGACGCTCTGGGTGGTCGAGAACAATGGAACCGACATGGCCGTCTCGTCGAATATGCACAACTCCGCTCACTGATAGAACGCTACACGGCATTCAGCGCTGTCGATAGGTGGCTATTCTCGGCTCGATGTATAGATGCGCAAGACGATGCTCATTACTCCTGCTTGTAGCTGCGATCTCTGCTGGCTGCGCCGGAACCCCACCCAGTTCTCGGCTGTCGTCATCGTCGACATCAACTGTAGAAATCGCTGTTCTGGAACAATCCACGGAAGACATAACTGACGTTTCAGGTGGGGATCGCAGTGGCGATACCGCTGTCACAACTGCAAGTGAAGCCGTAGAGCTCGATAGATGGCCTCTGACAGGAGTTCAAGATGAAGGGGTGGGTGCTTGGCCGGTGCTCATAGCAAAGATCGATAACCATGATCGGGCGAGGCCTCAGGCTGGGATCAATTCGGCAGACGTGGTGTTCGAGGAGATTGTTGAAGGTGGTCTCACCCGTTTTGCTGCTCTGTTTCACTCACAACAAACAGACCTTCTTGGGCCGATACGTTCCGTTAGAACGAGTGATTTTGATTTGTTACGTAACTTGAATAGGCCGTTGTTTGCGAACTCGGGTGGAAACGAAGCGGTGCTCCGTCTGTTGCAAGAGATCGAGTATGTAGACGTCAGTTCTAACGCCGCCATTGATGCTTATGAACGAATAGAAGATAGACCCTCACCTCACAATCTCTTCAGCGATACAGAATCTTTGCGCACTGTTGGAACTAGTCGTGGGGAGGGAGGGTCTCCGCCAATGATGTTCGTCCGTGAAGGTGTCGATCCATTAGTTGCACCTCCTAACCCTGTTAGCGGACTTGATATTGACTACGGATCCACTTTTGTGGAGTACCGATGGGACCAAGACAACAAGAAATGGGTTCGAAGTCAGAATGGAACACCACACCTTGATAGCGATGGTGTCGTTGTGGCTCCCGACGTAATCATCGTTCAAGTGGTTTCGTACGGGCGTAGTAGAGCAGATGGAAGATCACCCGAGGCTGTGCTACTAGGCGAAGGTAAAGCGCTCGTGTTCTTCAATGGGAATGTCATCGACGGGTTTTGGAAACGATCTGAAGCTGATGAGGTGACTGAATATTTTGATCGTGACGGACAAACTATTGTTATACCCTCTGGCCGCGTTTGGATTGCCTTACCCCGAGTTGGTCAGGTCGAAATTATTGAATGATATGTCGCCAACTATCACTACTGGTTACTAGGCGGCACCCAATTGGCATCGCGACGTTCCCTAAAAGCTCCGATTCCTTCTTCGGCCTCAGGGCTTTGAAATAGTGACTGGCTTAACTCGGCCGTCCACTCCCAGGCTTCACTCCTTTTCATTTGAGGAACCTTAGAAATGAGTTGTTTAGATGCGGCGAGAGCCTTGGGTCCACCGCGCACAACTTTGCCGAGTGTTTCCCTGACCTCTTGGTCTAGTAAGTCCCTTGGAACTGAGCGGTTGATCAGACCCACTTCAGCTGCATGAGAAGCCGGGATTCGTTCACCGTTAAGGAATAGCTCACTGGCGTCAGCTCGACGGAGTTTAGGGAGACAGACCACTGATATCACGGCTGGAGCCACTCCGATTCGAACCTCAGTAAAGCCCACGATTATGTCGTCCGCGGCAATTGAAATGTCGAATGCAGCAGCTAGACCGACCCCGCCACCTGTGCAGTGTCCAGCGATTCGTCCCAAAACTGGTTTTGGGGACTCAATGATGTCGTCGAGAATCTGAACGAAGCTGTGGCGAGCAGTAGGTTGGGTGACTCCAGGTTGGTTGGCTTTGAGATCAGCTCCTGCGCAGAAGGTGTTTCCGTTGTTGGTGAAAAGAATGACCCTTACTTCAGGGTCAACTTGAGCGGTTGCCAGGTGATCTCCAACCGAGTTAACCATCTCAACACTTAGAGCGTTTTTGTTCTCTGGACGGTTGAGGGTGATGGTTGCTACCCCGTTGTTTACTTCGTAGAGAGATGCTTCGTCTGAATTTGTCACGACTTTGAGCCTAGTGAGTGCACAGGTCTTAGTTATAGGTGAATCTAAGCTGGTGTTTGTGACTAATACTTTTTCTTCGATGGCCGCAACATTGAATGAAGCTTGTGGAGCGGACCCAGATTGGTTGTGTCGGAAAGTTTTCGAATGGACCGACAATTCCGACTTAGCGGGTGTAGCGACATGGTTAGTAGATCGACCGGTCAAAGTCGTTGTTATTGCTATGTTGGCGTTGGTTATTCGTCGGGTTGTGCATCGGGCGATTGATGGGCTGATCGACCGCCTTATGTCCGAACGGTCGTCTGATGAACGAGACGCCGTAGCAGCAGCTGAGGCGGCGACAGGGACATTGCGTCGAGAATTACTGACTGAGAAGTTAGCTTCGTTACGCGAAAGAACTGAGAGGGCTCGACAAAGAGCGAAGACTCTCGGTGTCTTGTTCAAAAGCATTGCTTCAGCGGTAATTGGAGTGGTGACCATCATGATGTTGCTTGGGGAGTTTGATATCAATCTTGGACCATTGATTGCCGGAGCTGGCATTGTGGGTGTGGCGATCGGCTTCGGATCCCAAGCGTTGGTCGGAGATTTACTAAGCGGCATTTTTATGCTTATTGAAGATCAATATGGGGTAGGCGATGTAATTGATGCCGGTGATGCAACTGGCACTGTGGAGTCAGTTGGTCTGAGGACCACCCGGATTCGCGATGTGCGTGGGACTTTGTGGCATATCCCGAATGGCGAGATTCGCCGGGTCGGAAATATGTCACAAGTGTGGGCTCGGGCGATTCTTGATATCGACGTTGCCTATGACACTGATCTTGATTTAGCGATGGAGACAATCAAGGGAGTAGCAGATGGGCTATGGGAAGAGCAGCTTGAAGAAGCGACCATTGTCGAGGAACCGGTGATCTCCGGAGTCCAGAATTTTGGTGCTGACGCTGTCACCATCCGCCTATCGGTTAGGACTGAACCTGCAGAACAGTGGAGCACTGGTCGGGTCTTAAGAAAGCGTATTAAAGAAGCGTTTGATGAAGCAGGTATCGAAATCCCGTTCCCGCAACGAACCGTGTGGCTGAGGAGCGAAGCCGATCAAAAGGACCCGGTCAAGAAGGCCGGTCCTGGATTCCAGACTGGTTCTCGAGGTGGCGGAACCGATGACTCCGAGTAAGTAGAAATTGTCTAGTCGATGACAAGAACCTGAGTTCCGACTCCAGCCCAGGCGAACAGTTGTGATGCTTGGTCGTCTCGGAGGCGTACACAACCTTCTGAGCGGTAGGTGCCTAGCTGTGCTTCTGATTGCATAGCTTCGCCAAAGCCGTCAATAGGGATGTTGTGAAAGCCAATTGCTTGTTCCACCCCCCAGGTAAATCGGACCATATATTCCATTCGTATGTCATCGTGTCCGGCGATTGTGTGTCGGGATTTTGAGAAAACTTGGTAGCTGCCGGGTCCGGGCTTGTCAGCTCTGCCGCTTACAAAGAAGTTGCCGCTGATAGACCCGTCCTTTTCCACTAGCCAGACTCGATGCCGCTCATTCGAGAAAATTATTCGACGTCCCGACCCGGAACCTTCAGGCACGCCGGGCGGTATCGAGGTCATCATCCAGTAGCCATCACCATCTCCGTTTACGGTAAACGTCTTGATGGGAGCGAGTTCGTGAGCAACCATTTGTCCGAAGTGTCTTGCGGTCCCGAACGTGAATACCTTTCCCCTTTGGCTCACTAACCAGTATCCCTTGCCATCGGCAGTTTGTTCTGCTGCAACGATCAAGCTGCTCGACACTCCGTTGTTGGCTAGAGATCCACGAAAATGAGATGCACCCAGCGGGTAGACGGCGCCGTCGGCGGCAACCAAGAGGTAACCGTCTCCGTCTGGGCTGGAAAGCAGATCGATTACCGGCCGGTATAGCGAACGGTCAGCTAAGCCCCCTAGGAATGGCGCTTCGCCGAAAGCGAAAACGCCGCCATCGGCGGCGGTTAGCCAGTAACCGTCTCCGGATGCATGAGGTTCAAGATCAACTACGGGAGCTTGCAGATCAAGGTGAGTGAGAGACCCTCTCCATAACGCAGACCCGAATGCGTATACAGCGCCGGTAGCGGTCACCAGCCAGTATCCGTTTCCGTCTGGCGTGAGGGCCAAGTCCACTACCGGGCCTTCTAAAGAAATTGAGCTCAAGTCACCACGATGAACAGCATCGCCGAAAGCGTGAACCTTTCCGGCGGTCGTCGTGACCAAATAACCGGCCCCCATTTTAGAAGACGCTACGGCAGCGAGGTCGAACAGTCCTTCTTGGGAGAGATCACCAAAATGTTTCGCGTTGCCGAAGGCATGAATCTCTCCACTTTCTTCAGAATCCGCAACTGGATAAACACCTGGTTCAAGCCAGTCAGCAGCCCAAGCTTTGTCAGGTATGCAGCAAAGGATTCCGATGAGAAGGACGGCTGAAAAAAAAGAGCGAGTCATTGGTGGCGGGTTCGGCAAATCATGTGTCTTGTCGTTAACTGAGGTGAATTACTCCTCTTGTGCGAGAGTTACCTCAACGCTGGGCGGAGCTTCCTCTTGTTCTACTAGCTCGAGAGCGTCAATGTTGCCTGCCTCAATCAGGTCGTTGCGGGCTAAGCCGACTTGTCTGATGCGTTCATTCGACGCGGAAACGACAACTGTGGCGGCCTTGACCTTGAGACTTCGTTTTGCCTCGGTTTTAGCTCTTCGAACTTCGGAGAGTGTTTCTGAAGCTGCATCCAGAATCCCTATGTCTATACCTTTTTCTAGCCCGTCGCTTAGCTCATCTGATGTAGGCCATGGCGCGGAATGAATTGAATCTTGGTGCGACCAAGACCAGACCTCTGCCGTGACGAATGGAAGGAACGGGGCGAAGAGGCGAAGTAGCGTTTCGAGTGTGATTTTTAGGGTGATGTGGGCTGACTGTGCCTCTTGGTCGCCTTGGCTTCCGTAGGCGCGGGCCTTGACCAGCTCAACGTAATCGTCGGTGAAACTCCAAAAGAACTGTTCAGTCCTTTCGAGAGCTCTGGCGTAGTCAAATTCGTCGAACGCGAGTGTCGTTGTCTCGATGAGTTTTAAGAGCTTGGATAGGAGAGCTTGATCTAAGGGGTTGGAAACTGAACCCGAGTCTGCTTTGGAGTCGCTGGCGAGTGTCAAAGTGAACTTAGAAGCGTTCAAGATTTTTATTGCTAAACGACGGCCGATCTTCATCTGGCCCTCATCGAAAGCCGTGTCGGTCCCTGGCCTTCCGTTGGCGGCCCAGTATCTAACTGCATCCGAGCCGTATTGATCTAAAAGTCCTTTTGGAGTGACGACATTTCCTTTTGACTTGGACATTTTTTTCCGGTCTGGATCCAAAATCCAGCCTGAAAGGGCGCAGTTACGCCAGGGTGCTGTGTCCTCTTCTAAGTGAGAACGAACGGCTGTCGAAAACAGCCAAGTCCTAATGATGTCGTGACCTTGTGGTCGCATATCCATGGGATAAGTGCGAGAGAACAGGTCGTCATCTTCTTCCCAACCGCAGGCGATTTGTGGAGTCAAGGAGGACGTGGCCCATGTGTCCATGATGTCGACTTCACCTACAAAGCCTCCTGGCTTATTTCTTTGAGTCTCATCGAATCCTGAAGGCACATGCGATGCTGGGTCCACCGGGAGCTCATTCTCATCTGGGACTATGCGTTCTTCCCATAGGACTTCGCCTTGTTCGTCGATTTTGTACCAGAGTGGAATAGGTACTCCGAAGAACCGTTGGCGGCTGATAAGCCAATCACCGTTTAGGCCTTCGATCCAATTGCTGTAACGACCCTGCATGTATGGCGGATGCCACTTCATTTCATCACCGCGAGCTATTAAGGCTTTGTTTAGATCGGCGTCTCTACCGCCGTTTCTGATGTACCACTGGCGGCTCGTTACGATTTCTAGTGGTCGGTCACCTTTTTCGAAGAACTTTACGGCGTGGTTAATAGGCCTTGGTTCGCCGACCATTTCTCCTGCCTCTTGAAGTAACTGCACTATCTCTTTCTTTGCTGAGAAAATAGTTTTCCCTGCCATCAGCTTGAATGCTTCCAGTCCCTTTTCTGAACTAATGGCCTCGGGTGCGTTAGGTGTAATACGTCCAGAGCGGTCAATGATTGCGCGGACCGGAAGTTCTAATTCCCTCCACCAAGTGACATCGGTCGTGTCACCAAAGGTGCAGACCATTGCGATCCCCGTTCCCTTTTCTGGGTCAGCTAATTCATGGCCAAGGATTGGAACTTCAACGTCGAAGATAGGTGTGGTCACCGTTGTGCCGAGCAGATCTTGGTACCGCTTGTCGTCGGGGTGCGCGACTAAAGCAACACAGGCAGGCAACAGTTCAGGTCTGGTGGTGTCAATAATGATTTCGCCGTCATCTGTTGAACTGTGAAACTTCAGTTGGTGATAAGCGCTTGGTTGTTCACGGTCTTCTAACTCTGCCTGAGCAACTGCTGTTCTGAACGTCACATCCCACAATGACGGAGCCTCAGTCTGATATGCCTCGCCTCGCTCAAGGTTCCTAAGAAATGCTTTCTGGGCGACGCGCTGGCAATGTTCGTCGATCGTGGCGTAGGTCATCGACCAATCGACACTCAGACCTAGTTGTCGCCACAAGTCTTCAAACGCTTGTTCATCTGCAGCCGTCAGGATGTGACATAGCTCAACGAAGTTTCGTCTTGAGACGTTGACGTCACCGCGCTTCTTTATCGCTTTCTCGTCGCCAGCGTCTACTGGTCTTTCAAAGTCAGGGTCGTACGGAAGAGTTGGGTCACAGCGGACCCCAAAATAATTCTGGACCCTTCTTTCGGTAGGAAGGCCGTTGTCATCCCATCCCATTGGATAGAACACTTCGGTGCCGCTCATGCGTTGATACCGAGCAATAGTGTCTGTATGTGTGTAACTGAATACGTGGCCAACGTGTAGTGACCCACTCACCGTCGGTGGAGGTGTGTCGATACTGAAGATTTCGTCTCGGCTCTTAGTCCTATCGAACTGGTATATGCCGTCCTGTTCCCATATTTCGTTCCATTTGGACTCAAGACCTTCGATAGTTGGTTTGTCGGGAACCCTCGTCATGATGTGAACGGTATCTGGAGCATCCTTGTCACCCAAGGCATATAGCCCATATCGGCTGAAATGATCTGATGAAGCCCATAGCGAATAGCTGAGAAAACTTGTGTTGAAATACCGCACTGTCGCGATAGCTATCCGTACTCTGGCTTCACATCACCACTTTGACTTCCTTACCTCAATTAGCCGAGGCTGACGATTCGACGGACGAAGAGATAAGTCCCGCGAAACAGCCAGTGAACATGTCGCTGCGCAGAGATGCTGCTATGGCGCGGCGTGTTCGCTCCTTTGCCGCGGTTGTCATGGTGTTAATGCTTTCAGCTGAAGCAGCTGACGCTATTCCCGGTGCGAACGTTCCTCCCATGCCCTTGGGGGTTGTGTTGGCAGGGCTATTGATGTTCGTGAATTTTGTGGATCCGACACGAGACCCGCGGGTATCTCAAAAAGTGGCTGTTCAGCGACGGAACATTGAACTTTTCTTGGACGCCTTGATTGTGTTTTTTGCTATTTGGTTAGTCGGGCTAAACCCAGCGAGCAGTCTTTGGGTTTTGTTGCTCTTTCCAATTGCTCAGTCTGTTCTTAGGCTTGAAGCGAGGCAGATGGCTTTATATTTTGCTTCGTTATTTGCGGTTTATGTTGGTGGCGAAATATGGGCAGCGAGCCGTTATGAAGACATTCAGTTCGAGTTTTCAACGACGGTTCAACAGGTTGCGGTGTTGCTTGTAGTTGGAGGTGCGGCAGCAAACTACCGGCAATTGAACGCAGTCTTTTCGATGATCCTGAACCGGAGAGATGCCCTAGACAACCAACAAGAACGTCGGCGGGCACCTGGAGACGGCTTTGCAGTGGTTTATATCGATATAGCTGTCGCCGACGGATTACCAGCGCAAATGACGCCTGAGTCCCTACGGGAAGTGGTTGCGAAACGAATTAGCGGTGCTGTGCGCCAAGAAGATCAAGTTCTGACTAGTGATGCTGATGCTTTTGTCGTGTTGCTTGAAGGTTTACACGAGCTAATGGATGCAACTGTCGTTGGCGAAAGGATTCTGAAGCGGTTAGAGAGCCCAGTTTCGGTTGGAGGAAGATCGGTGGAAGTTGATCCGCGAGTTGGGGTTGCGTACAGCTCTAATCGCGTCGGCAGTCCTGATGAGCTAATCGAAGCAGCGGGCCGTAAGGCCTTCGGCGCTCGACGCGACGGTGAAGACCGCCTAGTGATCCATGACACCAGTGAACACTTGGAGTCCGCTGCGGGCTAAGACTCAAAGTTCTAGAAAGTAAAACTGCGCAGAGATTGCTGCCACTGTTACCCGTTAGTAACTTTCAGGCATGGATTTCAACCCAGAATTGAACGAAGATCAACTTCAAATTCAGCAGTGGGTGCACGACTTCGCCACAGATGTCGTTCGACCCGTAGCTGCTGAATGGGATGAACGGGAAGAAACCCCGTGGCCCGTGATTCAAGAGGCAGCCGAGATCGGTTTATATAGCTGGGAATTCATGGCTGAAGCGATGATGAATGACCCCACTGGTTTAACCATGCCAGTTGCGCTAGAAGAACTTTTTTGGGGAGACGCAGGTATCGGACTTTCCATCATGGGAAGCGGCCTAGCTGCTGCGGGTATCGCAGCATCGGGAACACCTGAGCAGGTAATGGAGTGGGTTCCGCAGTGTTATGGAACAAGCGACCAACTTATGCTCGGAGCTTTCGCGTCTTCAGAACCTGACGCAGGTTCCGATGTCGCAGCAATGCGCACCCGAGCCGTATATGAAGAAGCGACAGACGAGTGGGTGCTCAATGGCACCAAAACATGGATAACTAACGGTGGCATTGCCGATGTCCATGTAGTGGTCGCCGTAGTTGACCCTGACCTAGGCAGTCGTGGACATGCCAGTTTCGTGATCCCACCAAACAGTCCCGGAATATCTCAAGGCCAAAAGTTCCTAAAACACGGCATACGGGCCAGCCACACTGCTGAGGTAGTTCTCTCTGATTGCAGAATCCCAGGAAGTTGTGTGCTCGGCGGTAAAGACAAACTCGATGAACGTCTCGCACGAGTGAAGGAAGGCAAATCAGGCAATGCCCAAGCCGCCATGCAAACCTTCGAATCCACTCGACCCGCTGTGGGAGCCCAAGCGGTTGGTATAGCCCGCGCGGCATATGAGTACGCGCTTGAATACGCCAAGGAGCGTCACCAGTTCGGACGGCCCATTATTCAGAATCAGTCCATTGCCTTCACATTGGCTGACATGGCAATGGAAATAGAGGCAGCACGAGCCCTCGTCTGGCGCGGTGCATGGCTTGGGAAGCAACGCAAATATAAGAATGCTGAAGGGTCGATGGCGAAACTCAAGGCCGGTCGCGTCGCAGTATGGTCCACAGAACGAGCAATCCAAATCCTGGGCGGATATGGATATGTGCGCGAATACCCCGTAGAGCGCTGGCATCGAGACGCCAAGATTTACGACATTTTTGAAGGCACCGAACAGATTCAGCAACTTGTCATCAGTCGAGCCATTTCAGGTATGAGAATCGAATAAATTCAAGGAGACCCATTAAATTTAGGGTTTTGAGGGCCTTTTACCAGCAAAAGCAGCTAAATGAAAGCGAAAAATACTTAACTTTTGGATATGCGCGACTAGCCCTCCCAGGTCACCTACCATGGTCGTAGTGCCCAACGACCCTGTGGTCATTGGTGCACTGCCAGTCTGTAGACCATAAGGGGGTCCTGGCGAATATGATGTCAACGATTTTGACCATCATCATCATGGGCATGTTGCTTCAAGGTGTTATGGCAGTCATAGACAGCGTTCTCGACACCGTGAACGTGAACTCAATGTTGAAGTCGATTCCAGTAGTTGGATCGAACCTCAACCTCATCTGGGCTTATCTCTTCGTAGTGATCAGCAACGTCAATGATGGCGCTGGTGTTTTCGGCTATGGAGCAAGCACAGAAATCCTACAAATGGGTAGGTTCGGAGCTGATATTGCTACAGCCATTGCCATTCTCGCATTCATCCCAATTCGGGATGCCGCGATTTCGGCGCTTGGTAAAGGTATCGGTGGCCGCTAACTAGCCATTGCTATTTCATAGGACGTCTAGAGCGTCTTAGTGTTGAGGACCGTCAACTTGACGGTCCTCAGACATTTTTGAGGACTTAGTTATCGAAATAAGAACCACCAGTGATGGTGCATTGGGATGGCGAGACGTAATCGTGCGAAACTCTTTGCCGTACGGATTTAGCTGATGCTGTAGGGCCGACCGGGGGACAAGATGCGCGCAGGGCTAGTAACAGGAAAAGGTGAGTTTGAGCTTGTCGAAAGAGAAGACCCTGCCCCGAACGCTGACGAAGTCGTCGTCGCGATTCAGCGTTGCGGTATTTGTGGAAGCGACGTTCACGCCTATGTCGAAGGTTGGAAATACTCGCCAAGCGTTTGCGGACACGAATGGGTGGGGGTCATAGCAGCAGCCGGACGGGATGTAATTAATGTTAAAGAAGGCGATCGTGTTACTGGAGCGATAGCGCCAGGATGCGGAGCGTGTTTGGAATGCCGAAATGATTTGAGTCAGTACTGCAGAACCGCATGGTCTGATTACGCTGGTCCAACTGGCCCCACCTCTGGAGGGTTCGCACCGTTTCTAGGTTTGAAGGCAGAAAGAGTTATAGCTATACCCGAAGCTATAGATACCGACGACGCGGCGTTAATAGAACCAGCTTCAGTAGCGTTTCATGCGGTTCGTAAGAGTCAACTACGAGTCGGCGATGTTGTATGTGTCGTTGGCTGTGGCCCGATAGGACTGCTAACTGCTCAGGTAGCAAAAGCGGCGGGGGCTGGAGTGGTGATAGCAGTAGAACCCGATGAGAGTCGGCGGAGATTGGCGTTGGCCACCGGAAGCGATATTGCTGTGGCGCCAGGCGATGAGCTGCGAGCGGTTCTAGACGAGATGACTCAAGGTCTGCAGGCTGACTTGGCTTTCGACTGTGCAGGGATTCCCCAGACAATGCAACAGTCGGTTGACATGGTTCGTCGCGGTGGGTCAGTTTGCTTAGTTGGAGTCACAGGACAAGAAGCTCAAATAAGTCCAATTCGATGGATCAGCAAAGAGGTCACACTAAATAGTTCGATCGTCTTCACGTTGGAAGAAATGAAAGCCACATCGAACATGATTGCTGATGGACGTCTGTTAGTAACCCCACTCCGCGACATCGTTATTGACTTAGATTCTTTAGGTTCCACGATTGATGATTTAGCGGAACGGAGAATCGACGCTGTAAAGATTCTGGTCGACCCGACTGCCGGTTGAAGGTACGCGCCTACAAAGCGGCTGTAACAGTCCCGTCACTCACCATTTCCGAAATCTGCTCCTCGTCGTAACCTAATTCCAGGAGCAACTCGATGCTGTGTTCACCTAGCCGTGGTGCGTGCCGGTGAAGTCCAGTTGAGCTTTCTGAATACCTCACTGGATCTCTCACGTACTTGTATCTACCTTCAGTTGGATGATCGGTTATGTGTACTAGGTCTACCTGCGACAAATGTGGGTCCTCTTCGAGATTCGCCAGGTCGAGGACTGCGGCAGCGGGTATCGAGACCTTGTCGCAAAACTCCAGCCACTGTTCTGTTGTCTTGAATTGAGCTGCTTCAGCTATTAATCCATAGAGTTCAGATGTATTGGCAACTCTGGCGTTGTGTGTCGCGAACTTCTCGTCTATTGCAAGTTCGGGTCGCTCGATAAAATCAAAGAAATCTTTGTAGTTCTTATCGGTGTAGGGCAATAGGGCTACGAATCCATCAACCGTTTCATATGGCTTTCGAGCTGGCGTTAAAAGTCGTTCGTAACCGAATGGACCCTCGGGTGGTTCGAATGCGGCACCTCGAAGGTGTTCCACCAAGTTAAAGCTGACCATCGTTTCAAACATGGGCACTTCTATTCTTTGACCGACACCGGTTCGATACCGATGGATTAATGCCGCCATGACTGCTTGAACAATGTGTAACCCGGTCACTTTGTCAGCTATCACCGCTGGAACGTAAGTCGGGCGACCAGTAGTTGCGGTAAATAGACCAGCGAGACCAGAAGCTGCTTGTATCGCGTCGTCATATGCGGCTTTATCTTTGTAGGGACCATCAGCTGAGAATCCATTAGCCCTGCAATAGATGAGAGATGGGTTTATCGATGTGACAGAATCCTCGTCTAGTCCCAAACGAGCCAATGCTTCGGCCCTCATGTTCGTAACGAGGACGTCTGCAGTTTTCGCCAAGGCGAGGATCACTTGTTGGCCGCGATTGTCTTTCAGGTCAATGCTGAGGGATCGTTTGTTCCGTTGAAGATTCAAACTGAATCCCGACATGCCAGCGCTCCTACTGGGTAGTCCGTTTCTAGTTGAGTCGCCTGTCGTGGGTTCCACCCGAATAACGTCAGCACCATGGTCTCCCAACATTCGGGTAGCCATAGGGCCCATTAAGACTGTCGTGAGATCGATTATTCGGATCCCGTCTAAAGCACCATGTTCCATCTGTCGATCATGTCAGGTGTAAGCGTTTAGATACCAAATTCTTTTGGCTGGTCGGCGCTAGCTCTTTGGACAAGACCCCCAAGGCCAGTGAGGATAAGACCCGCTAGCTGTTCGGCTAGATCTTCAGCTGAAGGTCGTTCTAGCTGAGTGAGCCAGTGGCGACAGACGCCTTCTGACATTGTGACGATAGCCCTCGCGTATGTTTCAACGGTTGCGCTATCAAGCCATTCGCTGAGCAGCTCGGCGATAGTTGCCGACATTCGGCTTTCAACCATTTGGCTGCCGTTTGCTGTGTCGTCATCTTTTGGAGCTGAACGACCGAATAAAAGTTGAAATTCACGCTGATTTTGTTCAACGAAAGAGAAGTAGGCGCATAGAGCATCAACGGTGCTTTGATAATTGCTTTCGGCTGCTTTAGCAGCGCGTACGACGTCGTTTGCAAGTCGATCGGCGACATCTTCTATTAACTCGACGTAAAGGTCTCTTTTGGAAGTGAAATGTTGATACAGGACCGGTTTAGTTACGCCAGCCGCTTTCGCGACGCCGTTCATCGATGTGCCGTGGTAGCCGTTAGCTGCAAAGACCGTCATAGCTACGTCCAGTAGCTGCTCTCTTCGTTCTGAGGCGGGGAGACGAGTGGGCATGGTGTGATTATTAGGGTCTCTGTGGAGAAACACTGAATGATACGAATAATTTCAGGTTTCAACTACAAACGGCGGATTCCCCGAACACTAATGGCCATGTGGAAGCCCTTGGTCTTCGCGGTCAGCGGCATTAGCGGCATAGCCGAAGATTATTGCTGGTGCGAGTATGAGAGAGCCGATAATTAAGAGGGCAACTGTAAGTGAGGTCGAAAGAGCAGAACCCTCGATGTAGTAGTTGACTACGAAAACAGCCAACGCGCCTCCGAAGCACCCATAGCCCCAGCGTTTCCCCATATTGGCGATCGAGCGCACTTTCTCTCGAGAGCGAAGGACTGGATCATCCGGCTGATTATTTGTCACGTCTCCTCATCTTGAGAGTCGAGGGAGGATGTGCCTTCGAGTGTCGAGAAACCAGGTTGGGTTTCAGGTGGCTCAATTGGATTCTTTGTCGAAGTAACGACATCTGGAGTGGAAGCTGACCATGTTGAATGACCCGGTTCGTAACCTTCGAACGGATCTGGTTGGCTGGGGTCACGAAACTGGTCGTATTCGACTGCTTCGTCGTAGTAGCTAGCGGTTTCTCTAAGAGGAAAGAAGACCCGAAATCCGAGGTTTGCGAGTCCACAAGCGACAATTAAGTCTCCAAAAGAAAACACTTCTTTGAACCAGCCGATAGGTACTACAGCACCTAAGAACCACAGGGTTTCTTCACCACTCCGAAAAGCTCGTGCCGCTCCGAGTCGGACGAGTTCGATTGATTCCAAGTCTGTGATTCCAGCGTTAACCACAGCGTCGACGGTTACCGGTATGTACCCGTTTAAGACTAATGGAATTAGATTAAGTGTCGTTCCGAGAAGGATCAGTGAAGCTCCAGTGAGATGAAGATTCATGGCGCAGGTAACGGCAATCAAGACAAGAGAGATAGCAGTCAACAACGAGGGGTAGGGCACCCCTAGTCCTGAACCCACCAAAGCCTGTAAAGCGACACCGACTGCCGGAATTGGCCAGAACACGACTCGTGTTGCAAAAAAATAATCAGTTGACCCGCGAACAAAAAGTCCAACTGCGGCACCAGCAATCAAGGCCAACGGAATGAGATACATCGGACACGATGGTAGTTGGCGATCTGAGTTTCTCAGAGACGATTTTGAATCTCGTTAATTGATGATCAAGCATTGACTTGATAAGAGAGGTAGGTTGACCGACGCTTAACTCAGATGCGATGGAAGGAGAAGCTCCATGGAGATCAGAGCAGAATTGACCGCCACGGTTTGGAAAGTGGTGGTTGAACAAGGTGCGATAGTCGCTGAGGGCGATGAACTCGTGATCCTTGAGTCAATGAAAATGGAGATCCCTGTTGTAGCGACGGTCGCCGGAACAGTCACAGAAATGCGAGTGGGCGAAGAAGACCGAATCAATGAAGGTGATGTTGTAGCTGTTATAGAACCGGCTTAAATGAGCTAAGCGGTGCCTTACTGCAGAATCTCTGGGTGGTCTCGGTGCAGCAGCGTCGTAACATCGTCAAGAATGTCTGTAGTCGTTGAGTTTGAAAGAGTCATTTCCGTAGTCGGCTCCTTCCCGGTGTTAACCGGTTTAGATCTTCGTGTCGACCAAGGCGAGATCCTTCATGTCCGGGGAGAAAATGGTGCGGGCAAGACGAGCCTTTTACGTGCCTGTGCCGGCCTTCTTTCTGTGAGCTCGGGTAATGCTTCAGTTTTAGGGTTTGATATGCGAGTTGATCGAAGAGCTCCCCGACGTTACATAGGGCTCTTGGGTCACGAAAATAATTTGTATCGGGACTTAGGAGTTAGCGAACACATTGAATTTAGGGCCGCGTCCGTTGGAGCTAGAGCAAGCGACACTGCTGCTGCTCTCGAGCAAGTCGGTTTCCCTCAACAGCTCTGGACTGTGCCCATTGGCTCGCTTTCGGCCGGTCAGCGACGAAAGGTAGCTATCGCTTCACTACTCGTAGGGCGTCCACGGTTGTGGTTGTTAGATGAACCTCATGCCGCCCTCGACACCGAAAGCCGAAAAAATCTTGATGGCATATTGACGGAAGCATCTACATCAGGGGCAACGATAATTTTTGTCAGCCATGAAAGTCCTGCGACTAAGGACATCGCATCTCGGGTTGTCACTATGGACGGCGGCCGGATAATGGAGGACTCCGGTGCTGACTGAAATGTTTCTCGTTGCTCGAAAAGATTTGCGAGTTGAGCGGCGAGCGAAGATCGCTCTCGGTCAAGTAGCCCCATTGGCGTTATTAATTTTGATGGTCTTTGCATTTGCACTCGACGCCAACACCTCGTTGTTGGAGCGAGGAGCAGGTGGCTTGTATTGGTTAGCGGTCTTATATGGGGGAACTCTTCTGATACAGCGATCGTTTGACGTCGAAACAGACGACGGGAACATGGATGCCCTGCGAATGTCGGCTATTGGAATGCCATCGTTATTTCTAGGAAAAGCATTGGCCTTATTTGTTCAGATCACGGTTCTTGAGTTGATACTTGGGCCTGGAATTCTCCTTTTGTACAACGTAGGAGTCGTTGACTGGGCATTGCTCTTTGCTGCGGCGATAGCGGGAACGTTAGCTTTTTCAGTTTGTGGGGTTCTTTGGGGAGTGATGTCTGCTGGCTTGCGAGTCCGAGCTACCCTTCTCCCGTTACTCTTGGTTCCTGTTTTGGCACCTGTTCTGCTTGCAGGTTCTAGAGCTTTTGAGACGGCGCTCGGAGTGCGCGCTGGAGCCGGCTGGACTTGGGCTGGTTTGATGTTTGTAATCGCTGCGGTCCATACAGCACTGGGCCTCGGAGCATTTGGATTCTTGTTGGAGGAGGGATAATGCCAGGAGCAAATAGCGGTGCCAAGATGACGGCAACGCCGGTCACCCGTGTTCTGGGAGTATCTGCTTTAGCAGCGACAGCATTAATGGCCGTCTTAGGTCTTATCGTCTCCCCGCCCGATGTCATTCAAGGCGAAGCGGTCCGCATGTTGTATGTGCATGTGCCGTCAATCTGGATTGCATATGGAAGCTTCGCTCTAACTTCAATCTCAAGCGTCTTGTTCTTACGACGGAGCAGACGAAGAGCAGATCAGGGCCGACACTATGACCGACTAGCAGGCTCCGCTGCGGAAGTCGGCGTTGTATTTACCGCTATTACTCTTATTACTGGGATGCTTTGGGGAAAAGTGACCTGGGGAACGTATTGGCAGTGGGACGCTCGGCTGACTACCACGGTTCTCCTTTTTGTTACCTATCTCGGTTATCTAGCTCTGAGGCGTTTGCCGGCTGAGCCGACAGTCCGGAGCCGACGTGCGGCAGTTATGGCTCTCATCTCATTTGTTAACGTGCCGATTGTCCACTATTCAGTTGACTGGTGGAGGACCCTGCATCAAAAAGCAAGTCTTAGTGTTGGTCGCCGACCAGAAATTACTGGCGAAATGTATTGGACATTGCTTTATTCAACGTTGGCTGTAACCATCTTGGCAACATGGTTAATAATTCATCGATACCGAGTAATTCGGCTCGAAGAGTTACGCGATGAAGAGGGGTTAGAGGCACTTATCGCATCGCGACTCAACAAAGATGTTGGGGGTCACTGATGATAAGGAACGGTCATGAGTGAAGTAGCGACAGTTGTAGTTGGCTGGGGGATTACGTTCGTCGTTTTAGCGACATATTCAACTTGGGTGGTAATACGCGGGAAGGGCATCGGTCAAGAGCTCGGTATTGGTGAGATCGAACAGTCCGACGTTGAAAAAGACACCGGCGCGACAACGGACTCTTAACAATGGACTTAACCCCACTGCATGAGGTTGAAGCACCAAGCGACTTGCGTCGACGGGCACATCGCCGACGTCGCTGGTCAGTTTTGGCGATCTCAGCGGTGTTAATTTTCGCAATGGCTTTTATCACGGCACAGGGCCTAAGGAACGCCACGTTGTTTTTCCGAAACGTTGATGAGGCCGTCGAGCAGCGTTCTGAGTTAGGAGAACGCCGTTTCCGAATACAGGGCCGGGTGATCCCATCCAGCGTTAAAAGCGAATCGGGTTTGACTACTTTCGAAATTGTTCATAACTGCGTAGTTGCATCAGTTCTGCATTCATCTGATCCGCCCGAATTGTTTAGCTCGCCATGGATTCCAGTTGTATTGGAAGGGCATTGGATAGCTGGTGAAGTCATGACCTTGGGGGGAAACGACAGTCACTATTTTTCCAGCGATCGAATGCTTGTAAAGCACACCAACGAGTACGCGTCAGCTAATGAACAGCGAGTAACAGAAGAACCGCCAGAGGGCTTTCTTGACCAATGCTCGTTCGAGGTTCCGGCAGCTGCATCGTGATAGCGCTACTTGGCACTATTGGGGTAGCCATCGGATTTGTTGGAGCGGTTGGCGGAGTAATCACCTTAGTTTCGGCGCTGGTATCAAACCGAGAGGCGCATCATCGAAGAGCAATAGCGTGGATCTTTCTGATGGCAGGGGGCTGTCTCTTGGCCGTGGTGGCGATGGAAATAGGGCTGTTGCGCGACGACTTTTCTATGCAGTATGTGGCCTCGAATTCGACGCGCTCTACACCGTTGCTCTACAAGGTCGCGACTCTGTGGGGAGCACTTGAAGGCTCCTTGCTCCTCTGGGCGTTTGTGCTATCTGGCTATGTGACTGCCGTGACTATTAGCTTCCGTCGGCAAATCCAAGATCGTCTGGTCGCATGGGCCTTACTGACAATCCTCGTTGTATGTATTTTTTTCTTCGGTCTTCTGGTGGGACCAGCTGACCCATTTGGCACTTTGCCAGTCGCTCCTCTTGATGGGGATGGGTTGAACCCGCTGCTCAGGAATCACCCACTCATGGCGATTCACCCGGTGATGCTGTATCTGGGTTATGTCGGATTCACTGTCCCGTTCGGATTTGCCGTAGCTGCCTTGGTGACAGGTCGTCTCGGTGAGGGCTGGCTTGTGTTGACACGTCTTTGGACGCTTATTGCATGGGTAAGTCTGACTGTTGGGATACTCCTGGGAGCCTGGTGGTCCTACGAAGTATTGGGGTGGGGCGGCTATTGGGCGTGGGATCCAGTAGAAAATGCTTCATTTCTTCCATGGTTGACAGGAACGGCTTTCATTCATTCCGTGCTTGTCCAAGAACGACGTGGAATGTTACGAGTGTGGAATTTGTCGTTATTGCTAACAACCTTTGCATTGACGATCTTTGGCACCTTCTTGACCCGTTCCGGTGTCATCGATTCGGTTCATGAATTCAGTGCGTCAAGTCTGGGACCTTTGCTTCTTGGGTTTTTCAGCTTGATTTTGGTTGTATCGGTAGTTCTCATTGGCTGGCGCGGGGACGAACTTCGCTCTCCCGGTTCGATAGATTCGCCGCTGTCACGTGAAGGGGCTTTTCTCGCGAATAACCTTTTGTTCACGCTGTTTGCATTCATTGTTCTTCTAGGAACGGTTTTCCCTCTAATAGTCGAAGCCATCAACGATGATCAGTTGGCAGTAGGTCGACCGTATTTTGATCGGATGCTTCTTCCTATCGGTGTTGCGTTACTTCTAGTAATGGGTATAGCACCTGTCCTTACATGGAGATCTACTGCTGGCCAGACCATCGGTAAACGGGCCTTGGTCCCTGCTGCTATCGGCGCGGTGACGATGGTCGTGGCCTTGATGCTCGGGGCTCAGGGCCTGGGACCGGTTCTTGGTATAGGGCTCGGCGGTTTTGTAGTTGGGTCTTCAGTCCGCCATCTCTTTCTTGCTGTCCTGCGGAATGGTTGGGCGGGTATTACAGGTCGGTCTGGCGGAGGGATGGTCGCCCACATCGGAGTTGCTTTGCTTGCTTTCGGATTTATAGCGAGTACTTCATTCAGCGAAGAAGGAGAGTTTCAGCTACGACCGGGGGACCGAGGATCGGTTGCGGGTCACGAAATAACGTTCATTGAGATAGTTGACGAAATGGATGGCCCGGATCGTGTTGTCCGCGCCCGCATCAATGTGGAAGGCCGAGGTGTATATGCTCCGGCGATCACTCAATATCCAACCTTTGGAAGACCGATCTCCACACCATCGGTAGCCACCAGCTTTGTGGATGACGTGTACTTGAGTTTGATCGCCATACCAGAAGAGGGCAGCGATGTGGTTGTTGTGCGAGTTCTGGTTGAGCCATTGGTTGCTTGGATATGGGTAGGAGGTTTGGTGATCGCTGGAGGAACGCTCCTCGCGATGGTCCCGGGAAGAAGACGTTTTAGTGCCTTTGTTGAAGAGATCGAAACTGAAGAGGCCGGTTTGTGATCAATTTGAACGTTTGGGCTGTGCGGCTACTGAGTGCCACCATCGGAGTCGTTCTTTTGGCGTTCGTTGTCATCTTGGCAACCAGGGAAAGTGGCAATGGGGCGGCCTCGAGCAGCCCATTGATCGGCGAACTGGTGCCAGCAGTTACCGGGGAAAGCCTTAATGGAACGAATTTCGATATTGACGAGTTTTCTAATAGGTGGGCGCTAATAAATTTTTTCGCTTCATGGTGTGTGCCATGTGAAAGAGAACACCCGCAGCTAGCTGAATGGCAGGATCGACATAACGCCAATGGAATCGTCGTCAGCATTCCCTTCGGAGACACCGAAGAAGATGCACGGAATTTCTTTGAGAAGCATGGAGGGGATTGGCCTGTGCTGATGGACCGGGACGCTGCTTGGGCAGTTGCTTTTGGTGTCATGCGACCCCCAGAATCTTTCCTAGTTAGCCCTGGCGGTATCGTCGTGGCTAAGTGGCAAGGACAGATAACAGCTGATGAGGTAGATCGAGTTGTGAATGATCTCGAACGCAAAGTTGCTGACCAGTGAAAGCTCGACATTGGGTTTCATGGTTTTGTGTGGTGTTCGTTTCATCTTTGGCTCTCGTAGTGGCGGCGATCGCGGATGACCCTCCAGCCACTGAAGCTGAGCGTGCCTACGAGATAAAAGAAACGATGCTGTGTCCGGTGTGTGATGGCCAAAATGTTCTCGAATCAAATGCGCCTGTTGCCTCAGCGATACGGGCGCAAGTAGATCAACTCGTGTCGGAAGGACGGTCCGACGAAGAAATTCGAGCTTGGATGGCTCGCCAGTACGGCAAGGATGTAAATGCAAATCCTCCCCGAACGGGAATTGCTTCACTGGTATGGGCAGTTCCCGTCTTTTTGGCTGTCCTTTCAGCAGCCTTGATGGTTTCAGCCTTTAGAAAATGGCGTGTTGGTCGAGGAACCGAGCCATCTGATGATGATCTTGAAATAGTTTCCTCGCTTCGGGAGCGAACTTGAGAGATTCGAATCGATCCGTCCCGAGCAGAGTGCCCCTTACCGAAGAGCAAAATTTTCTTTTGCGTTCGTTGGATGATTTAGAAACCGAACACTCCAAAGGTGACTTGAGCGATGACGAATACGTAACTCTGCGAAATGACTACACACACCGTTTGGCGGCAGTTACCCGAGTCATTGCAGGATCTGAACCGGCTTCTTCGCCGGAGAAGCCGAAACGCTATCTCTGGTGGATGAGCGCAATCGTTGTTATAGGTATTGCTGCCGGGTACGCAGTTGCGCAGTCCTCTGGGTTACGTGCTCCTGGCGAGCCGCTTTCGGGAGAGATAGACCGTTCACCCAGAAATCGTCTCGCTGACGCGCGAAACCTCTTTTTTGCTGACGATATGGAAGGAGCTAGAGGAATTGTTGAAGAGGTGCTGCGGGACGCTCCAGGCATGTCGGAAGCTTTGGTGTTGTCAGCACAGATACACGAACGAATGACCAACCCGTTGGCCGCTATTCGCCAACTTGACGAAGTTTTAGAAAGTGACCCGACAAATATCGATGCGTTGACGTTGCGGGGATGGATTTTGGTTCGCATAGATGACCCAAGTGTCCGAGAGGAAGGGGTAGAGAGTCTTGATCAGGCGATTTCTATGCAGCCTGATGGGTACGATCCGTATATTTTTCGCGGTTTCGTAGCGCGAGAATTGGAACGCGACCTTGATTTGGCTATCCGAATGTACGAGATGGCTCTCGATCGGGACCCGCCTAATGCAATGCAGACACAACTCAACAGAATTATTGAAGAGATGAGGTCGGAGCTAAACCGTACCTCTGGCTAGTTACCCGAACAGCTTTAGACGAGAGTTGTGCACATCGAATGCCCCATGGCGAAAGAGCCAGTTAGCTGAGGCGCGGTCTCTCCGTGCAGACCTGCCAGCATTCCTCTTACTAAGCCACGGTCAATCGCACATAGAACCGGGTGGTCTATTGCTGCTTGCCCAAAAGGACAATGTTCTGACACGATTCTCAGTTGCCCATCAGAACCCTCACTGCGAGCTGCGAAGCCGTGTGAGGTCAAAGTTTCAGCGACTGTTGTGACTGCAGACTCCAGAGAACGTTGAGCATCTCCGGGCGCCATTTCTGAAGCTAAGTGAAGTCCATACTCGTGACCTACTTCTTCGGCCAGTGCTTCTGCTTCAGTGGGGGGAAGAAGTGCGAGTGCTCTGCCCAGCAGCGTTCCCATGAGGTCATCATGGCGGGCGGGAAACTCAAAGGTGATCTCAGACTTGGCGGAGTGGTAACGCTTAGACGGACGACCGGCCTTTGCTTCGCGAGGTATGTCCACCGTCACGTGACCAGCTGCTGCCAATTTGTCAAGATGATGCCGTGCGACGTTGTTATGTATCCCCATCTTTATGGCGACATCTGCTGCAGTTAAACCACTATCTGACTCTCTGACGCTCAAATAGATTTCTCGTCGTGTTGCATCACCGAAAGAAGCCGTTATCGATTTGACAGCGGCAGAGAAAATTTCAGGAGTGAGCGACTGGCCATCCACACCACTAGATTCTACCGAAGCGCTTTCGGTATGCGTCTAATCGTTTTTGAACGGGACCAGGACTCGACATAATGACTATTTCTGATCATGATCTAGCCGAGATCGTTGGGCAAGTAGTTGATCCTGAATTGCGTCGCGACCTTCGCACCATGGGAATGCTCCGTGGTGCCTCGATGGCGGGTGGGACCGCCCATGTTTTGGTAGCGGTGCCAGCTGAGGAATGGCCAGCCCAGAGTGAATTAGTAGACCTCATCGAAAGGGCCTTATTGGAGAGCGATGAGATCGACTCAGTCACCGTTGAATTTGCAGTTATGGACGAAGCGGAACAAGCAGCAGTCCGTGACCAACTAATCGGAGACCCAGCTTCAACAGTAGGGAGCCAGGAAGCGCATGGTCATGCTGAAGGTAGAGCAGTGCCGTTCGCTGAACCGGGTAACCGGACTCGAGTGCTCCTGATCGCTAGCGGTAAAGGCGGAGTTGGTAAGTCAAGCGTTACAGCTAATCTCGCCATCGCTTTGGCACAGAAGGGTCTTCGGACTGCAGTCATTGATGCCGATGTTTGGGGATTCTCGATTCCGCGTATGTTGGGTGTGGAACGTCCTCCAACTGTGATCGATCAGATGGTCGTGCCGGTGGAAGCTAACGGAGTGCGATGCATATCAATGGGATTTTTTGCTCGAGAAGACCAACCTGTTATTTGGCGAGGGCCAATGTTGCACAAGGCTTTGGAGCAGTTTTTGACAGACGTGCATTGGGATGATCCTGACTACCTCCTCATAGATTTGCCCCCAGGCACGGGAGATATCTCACTTTCGATGGCTCAGTTCCTGCCTAAGTCTGAACTTATTGTTGTGACTACGCCGCAACCCGCGGCACAAAAAGTTGCTCAAAGAGCTGCGTATATGGCAGAAAAAGTGAATCTCCAAGTCCGCGCAGTTGTCGAAAATATGAGTTGGTTCAGAGGCGATGATGAGAAGCGGTACGACATTTTCGGTAGCGGCGGCGGAGAGGCTCTTGCACAAGAACTCAATGTTCCCCTGCTGGGCCAGGTTCCTTTGGTCAGGGAACTCAGAGAGGGCGGCGATGTCGGTCGTCCGATAATCGTCAGCGACCCAGACAATGAAGCCGCAATCGTTTTTCAGGAAATGGCTCGACTCTTGACCGAAGAATATTTGCCTACTCGAAGATATAACGAGGGCCTCAAGCTCGTATGAGCCAAAATGGTCGTGTGTCAGCACTTGAGAATTTGCAGTTCGACAACCGCTTCACAACCTCTCTCCCCTCGGATGGGGCACAGGACAGTCATTCCAGACAAGTTGTGGGAGCTTGCTACAGCAGGGTTGAACCCGCAGCAGTGCGAGATCCGAAATTAGTAGCGTTCAGTGTCGAGATAGCAGAACTTCTTGGGCTCGCGCCCGAACAAATTAAGCAACAAGATGTCGTTCAGATTCTGGCGGGCAACAAATTGCACGGAGGGATGGACCCTCATGCGGCTTGTTATGGCGGACATCAGTTCGGCAATTGGGCCGGACAACTCGGAGATGGGCGAGCGATAGCACTAGGTGAGGTGATCGATGTCAATGGTTGCCACCAGATGCTTCAACTGAAGGGCGCAGGGCCCACTCCGTACTCTCGATCGGCTGATGGTTTAGCCGTTTTGAGGTCATCTATACGGGAGTTTCTTTGCAGCGAAGCCATGCACCATCTAGGTGTTCCGACGACTAGGGCACTGTCGCTAGTCACTACGGGCGATGAAGTCATCCGCGACATGCTGTATGACGGCAATCCGCGCCCGGAACCAGGAGCAATTGTTTGTCGCGTGGCCCCTTCATTTATTCGTTTTGGCAGCTTTGAAATTTTCGCTGCTCGCGGAGATCATGAAACGTTGCGGCAACTGGCCGACTTCACTGTGGCTACTGAATTTCCCGAAATTGAAAATGACGATCCGGATCGTTACGTAACTCTCCTAGGACAGGTAGCGGAGCGCACCGCCGACATGGTTGTCGAATGGTTACGAGTTGGCTTCGTTCATGGCGTCATGAACACTGACAATATGTCGATTCTGGGCTTGACTATCGACTACGGACCATACGGTTGGTTGGATAATTATGACCCTAACTGGACGCCAAATACGACCGACGCTCAAAATCGTCGATACCGGTTCGGCAACCAACCAGCGGTAGCGCAGTGGAACCTCGTGCAATTAGCCAACGCTCTCTTCCCTTTGGTTGAGAAGGTCGAGCCTCTTCAAGAAGCACTGGAGCTCTACGGGCACCGATTCGAAAGTCAATGGGCTTCGATGATGGCTAAAAAATTAGGTTTACCCAGTCTTGACGAAGCACCCGACAAAGCGCTGGCGGAAGACGCTCTACAAGTGCTTCAGACAGTCGAAACGGACATGACCATTTTTTGGCGGGAACTCAGCAGCGTTAGCTGTTTGGAGTCAGTTGAACCATCAGACAGAGTTCAACCATTAATGAACTCGATATACAACTTTGATCGAGTCACCCAGGAACAGAAATCAGTGTTTACCGAATTTGTCGAGAATTGGGCCGCTCGACAACGAGGAATGGGTAGTGGGGATGAAGCACGACGTTCCTCCATGAAAGCCACCAATCCCAAATATGTGCTCCGAAACTACATGGCGCAGCTAGCCATCGAACGAGCTGAGCAAGGTGACACGTCTATAGTCCAGGAGCTCTTAGACCTGCTGAAGTCGCCGTACACTGAACAGCCAGATAAGGACATTTACTACGCTCCCAGACCGGACTGGGCGCGAACTAAGACTGGCTGTTCGCAACTGTCTTGCTCATCATGAATATGGGATCCTCGGTGGTGCCAAGCGAACAGCGGCCTACGCTGTTTGGCTAGCAGTAGCGGCAGCAAACAAACGCTAAAGTCGCAGAACTCGAAGAAAAGGTTGTTTCGTGGAAATCAGAGTCGGCATGATGAACGTGGTACGAGAGTTGACCTTTGAAATTAATGATGATGAAGCCGATCAACTTAAGTCTGATTTGGAGTCAGCTTCCTCAGCAGGAGACGGCATGCTCTGGGTGACTGACCGTGATGGTCGCAATCTCGGACTTGTAGTAGGTCAGCTTGCTTATGTCGAACTTGGAGTGCCCGGCGACAGACGTATCGGATTTGCTACCGATTAACGGACCTGATTTCCATTGCGGTCGACCCTTTGGCAAATGATTCTTTGCTGAGACGCCGATCCCGCATGTAATTTCGTTTGGCATGGCAACTCTGGCCGAACTGACTCGCTTAGGTACCGGCCTGTCAAAAGATCAACTGCGACACCTGCAACGACTTATCGCGTGGTGGGGGATCCTCGCGGATTTGTCGTTTTCTGACCTGCTGTTATTCGTTCCAATACAAAAGCAAGGGGTTGAGTTTGCCATCGCATCTCAGATACGCCCAACTACGGGACAAACTTTGTACAGAGACGACCACGTAGGCCTTCGGGTTTCAGACGTCGACAGGCCGTTGGTCGCGAGGGCTTATGAATTACGAGAAGTCGTAGATGGCGAAGTACCAATTAAGCCAACCAACCGCCGGGCGAGTGTCATGTGTATCCCGATCAGCCATGATGACGAGGTGATCGGAATTCTGAGTCGAGAGCTGATCCCCAATTTCGCGGAACGTCGCGACCCAGGAGAACTTGAACGAACTTATTTGGAGGCATTTCACCAACTCGCAAAGATGATCGCAGCTGGCATCTTTCCTTTCACTGATAATGAAGTCGATATGGATGAGATCCCACGAGTGGGCGATGGTTTGCTTGTTGTAGATCCCGAGACGAGGATCCAATACGCGTCACCGAATGCACTCAGCACTTTGCACCGTGTAGGTGTCCTCGGAAATGTGGCCGGCCGACGTCTCGAAGATCTAGGGATTAAACACCCAGTTATCGGTAGCGAAGTGGGTCCTCTACGAGCGGTTGTAGCCGAAATCGAACGAAACGATACAGCGGTCCAATTGTTAGGAGTTCCGCTCGTTGGGCAGAATCAGTCTCGGGGTGCAATTGTTCTCTTGCGAGATATAACCGAGCTTCGCCTGAGAGACCGGCTACTCGTGTCTAAGGACGCGACAATCCGAGAGATTCATCACCGCGTCAAAAATAATTTGCAAACAATCTCATCTCTGTTGCGCCTTCAGGGGCGGCGACTTGAGTCAGATGAGGCCAAACTTGCTATTGATGAGTCCGTTCGGCGTATCCGTGCCATTGCGCTTGTGCATGAAACGCTGGCAAATGAAACTACTGACGATGTGAGCTTGGCGGATGTTGCTGGGATGTTGGCTCGAACTGCACAAGACAGCTTCACATCTCCTGATCGGCCTATCCATTTTGAAGTAATTGGCGACGCCGGGTTAGTCCCATCAGACGTTGTCACGCCGTTAGCGGTAGTGCTCAACGAACTTCTACAAAACACCGTCGACCATGCTTTTCCTGCGAGAGCTTTCGCCTCTGAAGGCGACATTGCGTTGGTAGAAATCTTTCTTGACCGCAACGAAGAAGAGATAAGGATGGCGGTGAGAGACAACGGGATCGGCGTATCAGCAGACTTTGATAGTGAGACTCAGAAAGGACTTGGGTTGACAATCATTAGGGGCTTGGCAACGACAGAACTCGGTGGAGCTATAGAAGTGCGGCGTAGACAGGACTTACCGGGCTCGGAAGCATTGGTACAAGTTCCGTTGACAGCTAGTTGAACGGTTTAGCTTCGACTTTCACGGTTGCTGAATCGAAATTCAACCAAAGTTGCGCCGAGCTCTGTTTCGTTCGCGGCGAAGCTGTCGCCGTTCTTCCTCTGAAGCCCCGCCCCACACTCCAGAGTCCTGATTAGTTTTTAACGCGAATTCGAGACAGAGTTCTTTTACTGAACAATCGAGACACACTGCTTTGGCGGCCGCTATCTGCCGTAGGGCTCGACCAGTCGAACCGATAGGGAAAAAGATAGTGGGATCTACTTCCCGGCAACTGGCGGTATTTCTCCATACGCCGCTCTCTAGCAGCATGGATCCTCGAGCGCTCACGTCTTCATATCCTCCAGGTGCTACTTGCGAAGGGGTTTCGCAAGCCTATAAATCACTGCTGACTCTACAAATGTCGGCGGCAAGAAACTGCTTAGATGCCGAATCGAATAGTCAAAGGACATCTTCGACACTGGTGGCACCCGAACTGCGATAGGACACATTACGGTCGGGCACATGCCTGATCAAGAGATTCTTTTCGATGGCTACCGGACGGAAGATAAACAAAACGACAGCGACTACTAAATGAAGCATCGTCCAGTTGTATACGCGCATCGAGGGGCATCCCGAAAGGCAAAGGAAAACACCATCCAGTCCTTCGAAGTCGCAGCCAAGATTGGGGCCGATGGTGTGGAACTCGATGTGTGGAAGAGTCTCGATGATGAACTAATGGTTCACCACGACCCTTCTGTAAAAGGGGTTTCTATTGAAGGTGCCAGGGCTAAAGATTTGCCGGATTATGTGCCTACTCTCTCTGAGGCGCTCGATGCGTGTCTCGGTCTCAAAGTCAATATTGAAATCAAGGCTGCTTCCGAGCGCTCACCACAGGCCTTGGACGCATCTGATGTTCTTGTCGATACCTTGCGATCTCGACCAGAGCCAGCGAGTCGATGGATCATTTCTTCTTTCGAACATGGAGCCCTAGACCGCATTCAGAAGAAGGGTTCTGATTTTCTTACAGGCCTCCTCTTTTGGGACGAACCATGGGAAATCATGCTGAGATATGCGGTTGAAAATGGACACGGAGCCCTCCACCCTCATGAGACTTTGGTAGACGATGCAATCCGAGAAGCAACTAAGAACGAAGGCGTTCAGTTGAACACATGGACAGTTAACGACCTAAGCCGAATAAGTGAATTAGCAGAACTTGGAGTTGACGGTCTAATAACCGACGTTCCAGATCAAGTACTCAAAACACTGCAGGTGAGGAGTTAGTTCCTAGTCATCGATGAGCAGGCTTCACTAACCGAAGCACTTCAGGGCGCCACTTAAAGTCCAGTTGTTCAACTTCTCCGAGATAGTCGCCATCCAATTGATAGGGGAATGGTTTGTACCCCGTGATCTTCAAAGAGTCGATGTCATGAGCGATGTAAACGTCGTCACTGTTTTCGAGAGGTTTACCCTGAAATAGCTCACGGAGTAATCGGGCCATTGTGGCTAGGGACATGCTCCTTAGAGCGACAACACTTAGACCGTTATTAAGTCCTGCTGCTGTTGCCAAAGAGAGGGGCCGACTTCCTAAGTAGGTGTAGGGATCGGTGTTTAGAACGATCGTGAAGTAGCTGTCATCAACAGAGCCCAGCGAATGCTCAACCTTCATCCTTGCCTTTGACCGGTCGTAATGACGAAGCCAGGTGTTAATACCAGCCCAAAGGAACAATGGATGTCCTGCATAACGCTTAAGTGCTGCACGACGCTCAACTTGCTGCACTACAGCTGCATCGAAACCGCTGCCGCAGTGGAATAAGAAATACCTACCCGCAACTTCTCCAAGGCCTACAGGTTCGATTGAACCGCCGGCGAGGGCTTCAATGATCTGGGTAGTGGCTTCTCGGGGGTCATCAGCTAATCCGATAGTACGAGCAAAAACATTGGTGGAGCCGCCCGGTAAAGGTGCAAGTGCGCATTCGGTTCCAGCCAGACCGTTAGCGGCCTCGTTAAGGGTCCCATCGCCCCCTAAGACTGCTACAACGTCTGTTCCTGTCGCTGCAGCTCCGCGTGCCAGCCGAGATGCATGTCCCCTACGGCTAGTCATCGCTAATTCGACGTCGTGGTGTTCAGCTAGCGCCGCTTGAATCAGGACTCGGGTTCGGGCGGTGACAGATGACGCTGACTCGTTCACAAGAAGCAAAATCCGCACACAACTAGTGTCGCTGATTTCCATGCGCTTAGTCGAATCGCGTCTCAAGTTACTGAACGATCGTGAATCTGAATTTACTGGAACGAAAATTTTTCTATTTTTCATTTGGATCTGAAGCGACCTCGGGGCAGAATCCACGCATGAAGGTCGTAGTCTGCGTTAAACAAATTCCAGATCCCGCTTTGCCAGGTGAGTTAGATCCCTCAACCAACTACCTGAAACGGGACGACAAGTTAATCCTTGACGAGTCCGATTCTTATGGTGTTGAAATGGCACTCCAGCTTGTAGAAGCAGCCGGAGGAGGCGAAGTGTCATTGGTGTCAATGGCAGCAAATGGCGAAGTCAGCGGTCTTAGGACGGCTTTGGCGATGGGTGCTGAAGACGCGGTCCTCGTTAGCGACGACGCTCTAGCCGGTAGCGATGCTCTTGGTACAGCCCGAGTACTTGGTGCAGCGATATCAAGAATGTCTCCTGATCTAGTGTTAGCTGGAGTTGAGTCGTCGGACGGTTACACAGGCACAGTGCCTGAAATGATTGCTGGTGTGCTTGAAATGCCGTCGATTACTTTCGCCAAACAAATTGAAGTCGACGGAACTACGGTGAAGGTTCAACGACAAACTGAAGCGGGTTATGACGATGTTGAGTGCCAGACTCCAGCTTTGGTGTCGGTGACAGCTGGCGTTGTTGAGCCCCGCTACCCGTCCTTTAAGGGCATTATGGCTGCAAAAAAGAAGCCGGTGGAAGAGTTAGATTTAGCAGCACTCGGAGTGGATGCGGCTGTAGTTGGTCGAAGCGGAGCTCGTCAGGAAACGGTTCGAGTTACCGCTGCAGAAGAAAGACAAGCGGGCGAAGTCATTGAAGATGAAGGTGATGCCCACGACAAGATCGTTGAGTTCCTTGGCGAACTCAAGATTGTTTGAGGAGGTTGCGAATGTCTGTTGAAACAATCCTTGTGTTCGGAGAAGGCGATGAGGGTAGCCCTAGCGGTCTTACCCTTGAGTTGCTAGCTGCGGCGCGCGGTCTAGCGACAAATGTAGAAGTGTTCGTCGCTGGAGACGGAGCCGCCATGGCAGCTGAACTCGGTGCTCATGGAGCTACAAGAGTTCACACCACAGGACCTCTTGATGGAAAGCTGATGGGAGTTCACGCAGCGGCAGCGTTGCAGGCGCACATGGAGACAAGCTCTCCCGACGCGGTCTTTTTCGGCCAAACACCTGACGGTCGAGACACGGCTGCACGTTTAGCGGTTCGTATAGATCAGCCAGTTGTTACAAACAACGTTGGTGCTTCGTTCGAAGATGGAGCGCTGGTTGTAGAAGAGCCGGTATTCGGCGGTACGCAGAATGTCTTTACCGCCTTTAAAAATGATGGTCCAGCGCTAGCTATTTTCCGCCCAAAGTCATTTGAGGCTGAGGCTACTGGTGGCGGTGAAGCCGAGGTAGTTGCAGTTGACGCGGTTGACCCTGGTCCAGCAGGCTCCGCTTCTGTAACGGGGCGCCATGTAGAAGAGCGCTCAGGTCCTCAACTTGATGACGCCGAGGTAGTCGTGTCAGGTGGCCGCGGTTTGGGTCAACCCGAGGCATTTGAAATGATTGATGAACTTGCGGGATTACTTGATGCAGCATCGGGAGCGTCGCGAGCCATTGTCGACGCTGGATGGGTTCCCTACTCTAAACAGGTTGGACAGACCGGCAAGGTAGTGAAGCCAAATGTTTATCTAGCTTGCGGTATATCGGGAGCTACACAGCATCTAGTAGGCATGAAGGGCTCCAAACACATCATCGCGATCAACAAAGATCCTGAGGCTCCGATCTTCGGTGTGGCTGATCTTGGCATCGTCGGTGATGTACACAAAGTGGTTCCTGCTCTTATCGAAGCCTTGAAATCGCGGTAAGGGCCGCGACCCTGACTCACGGTAGCGAGCCTGCCCGGTTCCTAAATAAGTGGCCATGGCCAGCCGTACCCGTCGTCTTCGGGGAAGATCTGGGACTCGGTTAGCCACTGCGCCCTTTTGAGTAGTGCATCAGTTTCGTCCTGGTCGAGCCACGACGAGACTGAAGGAGGGAGGCTTTCTGCTAATCGATGTATATCGCTTAGCAGCTCTTGCCCGATTGGCTCATTCGCAAATTCCCAAATGACCGTTCGTAACTTGAACTCAGTTGAAAAACATAATCCGTGGTCGATGCCGTAAATAGTTCCCCACTTGGAGAGAAGGCAATGTCCCGATTTCCTGTCAGTATTATTTGCCAGGAGGTCAAGCACACAAAGCTTTCGAAGAGCCGGATGGTTCTTGACGTTTTTAACCAGAGTGAAGTGATGTTGATCGAAGTCTGCGTCGATGAATAACTGAACCGAACCTGTTCCGTGAGGCCCGACCCGCTCGAGGGTCGGAGGCACCACGCCCCAGCCCAGTTCTTCGCTGAGTTCATACGCAGCGATTTCACGCCTATAAAGACCTGGAGGAAAATCCCACAGAGGCCTCTCGCCTTTGGCCGGTTTATAAATTCCGTTGACCGCCGCCTCACCGTCGACTACTCGGGCGAGAAATGTGGCATTGGAGCTATATGGCATGCGGCCAAGTAGCTCGATTTCACCTCGTTGTAAAATCGTGCGCGCAACTCCTGCGTCTATTGGTTTACTCAAAGAAGGTGTGCCGGTATCGGCGCTATCTTCATTCACCGATACGTTTGTGACCGTTCTGTCGACCGAAGTCGCGGCCGTACTCCATGAGGAACAGAGCGTGTTCAACAAAGGCTTTAGCCTGACTAAAACTGATATAGATGTGAGCTTCCGAAGGCTCGACTTCGTCTTGGTCAGGTAGTTCTTGAGCAACTACAACAATTTCGCTGGGTTCTTCACTCAGGGCTATAGCGAGCGCTCCGACAGTCCAAACAGCGTTAGGTGGCTCGATCATGTTGTTTACGGGCCCGGCAGTTATGTCGTTGGCCTCATCTTCAATGATTTGCAGTAGGTGACTTGCAAGAGACTGAACCTGGCCCTTTTCCAGCTTTAAAGTTAGGACGGATCCGTCACCCACAGCTTGTAGATAAAAAATCCGCTCCCCAGGTCCCCCTACGGTCCCGGCGACGAAATTGGTTGGGTTGCGTATTTCGTAGTTATCAGTCATTTTTCCTATTCAAGGTTCTTTTGAGGTGGTTTAAGCGGGTGAAAGGTCGCTGAGTTCTCCGGTGTTGTTGACCGACAAGACGACCGGTCCATTTGATGTGTAGAGGATGGCGGTTACTGAACAGGGGGAAACGACTGTTCGTTGAAATAGATCCAGGTGAGTCCCCATAGCGTGGGCAACTAGAGCTCGAATGGGATCAGCATGACTAACGGCGACAATAGCTTTTCCGGGATGTCTTTCCACCAAGCGATTAACTGTTCCCGCCATCCTTGTCTGCATTTCGGTAAACGACTCTCCGTTTGGGAAGCGAAATCCGGAGGGGTATTTTTGCACCGATGACCATGATTTGAGTTTCCTCAACTGAGTCAACTTTCGACCGGTCCAGTCTCCGACATCAAGTTCAATTAAGCCTCGGTCTTGTTTCACCTTCAGCTTGAGTTCTGAGGAAATAGCTTGAGCTGTTTGTTTGGTTCTTTCCAACGGACTGCAATAGATCGCTTCAAAACGTTGCCTACCCATAGCGGAAATACGTTGAGCCACGTTCTTTGCTTGGTCTAGTCCTTTATCGGATAGATGAACTCCAGGTTTTCTGCCATAAAGCTCAATTCCGGTTGTCGGTGTTTGCCCGTGTCTGACTAAAAGAACAAGCGTAGGTCGTTGAGAAGAAGCCACGAAGTGACCGTAGTCGTTAAAGACCCCTCAGAGTCTGCAACACTCGGCGTTATGGACTCCCTTTCTTCAGTTGCTCAGGCAATATCTGAGTGTCGACAGTGCGAACGGCTCGTGCAATGGCGAGAGAAGATTTCGTTAGAAAAGCGAGCGGCGTTTATTGATGATGAGTACTGGGGGCGAGGCGTCCCCGGTTTTGGAGACCCATCAGCCAAGGTAATGGTTATTGGTCTTGCGCCGGCAGCTCACGGAGCGAATAGAACTGGACGTGTGTTTACAGGGGACCGGTCGGGTGACTTTCTTTTTGCTTCCATGCATCGAACTGGTTTCGCGAACCAGTCTCTAGCTCGGAGCATCGACGATGGACTTCAGCTATCTGATGCCTATGTCACTGCTGCGGTTAGATGTGCGCCGCCCGCAAACAAGCCAACTCCAGTCGAAAGGGATACCTGTCGACCCTTTATTGAAAGAGAGCTTTCGCTTCTCACAGAGACAACTGTGTTTGTGGCGTTGGGTCAATTTGGGTACCAAGTGGCGTGCTCAATCCTGGGAGTACGCCCCCGCCCTCGCTTCGGCCACGGTGTTGTGGTGCCTTTGGAGAAACAAGAGAGCGATGTAAATAGGTACATCATTTGTTCTTTCCACCCCAGCCAACAGAACACCTTCACCGGCCGCCTGACTGAAGCAATGCTTGACGATGTTTTCATTAAGGCGCGCGAGTTAGGCGGCTTAGAACCGTTCTAACCTTTAGTTGTGATCGATTGGAAAAGGGCGATACAAATTTTCGCGCGAGTTGCCGTAGCCATAGCGCTGTGCAGCGGGTGTTCTCCGAGAACCGCAGAACCCGAATATTCGGACAGCTCAGACACATCATTCGATAATCCAGGAACTCTGGCCACGCAGACAACAGATGCTAAGGGTGAGTATCTGCTTGATATAGGCGTCACCGTAGCGTTCCTCGACGCGTGTATTTCTGACTCAGGTTTAGTTGGCCCGTGTCATTGTGCTTCAGAGTTACTTATCTACGATGTCGACGCGACCGACATTGCTGGGCTCGAAGATCGAATCAGTGCATTCAATGACTTCCCGCCAGAACTAGCGGGCCTTTTAGTGGAATGCCGGGGCAAGGAACGACCCCCTCTATGGTCAGCGGCTACCAAAGAGACATACATTAATGCATGCACCAAGGGTTCCAGCCGGCTGGTAGACCTGTGTCGCTGTTCAGCTTTTCGGGCCGCCGATGTTATACCTGAAGACAGATTGCCCGAGTTCCTAGCAGCTAGCGACCTAAGGCCCAACATGGTCGATTTGATCAACACATGTCTCTGAGTTACTAGGAAGAAATTACTTTCTGGTGGGTAGAAGGGCTGGCTGCTCCCAGGCGAATTCTGGCCACCTGCTGCGAGACTTTTGGCTTAATTTGTGCATGAGCTCGATTGCCCCAGGATCATCGTCACCAGGTCGTCCGATCAGATAACCCTGCTCCAACATCTTCATAATGATTTCGCGACCTATCGGAGTCCTGATGATGGTGAGCGTCCAGTCGCTGTATTTGCCGATGCCGCCGGTCGAAATATCAGCGTGTTCAGCAGCGAAATCAGGACAGTGATTACAACCTTCTCGAGTCCAAGCGTGACATTCCTTGAGATTGATTTCGTAGTAACCACCGTCGTGGGTCCAAATTTGAAAGACGCCCTTAATGTTTGTCTTTTTTATCGTGCGACGGTCTAAGCCATATTTCTGTTCGAAGAGTTCCTCAAAGATTGCTTCATCAAATGACTTAGAGCAGAGCAACCCTATGTTCAAGGCGAACCTATTTCCCACTTTGCCGATCTTGCGCGACTTCGCTACAGGAACAATTGAGCTTTGGCAACTCATTCCCACTAGAGCAATTTTCTTAGCCCCTGCTTCGATTGCTTCGTCGTAGGCCAAAGTGTTTGCGGAATATGTGTAGCGGCTGCCGGCGCCTCGGATGACGTCGTCTCGATTAAATGCCACGCCTGGGGAAGCAGTCCACTGTGAACCTTCGCCATCGCCCACATACGAGGTAAGAGCGGCGTCTATGTAGCCATTTTCTAGTGCCCAAATGAGAATGGCCGAAACAAGTCCTCCGTCTTGTCCGACTTCGTGAATGAAGTCATCGGAGGCTCGGGTTAAAATTATGTCTTTGTATATTCCGGAAGGATCTTCGGGGGTTCGGGTTTTGTTGAACAGGAATTCGTCTGCTTCATGTTCCCATGTCCGAAAACGTGGACAAGCTCGGGTGCAACTAGTGCAACCTTTTTCACCATGACCGCAGTTCTCGGCCCCGAGTTCCTCTTCGATGTGGAAAGGCTTGAAGCCACCTTGAACATGGTCGTACCCGATTACGTCATGCGGACAACTGATTACACATCCGGCACACCCCGTGCATAGGCCAGAGGTAATCACTTCTTCGTGAAGTTCTTTCCACTGAAATGACCATCGTTCGGGTTTGGGTGCTTCGGTGCTGGTTTCTGCCAGAGCCATATCAAAGAGAATAGGCCTGTTGGTAACAATAAACCCACTCAAAGTTCATTCAGTCTGGGCTTTTGGGTGTCGGCGAACCGCGAGCTAGTGTGACCCGTCGCTTTGTAATTCATCGATTACGTCTGCCACCCTGAGGACTAATGAACGAATCTGAACTTTTGCAACTATTAGACGATGCACGCGTAGCGACTCTCGCGACCATCCGAGCAGACGGTCGAGTTGACCTTGTGCCGATCACCTTCGCTTTTGATGATGGGGTTTTGGTAACAGCGATCGACCATAAGAAGAAATCAACGACTGAGCTAAAACGGCTGGACAACATTCGGCAGTTTCCAGAAGTAACTCTTCTGGTCGACCACTATGACGACCAAGACTGGAAGAAACTTTGGTGGGTTCGGATCCGAGGTCGAGCAAAAGTACACGAGAGCGGTAAAGGTTATGAACGGGCATTAGACCTTTTAAGTAATCGTTACTCGCAGTACGAAGAAAAACGACCCAAAGGTCCAGCGATTATTATTGAGCGCACCGAGATAACCGGCTGGAAGGCTTAGTTCGCTTCAGTCGTAGCCGACGAACAGAGCTGGCCTCCGCTCAGAGCAGAGAATGCGCAACCTAGAACGACGGTGGTGACGGTCAACGTCACCCCGCCGAGAATCAAAAAAGAGACAACCATTTGAGTCATAACTGCCTGTAATGGGGCAACGCCTGCTAGCAGCATCCCTGTCATTGTCCCTGGCAGCAAAACTAAGCCGATCATGCGCATTCGTTCAATCGGTGGTGTCAAAGCGATCTTGACGGCTGTTCTAATTTGGGGCCGAATGGCAGCGTGCTGTCGGAAGCCTAAAGCCAGCATCGCTTCAATTTGGCCGCGTTCCTCACGCACCAGCTCGGCGAACCTCGCTGCGCCTGCAGAGGTGGCAGGGAGGGTGTTTCCCAGGATTATCCCAGCCATAGGTACCAACGTCGATGGCTCAAGCGGCAGCACTCCAAAACAAAAGACGACCGCTAAGCCTGCGGCTACAGGGACAGTCACCGCTGAGACTGAAAGGAGGATGGAGGGTCGATTAATTCCCAAATCTGCCGTTCTTCGACGCACTAGCCCTGTGGCGAAGAGGACCATGGCTCCGCACCACAGCCAGCCCCAAGCCAGATGTGCCTCCGACTTGAGTGTAGGAACTAGTAAGGCTCCTGCTGCCAGTAACTGAATCACCGACCGAATCGAACTCACTGAGATAGACGGGATAAGACCAAGGTCAAGCCGCCAAGAAGCCAAGAGTGTTAGCGAAACCAAACCAGCAGCGGCGACCACCCCCCAGGGCGAAACCGTTGTCGTTGCCGCAAAGACGTTCACCATGTTGGGAATCTAGTCAGATCGTGGGGAGCCGTACTAGTGCAATATTTGAGAATCAGTTGTTTCTAGCGCCCTCGGCAGGATTCGAACCTGCGCTCATGGCTCCGGAGGCCACTGCTCTATCCCCTGAGCTACGAGGGCGGGTAAGCGAATGTACCGCTTTCCGAAGAACCCTCCACACCACCATATATTTATCCAGCATCCGTAAGTCGCTTCGAGTCAGGAGGGTCTCAGCGGTACAGTCAAGTTTGTCTTGTTGTCGTTGTAGCTACAAGATGCCCATCCTGACCTACAGGGAGCCACTCGTGATCACCGAAGTCTTGGCAGCAGCTTTGATGACCTCTTTAAGGGAGTCACAAATCGAAGTTGCTGTGAACGAGATCCAGATGGAACGTCCCGCGCTGCGCGACCACGGAGATTGGTCTTCCAATGTCGCCTTGGCGATATCTAAGAAAGTAGGCCGCAATCCTCGCGAGTTAGCGGAGGAGCTAGTTCAAGCAATCGAACGATCTTCGAATGATCTGATTGAAAGGATGGAGGTTGCGGGCCCAGGTTTTATTAATTTCTATCTGTCGCCGCGGTGGTTACATGATGTGATGCTCGAAGTCTTAAGCGAAGGCGAAGAGGGCTATGCACGACCAGAAATAGGTAAAGGCCAATCGATAAACCTTGAATTCGTGTCAGCTAACCCAACTGGTCCTCTTCACGCAGGAGGGGGCCGCTGGGGTGCTTATGGAGATAGTCTTTCTCGGATTTTTCGTCGGTGCGGTTATCAAACATTCACCGAGTACTACGTTAACGATCGCGGACTTCAAACTGAGCTGTTCGGAGCTTCGTTGCTGGCTCGACGAAATGGCATCGATCTTCCAGACGACGGATATGCGGGCGAATACGTAACTGAATGGGCCTTAGAAATGCCCGATGATGTGGACCCTATCGAATGGGGTCGGAAGAGAGCCCTAGCTGATGTTCAGCAATCTTTAGCTTTGATGAATGTTGAATTTGACCACTGGGCAAGTGAAAAGGCCCTAGTCGAGTCGGGAGCTATGGAAGCGGCCATGGCGGACCTTAGAGCTGGGGGATGGATCGACGATAGAGATGGGGCGACATGGTTAAGGACCTCCGAATTCGGCGATGAGAAGGATCGAGTCCTAGTTAAAAGCGACGGGGAACCTACATATTTTGTGCCCGACATTGCTTACCACCATGAAAAATTTGAACGCGGGGACCTTGTGATTGATGTTCTGGGTGCTGACCATCATGGTTATGTTCCGCGCATGTCAGCTGCCATGCAAATGCTAGGACACCAGCCGGAGTCATATGAAGCGATCATTGGCCAAAACGTGACTTTGGTTAGAGATGGCCAGGAGATCAAACTCTCGAAACGTACAGGAACAATGGTAGAGGTGAGTGAGTTGATCGAAGCGGTTGGAGCTGATGTAGCTCGATTTGCTTACTTGCTTCAGTCCATCGATTCTCGACAAACTATCGATATCGACGTGCTCTCGAAGCAAGCGAACGAGAACCCTGTCTATTACGTTCAATACGCGCATGCTCGCATAGCCTCCGTTGCGCGTGAGGCCGCAAGCCGCGGTATAGATCGGGCAGCTTTGGACTCAATTGATGTGGGGCTTTTGACGCATGATCGGGAATTGGAGCTTCTTCGTTATCTCTCGACGTTGCCTGAGATCCTTGAAATCGCCGCTCGTGACAGAGCCCCTCATCGTGTAGCTACCTGGCTTCGCGAATTCGCATCAGCCTTTCATGGCTTCTACCACGATTGTCCAGTTCTCAGATCTGATGTCGACGCGGGCATACAACAAGCCAGACTCTGGTTGGTTGAATCAGCTCGCGTTGGCTTCGCTATCGGCCTTGACCTTCTGGGTCTTACGGCCCCGGAACAAATGTGAGAAGGGTCTAATGAACCAATCAGAGAAATCCAATGGCCCGATTCCTCTATCACTTCTGCCTGATTCTGCAGAAGTTGGTTCTAGGGGTGAGTTGCGCATCGGCGGCATAGCTGTTGACGATCTCGCTAACGAATATGGAACACCATTGTTTATCTATGACGAAGACCACCTTCGTTCGCGATGCAGCGAGGCTCTGAGCGCACTCGGCGCTGGCACCGCATACGCGGGGAAAGCTTTTCTCTGTGTTGCCATGGCGAGGCTTGTCACCGAGGAAGGACTCCACCTAGATGTAGCAAGTGAAGGAGAGCTCCGGACGGCCATAGCTGCTGACGTTCCTGGAGAACGCATCGTCCTGCATGGAAACAACAAATCAGTCGGTGAGCTTTCTCTAGCCCGCTCATATGGCGTTGGGCGAGTGGTGGTTGACTCATTCGATGAACTTCGCCGACTTCAAGAACTCCACGATCAAGACGGCATAGTTTCTCCGATTCTGTTGAGAGTCACGCCAGGAGTTGAAGCTCACACGCACGAATATGTCTCGACCGGCCAGAACGACTCTAAGTTTGGATTTGGTTTGGAATCTGGTGCTGCTGCTGCTGCGGTCGAAGAATGCATTGCGAACCCGGGTGTCGACTTGGTTGGCGTCCACCAACACATCGGGAGTCAGGTATTCAGAGTTGACAGTTTCGCTCGAGCCCTCGAAGTGGTCGTGGGGTTTTCTGAACCACTCGGGTTGCCTGAACTATCCGTTGGGGGAGGCCTTGGCGTTGCCTATCTTGAATCGGAGTCAGCCCCGTCGATCAGTGAGTGGGGTGAAATGCTGGGTCAAGCGTGTGACAGCCTCGGAGTTCAAGCTCGGGTTTCTGCGGAGCCGGGGAGATCGATTGCGGCTCAAGCGGGAGTCACTGTTTATTCGATAGGAACTATTAAGGAGATCCCAGGCATAAGGACCTATATGGCAGTCGACGGAGGTTTCGGTGATAATCCGCGGCCGATGCTCTACGGGAGTGGGTATACAGCGTTCGCGCCGAGCAGAGTTACCGAAGACAGAAATGCTGTGGCCCGGGTGGTTGGAAAGCATTGCGAATCGAGTGACGTAATTGTTCGCGAAGCCTCATTGCCAGAAAATCTGAAGGTGGGAGATTTTCTAGCTACTCCAGTCACGGGAGCTTATGGGTATTCGATGGCTAGTACTTACAATCGAATGCCGCGACCACCAGTGGTTTTTGTCTCAAAGGGCGAATCGAGACTCGTCATTCGCGGGGAGTCGGTTGAAGACCTTTTGACCCTTGATGTTGATTGATTGAACGGTTGGGGTTTGTTATAGGCCCTTGAGTGATAAATCGACGCGGAGAATAGGTGTTCTGGCCGGTACCGTTGGGGTTATGCAGTCGGAATCAGATTCAACAATCCGTTTAGGGCTCCTAGGTTGCGGCACAGTTGGCGGCGCCTTGGCCAGAATTATCCATACTGACGCGGACCGCATAGCAGCACGTACCGGGGTTCGACTCGAGGTAGTGGGCATAGCGGTTCGCAACTTGTCAGCTGATCGCGAAGTTGGGGTTCCCCAAGAACTATTAACTCGTGATGCTCAAGGACTCGTTAATTCCCCCACGGTTGATGCGATTGTTGAGACTATTGGCGGAATAGAACCAGCTCGACAACTCGTCATTGACGCACTCAAGTCAGGAAAGCCAGTGATCACGGCTAACAAAGAATTGGTCGCCAACTGTGGCCAAGAACTCTTTGAAGCTGCTGCCACAGGCGGAGTTGATCTCTTTTTCGAGGCAGCAGTCGCTGGTGGAGTCCCATTGATCCGAGTTCTACGAGAATCCCTCGCTGGAGAACGAATCCACCGGGTGATGGGGATCGTTAACGGTACAACCAACTTTATTTTGACGAAGATGACCGAAGAAGGCGCTGACTACGCTGACGTTCTTGCCGAGGCTCAGAACCTCGGTTTTGCTGAAGCGGATCCAACTGCGGATGTAGAAGGCAGCGATGCAGCTGCCAAAGCGGCAATTATGGCGACCATTGCTTTCGGTGCGAAAGTCGTTGCGGGCGATGTTTATCAAGAGGGAATAAGCCAAATTTCCAAGGACGATATAGCTGCTGCGTCGCATATGGGTCACGTAATTAAACTGTTAGCTGTAGCGGAGTCAGACGGTGAGCAAGTGGCGGTGAGAGTTCACCCGACGATGGTTTCTAAAAATCATCCCTTAGCCGCAGTGCGAGAAAGCTTCAACGCAGTGTTTTTAGAGGGTTCCGAGGTGGGCGATCTCATGCTTTACGGCCGTGGCGCTGGTGGAGGACCGACAGCTTCGGCAATGCTTGGAGACGTCATCTCTGCTGCTAGAAATCTTCAACAGGGAGTATCGAGCGACATGGGGTTGCTGTCGGAGTTCCCCGTTCGAGCCATCGATGAAACCAGTAGCGCTTTCTATCTTCAGCTAGATGTGGAAGACCGACCAGGCGTTTTGGCAGCCGTAGCCAGCGTCTTTGGCGAACACGGGGTTTCAATCCAGTCGATGGAACAGCAAGGCCATGGGCAAACAGCGCACTTGGTATTCATTACCCACGAGGCCCGCGAAGCTGACGTCCAATCCACTTTACGGGAGTTGCGGAACTTAGAAGAGGTTCGTGACATTGGGGCATTGATTCGGGTTATAGCCGAATAATCATGCAGGAGACTTTGGGACAGTGAAGTATCAGAGCACGCGCGGTGAAGCGCCGGTTCTTGAATTTAGTGATGTCCTGCTTGCCGGGTTAGCAGTCGATGGCGGGCTCTACGTTCCGGTGGAGTTTCCCACCATGACTTCCACGGATCTTCATTCTCTCGCTGAAATGTCCTACAGCGAGGTAGCAACGCGGGTCCTCGAGCCTTTTGTTTCGCCCTCAATCGACGTCGATGAACTAGGGAAGATGATTGAGGAGTCATACTCAACTTTTCGTCACCCAGACGTGGTGCCGGTGAAGCAATTGCCAGCGGAGATTGGTAACGATCGCTATTTAGCAGAACTGTACTGGGGGCCTACCTTTTCGTTTAAAGATGTGGCGCTTCAATTGTTAGGGCGACTGTTTGAATATGAATTAACTCGACGTGATACAGGTGTGACAATTGTTGGTGCCACTTCTGGAGACACCGGCAGTGCGGCAATCGAAGCTTGCAAAGATAGAAGCGGTATCGAACTTGTAATGCTTCATCCGCGTGGACGTGTTTCGGAGGTGCAACGACGGCAAATGACTACTGTCGCTAGCCCCAATATTCATAATGTCGCCATTGATGGAACATTTGATGACTGTCAGGACTTGGTCAAGGCAATGTTCTCTGATCTGCAATTTCGTGAGCGTCACAAATTAGCCGCGGTCAACAGCATCAATTGGGCTCGAGTCGCTGCTCAAACAGTTTACTACTTCACAACAGCGGCTCGAATAGCGGGGCCAAACCAACCGATTTCGTTCTGCGTTCCCACGGGCAATTTTGGCAACATACTGGCCGGATACATTGCCTCTCGGATGGGTTTACCTATTAAAAGGCTCATAATTGCAAGTAACCACAACGACATCTTGACGCGGACTCACTCTTCGGGAGTCATGCAAATTCGAGACGTTGAGCCGTCGACAAGTCCGGCAATGGATATACAGGTGTCTAGTAACTTCGAACGCCTGCTCTTCGATCTAAGCGATAAAGATTCCGTTTGGTTGGCAGCTGCGATGCGCGATTTTCGTTCCTCCGGTTCGATGACGCTTGAGAAGTCGGTAGCGAAACGTATTCGAGATTTGTTCGATGCGGATCGAGCCTCTGAAGCTGAGGTAGAACAAGAAATATCTGGCCTTTACTCGACCCAAGAAGAATTCCTGGATCCTCACACTGCTGTTGGAGTCCATGTCATTCGGGGAATGAAATTGCTTGACGGTCCGGCAGCGGTGATGGCAACAGCTCATCCAGCTAAATTCAATAGCGTTGTTGAGGCTGCTACAGGTGTGGCTCCACCTCAACCCGCTGAAATTAGTGGCCTAATGAGACAAACGGAACGCTGTGTCGATTTACCCAACGAACTTTCAGCAGTTATGGAATTTGTTTCGGCTGCGTCGACCAGTTGAGGATCGACCCAACGTTGTGAGTGACCCTGCCCTGTGAGTAGCCTGACGGCACCGTTCGTTTGCTCACGCTGTTTGTGAATCAGGCAACCGTATCTGGTCGGCGACTGCCGACTCGACCTGGATGAACGGCCCGAAACGACATCCCGGTGCATCCGATCTGCTCCGAGACTAAGAGGATTAAATGTCAGACCAGCCAGACCGAGCGCTTCTTGAAGCAAAGTCTCGGGACGATCTAGTAGTTATGGCCGACGCGTTAGGAATAGAAATCGCTCCTCGAGCGCGGAAAGCCACCATCATTGACGACCTTTTAAAAGGTCCCTCTGTTGGAGAGGAAGCGGCAGAAGATGATGCCTCCATCCGGCGGGTAAGACGCGCAACTGTTTCAGATGGCGCCGATGGGAATGAAACTGGATCAGACGATAGTTCTGACGGGTCGCCTTCTAGCAATGAAAATGAAGACCAGAAAAGCGAAGAAGGGCCACCTAGACAAGATCGTGATCCTGAAGATGCGGGTGTTGGCGAACCTGGCAACCGGCGTCGCCGTCGCCGCGGACGGGAACGAGATAAAGATGAAAACTGGCAGGGGGATCCGGTCGAATGCGAAGGGATTCTCGATCTCCGAGATGAAGGATACGGATTTCTCCGGACCAGAGGACCGTTACCTTCTAACGATGATGTTTATGTAGCTGCGAAGCAAGTCCGAACTCATGGCTTGAGAAAGGGAGACGTCGTCAAGGGAGCGAGTCGCCCAGCTGCGAGAAACGAAAAAAACCCTGCGTTGGTGCAAATCGATGAAATTAACGGATCCGAGCCGGGTGACACGCGTGAGAGGCATTTGTTTGAAGACCTCAAAGCCGTACACCCCCGAGAGGCTTTAAATCTCGAGATCCCTGGAGCAGAAAATCGTACTGCTCGAGTTGTTGACCTAATAGCACCTATTGGTAAAGGACAGCGGGGCCTTGTTGTTTCGCCACCTGAGTGTGGGAAAACTTCCACAATTAGAGAGCTAGCTGTTGCCTTGGAAACCAACCACCCCGATCTTCACCTGATTGTTCTATTGATCGACGAACGACCTGAAGAAGTCACTGAGATTGCTGATGTAGTTGAAGGTGAAGTGCTGGCGTCAACCTTTGACAGGCCTGCGGATGAGCACATCCAAGTAGCAGAACTGACCTTAGAACGGGCAAAGAGAATGGTGGAAGGCGGACTAGACGTTGTCATTCTTGTTGACGGTCTTAGTCGGCTGGCAAGGGCATACAACATGGCAGCGCCTGGAAACGGCAAAGTGCTAGTTGAAGGAGTGGCAGCAGGTGCCTTATATCCACCGAAACGTTTCTTCGGAGCCGCTCGAGCGCTAGAAGAGGGTGGATCGTTAACAGTTATGGCGACTGCCGCCGTTGAAACTGGCTGGCACTTGGATGAAATGATCCTTGAATCACTGCAAGGAACAGCTAATTCTGTAGTGCGTCTAGATCGCAGAGCAGCGGATCGAAGGGTGTACCCCGCCATCGATGTAGTTGCATCCTGCACACGTGAACTACACCGGCTGAAAGGTGATGATCGAGCGTTAGCTGGACAGGCCTTAGCAGATGCCCTAGTTGCAATCGAAGACACGGAACCGGGTTCAGCCATCGACTGGGTGTTGGAGCAAATCAATGTGACCAGTTCTAATCAACAGATCCTTGCCCAATTGGCAGTATCTGGAGACGGCTAGACCTTATAAGAAAGAGATGACAGGGAATTGTGCCTCGCGATGTGCGATTCGTCGAAGTAACCGCCAGAATGGTTCCATCATGAAAAGTGATATCCACCCCAATTATCGACCGGTCGTGTTTCGCGACGCAGGTGCTGAATTTTCCTTCATCACCCAATCAACAGTAGAAACAAGTGAAACGGTTGTTTGGGAGGATGGTAACGAGTACCCCCTTGTCACTGTGGAACTGTCCAGCGCCAGTCATCCCTTTTTCACTGGACAGATGAAGATAGTTGATACGGCAGGACGAGTAGAACGATTCGAACGACGTTACGGGCGTCGACGTGGTTCAGACCAGAACTCTGACGACGCCGAAGAATAAGCCTGCCAGTGGCGCTAGACCCTGAACGCCGCCGTCAGCTACACGCGATGAAACTCCGCTCAATTGTGAGCGCTCATCTGGAATTGTCCGTAGAAGAACTCGTAGGAACCGATGAGGGTGCATCAGCGAAGCTAAGCGACGGGAGTGTAGCGGTGCTTGCTGAAGAGCGACCTAGCCGAGCCCTTGGGGGAGCGTTAGCTTCATCAGCTCGTTCGTCAGCTGACGAGGTCCATTTATTCACCACCGAAGCTGGAGATATTTTAGCGCGACGTGCTTCACTGTTTTCTGGACCGATCACAGTTTGGGAAATAGAAGAAGATCAGGTAACAGAGGCGATGCCCGCACAACCGCTCGCTGAAACGAAAGCTGTAGATCAGCCAGAGCTGATTGCCACACTTGAAGAGTCAGGCCTTGAAGTGATCTTCGAACATGGAGTGATCGTCGGAGAAGTTGAAGGTCTCGAGGTAGCGAGAGTTATCTCGGGTGACAATGGAGATCGCATAGACGTTGGGGTGGGAGCGCACGACCGAGAAGCATTTGGACTCCTCCACGGAGACCTGCCCACAGCGCAAGCTATTGAGCAAGTAGCCAATGTCGTCCGACTCCACCGCGTACCGGGCGCCGAACCTCACCCACTTAACCGTCTTGGTTCTGAACGGTGGTTGAGGGCGCATCTAATTTCTCACCCCGACAGGATCGAGATGAGTCAACTCGTTGCGGCAGCGCCTCCGGTTGAAAGAACGAACTTAAAAGAGGCAGTTCCAGCGGTTGCAAAAGGTGTGTCGCTAGAAGGCCGAGAAACTTTGGTTGTTTGCGCAGTTGGTATCGATCTGGATTTAGTGCCCTTTGCTGCCGATGCTCGGCTCTTGCATAACCCCAACGCAGAATTAAAGATCGTTGTTCCCAAGCGAGACGCTCACCAAATTTTGCAAGATCTAGTGGATCGGCTGATTAATTCGGCCGAGATAATTGCGATCGACGACAGTTGGCGCGAATGGACGAGCCCTCCGTCGGTACCCTGAGAGTGTGCTTGATCGTTTGCTGGGGTTAGAAGAAGAGTTGGCTCATGTTGAGTCTCAACTTGGAGATCCTCAAGTTACCTCTGATCGCAACCGCTTCATCGAAGTGAGTCGGCGTCACTCTCAACTAACGGAAATGATTGAAGTCGGTTCTGCTTGGCGGACAGCGTTAGAAGATGCCGCGGCTGCAAGAGAGATCGGTGAAGCTAGTAGTGGTGAAGAGGTGGTTGAGGCCAAAGAGATGGAAACAGCTGCCTTATCAGAAGCTGAAGCCCTTGAAGAGAAATTTCGATTCTTGTTACTACCTCGCGACCCAAATGATGATCGAAATGTAATTGTTGAGATAAGAGGGGCCGAAGGAGGAGAAGAAGCGAATCTCTGGGCCCGCGACCTTTTCGAAATGTACCGCTCATATTTAAATACCAAGGGCTGGGGGCTAGAAGTTCTTGGTAGCCACTTCAGTGATATGGGTGGCTATACCGACATCGCTTTTTTGGTCAAGGGTGATGGTGTTTGGAGCCACCTAAAACATGAGGGCGGTCCGCACCGCGTGCAACGAGTTCCAGTAACAGAATCACAAGGGCGGGTCCACACATCTTCGGCAGCTGTAACGGTGCTGCCGGAAGCGGACGAAGTGGAAGTGGATATTGATCCCAACGATCTAGAGATCGACACCTATCGGTCCTCTGGGCCGGGTGGCCAGTCTGTAAACACAACTGATTCAGCAGTTCGCGTGACTCATTTGCCGACCGGCCTTGTCGTATCGATGCAAGATGAAAAAAGTCAGCTGCAAAATAAGGCTAAAGCCCTCCGAGTGTTGCGAGCTCGCCTTTTGAAGTTGCGACAAGACGAGCAAGCCTCAAGCCAAGCGGCTCAAAAGCGCGATCAGATTAAAAGCGGTGGAAGAGCGGAAAAGATTCGTACCTACAACTTCAAGGAGAGTCGAGTAACGGACCATCGCATTGGATTGACTCTCTACAAATTAGAACGCGTGCTGGCAGGTGGCCTTGATGAGGTAGTGAAACCTTTGATGCTTCATGAACGCGCGCAACAGCTTGAGGCTGGAAATGGCGAAACTTGAAGATAACTCCGAGAACGTTCTGACACTCGCGCAATTACATAAGGAAGTTTTGGAAAGACTTCGAGCCGCTCATATCGGGGATGCTGAATTGAGTGCTCGTCGAATTCTGGAGGAAACTACGGGTGTTGATGTCGGCCAGTTCCCAGCAGAGGAAAGCCATTTAATGAACCAACGGATGGTGGCCCGGACTGATGCTTTAACGGCTAGACGGGCTGCTGGGGAACCATTGCAATATGTGATCGGAAGTTGGGATTTTCGATACCTGGACCTTGCAGTCGACCGAAGGGCTTTAATTCCTAGACCTGAGACCGAAGAAGTTGTTGGCCGAGCGGTCGAGATATTGACCTCAAAAGAGCAAAGCTTCGGAGAGAAAGCGCTAATTGCGGACTTGGGCACCGGGACTGGAGCAATTGCTCTGTCGATAGCTCAGGAAGTTCCGGATGCACACCTGCATGCCACCGATATATCCGACGAAGCCCTCTCACTAGCTAGATCTAATCTTGCTGGTTTGGGGCGGGCCGCTGCGAGAGTGCAATTGCATGAAGGTGATTGGCTGAACGCGTTGCCGGAGGTGCTTAAAGGGCAACTTGACATGATCATTTCTAACCCGCCTTATATTTCCTCGGACTATCAGCTTCCTGCGGTAGTTGGTGACTGGGAACCGACCGATGCGTTGTTCGGGGGTGAGGACGGCTTTCATCACTTAGATCTGTTAGTACGAGAAGGAAGACAATGGTTGCGTCCTGGTGGCTGGCTTATTCTCGAATGCGGGTCCGACCAAGGCGTCCGACTAGAAAATCTTTTGACTGCTAGGGGCTACTGCGAAACAGAAATCAATCTTGATATGTCTGGGAAACAACGTTTTGTGACAGCTCGGCGTCCCATAGATGACGTTGAGGAATCGCAGCTTGAAGGAGCTTTTGATGCGTTACAACGAGGCCTGTTAGTCGTCGCGCCAACGGACACCCTTCCAGGGCTTCTGGCCAAATACGACAACATTTCAGCGGTGAAGAGTTCATACACAGCGAAGGACCGCCCGTCAGATCAGCCTGTTCCGGTTTTGGTGAGTGGCATTGAACAGGCAGAGCAACTCATTCATCTCGATGATGAGGTCAGATCGCTTGTTGCAGCCCACTGGCCTGGTGCGCTTACCGTTGTGGCGCGTCGCCTCTCCGGGGTAGACCCTGTTACCGGTGGAAGCACGGTTGGTGTTAGATGTCCTGAACCAGGGTGGCTTCGTCTTCTTATCGACGATGTAGGACCTGTGACTGGCTCAAGCGCGAATTTGCACGGAGTGGAAACTCAGTTAGCGGCGGAAGACGCAGCAGCAACTCTTGCGGTAAAAGCTGCGTTTGTAATACCGGGAGTCTCTAAAGGTGGGTTGGCATCCACCGTGGTTGACACCACAGGCGAGTCTTTGAGGGTGCTTCGTGATGGCGCTGTCGATCTAGGACAAGGGCAATAGTCCCGAAATAGGTTTCGGAGCCTAATTAGTCGCGCTGAGTCAAGATCCGCGTGGGAAGATAGCGGGGTCAACCCATAGAAAGGGCAACGTGTCTGTTATCGCTCTTGGAGCCGACCATGCAGGATTTGCGCTTAAACAGGTAATCGCTCGACACCTCTCAGATGAAGGCCACGAAGTAGTTGACTGCGGCACTCATGACGAGTCACGAGTTGATTACCCGGACTACGGCGCTGCTGTTGGTATGACTGTCATTAATGGCGACGCCGAGTGTGGTGTTGTGGTGTGTGGTAGCGGAATCGGAATTGTTATGGCAGCCGGGAAAGTGACCGGTATCCGAGCCGCGACAGTTCACGATATGACAACTGCTCGCATGAGCCGCCAACACAATGATGCAAATGTCATTGGCATTGGAGCGCGCATGGTCGGAGAACAAACAGCTCTAGACATAGTTGACGCATACCTCGATGCGTCATTCGAGGGAGGGCGACATCAAGGGCGTGTGGAGAAGCTCAACGCTATTTAGACTCTGAGCTGAGAGCGGTCCAAAAAACGCGCTTGGAACCCAAATTCAAGGCATGCTGTGTCAACATTTCCCGCGACAACCGCGAAAGGCCTCCACCCATGACGAACGCAAAGAACGTATGGACTGTAGGACCCGATACTGAGATCGAAGAACTGATTTCTGAGGAAAAAAAACGCCAAGAGACAAGCTTGCAATTGATTGCATCAGAAAACTTTGCGTCTCCGGCTGTGATGCAAGCTACAGGCAGCGTCTTTACCAATAAATACAGTGAGGGTTACCCCCGGCGTCGTTACTACGGGGGTAATGCGAAAGTAGACGTGGTAGAGCAACTAGCGATCGATCGGGTTAAGGAACTATTTGGAGCGGAACACGCGAATGTGCAGCCGCACTCGGGTTCGCAAGCTAACGCAGCTGTCTACATGGCGCTTCTTGACGTTGGTGACACCGTGATGGGCATGAGTCTTGACCATGGAGGTCATCTAACGCATGGTTCACCGGTCAATGCGAGTGGCCGTTTCTACAATTTTATTTCCTACGGTTTAACTGGGGAAGATGAGCGCATTGACTATGAAGAGATGCGGTCGATAGCACTTGCTGAGAGGCCGAAGCTAATTGTTGCTGGCGCAACGGCGTACCCGCGACGAATTGATCCTGAACCTTTTCGTCAAGTGTGCGATGAAATAGGTGCCTATTTCATGTTTGACGCGGCACATATTGCTGGGTTGATAGCTGGCGGTCAACATCCGAATCCTGTTCCCCATGCTGATGTAGTTACTTTCACCACTCACAAGACACTGAGAGGACCTAGAGGTGGCTGCATTCTTTCAACGGAAGCTCTTGCTAAGAAAATTGATAGTGCTGTGTTCCCAGGGAATCAAGGCGGTCCTCTAGATCATGTCATCGCTGCCAAGGCAATTGGTTTTCGAGAAGCGATGGACGCTGGCTTCGCGGATTACGCGAAGCGAATAGTTGACAATGCGTGTGCACTGGCGGATGCGCTTGCTGGCCAAGGTTTCAGATTGGTTTCGGGTGGGACTGATAATCACTTGCTGTTGCTTGATTTACGCTCTTTCGATGAAAACCTGACAGGTAAAGAAGCACAAGAAGTCCTGGATCAAGGCGGAGTGACGCTAAACAGAAACACCATCCCAGATGATCCGCGATCACCATTTGTTACTAGTGGCGTGCGCATGGGTGTCGCGTCGGTCACTACCCAGGGAATGGGTGCCGAAGAAATGGTCAATATTGCTGATTTCACAGCGCGAATCCTGCGGCACCGAGATGATGACTCTGCGGTGAATGCAATAGCCAAAGAAGTAGCAGAGTTGTGTGCTCAATACCCTCCTTACCCAGATTCAATAAGGCAGTAGCCGTTATAGCTGTGCAGGCTCCATCAAAGCTCTACCCCTGGTAACTAGGCTGGTTGTAGATAGACGAGTCGTAGCGTGAGCCTTTTAGGCTTGGTGAGTAGGGCATTCCCGTGAGTAGGACACTCCAACATGCCGTGGTATTAGGCGTAGCATCCGTTGTCACATATCTCTTTACGTTTGTCGTAGTCAGAGTCGCACCCAAACTAGGAGCGGTTGTCGAGCCGGATGATCGGCGTGTTCATCAACGCCCAACAGTTACTGGCGGCGGGACAGCCATGTTTGTGGGTTTCTTGGCTTCCCTGGTTATAGCCAGTCGGTTGCCAGGCTTTACCCAGGTATTCGCTGGTTCCTCCGAGGCGCTCGCTGTAGTCGTAGCGGCGACTGTGATGTTTTCTATTGGCGCAGTTGATGATCTGAGAGAGCTCTCGGCTCCAGCGAAGGTCGCTGGACAGGTTCTATCTGGCAGTCTGTTAGCGGTCTTGGGGGTCACCCTCTTCTACTTCAGGGTGCCTTTTGGGCAACTTGTTGTTCTGTCGGCTGATTGGGCGACCCTTATAACGGTGCTATTGGTGGTGATCGTCGCTAACTCCGTCAACTTAATAGACGGGTTAGATGGACTAGCTGCGGGTACCGTCGCTATCGCGGCAGGAGCTTTCTACCTGTACAGCGGAGAACTGCAGAATGCTGGGCTTATCAGTGACAGCAACCTTGGACCTTTGCTTGCATTGGTAACGCTGGGAATTTGTTTAGGTTTTCTGCCTCACAACTTTCATCCTGCTCGCATTTTTATGGGCGATGGGGGTGCGCTCCTGCTGGGCCTCTTGATGGCATCAGCGACGATGACCGTCGGTGGCAGAGTTGTTGACCAGTTCAGCGGTCAGGTCTATTTCTTCTTCGCCCCCATAGCCATTCCTTTCTTGATTCTGGGAGTCCCATTAGCTGATGTGGCCCTGGCTGTTGTGCGACGTGCGTACCGCAGAGAAAGCATTGCGACTGCAGATAAAGACCACTTGCATCACCGTTTGTTGAGAATGGGGCATGGCCACAGACGAACAGTTCTGCTTTTGTGGGCTTGGACCGCCTTGCTTTCAGGTGTTGCGCTGGTTCCAACGCTAACGGGCAGTGGGGATGCTGTGCTCCCGTTTGCCTTGGCAGGCGTAGCTATCTTGCTCTTCTTTTTGTTTCGCCCACGAACTGGAGTGGAAGCCGAAAAGAGCACAGAAATCAGGAGTGCGTAGCTCAAATATTTCGATGGGGCGGAATTCCTCTTTGGGCAGCTTGCAACGCCCAAGACACCCCAATTAGGGTGTGGCCGCTTCTTGACGTGTCCACTCATTCGCTAACAGTCGGGAGACTGCCCCTAGCATGCGAGCTCCATCGCTCTCCAAGAACAAAATATTCTTCGGCACCGATGACGCATTCTCGCGCTCGGTCGAAATTGTCGTAACTCCAGTCATTTTCGCGGCGATCGGCTGGCTCATCGATCGCTGGCTCGAAACAGGACCCTGGGTAGCTTTAGCGTTTGGCTTAGTTGCCTTTTTGGGGAAGCTGACTGCTGAGTGGTACCGCTACACAAACCGCATGTCAGGCATCGAAGATGAGATGACGACGAGCCGTCCCACTAATGTGAGAGGACTAGACAGGCCAGAAGAAATTGATGATCACCTACCGACGGGTGTCACTCTCGAGGAGCGGAGCTAAAGATGAGTGACAAAGTAGAAGAGCGGTCATCAGACCTTCAGGATCTAGGTCAACTAGCTGAGCCAGAAAAGAGCATTGTTAGTGACATGCTGTTGAGAGGCTTAAAGGTAAGCCCTGCATGGCTAGCGTTGTCGCTGGTGTTTTGGGGTGTTAATGGGCTGGCATCGTCTGCTTATGGACTTGGTCTTATATTCGCGAACTTTGTCTTTGCGGCGGCGTTTTTGACCTGGGCTGGGCGGATATCTGTAGCAGCTCTCATGTTCGCGGCGTTAGGTGGCTTCATTGTTCGTTTGGGCTTTCTAACTGTCGCTGTTATTGCTTTTAGTAAAATTGGCGTTTTTGCACCTATTCCCCTCGCTATAACGATTATCGTTTCGCATCTCGGGTTGCTGGTGTGGGAGACGCGCTATGTTTCCATATCGCTGGCTTACCCCGGATTGAGACCTAGCCAGATGAGACAAAGAAATCGCAAGGAGATCAAGTGAATCAACTGCTTGCCGCCGGCAATGGCGATAGTTCTGGTGGGCTGCACTTCCCGGCAATCGAGAGCCTTTTAGAGTGGCCTGGCTTTCTCTTCGAAGGCAACACATATTTTGAACTGAACAAGGTGGGCGTGATCTACCTCTGGGCGATGGTTGCACCACTGCTCATATTCATTTTGGCTAGTCGTAAGAGTGCGCTGGTCCCGCGAGGCATTCAGACGGTCGCTGAATCATCAGTTGACTTCGTGCGTGAAAACGTGGTTATGCAAACTATGGGCCCCGATGGCATGAAATTCATGCCGTTCCTTCTTTCCCTCTTCTTCTTCATTTTCTTCGCAAATATCACTGAGGTAATCCCGTTCATTCAATTCCCTGCGAATTCACGGATGGCTGCGCCGGCGTTATTAGCGATCCTTGTTTGGGTTGTCTTTAATGCTGTTGGAATTAAGAGCCAGGGTTTCTTTAGCTATTTCAAGAACACAGTTATTCCGCCTGGTGTCCCAGGTGCTCTGCTGCCTTTGGTAGCAGTTATCGAGTTTGTATCAACATTCTTGGTGCGTCCCTTCTCGCTAGCAGTTCGGCTTTTTGCGAACATGCTTGCCGGCCACCTTTTGTTGGTTACGTTCGCAGTACTATGCGAGAATTTGTGGGCCAAGAACATTTTGGTTTCGATCATTTGGGCCCCATTCGTTGTGTTGATTGGTCTCACGGGCTTCGAGATTCTCGTTGCCTTCTTGCAGGCTTTCATCTTCACGATTTTGACTGCCGTGTACATCGGCGGCGCGTTACATCCAGAGCATTAAATGCAAATAGACACAGGAGAGACGAGTGATTGACTTGCTCGCACAAGCTGACAACGCACTAGACGGCCTAAAAGCAGTCGGTGCCGGTCTGGGCTACGGCTTAGCTGCCATTGGCCCCGGCGTAGGTATCGGATTGGTAGTCGGTAACGCGATTACCGCTATGGCCCGACAGCCCGAATCTGCGGGTATGGTGCGGACCACCATGTTCCTTGGCATCGCCTTTACGGAGGCTCTTGCCCTAATTGGTTTCGTGGTTTTCATCCTTCTCAATTTCGCCTAAGGAGAGACAATGAACTCAATTGGACTCCTAGCGGCGGGCGACGCAGGAGGGGAGGCTTCGAACCCGATCCTTCCTGTTTGGAATGAAATTATTTGGGGAGGCATGGCCTTCGCGATTCTTTTCATTGTCATGTCGAAGTTCGCCTACCCGGCGATAAAGAACGTGATGGAAGCTCGATCTGAAAAGATTCAAGGCGACCTTGATGCTGCAGATACAGCCCGGTCGGAGGCCGAAGGTCTCCGTGCTGAATATGACTCGAAGATTGCAGAAGCCCAGGCTGAAGCATCGCGAATCCTCGAAGCTGCACGCGCCGAAGCTGAACAGGTCAGACAAGATCGTCTGGCAGCTATAGAACCTGAAATTGAAGATAAGCGAGCGCAAGCCGACGCTGATATTGAGGCAGCGAAAGCAAGAGCGTTGGCGGACCTTCGGGCGCAAGTTACATCGCTAGCAGTCGGGGCGGCAGAGCAAGTTGTTCGTTCCAGCTTGGATGAAGCTGCGTATTCAAGGTTAGTGGACGACTACATCGAGTCAGTTAGTAGCTGACTCACCTATGAGAAGTGGTCCTTCAAGCTCTGGTTGGCGGACCCTTAAAGAGGCAGCAATTTAGCTGCAGTAACTGTTTACGAGTAGAACGAGGAAAGCGATGACCGAGAAAGTGGAGGAGTACGCTGCCGGTATAGCCAAACTGGCTGAAGCCGAAGGCGAACTCAACCGCGTCGCGGATGAGCTGTATCAGTTGGGTCGGACCGTCGAGTCTTCTGATCAGCTGCGTTCGACGCTCAGTGATAGGGCAATACCTGCTTCGCGTCGAATCGGAGTGTTAGAAGACCTGCTAGGAGTTAGTGCCTCGCCAATCACGGTCAATCTTGTGAGCATGTTGGTCGGCGCGGGTCGTGGAAACCATATCGGCTCTATAGCTGACGAATTAGTTCGACAAGCAGCGGAATCCCGAGGGCAAGCAGTTGCCGAGGTTCGTTCAGCTGTGGCGCTTAATGAGGACCAACGTGAACGTCTTCGGGGTGCCTTATCTAAAGCAACTGGGTTGAACATTGATGTAGTCGTGGTTGTGGACCCAGACATCCTCGGAGGAGTAGTGGCCCAAGTGGGGGACACAGTTTTCGATGGATCAGTACGTACTCGTCTTGAAAAAATGAAGGAGCGTTTGTCATGACTGACCTCAGCTTCGATGCTGCGGATATAACTGCAGCCATCCAGAAAAATCTTGAAGGGTTTGATCCCTCCGTTGAATCTGGAACTGTAGGTCGCATTCTTGAAGTAGGAGACGGCATTGCACGTGTGTCCGGTCTACCTAATGCTTCAGTTAATGAGATCTTGGAATTTGATAGTGGTGATGTCGGCCTCGCCTTGAACTTAGATGAAGATTCAATTGGTGCAGTTGTTCTTGGAAACGTGGAGAACATAGAAGAAGGCCAAAACGTTAAGTCAACGGGAAGAATCTTGTCGGTACCGGTTGGCGACGGCGTCTTGGGAAGAGTCGTTAACGCTTTAGGTGAGCCCATTGATGGAAAAGGTCCGTTAGTAGGAACTGAAGCACGCCGAATGGAAATTCAGGCTCCCGGAATCATGGGTCGCCAGCCAGTGCATGAACCACTTCAGACAGGTATCAAAGCCATTGACGCAATGACGCCCGTTGGGCGTGGCCAGCGCGAGCTGATTATTGGAGATAGGAAGACCGGCAAAACGTCAGTTGCTATCGACACCATCCTCAATCAAGCTGGCCTTGGCGTTAAGTGCATTTACGTTGCGGTGGGCCAGAAGGGCTCAACGGTTGCACAGGTGGTCAGCACCCTTGAAGAGCGAGGAGCGATGGACTACACCGTCGTTGTCTGCGCTCCGGCTGCGGACGCGGCTCCGTTCAAATATTTGGCTCCATACGCAGGATGCGCCATGGGTCAGCATTGGATGGAAAATGGCGAGCATGCTCTGATCGTTTACGATGACCTTTCCAAGCAAGCAGAAGCGTATAGACAGTTGTCATTGCTGCTTCGGCGGCCACCAGGACGCGAGGCTTACCCAGGGGACGTGTTCTATCTCCATAGCCGGCTGCTTGAGAGGGCCGCGAAGTTATCTGATGCTCAGGGAGCGGGCTCGTTGACTGCATTGCCAGTTATTGAGACTAAAGCCGGAGATGTGTCTGCATACATTCCAACGAATGTGATCTCGATTACTGATGGCCAGATATATCTCCAAGATGACCTTTTCAAGTCTGGTGTCCGACCGGCTGTTGACGTCGGCGTTTCGGTATCGCGTGTAGGCGGGGATGCTCAAACTAAGGCTATGAAGAGCGTTGCTGGAACGCTAAAAATCGATTTGGCGCAGTTCCGAGACCTGGAAGCCTTTGCGACTTTCGGTTCCGAGTTGGATGCTGCGTCTGCGGCTCAATTGGGGAGAGGCTATCGACTCGTCGAGTTGTTGAAACAAGGACTTAACAGCCCTATGCCTGTGGAAGAACAGGTCGTCTCGATATACACGGGAACCAACGGGTACTTGGATGATTTGCCTGTCGAAGATGTTCAGCGTTTCGAATCTGAGTTCATTGAGAACATGAGAACTCGAAATTCGGGGTTGCTGGATGAAATTCGTAACTCTGGAGTTTTGCCCGAAGATCAGGTGAAAGCAGCAGTGGAGTCCTTTAAGGCGGCCTTCCAAATGACCGTTGAAGCCGATACGAACGATTCAGAGGACTGATAAGTAATGGCGGGCGGTCAGGAGCGCATTCTTAGGCGTCGAATTGGTTCGATTGACGCGACTAAGAAAATTACGCGCGCCATGGAGTTGATCGCAGCTTCTCGCATTGTTAAGGCTCAAGGGCGAGTTCAGGCAGCCAAGCCATATTCGGAAAAAGTAACTGATGTGATAACGAACTTGGCGGGTGGCGGTGCTGGGGTTGATCACCCGCTCCTCACCGCAGCTGAGCAAGTTGATCGAGTTTGCTATGTCGTTATTGCCGCAGATCGCGGTTTGTGTGGCGGCTATAACAACAATGTTCTTCGAGCTGTTGAGCGAGCAATAGAAGCCGATAAGTCCCAAGGACGTGACTATGCACTCGTCCTATCGGGAAAGAAGGCTGCTGGATATTTTTCTTTCAGAGGCTACGAAATTCATGCGGCTTATGAAGGTTTTTCCGATCAACCTAATTACAGCGATGCCAAATCCATGGCTGAGTCGGTAGCTGAGCTCTTTGAAAACGGTGAAGTTCAACAAGTCCAATTGGCCTACACACGCTTTTTGTCTATGGGAAGCCAAGAAGTAGCCGTTGAACAGTTCATGCCTCTTGAGCCATCTGAAATTGGAGCTGATGCTTCAGAAGATTCAGATTCCGGAGGCTATGAATTTGAGCCCGAACCAGCTGAGATTCTAGGCCGTTTGCTGCCTCGCTATGCCGAAGCTCGGCTTTACGCCGCTCTTCTTGAATCGTCAGCATCTGAACACGCTGCGCGTCAGCGAGCGATGAAAGCTGCAACTGATAATGCTGAGGACTTAAAAATCAATCTAACGCGCATTATGAACAGGGCCCGACAAGACTCGATAACCACTGAAATTATGGAAATTGTTAGTGGTGCCGAAGCAATGAGCAAAGACGACGATGATGGCTTGAAAGACATCATCGAGCAATCACTTGAGGGTTCGTTCGCATCCCTCGCATCTGACCGAAACGACGCCTGAAACTTCAGGAGCATTAAATATGACTATGACCGAAGACAACACCGAAACCAAAGACGGAAAGGTTCTCGCTATTGCTGGCCCAGTAGTAGATGTTGAATTTCCCCGTGGTTCGTTGCCAGAGATCAACACTTTTGTTGAGATGGACGCTGAACTGGAAGGTGAGAAAGTAACCATCGGTGGAGAGGTCGCCCAACAAATTGGTGACGGCAAAGTTCGTGTGATCTGCATGAAGGCAACGGATGGGCTTACCCGTGGGGCGACCGTTAGAAATACAGGCAGAGGTATTGCGGTTCCGGTAGGCGATAACGTCCTTGGCCATATCTTCAACGTGTTGGGTGAGCCGCTTGACACCGAAGATATAGGTGAAGTGCCAGAGCGTTGGGAAATTCATCGTGACGCTCCCGACTTCGACACTCTGGAACCCAAAGCCAAGCTGTTCGAATCAGGGATTAAGGTCATCGACCTTCTCGAACCATATTTGGAAGGCGGCAAAATCGGTTTATTCGGTGGAGCCGGTGTAGGAAAAACAGTTCTTATTACTGAAATGATTAACCGTGTCGCGTCACAGCACGGTGGTGTATCGGTCTTTGCGGGTGTAGGTGAACGCACACGTGAAGGGACGGACCTGTACTTAGAAATGGAAGAGTCAGGTGTACTCGAAAAGACGGCCTTGGTCTTTGGACAAATGGATGAACCGCCTGGAGTGAGGCTGCGTGTAGCGCTTTCGGCCTTGACCATGGCTGAGTACTTCCGCGATGTTCAAGGTCAAGAGGTACTCCTTTTCGTGGATAACATCTTCCGTTTCGTTCAAGCGGGGTCAGAAGTATCGACTTTGCTTGGACGGATGCCCTCAGCTGTTGGGTACCAGCCCAACTTGGCTGACGAGATGGGTGAGTTACAGGAAAGAATCACGTCTACGTCAGGTCATTCGATCACGTCGCTGCAAGCTGTGTACGTTCCGGCTGATGACTACACCGACCCAGCGCCGTTCACGACGTTTACGCATCTGGATGCCACAACTGAACTGAGTCGTCAAATAGCTTCTCTGGGTATTTACCCAGCCGTTGACCCACTTGCATCTACCTCGACCATTCTGACTCCAGAGGTTGTGGGCGACAGGCACTATATGGTTGCGCGTCGAGTTCAAGAGATTCTGCAGCGATACAAAGAACTTCAAGACATTATCGCCATCCTTGGTCTAGATGAACTGTCTGAAGAGGACCGGATCACAGTGGACAGAGCGCGAAAGATTCAACGCTTCCTTTCACAACCTTTCTTTGTTGCGGAAGTTTTCACAGGGATGCCAGGCATTTTCGTACCGATTGAAGAGACCATCGAATCTTTCGAAATGCTCTGCAATGGTGATCTTGACCATCTCCCAGAGCAGGCCTTCCTAAACGTAGGTAACGCTGAATCGGCGATGGCTAAAGCCCGCGAACTAGAACAGTCGTGATTGGTAGGTGAGCCAGACATATGCAGGTTGAACTTGTGTCACCCGAAGCGGTGCTGTTCTCGGGCGAATGCTCCCAAGTAGTAGCCCGTACAGTGGACGGCGATATAGCCTTCCTCGATAATCATGCACCATTTATAGGAGCCCTTGATATCGGTCAAACTCAACTTTGGGCGAATGATGGTGTGGTTTCGCTGGCTATCAATGGCGGATTTGTTGAAGTAAGCGGTAACTCCGTGACGATTCTGAGCGACGGTGCGCTCGCGTCTCAAGATATTGACCTAGAAGATGCGCAATTAGATCTTCAAGCTGCAGAGCAGGCTCTGAGTGCGGATGCTGATGATGATGAGGCGGCAAACGCTAAGAAGTGGGCAGAAACTCGAATTCAGGTCTCCAGCGCTGGCTAACTATACGCGTCCTGTATCGATAGCCGAAGCTCGTTCTTTGACTAGTCCTCCACAAAAACTAGTTCGTCTTCGCTGGCGACAATGCGGTAGTAGCAGCCGGACCGCGTAGACCCGTCTTCACTCAGAGTGTGGCAGGCGCCCTGCCCGTCTTTTCGAACGCGGTACAAAAGTGAGTTTTGTTCACAATTGACGCGGACATCCACGAGCGACAACGTGTCACCTGAAGTGGCACCTTTGTGCCAGATCTCTTCTCTTGAGGTTGAGTAAAGAACGGCACTCCTGAGTTCTAAGGTCATTCGCAATGCGGTTTCATTCGCATAGCCGATGAATAAGACATCGCCAGAGTCAGCGTCTTGAAGAACTACGGGAACAACCTGATGGCCGCTTCGACCAATTGAGCCAATTTTGTCGAAATCAAGGCGTTGCGTTGTGCCTTCCTCTAAGTCATTGCTTTTTGACATAAGAGTGAGCATAGAGGCGAAGATGAGGATGACCTGTTTCGTGGGATAGCGGCATTGCTACTAGGTGAAGTCGACTGACGAAAATTCACTCAATTTTTCTATGTTGTGCGTTGCTTCAATCCTACGGACCGTGCCGCTTTTCGAACGCATCACCAATGAATCAGAAATAGCTCCTTCAGCGGTAAACCTAACGCCTCTTAAGAGCTCTCCGTCTGTGATGCCAGTAGCGGCAAAAAAGACATCGTCGGACTGCACGAGGTCATCGGTGTTGAGCACTCGATCCAAATCGTAGCCCGCGTCCAGTGCTGCCTGGCGTTCGCTTCCATTCCTAGGCCAGAGCTTTCCTTGCATTTCGCCCCCGAGGCATTTAAGAGCTGCCGCCGAAATCACACCTTCGGGAGTTCCTCCGATTCCAAATAAGACATCAGCGCCGTCACTTGTGGCTGTCGCGATCGCACCCGCTACGTCGCCGTCAGGAATTAGGCGGATACGGGCACCGCTCTCTCGGACCTCGTTAATCAACTCTGCATGCCGATCTCGGTCAAGTATCACTGCTGTCAGATCACGCACCCCACGTCCGGTGGCGGTAGCGATTGCGTCGAGGTTCTCGGTCGGGCTTTTCTCGATAGAAATTAAGCCTTTGGATTGTGGGCCTACCGCAATCTTCTCCATGTACACGCAAGGCCCGGGGTCAAACATCGTTCCTCTGGGGGCAACGGCTATCACTGAAATAGCGTTGCCGCGCCCCAAAGAAGTGAGCGTGGTCCCGTCGATAGGGTCTACAGCAATATCAGTTTTAGCTCCGGTTCCGTCGCCGATGGCTTCTCCGTTGTAGAGCATTGGGGCTTCGTCTTTTTCGCCCTCTCCGATTACTACAAAGCCATCCATGGGCACTGAGCCGAGGATGATGCGCATAGCATCAACTGCAGCGCCGTCTGCGCCCTCTTTGTCACCTCGCCCCATCCATCTAGCCGCTGCAAGAGCGGCCGCTTCAGTGGTACGTACCAACTCAAGTGCGAGATTTCGATCAGGAACCTCAGAAAGTGACTTAGCCATAGAGACTGACCCTAGCCCGTTGAGCGGCATAAGTATGAGTCAGTCGCCAGTTCCGCTAGTAGCTTCCATAACGTGATTTTGGCTGAGTTGAATGTCTGGCATTCACGACCCGCGGTTCCTACACGTCGCGTGGCCTTGGGTGAGGACCAATTGGGGTTCGATCCTTCGCCGGGCCCTGGTGGGTTGCTAATCGCAGCTGTGTTCGCAGCGCATACTCAACAATTCGGTGATGATGAAAATAATGATTTAGATGACCTGTTAAACCTCGTTGAAGTCGGTGCTCGAATCCCGCAACCTCGGCTTCGGCATCGATTGCAAGAGGACCGTGTAGGTCTTACCCGGTCAACCCATCGGCTCGTCGAATTTGCTGATGGTCGGATAAGCCTTGATCTAGCTCCTAGTGACCGTCCGGAACCGCACGTGCTTGCAGCCCTTTATCGAATAAGCCAACAACAAAGACAAATGCGAAGAAGCTTGCTGACGCTTTTACGTTCTGCACGAGGATGGCGGGGCCAAGATCATGACGATCTGCTCCGCTACCTTTCCGGAAAGTCACCGGTAAATAAGTGGGGTGGCGACGTAGGAAACGATCATGTCGCGTGGGCGCTTGAAGTGCTGGGACTGGCTGGTACGTCGATGGAAGACATTCCCGAACCGCGGCAGATTCGTCGAACATTTCGGCGTTTGCTGCGTAACGCCCACCCTGATCATGGTGGCCTCGCTGAGGATGCTGGGCAACGAATTGAGACGTTAACTGCAGCGCGCAATATTCTTCTTGATAAGAGGAGCGCTTAACCCTTATGACTTCTGAGCACATCGATTTAGTAGTCGTCGGGGCCGGCATTATCGGCCTTGCCACAGCTCATCAATATCTTTCCCAGTGCCCAGAAAAATCGGTCGTCGTGCTGGAGAGAGAATCTGACTTAGCGTTGCACCAGACTGGTCGGAACTCTGGGGTTCTTCATTCGGGAATTTACTACGCACCTGGCTCGATGAAAGCTGAGCTTGCGGTTGCTGGCCGAAGTGCGATGGTGAAGTTCTGCGAGGCACGAGAAATTGATCACGAGATCTGTGGGAAGGTGATCGTCGCTACACGAAATGACGAAATAGAGCGGCTTCGTGCTCTGCGAACACGAGCAGACCATAACGGTCTAGATGCTGAACTAATCAGTAGCGCAAGGCTCGAAGAAATCGAACCGCACTGTGTGGGTATTGAGGCACTGCATATCCCTTCCACAGGAATCGTCTCATATGCAGAGGTATGCAAAGCCTTGGTCGCGGAGATAGAGAATAGAGGCGGTGCTGTTAGGTATGGGTCACAAGTTGTAACGATTGAAGAATCTAGGGAAGGCGCCCGCGTCTCTACCTCGAAGGGTGAGCTGGTTGCAGGCCTCGTTGTTAACTGTGCTGGCCTTCGTAGCGACCAGGTGGCGAAGATGGTTGGTGCGGCCGAAGGACACCAGATAGTTCCTTTTCGGGGTGAATACTTTGAATTGGTCCCGGAGCGCCGTGATTTAGTTCGAGGTCTTATTTATCCAGTGCCTGACCCAAGTTTTCCTTTTCTGGGTGTGCACCTGACCCGAATGATTGATGGCTCGGTGCATGCCGGTCCTAATGCTGTCTTGGCGATGGCTCGCGAGGGTTATAGATGGCGAGATGTCGAGTTGAGCCAAGTCTTGGAGCACCTGGGTAATCGAGGCTTATGGAAATTAGCGGGTAAATATTGGCGCACCGGAGCTGGTGAAATATGGAGGTCAGTTAGCAAATCTGCTTTTGTGAAAGCCTTGCAACGCTTGGTGCCGGATATCGCCGCTAAGGATTTGGAAGTTAGTCCAGCTGGAGTTCGGGCCCAAGCTATGGACGCAGGGGGAGAGTTGCTTGATGATTTCTCTCTTACCGAAGCCCCCAATAGTTTGCATGTTCTTAATGCCCCTAGTCCTGCTGCTACAGCAAGTCTTGAAATAGCAGCCCAGATTGTTCGAATGATCGAGACTCGTAACTCTTAAGCTATGAGCGGTTCTGAGTTCGTCCTCGGCTTTGTATTTCAGCGCGCCGTTGGGCAACTTTTTCTGGTTTGAAGTTAGTTCTGTCTAACCAATCGGCTCCCATTGAAGCTTCTATCTCCCACCCCTCAGCGACTGTGGTTTCCCCAGTTCGCTCGTAAGTGTTGAGCATCTGCTGGACGCCTTGTTGGTCATTAGAACTTATCTCTGACGCTAATGATTGAACTGTTTCCAGAAGGAGTTCATGTGCAACCACTCTGTTAACTAATCCCCAAGCAGCGGCGGTTTGTGCGTCGATGTAGTTCCCTGTCAAACTCATTTCCCGAGCCCGCCGGACTCCAATTGCTTGAGGAAGAAGGACGCTAAGTCCCCAGCCCGGCATGACGCCGACGCGTGCGTGTGTATCTGCGAAGGCCGCTCGGTCCGACGCGATAAGAAAATCACAGGCAAGAGCAAGTTCGAGACCGCCGGTCACTGCCACCCCATTAATTGCCCCGATGAGCGGTTTTGAATACTTTGGGAAAGGTCCTTTGGTTTTTAAGGATCTATCCGGGTTGATATTGCCTCCAGAACCACCCAGCTCCTTCAGGTCGAGGCCAGCACAAAATGCGGGGTCTGTTCCAGTGAGAATTAAGACATCTACTTCTGGGTCTTCGTCTAATGAACTTAGAGCTTTAGGTAGCGCTGCAAGAAGGTCGCTACTTAAGGCATTTCGCGCTTCGGGCCTATTGAGAGTTACTGTGCCTACTCTGTCGCTGACAGATGTAAGAACTATTTCGTTCGTGAACTGGGTAGCAGCCATGTGGATGTCCCTTCTAATGAGGATTGACATCTATTCTGCCCGGATAAGGAGTTCCTATGCCGGCGATTGAAGGATTGGTTTTGTTCCCCGGAGCTGGTGGAGTTAAAGAGCACGCCACTCTTGTCGCGTTGGAGCAGTCTTTGTCGCCGTTACCTGTGCTCAGACGTGAGTTCTCATACCGTCGTGAAGGGAAACGTGTGCCTCCCCGAGCCCCCAAGCTAGTTGCAGAGCTCATGCAGGAGCAGCAGTTGATAGCAGATGAAGTGGGGTGTCGGCCGGATCGACTGTTATATGGAGGTAGGTCCATGGGAGGACGGATATGTTCGATGGCGGTAGCAGCGGGGATGCCTGCGGCCGGACTAGTTCTACTTAGCTACCCGCTCCACCCTCCTAACAAACCGGACAAGTTGCGTGTCGAACATTTTGCCGATATCAGAGTCCCATGCTTGTTCGTTTCTGGAAACAATGATCCCTTCGGCACCCAGGACGAGTTCAAGCAACACCTAAAGCAAATAAATGGGAGTGTCGAGGTTAAACACCTAAAAGGTGGGGGTCATGACCCAAAGAGTCGAGCTCACGTAGCCGCAATCCTTGAGACCGTAAATAAGTGGATCACTTCGATATCGTAGTTTCTCGGAGCTCAAGCATCTAAGGGCCCAATGTCCTCCGGATTTAAGGCCTCTAGTTCCTTTTTTGTTCCTTCATAGAACCTTCTCCAAACAATAAAGGCAGCAATAAGCGGCCCTATCCAGAGAACAACTATGCCAGGGCCAAAAGAGCCCCAACGGAGTCTCATCCAACCCGCCGCAATAATTCCTATAGAGCCGCCCACCACTCCGATAGCGCCAACGATCGTCGCGGCTCGAGCCCGAACTGCGGTAGGAAACATTTCGGCTCTATAGACACCTATTGCTGGCAGTAAGCCGCTGGCCAGAGTGATGGCGGCGAAGGCAAGCGGCCATAGCAGCACTCCAGATGAATTAAAGAAGATAGTCGTAATACCAAGCCCAAGTACTGTTGCCACTCCCACCACGATTCTGCGACCGCGTAAGTCCGCCACCCGGCCCGCTACATAGAGACCGATCCCTCCCGGTGTGGCGGTCGTCAACACGAAAAGGCTGACCTGTAAAGCGCTGAAATTGTGCTCGTCACGTAAATATTCGTTTCTGAACCAATCGATGGGCGACAGAAAGAGTCCCAGCAAGAAATAGGTTCCACCCAATAGCAAAAGCGGTCTCCAGTAGTTGCTCAATTTGAGACCGGCGACTTGGTTTATGAACCGTCGACTTTCCGGAAGTTGGCGAATAGCGCCAGCAATGAGGGGAACCATTAACAGCGGAATGAAAAAAATAAGGCGCCACGACCACTCAGTAAAACCGGCCACGGGTTGTGTCCATACAACGAACCCGGCCCCCAAGGCGGCAGAGAGACCTAAGACTGAGAGACCCCAGGCGCGACTGCCAGCAGGGAGTTCCTCCAGAGCGAAAACGACAATTATGACGCCAAGTGTCGCATTAGAAGTTCTCACGACTACCAGACAAGCAGCGAATATCTCTATGGACGGAGCCAGTGCTGCCATACACGAGAAAGCGATCCCAAACCCCATGGCCCATGCGAGGATGCGTCGACGACCATGCCGGTCAGCGAGTATAGAAAAGCCGATCGCTAGCAAGGTCCCAACGCGAATAAGAGCTCCGAGTAAACCCTGGCTTAGCTGATCAACTTTGAACTCATCAGCAGCGTATGTGTGAGTCTCAGCCGGTGCGTTGGACAGAAAACCTGACAGGAGAGCGATAGCGCACAAGGTCGAGAATATCGTTGTCGCTCTTTGCCCCAAATGATCAGGGGGAGCCCAAAACGGAGCAGTGCCATCGTCGCGACGGTTACGAAGGGCGTGACGAACGGGTAACCGAAAAAGAAAACCAAACCAAGGAATTGAGAGTTCGTACTCAAACTGCTCCTTGACGAGGTGTTTGCCTTGGTCTGACGAAACAACGAGGGTTCTTTTGTAAGCCGTAAAAGGACCATCAATCAGTGCAAACTCACCGTTTCCTGCGTCTATTTCGCGAACCAAATCTGCTCTTGGAGAGCAAACGCGCTTAAGACCCTCATCATCTAAATCGTGAGTTATTTCTAAATGAGCCACGCGAGTGATGTGTCCTTCGCCACTTAGATGAACATACTGGAGAGATGGATAAATTCCTTGTGCGGGGAAGTGGGCCCTTAGACGGCGAACTTCATGTTGGCGGAGCGAAGAACAGCGCCCTGAAGCTTATGGCAGCGTCGCTGTTGGCCGAAGGATCGACCCGCCTAGTCAATGTTCCTGACATCACCGATGTCGCGATTATGACTGAGTTGTTGGAAGCCATGGGAGTTGAGATTCAAAGGGCAGGCCACTCTGTTGATATCAATGTCCCCAATGAAATCGACCCAATAGCTCCATATAGCTTGGTGGAGCGCATGCGCGCTTCAATAGTCGTGCTAGGGCCGTTGCTTGCGAGAATCGGTCGAGCCCGAGTAGCGATGCCTGGTGGAGATGATTTTGGGTCGCGTCCTATCGACATGCATTTGCAGGGGTTAGAACAGTTAGGAGCCAGATTCTCGCATGAGCACGGCGATATAAACGGCGAAGCCGATCGCTTAATCGGAGCTGAGGTCTTCTTAGAATTCCCTTCTGTAGGAGCCACTGAAAATTTGTTGATGGCATCCGTCTTGGCTGAAGGTGTCACGATTATTGAGAATGCAGCTAGAGAACCAGAAATTACTGATCTAGCAAACTTCCTTTTAGAAATGGGTGGTCGAATTGAAGGGGTAGGTACATCGCGTTTACGAATCGAAGGCGTCGACAAACTGAATCCCGTTACTTACACCGTGATCCCAGATCGGGTGGAAGCAGCGACCTATCTCTCCGCGTTAGCTGTCTGTGGTGGACAGCTTCGTCTAGAAGGGGCGCGTGTGGACCACATGGAGATGCTTTTGCGCAAGCTTGAAGAGATGGGAATGATCCTCGAAGAAGATGACTCGGGTCTACAGGCAAAAGTCCTGGGTCGACTCAAAGCTGTGGATGTTTCCACGCTTCCCTATCCAGGTTTGGCTACTGACTACAAACCATTCTTGGTTGCTGCTCTAACCGTTTCTGATGGAGCCGGAATGGTCACAGAGAATATTTTTGCCGGGCGTTTCCGTTATATAGACGAGTTGGTTCGAATGGGCGCAGAAATACGAGCAGAAGGCCGTCATGCGGTTGTTCGTGGTGTCAAGCGGCTATCAGGAGCCCCAGTTAAAGCTCATGACATAAGGGCCGGAGCCGCTCTGGTAGTTGCGGGATTAGCAGCGGATGGCGAGACAGCTATTTCTAACGCACATCACGTAGATCGGGGTTATGAAGATTTGGCAGGTAAGCTCTCCTCGGTCGGCGCCCAAGTCAGTCGAACTTGATCGATTGCCCGCCGCTGATTGTGATAGATGAACAGGCTGAGCAGAGATCCCGTAGCCTTACTGGAGGCAGCACGTGAGGGGCAGCGTCTAGCGCTTGCCAGGCTCATGTCCTTAGTTGAACGCGGGGGCGATGAAGCCCGTGCGTTGGGAGCGCAGACATACGCTCAAGTTGGGGGTGCCTATACCGTTGGGATGACAGGCGCCCCGGGTTCAGGGAAATCTAGCCTGACAGCCGCTCTAGGATCAGTTGTCCGTTCAGAAGATGAACGCCTAGCAATTTTAGCAATCGACCCGTCATCTCCCTTTACAGGCGGCGCCATTCTAGGTGATCGGGTCCGTATGCAAGATCATGTTATGGACGACGGAATTTACATTCGCTCAATGGCGACCCGAGGTCACCTTGGGGGTCTTAGCCTTGCCACGCCACAAGCCATTCGAGTGCTCGACGCGTTGGGTTGGCCATGGGTGCTCGTCGAAACGGTCGGAGTTGGACAAGTTGAGGTAGATATCGCGGGAGCGGCAGACACGACGATTGTGGTAGTCAATCCGGGTTGGGGAGACGCGGTTCAAGCCAATAAAGCTGGACTCATGGAGGTGGCTGACATTTTCGTGATCAATAAAGCTGACCGAAAAGGCGCAGATGAAACCCGCCGAGATATTCAACAGATGCTTGAATTGTCATCCCTGGGGGAGTGGGAACCACCGATTCTGATGACTGTGGCTACCGACCAGATTGGGGTTGAAGAGCTTTGGAAAGAAGTAGGAGCACATCGTCAGTATCTCGAAGAGTGCGGTGAACTTGAGGTGCGACGCAACCGACGTGTTGACGCCGAACTAAGCGAGATTGTGAATCGAAGTCTCGAAAAGAGGGTCGTGGCGACAATGGATAGGCCAGAAACCGCTGAACTGAAAGAGAAGTTGATGCGGGGTGAGATCGACCCCTATGCGGCGGCAGCCGAGCTTATTGCCCTGGCAGAGGCCGTGGATTAATCGAGTTCATCTCGAGCTAATGCGAACACGGCTTCTCTTTCGTTGGGAGAGAGGTTTACATCTAACAACCTGAGTTCGGCAGCCTCGCGGACGTAGGCTAGGACTTCGCCTGCTCCGAATTCCTTAATAAAGATTTTTGCGAATCGTTTCCTAAGGCTCGTGACGAGTAAGTGGCCGAGCCGACCGTTGTTAGATTCGGATGTGCGAAGAATCACGTAAGTCACGGCAGCATCGAACGCTGAACAACCACGAGCCGAGCTGTTCCAGTTCAGTACCACGGGGCGCCCGTTGCTCATTCTGATCGCTGCAGGATGTAAGTCCAGATGGACTATCGAGTCACCTTCGCTAACGCTTTCCCAGTCTTGCGGAGCGGTAACTGTTCCCAGAGCCCGATGCAAGCGGGCGAGATTCTTTGCATGCCTGCTGAGCGTCCATGGCCTGGATACGAGGTCTTCTAACATTGTTGGGCCGTCGATGCGTTCCATCACTAACGAAGATGTAGATAAACGCTGAGACAACTTAGGTGCTGGGAATCCTGCAGCAGCCAGTATCTCTAACGCTTCAGCTTCGCGGGATAGGTCCAGTTGATGGGTGCTGGTCCGAACTACGTGGCCGGGCCCATAATGACGAAGTTCCCAATGGGAACCAATATTTATGAGTCCTGCGGGTTCGAGCCCGGTTCCTGCTTGTTGTTGTTCGAGGATCCTCTTCCTCAGGCCCCTCAAATTTCGTTTCCAAATAGCCGTAAGGATTGGTTTGGCAAGTCGTTCCCCGAACTTGCCTGCAAAGTGCCATGGCAAGTCAATGGACTCGACCCAGCTGAAACGTGTCCCTCCTGCGACAGGGTCAAGTGTGAACCGGCCAACCCCAGTGACGATGCCTGAATGTTTGACCGCCATGAGTTTTTCGTGTTCCCACTCAACTATTTCCATTTGGTCGCGAACTCGAAAGGGCCCGACAGCTGTTAAGCACACAAAGGTCACCCCTGGACCTTCCGACATCTCAGATGTCACTTCTACACTTAGAGCATCCATCATCCACTCTGAATGCTTTGTTACGTCTCGGAGGTAGTCCCACACTTCTTTAGGTGAGGCGGGTAGATCAATTGATATTTGGATCTTCATCTACTTTTGCTCTCAGGCTGGGGATCGGAATTAAGAATTCGCTGAAGCGTAGACCGACACGTGGTGATCGCTTGTGCTGGTAAACGCGCTTTGGTGCCAGTCTTGCCATCGCTCTACTAATTTCAAACCTTGACGGGCTGCAATCTGGTCTAGTTCGTCGGGGGTTTTGATGAGAATTCTCCAAGGTCGTAATACGGCGCCGCTTTCGCTTAACTCCACACTTTGGCCCCGTACGATTCCCGAAACCTTTTCTCGAATAGTGATGTTGAGCACAGTCGCATCCTTGAGGTGTCGGAACTCGACTCCTCTAGTTGGCAAAAGAGAGTAGTTAGAAGGCACAAAGGCTTCGACAATGAATAACCCATCTGGTGCCAAACGATTGCTCACGAGTTGAAGACATTGTTCCTGTTCAGCTGGATCAACGAGGTTAAAGAAGGTGTTGTACGCACAAAAAATGATTTTAAACGGCCCGGCGGGAAGCCAGTTAGACATATTTGCTAGATGTAACTTAACGACCCCTGAACTATCCCTAGCCCGCAAACGTCTCAGCATTTCAGGAGATGAGTCCACCCCGGTGGTGGGTATACCTTTAGAAGCTATCGGCAGAGCTAAACGACCAGTTCCTACTCCCAACTCTAGGACATCGAGACCTTGGGAAAGGCGGCTGATCAGAGACACAGTGCCTTTAACATCGGTTACCTGTTGGTACCAATCGTCGTACACGTCAGCGAAGGCATCGCCGTAGGTTGACGATAGATAGTTGACTGAATTCGACAGCTCCATACCACTCACTTTATTTCGGGCGTAGCCTTGGAGTAATGAAGACAGCCAAGGTTGATCGCCCCATATATCTCGATTGTGCTGCCTCTACCCCGGTCAGGCCAGAAGTCCTTGATGCAATGATTCCGTACTTTACTGAGCACTTTGGCAACCCATCAGGTGTTCATCGTATGGCTCGGTCATCAAGGGCAGCTATAGACGATGCCCGAGAGATTTGCGGACAGCTCCTAGGATTTGGGCCCCATGAGATTGTCTTTACCAGTGGCGGCACTGAATCAGACAATCTCGCTATCCATGGAGTATGCGGATCGAATGGCGTAGCCGTCTGCCCCGAAACTGAACATCATGCGGTATTACACCCAGTGGAATCTCATAAAGGGCGACTGATAAAGGTCAGCTCAGCGGGTGATATTGATCTCGAACACCTTGAGACTCTGCTCGATGAGAACGTATCTGTTCTTTCGGTCATGTTGGTCAACAATGAATCAGGGAAAATCATCGACCTCGAACCGATTGCTGAGCTTAGAGACCGTCATGCCCCGCAAGCCGTGTTGCATACAGATGCTGTTCAAGCAATTAACTGGCTCGACATTGTTGATGCCTCGGCGAGGGCAGACATGCTTTCTATCAGTGGTCATAAATTTGGTGCACCGAAAGGGGTCGGTGTGTTGGCGGTCCGCAATCATGTAGCACTCGCTCCGCAGTTACTTGGCGGAGGTCAGGAAGCGGAACGGCGAAGTGGAACGCACAATACGGCGGGCATAGTAGCGATAGGCGTTGCACTGCAGCATCTTGAGAAATCACGAAAGAGCGAAATTACGCGGTTGGGGGTCCTCAGCGAACGACTGGCTAGCGGTTTGCATTCAGCCATGTCTGGTTGCTTCGAAACGATCCCTCAAGCAGAAAGAGCAGCGGGGCTTCTGCAGTTAGTCATCGAAGACATCGAGAGCGAAGCTTTGTTGGTATTGCTTGAACGTCACGGGGTAATGGCATCAGCTGCGGCATCCTGCGCATCCGGAGCAATGGACCCGTCACACGTGTTGGCTGCCATGGGTATGGACAGGGTCCTAGCAGCGGGATCTCTGCGACTTTCTGTAGGTTGGTGCACTGAAGAATGGGAAATACAGCGCGCCGTTGAGGTGATACCTCGGTGTGTTGAACAACTCAGAGGTGCATCGTGAGTCGCGTTTTGGTCGCAATGTCAGGTGGCGTTGATAGTGCGGTTACCGCTGCCCTTATGAAAGAACAGGGCCATGATGTCACCGGAGTGACCCTGAAACTCTGGGGCGGCCCTCAAGATCAAGGGTGTTGCTCAGTTTCAGATGTAGACGATGCCCGCCGAGTTGCTCAGCAATTAGATATTGATCACTTTGTATTTAACTACGGCGAAGAATTTGATCGGCATGTCGTTGGTCCCTACGTAGATGCCCACGCAGTTGGACTAACACCTAACCCATGTATCGAATGCAACCGACACATCAAGTTTGACGCGTTAGTTACTCGTGCCCGAAAGTTGGGATTTGATTCGGTAGCTACTGGTCACCACGCCAGGATTATCGAAACCGATAAAGGTTTGCGGCTTGCTCGAGGAGTTGATGAGGGTAAGGACCAGTCCTATGTCCTGTATATGTTGACAGCCAGCGACCTTTCCATGCTCGAGTTTCCTGTCGGTGAAATGACAAAGAACGAAGTACGTGAACTAGCGAGTCATCGAGGTTTACGATCAGCTACAAAGCCAGATAGCCAAGATGTTTGCTTTATCACTGCTTCAGAGGGACGGGCCCGTTTCTTGTCCGACCGACTGGACCTACACACAGCGGACGTGGTTGACGTAAAGGGCAATGACCTTGGGTCTATCGATGCTGTCGAGCTAGTTACTATCGGTCAACGAAGAGGGCTCAATCTCGGTGGAAACGCCGATCGAACCTACGCCGTGCAGGTAGATGTTCGGTCGCGCCGAGTTGTTGCGGGTAGCGCTGAAGACCTGCTCTCAGAAGATGTTCGGTTATCAGACCATGTCTGGGCAGATCAGCCGCATGTAGGACCAGTACATGTCCAAATCAGTGCTCACGGCGCTCAAGCACCTGCTTATTTGACCTCGGACGGAAATGTGCACTGGGACCAGGCTCGGCGGAAGGTAGCGCCCGGCCAAGCGGTGGTGTTCTATTGTGACGATCTGGTGATAGGTGGAGCTACGGCAGTCTAAAAATCAGCGGACGAGTCTTCTTAGGCGAGCCTCTTGTAGCACGGCGCCAGGACGCGTCGGTGAGAACAAGATTTTTTTAGCCAGTTTCACTTCGCTAACCCCTCGTGTTCGTGGCACGACTTCCACTTCGCCATGAAGAGCGACTTGGAGCACCGGGCCCAACGCGAATTGGCTGACATCGACGATATCTTCACCGTCGATTTCGGCGTTCACTGGCGCTGGGCCTAAAGAAAGGATGTCTTGGCGCCTAAGAAGAAAAGGTTCTCTGGTTGCTAGATAGTCATGGATTACGAAACCGTTCGGAACGAACACTATCCACCTTCGAGCGAGTTGATGAATCGATCGAAAGCCGAATGCTGAAACAGGCCACCCGATTCCTATCAAGAGGATTCCGATAATCCAGTTTTCTGAGGCGACTGTAATGGGGCCAGAGATGAGGCCTAAAACCACGACAGCCCAAAGCAATATCAACGGTCCGATAGCGATTGCGCTAGGCACTCGAAGCAAAAATCGTTTTTCGTCGCCGTAGCTCAAGCCATCTACCATGGCGTTTCCTGTTTCAGGTAATAGTGATAGCAAGCTAGCCAAAGTGGCATGGGTGAGGGCGACGACGAGGATGCCTGTCGAAATATGGGAGTAAAGCTGGGCTGCGAGTAAAGCGGGCAGTGTCGTTGGCGTTAGAACGCGTATCACTGTTAAGCCCCAAGGTCTTCTGATAATGCTTGACCCCAGGATCAATCCCCACCCAACCCAGAAACAGACAGACACTCCAATTTGTCGCTGCATCGTGTCTTGCTGCAATGCCGCATCTATCGCAACCCCTATAGAAAATGGCGCTGTCGCCCAAACGACGACAAAAATTGGAAGTGGTTTATTGACCTTCACCTCTCAATCGTGGCTTATTTCGGCGCACTATTCATAACTACTGAAGTATTAGAACGACAAAACCTGGTCGTCCAGGTAGCTAAAGTCGGTCTTGTCATGAACGAATTCGATTCAGATCAGGACCGCGTGACTCAGTTACGCATTCAGATTGCTGCCCACAATGAGGCATACCACGGTCGTGATCAGCCAACCGTTCCCGATGCTGTGTATGACCAGCTGCTTCGCGAACTGGCCGAAATCGAACAACGTCGCCCTGATCTATTGACTGAAGAATCGCCAACTCAGATGGTGGGTTCATCTCCGAATGAAATTTTTGCTCCGGTAGAACACAAAGTGCCGATGATGTCGCTGGATAACGCGATGGACCTAGAAGAACTTCAAGCTTGGTACGAACGTGTCCTTAAAGGAATAGAGGGCGCAGATTCATGTGAGTTTGTGTGCGAACTCAAATTTGATGGGCTTGCCGTTTCTATCCGATACGAGGATGGCGAATTGGTTCAAGCCGCGACTCGAGGCAACGGTCGAGTTGGAGAAGATGTGACGCACAATGTTCTAACGATCGAAGGTATTCCTCACCGAATTCCCGACGCCCCCAAAGTGCTTGAGGTCAGAGGTGAGGTTTATATGCCGATTTCGGGTTTCGAGTCGTTGAATGAAGAGCAACTCGCAAAAGGTGAGCCGCTGTTTGCGAATCCGAGAAACACTGCTGCCGGTAGTCTTCGACAGAAAGACTCGACTGTTACGGCGCATAGGAAACTGGCCTTTTGGTGTTACCAACTTGGGGAAGTCACTGGTGGCCCTCAGATGACATCGGCCAAAGAGACTTTTAATCTGTTGAAGAGCCTCGGACTTCCAGTAAATCCCGAAGTCACAGAATTTTCTGAGTTCAAGGAAGTCCAGCGATTCTGTGAATCCTGGATGTCGAAACGACATGAACCTGATTATGAGATCGATGGAGTGGTGGTCAAGCTTGCAGATTTAGCCCAAAGAGAAGCATTGGGTTCTACGAGTCGGGCCCCACGTTGGGCAATAGCGTTCAAGTTCCCACCAGAGGAAAAGGTGACACGGCTGATCGCTATCGATGTCTCGATAGGGCGAACGGGCCGTGCTACACCGTTCGCTGTGCTTGACCCCGTATTTGTTGGGGGTTCTACAGTTGGAATGGCGACATTGCATAACGAAGACCAGGTAGCGAATAAAGATGTTCGTCCTGGTGACATGGTCGTGGTTCGCAAAGCAGGTGATGTCATCCCCGAAGTAGTTGGACCAATTCTGTCCGACCGGTTGGATGACTCTGAACCTTGGGTTTTCCCTAACGTTTGTCCAGGTTGTCAGATGCCCCTTGAGCGCCAAGAGGGTGATGCCAACACATATTGCATGAACCGAAGGTGTCCCGTTCGGATTGAAACTGGGATTAGCCATTTCGCCAGCAGGAACGCCATGGATATAGAGGGCTTAGGGGAACGGACAGTCCGCGGTCTTGTCGAACAAGGCATGGTGAATGACGTTGGTGATTTGTTTGGTTTAACCAAACCGCAGCTCATGAAACTTTTGGTCAGCGACTCATCAAATGAGACGCTCGTCAATAATCTACTTTCTGCTATTGACGAGGCTCGGGAGCGACCCTTAGCGAATGTGCTTATTGGTTTAGGCATTGAGCACTTAGGTCCTAGCGCAGCGGAACTTATCGCTCGTCAGTTCCGCGACATCGACAATATTATGAGAGCGGAAACCGCCGACGTTGAATCCATCGATGGGATCGGCCCAGTCATCGCTCAAAGCGTCCGAGACTTTTTTGATGATGAGGACAATAAATCTATTGTTGAAAAGTTTCGACTTAATGGGGTACGCCTTGATGTAGTTGAAGGTGAAGTGGACGCACCGCAAGTGCTTAATGGTCGGTCAGTGGTTGTAACGGGGTCTTTAGATGGATGGTTCTTAACTCGCGATGAAGCGAAAAAATCAATTATTGCTAGAGGCGGTAAGTCTCCTGGAAGCATCTCTAAAAGCACCTATGCGTTGGTCGTCGGTAGTGAAGCTGGCCAGTCGAAATTAGATAAGGCATCTGACTTAGGAATACCGATAGTGGGTGAGGAGGAACTCCGTTACCTTCTCGAAACTGGGGAGCTACCTTAAGAGATTTGTTAGAAAGAGGTCCAACACCATTGGTGGTCAATATTGTCGACTTCAACGTCGATAATTGGAATGGCAATCACTCTGGCGCAGATGAGGCCTCTCCGCAGTTGAGAGATCACCATGTCATCCCCTGGGCTAAAGAAAAACTCGCCTAGTTGCGTAGTGCCAGCGGTTAGCTGATCGCTGGGAATGGAAACTCCATCAATTATGAGAGTTGGTTCCCAACCAGGGCTTAACGAAACACCGGCCAATGTCTGCTTGGGAGCCTGGGCACCTTCTTGAGGGATCACGGCGAGCAATCCAGTAGGAAAAGTTGAAGGCTGAGGAGCTCCTCGAGTTGAGGAGGCAACCCAGATCACAAATACCAATGCAAGAGTCACCAGTATCGTCAAGGATGAAGCCACGCCCTTTCTGAGACTCCAGTTAGCAACGTGAGCGTTCGTAATCCGATTACCTTTTTGGGACTTCTTCACCTCTCTATCATGGCTGAATATTGGGACAGTTGGAATTCGGCGCTATGAGACTGGCTGCAACTAGCGGTACTGTCGAGATGTGCCTCTCGACGATCTAAATGAATTAGCCGGTCGAGTACTCGAAGATCGTTATCAGCTCACCGACTATTTAGGTCACTCCCAAGCTGCCACCGACTATGCCGCAAATGATTTGGAAACCGGTGAGCAGGTATCAATCAAGATCTTTGGAGCCTCAATTTCTGAAGATATTGAATTTTCTAGACATCTTGTTGCGGACGCAACAACGTCGACATCAGTGTTGCACTCTTCTGTAGAGAGAGTTCACAACTGGGGTAGATTTCAAGAAAGCGCGTATGTGGTGACCGAACAGCGTCTAGGTGTCACCTTAAAAACATTTCTAGATGCGGGGCGCTTCCTTAACCCGGCCCAAACATTGAAGCTGGGTATTGAGCTCGGGTCAGGGCTAGAAGAGCTTCATCGTCAAGGACTCTGCCACGGCGATATTTCGCCCAACAACATAATTCTAAGGTTGGACGGCTCTGCGAAGCTTTCGTCTATCTACCTGGCCAATGCGCTAACAGCGGCTGAAGCGGGACGCCTCGAATTGGTGGGAACTGGCCTCGAAGAGCGTTTGCACGAGTTCCAAGCTCCGGAATTTAGAAGTGGCATTCACCACCGTAAGTCCGATGTGTATTCGCTAGCGATGACGCTTCGAGCGACACAAGGGCAATCGCCAGTTGCTTCTGACTCCACTAAAGAATCAAGGCGCACCGAGGTATCAGACTTTGCGGATCTTAACGAGATTCTTGAGCTAGCCCTGACCTCGGACCCGGACCTCCGTTGTGATGTCAAGATTCTGGTCGAAGGCCTAGTCGGTGTAGCTAGGGATTTTGCTAAACCAATGCCCATCGAACTTCCTGAATCTCTTGTGGGGCAAGCTTCGGCAGGAAATTCAGATAGGCGAACTATTTCGGCTGCAGTATCTGATAGTGGTCAAGTTCGGTGGCGGCCTGTATGGAGACTGGGTGTCTCAGCGGCCGCTGTTCTGGTAGCTCTCTCTGCTGTTGCTGCCTGGGCGGTAAGTAGCGTCCGTCCGCAGGGCGTCGTTAGCCATGAGGTAGCTGAGTACACCGGGCGTACGATTGGCGAAGTTAGGGCAATCGCCGATTCGATTTCTTGGGTTCTTGATGAGGACCAGATACGGACCGACGAAGTGCCCGCAGGAATTGTGATAGCGCAGCGGCCGGAGGCTGGGAGTCGCCTATCTGAAGGTGCGATGCTCGTTGTCGAAGTTGCGAGCGGACCTCGGCTCCGTATGACCCCGCTTGTTTTGGGGTTGTCAACAGAGGCGGCATCAGCTCGTCTTGTAGCTAAAGGTTTCGAAGTTGATCTTGTACAACCACTGTACGACGAGATTATTTCGCCCGGCGAAGTGATCAAGCTAACGATTGACGGCGAAACGGCTTTGGGCGGATCTCTCAGAGAACCTGGCACTAGAGCCGTCTTGGTTGTTTCTGGGGGTCCTGTTCCTCGGTCCGTGCCGCAGCTGAAAGGTCTTGATCTAGGAGCTGCGGAACGAACACTGGACTCCGTTCAACTAACTCTCGCTCGACCATTGACTTATGAGATCAGCGAGTCTGTGCCCGAAGGAGCGGTAATCCGGCAGAGTTTGGTCGCAGGCTTGCTGGTAGAGCGCAGTTCTGTCGTGTCGTTGACGGTTTCCGCAGGCCCCGACCGTCGAGAGGTACCCGATATGCGCGGTCTCAATGTCATAGAGGCAAGAGAACGCCTGATCGAAGTTGGATTGAGGCTAGGAGATGTTACGGGCGAAGGAGAGGTAGTGCAGGCTACAGAACCAGCTGCTGGGACTATGTTGGTGCCGAACTCTGCTGTGGTTTTGTGGGCTCCTGCTGACTGATAATCAAGAGTTGTCAGGTTTAGTCGAATTGGAAGCGACGTAGGTCCCGTAGAATTCTCTAGATGGCATCGGGGAAGACTCCAGCAAGGCTGGCGCGAATCGAAAATCGCGAACGAAACGAGAAATGGCCGAACCCCCCGATGTATATCGACATGTCGGAGTGCATTAACTGCGATGCCTGTTTACGAGCATGCCCACCAAACTTTGGCGCGATCTTTAACCATGGTATTGATGTGATCATCCTGCCGGAGCTGTGTTCAGGATGCGATAAATGTTTAGAGCCATGTCCCGTAGATTGTATTTATCCCCTTGCCACGGAGAATTGGGATCCTTCGCCAGAAGAATGGTGGCAAGAACCGTTGAGTGTAAACGATCCGTATATGTGAACTGCTTTGGAGGTTAAGCATTATGAATCAACCACTTTCGCAAGATGTTGTTGCCCACATTGCTTCACTCGCGCGCATCGACCTTTCTCAAGATGAGATATCTCACTTCACCGAACACCTGAAGAAAATTCTTGATCACGTAAGCCAGTTAGAGGGTCTTGATCTTGACTCTGTGGAAGCAATGTCACATCCCTACCCCTTATCGAATGTTCTAAGGGATGACGTAGTGGGACCGACTGTTGAGCCCCAAGAAGTATTAGTCCAAGCACCTGATGTGGCAGATGGCCAATTTCGTGTGCCCCCTATATTGGGAGATCCATCTTGAATTCAGCTCGAGAATTGGCATCGGATGTTCGAGAATCGCGCCAGACAGCGGTTCAGGTCTTAGAAGACTTTCTCAAAAATATCGATGACAAAGAAGAAGATGTTCATGCCTTCAACGTTGTGGACCGCGAAAATGCGATTGAGGCCGCAGCAAAGATTGATGAAACCCTTGCTGCTGGGCATGACCCAGGTCCATTGGCTGGGGTGCCGGTGGCCCTAAAAGACAATTTATGTACTCGAAATCTAGCTACTACTTGTTCTTCTCGGATTTTGGAGGGATGGAAGCCACCATACGATGCGACCGTGGTCGAACGTCTGCGAGCGGCAGGAGCTGTGATCATTGGAAAAACAAATCTTGACGAGTTTGCTATGGGTAGTTCGACCGAACATTCTGCGTTCGGCCCAACACGCAACCCTCACGACCTAGCGCGGGTGCCAGGTGGTTCCAGTGGCGGATCAGCAGCTGCTGTAGCAGCAGGTTTCGCGCCGATTGCTTTGGGCTCCGACACGGGGGGATCAATTCGTCAACCGGCAGCTTTATGCGGGGTGGTGGGCGTGAAACCGACCTATGGGCTCGTTAGTCGGTATGGCCTAGTTGCTTTCGCATCTTCGTTCGACCAGATAGGTCCGTTTGCGAACGATGTTGCTGATGCGGCGCTAGTGCTGGAAACAATCGGAGGGCATGATCCGCTTGATAGCACCTCGATCCCCTCTCCACCACCCAGCCTGAGCGGTGGTCTGTCCAGTGGAGTTGAAGGTCTTCGAGTGGGTCTAGTTGCGGAGCTTTTGGAAGGCATCGATGAAGATGTTGTTGAGCAGGTTCATCAAACAGCTGATGCGTTAAGGGCTGGGGGAGCCGTTGTGGATTTGGTTTCGATACCGGCAGTCGAATACGGACTTACTGCCTATTACTTAATCGCGCCGGCGGAGGCTTCAAGCAACCTTGCAAGATACGACGGCGTCCGATATGGCATGAGAGCCGAAGGCAATGAGGTGGCAGAGATGAATGCTGCTACTAGACGACAAGGATTCGGCGATGAAGTTATTGCGAGAGTGATGTTGGGAACCTTTGCACTCAGCGCCGGCTACTACGACGCCTTTTATGGCAAAGCACAAAAAGTGAGAACACTGACGCGTCAAGATTTTGATTCGGCCTACGCGAAGTACGACATTTTGCTGTCGCCCACATCACCGTCAGTAGCTTTCAGATTTGGCGAGCGATCGGATCCGATGACCATGTATCGCTGCGATACCTGCACCGTTCCTAGCAATTTGGTTGGTGATCCCGCTATATCTGTTCCCTATGGAACAGGTGAGGGCGGAATGCCAGTCGGGGTTCAAGTAATGGCTCCACAGTTAGGTGAGTCTCAGATGTTTCAAGTGGCTTCGTTCATTGAGTCGCAAGCGCCAAAGCGAGATGCAGCATGAGTGACTGGGAAGTTGTAGTCGGGTTAGAGGTGCACGTTGAATTAGCCACAGAAACCAAATTGTTTTCGCACGCCCCTAACCGATTCGGCGACGAACCGAATACAAATATCACGCCGGTCTGTCTTGGGTTGCCGGGATCCTTACCGGTGCTGAACCGTCGCGCAGTCGAACTTGCCATGACGATTGGTATAGCTCTGGGTTGCGAAATCCAGCCATCAGTTTTTCACCGCAAAAACTATTTCTATCCTGATATGCCTAAGGATTATCAGGTAAGTCAGTATGACCGTCCTATATGCGCCGATGGTGCCTTGGATCTGCCGAATGGGACTCGAATAGGTATTGAACGTGCTCACCTTGAGGAAGATGCGGGAAAGACCACACATATTGGGGGCAGTGATGGTCGAATCCATGGAGCAGAAGAAGCGTTAGTCGACTACAACCGAGCGGGTGTCCCTCTTTTAGAGGTTGTATCCAGACCGGATATTAGATCGGCAGAAGATGCCAGGGCCTACGTTGAAGAACTCCGGGCAATACTGATTGCCACCAAGGCTTCAGAAGCGCGGTTAGAGGAAGGGTCAATGCGTGTTGATGCCAACGTGAGTGTGCGACCCGTTGGTTCACAAGAGCTTCGAACCCGCTGTGAAATAAAAAATCTAAATTCGTTGAGGTCTCTGCAACGTGCGGTCACTTACGAAGCTGAGCGTCATATCAATCTCTATGAGGCTGGTGAGGAACCAGTGCAAGAAACCCGGCATTGGTCAGAAGAGGGCAGAACGCACACCTTACGATCGAAAGAGGAAGCGAACGATTATCGATATTTCCCGGAACCCGACTTGGTGTTACTTGATCCCGATGTGGAGTGGATTCAAGAAATTGCCGCCGCCATGCCTGAGCTTCCGGCTCAGCTAAGAGAGAGAATTGTTGCTAAAGCTAACGTTGATATGGAAACTGCCGCCACCGTCGTGAGCAGGGGGTTGGCCGCACTGGTCTTAGAAGCAATAAGTCATGGGGCTGACCCTGGACGAGCGATCACACACGCGGTGCAGAATCTGGCAATTCAAGGAGCGGACAAGCTAAATCCAAAGCATTTTGCTGAATTAACAGATATGGAAAGTTCCGGTGCTTTGACGGCTACGCAAAGCAAGCAGATCCTCGTCGAGATGGTCGAAAGCGAACTTGACCCGGCTTCTATAGCGCAGAAACACGGATTCGAATCAATGGATTCGAGCGAGCTCGAAGAGCTAGTTGATATTGCTATTGCCGAGAATCCAGATGCCTGGGAGAAGTTTTGTGGAGGGGAAGAAAAGGTCCAGGGAGTATTCGTAGGAGCTGTGATGAAGGCATCCAAAGGACAAGCCGACGGAAAAGCAGTTTCGACAATTCTTCGAAAACGCCGGGGCTAAATTTTTTGAGTAGAGCTATTTGACTATTGGCGGCAGTTTCCGCGCTTGGTCTACCCAGGTAGCTACCTCTTTTGCAGCAGGTAGACGATTTACTAGTCGCTTCCGACGTTTCTTGTCCTCCGCCACTAGCGATTCATGCAGGTGGGCGGGTCGACTTTTTTTAAGTTTGCGAATGGAATCGATGCCTGCAGCTTCGAGAAGTTGGGAATAGCGGGTAGAAATACCATGAATACGCATGAGGTCCGCTTTGTGGACCCATTCAAGGACGCGGCTGTCAGAAACCCCGACTGTCTCGGCCACGATTCGCCGTCCCTTCTTAGTGGCGCCAGCCTCGAGCAATGCTCGACAAGACCAAAGATCAGCCGCTTTGAGACGTGAGCGGTGACGAACGCCGATGTCCTCGATCGCCTCGATCGATGGCATAACAACCCCTAGCTCCCTATTGCTGGGTCAGTTAGTAGTGATTTGACTTTACGAACTTTGTTAGTTGAAAGCATCATTTGGAACTGCTTAGCAGCCAGATTCCGTTGGCTAGGTCAACGACATAGAGGTTCCCTTTAGAATCGCGACCAAATGCCACTGGCTGATCAACAAACAATGGAAGAGAAGTCACATCAGATTGTTCATCTGGGTCGAGTGTCATCAGTTGACCTCCACACATGTCGGTAAAGATGTAACGGTTCTTTAGCGATTTATGAGATGCATTCCGGAGAACAAAACCTCCAATGATCGCGCATCGGCCCCGACCATGTCGATATTCGAAATTTGGCGCTCGCAGCGACCTAGATGGTTCACCCATAAATGATCTCGAACCCTCGACCAGATTCCAACCCAAATTCGCGCCAGCTTCATCTGGTGTTAGCACGGTGATTTCTTCTACACATTGCTGACCTAAATCCGCTACCCAAAGATCTCCGGTTACCTCATCGAAAGAGAACCGGAATGGATTGCGAACACCATTAACCCAGATTCGGGGGTCAGAATTAGGACCTAAGTCTGGATTGTTGGAAGAAGGCCAATGGGGCGGCCATGCCACAGGGTCAACAGAGATTCGAAGAATTGATCCTAAAGGGGTTGAAAGGTCTTGTCCGTGGCCGTAAGGGTCGCCCAAGCCGCCCCCATCTCCGAATGAGATGAGCAGGTTTTCTTGGCTGTCGAAAACTAAATCACCCCCGTTGTGCATCGCCGATGGTTGATCTACCACCATAATTTCGACCTCGGGCCCGACACTGGTTATGTCTGAACTCAGCGAATGAGCTGATAACACGCTCGAACCGTCTCTATCTGTTCTGTTGAGGTAGAGCCAGCGACCATCCGGCGAAACTGCCATGCCTAAAAGTCCTTGGTCCATCTCGATGCTGGTATCGGAGGAAAGGTCAACAACCGGCTTAGTCACTAGTTCACCAGACGTGAACGCATACACCAGACCAGTTCTCTCCGCGATGTATCCCTCGCTGGTGTCAAGGAAGGCGATGGAGATAGCCCCTGGCAGATCGATGAATATTGAAAGTTCCAGATCTTTGGCTGTGCTTGCTGTGGGTTCGAGCTCAGGAATGTTGTTAGGACAAGGTTCATTAGAGAGAACAAATTCTCTGGAATCTTGAGAAGGGGTCGAGGGTTGCGCCTCTGGTTGCCAACGAATCTCCTCTCGGCGGCTAGCTGCGCTTCCAGAATCTAAGGAGGGCGTTTGCAATATTGCGATCGCGGCGATCACTGCGAAGCTCAAAAACATGAAGCGGGTGGTGCCTGACAACGGTGCCATCAGAGCTTGAATCTAGCTGTGAGTTCAGCAAACGGGAGTGAGAGTTATCGCTTCTGAAGTTGCGACTCGCAATTCGCGCCGCCAAAATGGCTCTGTGCGATCTAATAAGGACCGGACCAGCGTTAGCCGCTTTCTCGTAGTATCAACGTAAGCGGGTACTACGATCCCGTTTGTTAATGGTCCCCTAGGGGACCATTTGCGTTTACAGGTCATACTTAACACCCCTTGGTAATCAACAATTTGTCATTAGGAGAAGATCGATGGAACTCACCGGCGCTCAAGCTCTCGTGAAGAGTCTTGAAATGTGCGACGTAGAGGTCATGTTCGGTCTCCCTGGAGGAGCGATCCTTCCGGTATATGACCCGATTCTTGATTCGAAGATTCGCCATGTCCTTGTGCGACATGAGCAAGGTGCTGGCCATATGGCTCAGGGGTATGCGCACGTTACCGGTAAACCGGGTGTCGCAATAGTTACGAGTGGTCCCGCTGCGACTAATATCGTGACTCCCCTGTGTGACGCCTATATGGATTCAATACCGATGGTCGCCATAACCGGACAGGTCGCCCTCGGGTCAATCGGGTCCGACGCCTTTCAAGAATGTGACACGACCGGTATTACGATGGCAGTGACCAAACACAACTATTTGGTTACTGACCCTGCAGATATACCGAGGATAGTAAAAGAAGCGTTTCATATAGCTACCACAGGCCGCCCAGGCCCTGTTCTGATTGATGTACCCAAAGATGTCAGCAATCAAACGATGGAGTGGTACTGGCCTGATGAGATTGATTTACCTGGCTATTCGCCCGTAACAGAGGTCGAACCAACTCAGGTTTCTGCAGCAATAGATCTTATTAACGCTGCAGAGAAGCCAGTCATCTACGCAGGAGGCGGACTTTTAAAGGCGCATGCTGCAGATGCCCTGAGACGATTTGTCGACCTGACCGGCATTCATGTTGCCACCACCTTAATGGCCAGAGGGGTGTTCCCTGACCGAGACCCGCTTTGTCTCGGGATGCCAGGAATGCACGGCAATTACACAGCGGTCATGGCCTTTCAAAGGGCTGATTTATTGATCAACCTGGGTGCTCGTTTTGATGACAGAGTTACTGGAAACACTGAATTTTTCGCTCCTGATGCCAAGATCGTTCATGTAGATATCGACCCTGCGGAACATGGAAAAGTTCGACGCCCCGATGTAGCGATACGAGGTGACGCGCTGCACGCTCTGGAGGCGTTGATAAAAGAGTACGAAGCTTCGGGTGGTTCTTCAGTCGACCGCTCTGAATGGAAATCAACTATTAGTGGCTGGCAAGAACAGCATCCTCTTAAGTATGAACAGTCTGATAGTGGCTTCCCGCTGAAACCCCAGTTTGTGCTCGAACAATTGAGGGATAACACGCCCGATGACACCATTGTCGTAGCGGGCGTTGGTCAACATCAAATGTGGGCAAGCCAGTTCTGGAAATTTGATTACCCCTACACCTGGGTTAATTCAGGAGGCCTTGGCACGATGGGCTTTGCTGTGCCAGCGGCGATTGGGGCGAAGGCAGGCCAACCAGACAAAATGGTTTGGGCTATTGACGGTGATGGCTGTTTCCAAATGACTGCTCAAGAACTGATCACTGCCGCAGCTGAAAATATTCCGGTCAAAATAGCGATTCTGAATAATGCTTACTTGGGAATGGTCAGACAATGGCAGGAGTTGTTCTATGACGAGCGTTACAGCGAGGTCTACCTAAGTCCGGACCATCCCGACTACGTAGGTTGGGCGGAGGCTATGGGCTGCGTGGGAATGCGAGTTGAATCCGCAGAAGAAGTTGTATCGGCTATCGAGAAGGCAAATGAGATCAACGATCGACCCGTTGTTATTGACTTCCGGGTAGACGCATTCGAAAAGGTCTACCCGATGGTTCCTGCTGGAGGGTCGAACGATGACATCATTCTTGGTCCAGAGGGCGATGCAGATGCGAAAGCAAAGGGGACGGCCCCTTCATGACGGACACGACAAGCGGTGATGGCGAACCGAACCTGCACATCCTGTCGGTTCTTGTTGAGAATAGATTCGGTGTATTAGCTCGAATCGCAGGGCTATTCAGTAGGAGGGGTTTTAATATCTTTTCGCTAGCCGTTGCCCCAACCGATAACCCATCGAGAAGCCGAATTAGCATCGTCGTGGACGTACATAACACTGATGCCACACAAATAGCTAAACAGTTGGACAAACTCGTCAATGTTTTAGAGATCAGAGAGTTACAGCCTGGATCCTCGGTCGAACAAGAATTGATGCTTGCTCGGGTGAGGGCTGCCGATGGTGAAGCTGTCCGAGAGATAGTTGATGATTTCGGGGGCTCAATAGCTGACTCGAACGAAGAAGAACTAATCGTTAGTGTCCACGCTCACCCAAATGAGCTTGACGTGTGTGAACTTGCTTTACGTAAATTCGGCATTGTTGAAATTCAACGAACAGGTCGGATTGCGTTAGGTCACCTTGATAGCTGAGAATTACCTTAAAGAACGAACGGATCTTAAGCCGAACAGCGGCTTTTGCTAATTAGGAGCACATTGATGCCAGCCACTATTTATTACGAAAACGATGCAGATTTGAGCCACCTTGCTGGCCGAACCGTCGCGATTATGGGATATGGCTCGCAAGGCCACGCCCATGCCTTAAACCTTCGCGACAGCGGCGTTGATGTCGTGGTAGGCCTTCGTGAAGGGTCGTCGTCAACAGCAAAAGCTGAGGCTGAAGGTCTCCGTGTTTTGACTATTGCAGAGGCAGCTCAACAAGCCGATGTGATGATGATGGCTCTTCCTGATACTGAACAGGCATCTATTTACTCGGACCACATAGCGCCAAACCTGTCTCCGGGCAATGCCATAGCGTTTTCTCATGGATTCAATATCCACTTTGACCAGATCCAACCACCTGATGATGTTGATGTATGGATGATTGCGCCCAAGGGGCCTGGCCATAACGTCCGTAGGACCTACGCTGAGGGAGGTGGAGTCCCAGCGCTTGTAGCTATTCACCAAGACGCGACAGGAAATGCTCTAAATGACGCCCTCGCCTACGCCAAGGGTATTGGAGGCACCCGAGGAGGTGTTTTGACGACCACGTTTGCGGAGGAAACCGAAACTGATCTGTTTGGCGAACAAGTTGTTCTTTGTGGCGGTTTGACTGAACTGATCCGTGCGGGATACGACACCTTGGTAGAGGCTGGATATCAACCTGAATCGGCATACTTTGAAACTTTGCATGAAGTAAAACTGATCGTGGACTTCATATACGAAGCGGGTATAGCTGGTATGCGCTACTCGATATCCACTACTGCCGAATATGGCGACCTAACTCGAGGGCCTCGCATTGTGACTGATGAAACTCGCGCAGAGATGAAACGCATCTTGACGGAAATTCAAGATGGAACTTTCGCGAACGAGTGGATCGAAGAAAATCGGAACGGCCTTCCCAACTACAAGCGTCTTGTAGAAGAAGGCAAGGAGCATCCGATTGAGGCGGTCGGCGCCGAGTTGAGGGCAATGATGCCTTGGATTACCGCTGGCAAGCAGGATGTGACTGAAGCATCAGGTGGCGACGTCAAATAAGCAGGCTCAAAGTTCTTTAGTTCCAATGCAGTCTTTTTGATGTTGAAGGCTCTAGTGATGTGACAGAACCGTTAGTTACTCCCGTGGTTGACCCCCGTCGAGGTTGTCTTCTTGTCGCAACGCCCCTGCTCGAAGATCCGAACTTTCGTAGGTCAGTGATTTTTATGATTGAACATGGTGCGGAGGGATCGTTAGGAGTAGTGCTGAACCGCCCGTCGACGCGCTCACTGGAGCCTTTGCTTCCGGAGTGGGCGACATCGGAGATTGTTTCCCCGAAAGTTTTTGTGGGCGGTCCAGTGCAGCCGGACGCGTTGTTGGCTTTGGTGCCAACTTCTGCTGACTTGCCCGGAGGCAATAAAATAACAGAAGATGTTTCGCTGTTGGATCTCGAAGTTGAGACCTCCATGGCTGCTGCAGACGCAGCAGCAGTCCGATTCTATTTTGGATATTCGGGTTGGAGTCCTGGGCAGCTTCGCCTGGAGATCGAAGAGGGTGCTTGGTGGACCTTCGAGTCAACTGCAGAAGCATTTATGTGTGACCCGGCTGACTGTTGGCGCACGATTTTGGCTCGGCAAGAGTCAGCCGCGAGGTTTCTGTCGATCTATCCCGATCAGTTATATATGAACTGAGCCAAACTTTAGTTAACTCAAAGCATCCACTATGAAGTCAATGCAAGCGCACAATGCTTCGACATCGGCGGGTTCCGCTGAAGGGAACGTAGCTAGGCGCAACTGATTTCTGCCGAGCTTTCTATAGGACTCAGTATCAACTACGCCGTTGGCTCGAAGGACTGTGCTGATCGTGTCTGCATCTACCCCTTCGAAGTCGACTGTGCAAACAACTGGGGATCGTTCCTCAGCATTAACGACAAATGGTTGTGCGAAGGAACGGTCGGTAGCCCACTGGTAGATAATGCCGCTGCTTTCCAAGCAGCGTTCCTCGGCCCAAGAAAGACCACCCGAGTTATTTATCCACTCGACCATTTCTGCAGCAAGAAAAATCGTTGCGAGGCTTGGAGTGTTGTATGTCTGGTCTTGTCGAGAGTTGGAAAGGGCTATGCCGAGATCTAGACCCGCAGGAGTCCAACGATCTCCAGAAGACAACTGTTCGATTCGTTCGAGGGCCGCTGGGGAACAAGCTGCTAACCACAGGCCGCCGTCGGAAGCGAGAGCTTTTTGAGGTGCAAAGTAATAGCAATCAACTTCGCTGGGGCTCCAGGAAATCGCTCCAGCGGCGGAGGTAGCGTCAACCAGTACTAGGCCCTCGTTAGCGGGTCGATTCAAACTTGCTCTTACACCAGTAGAAGTCTCATTATGAGTAAGGGCGTAAGTATCTACATTTGAAGCGGTTGCTAAAGGACAAGTACCAGGTTCGCTTCTGATGACTTCTGGCTCTCCAAGGTGAGGGGCGTTGTGCACAACTGTCGCAAATTTGGATGAGAACTCACCAAAGGCCAAGTGTTGGCTAGAGGAGTTGATGAGTCCGAAAGATGCAGCATCCCAAAATAAGGTCGTGCCGCCATTTCCCAAGATAATTTCCCAGTCAGTCGGCAATTGAAACAAACTAGAAAGACCTTTGCGTAGACGCGAGACATGATTCTTGACTGTATTTTGTCGGTGACTTGTGCCCAGATACGTGGGAGCTATGTCAAAGAAAGCGTTGATAGCCTCTTGTCGGACCTTCGAAGGACCCGACCCGAACCGCCCATCTTTGGGAAGTAATTCAACGGGAAGAGAAATTGAAGTTTCAGTCGCGCTCATCGCCTGCCACTATGTCGTTGGGTCATTTGAGTTAGACCCCGAGCCTTTAGGAGCTTATCTGTGAATAACCGAGTTTCGTCCGCTGTCGGACAGATCGCCGAATCCGCCACTCTTGCTGTTGACTCTAAAGCAAAGGCCCTAAAAGCGCAGGGAGAGAACGTGATCGGGTTTGGGGCTGGAGAGCCTGACTTCGCGACACCACCGCACATAGTTGAGGCTGCAGTTCAAGCTTGTGGAGATACCAAACATCATCGTTATTCACCAGCGGGTGGGCTTCCAGAGTTGAAGAAAGCACTAGTCGAAAAAACAATTCGCGATTCTGGTTTAGAGCTCGACCCAGGTCAGTTCCTAGTAACTAACGGCGGCAAACAGGCCGTTTTTAATACGATGATGAGCCTTATCGATCCTGGAGACGAAGTAATTCTCCCTGCTCCTTATTGGACCACTTACCCCGAGTCGATTCGTATGTTCGGCGGGGTCGCGGTGGAAGTCCTTGCTGGATCGGATCAAGGCTTCCGAGTGACTGTCGAACAACTTGAGGATGCAAGGAGCACAAGAACTAAGGCTCTCATCTTTGTTTCACCTTCGAACCCAACAGGCGCCGTTTATTCCAAAGAAGAGATAGAAGCAATCGGACAATGGGCAGCAGATAATGGGATATGGGTAATTACTGACGAAATATATGAGCACCTTGTATACGGAGAAACGAAACACCATTCGATGCCTGTTCTGGTGCCGGAGATCTTGGATCGATGTGTTGTCTTGAACGGAGTGGCTAAGACCTATGCCATGACCGGATGGCGTGTTGGTTGGATGGCCGGCCCTCTTGACGTGATAAAGGCCGCGTCGAACATGCAGAGTCATGCCACGTCGAATGTCTGCAACATTGCTCAAGTCGCAGCTACCGCAGCTCTTAGCGGAGGTCTTGAAGATGTCGCCACCATGCGTCAGGCATTTGATGAACGGAGGGTCACTATTCACAGAATGTTGAATGACATCGAAGGAGTGGAGTGCCTGGAACCTGAAGGAGCGTTCTACGCGTTCCCGTCGCTGACGGGCTTGATGGGTCGAGATATAGCGGGACATAAAATCGCCACAACTTTGGATTTAGCGACTGTTGTTTTGGAAGAGGCGAAAGTGGCGTTTGTGCCTGGCGAAGCGTTTGGGGCGCCTGGGTATGCTCGATTTTCGTTTGCCCTAGGTATAGAAGACTTGGTCGAAGGAATAGGTCGAATAGGCGAACTGGTTGCTAACTGATATGGCCCACGTTTTAGTCACAGAAGAACTCGCCGAAAGCGGCATAGAACTTCTTCGATCTCGAGGTCACGACGTTCAAGTTCGTTTAGATCTTTCCCCGGCAGATCTGCGTTCATATGTTTCAGAAGTTGACGCACTGATTGTTCGTTCTGCGACTCAGGTTGACGCTCAACTCCTAGAGGCTGGGAATAGGTTGCAGGTTGTAGGACGAGCTGGAGTTGGCCTAGACAACGTCGACACGACAGCCGCTACAGCTCGAGGAATTTTGGTTTGTAATGCTCCTGAATCCAATGTGGTATCAGCTGCAGAACACTCGGTGGGCCTGCTGCTGGCACTCGCTCGTAATGTTGCTCAGGCACATGGCGCTTTGGTGGAGGGGCGCTGGGAGCGGAGCCTATGGACCGGGGTTGAGTTGCTTAATAAGACAGTTGGAATTGTAGGACTTGGACGAGTGGGAAGATTGGTAGCTCAGCGCCTTAGCGGGTTTGACTTGCAAATCCTTGCATTCGACCCATTCGTTAGTCCTGAGTCGGCGCGTGAAGTTAATGCAGAAATAGTGGATCTCGATGATTTATTGGGTCGGTCAGACTTCGTAACTGTTCACTTACCGAAGACTGAAGAGACGGTGGGTTTGTTTGATGCCGCGCGATTCTCGAAATTTAAGAGCGGCGCGTTTTTGGTGAACGCCGCTCGAGGCGGGGTGATCGTGGAAGACGATCTAGCTGATGCTTTGGGTAAGGGCCAGCTTGCGGGAGCTGCTTTAGATGTTTTCGATACCGAACCTAAGCTGGATTCACCCTTGTTTGATCGCGCCGACGTTTTAGTCACCCCGCACTTAGGGGCAAGCACTAATGAAGCTCAAGATCGAGCTGGCGTAACGATCGCGGAACAAGTCGCCCTGGCCCTCGACGGTGACTTTGTGCCTTTCGCAGTCAATATTGCTGCCGAAGAAGCATCTGACGCGCTGCGTCCGTATCTGGGAATAGCTGAAAGACTAGGGGCTTTCTTCAGTGGATTAGTCGGGGACCTCCCAACTGAAATCGAAGTAAAAGTTGCGGGTGAAATAAGTGGGTACGACACCAAAATCGTGGTTCTTTCAGTACTACGCGGGATTTTGAATAAGGCATGTGATGGGCCTGTCACGTTTGTTAACGCTTTCCAGCGCGCAGATGAATTAGGAGTCTCAGTTAGTGATTCTGGCTCTCGCGACGCCGGAGAATTTCGAAATCTTGTTGAAGTGCGCGGAGGCTCTCATGCAGTGGCGGGGACCCTCGTTCGGTCGGGAAACGAGCCTCGCATCGTCATGATCGATGACCATTCGGTGGAAGTGCCTTTGGCCAAACACATATTGGTGATTCGAAATGATGACCGTCCGGGGATGATTGGAACCGTCGGGACTATTTTAGGAAACGCTGACGTAAATATCTCGTTTATGGGTCTGGGACGCGATGGCGCCGGGGATCATGCCTTGATGGCGTTGGCATCAGACCATTCGATAGCTGAGACAACTTTGCAAGATCTTCGATCGGAAGCAGGCATTCAGTCAGCCTCCGTTGTTGAGCTCGAATAGGCCGCCGCATTCAAGGTAATGACGGTCAGGTGCTCGGCAACCAACCTGATCGGTTTTTTTCGTAACCATCGATCGAATCTGCGCTTCTGAGAGTAATTCCTATGTCATCGAGGCCCTCAAGGAAACGTTCCCGTGTGGCATCGTCCATGGGGAAGTCCTCTTCTAGTCCGATGGCCGGAACCAGGACTTTCAGACGCTCAACGTCAACCGTCACAGCAAGTTCCGGATCTTGATGGAGCGCTTCTCTAAGTGCAGAAGCGCCGTCCTCGCTGATTTGACATGGGATTAGGCCGTTTTTGGTTGCATTGTTCCTGAAAATGTCGCCGAAGCGAGGGGATATCACAGCCATGAAGCCATAGTCCATCAAAGCCCAGACGGCATGTTCTCGGGAAGAACCCGTTCCAAAGTTTGATCCTGCAACCAAGATCGACGCACCGGCGTAATCTTCGTCGTTCAGAATGAAATCTCTTTCATCCCTCCATTCAGAAAATAACCCTTTTCCGAACCCCGTTCGTTCAACTCGCTTCAACCAGTCGCTAGGGATGATTTGATCGGTGTCGACGTCGCTGCGGTCAAGGGGCACAGCGCGTCCCTCATGTACTCGAACTGCTTGCATATTCTGTTCCTCTTTCAGTCCAAATCTTCCGGAGTTACGAACGTTCCGGCGATAGCGCTTGCTGCTGCCACTGCCGGTGACACAAGGTGCGTTCTTCCCCCGCGACCTTGCCTACCTTCGAAATTACGGTTCGAAGTGGATGCCGACCTTTCGCCTGGCTGCAGCTTGTCTGGGTTCATAGCTAGACACATCGAACATCCGGGTTCCCGCCAATCAAATCCAGCCTCTTTGAATACTTGGTCAAGTCCTTCGGCTTCAGCCTGAGCTTTAACTTCGAATGATCCGGGAACTACGAGAGTGCGGACTCCTGGTTTCACTTTTCTGCCCTGGGCTACCTCGGCTGCCAAACGAAGGTCCTCAATCCTAGAGTTGGTGCAAGACCCAATAAATACCGTGTCTAAGGAAACGTTGCTTAGCTTGTCGCCGGCGGTTAGACCCATGTATTCCAGTGCGCGCTCTGCTGTCCCGGCTTCCACTGGGTCTGAATAGGAATCTGGTCCCGGAATTGGGGCGCTAATGGGTATTACGTGTGCAGGGTTCGTACCCCAAGTAACGTGCGGCTCCAGTTGTGTTGCATCAATGTCTACGGATCTATCGAACACAGCTTCGTCGTCAGTTGTCAGGTTGCTCCAGTCAGCGACGGCGTCCTGCCAATCTCTCCCACTAGGAGCGTGAGTTCTACCTTCCAGATAGTTAAAGGTCACTTCGTCAGGTGCTATAAGTCCTGCCTTGGCGCCTGCTTCGATTGACATGTTGCACACAGTCATTCGACCTTCCATGGACAGGGCCTGAATTGCCGAACCGCGGTATTCAATAATGTGGCCTATCCCTCCGCCAGTGCCTATTCGACCGATAATGGCTAGAACGATGTCCTTCGCAGTCACCCCGCTGGGCGCATCGCCTTCGACATTGATCGCCATTGTCCCAGGCCGACTCTGAGGGAGTGTTTGGCTTGCTAGAACGTGTTCGACTTCTGACGTTCCAATTCCAAAGGCCAAAGCACCAAATGCTCCATGGGTCGAAGTGTGGCTATCCCCGCAGACCACTGTCATTCCTGGCAAGGTAAGACCTTTCTCAGGCCCAATGACATGAACGATGCCTTGACCAGGATGACCCATTGGGTAGAGCTGAATGCCGAACTCCTCGCAGTTTGCTCTTAATACTTCGACTTGTTTCCTACTGATCTCGTCGGCGATCGGCAGATGAATATCTTCTGTAGGAACGTTGTGATCCTCGGTTGCTACCGTCAAATCTGGTCGGCGGACTTTCCTGCCATTAATTCGTAACCCATCGAAAGCCTGAGGGGAGGTCACTTCATGTATGAGATGAAGATCTATATACAACAGATCAGGCAAACCATCGCCACTCCGTACTACGTGACGCTCCCAAACTTTGTCGCTAAGAGTCTTACCGGACATCAATATCCTTTTGTTTCGTGCTATTTCGCCACTAAGGCATTACTTCACTGTGTCAGTCGGCTTGACCTCGGTCCAGTTGGACTTTCCGAGGACGTCGGTGATTGCCGATAAAAGTGCTTGTCGAAATATATGTGGCTGTCCGACACAAACTGTGTGACTGCCGTCTACCTCATGGCCAGTTGCTCCAGGAATTACCTCGAGCATTTCTCGTTGCCGTGAGACGGAGACGACCTCGTCATTGGTTGTTACTACCGCTGACACAGGGACATCAATTGTGCGAAGCCACCGTCGACTATCGAACAGCCCGATTCGATGACCAGCCTGAATGAGGCGTAGAGGATCATGACGCCGCATCTCACCGATAGCCCACTGACGCAGATCTTTGCCGGACTTTCCTGTAAGAAGCTGACTGCCGATTAGCTGACGCAGTGCCCTAGGAATCACTTTGGCTGCCTGGGCCAAAGTGCCAATCATGGCGAACCGCACATGATCCTGTTTGGTCGTGCTGAATGAGGCAGCCGTGGCGCACAGTACAAGTCCTAATACTCGCTTTGGGTGCCGTCTCCAGATGAGCTGAGCGATTGGCCCACCCATCGAATATCCGACGGCGATGACATGGTCAATTCCGAGTTCATCTAGAAGGGCCACAGCGTCGTCAGCGCAATCGGTTAAACGAAAAGGGGTTCGAGAACGGATGCCGCGGCCGTGACCTCGGTGATCAAGCGCCACCAAGCCGTACTTACCCTCGAGCGCTGAATAGCTGCTGTACCAATTCAGGTCTGCCGTAGCTGTCCAGCCGTGAAGCAGGAGGAGAGTTGGAGCACCTGGAGGAGCTTCGACCACCCGAGCAAATGTGCGTCCGCGCCCAGGCAGGTCATAGTGTCGCCCGCGAGGCAGGACCAAGCGGTTCTGCCGGTCGTCTCGTTGTGACGCTTCTCTTGGGGCAATTGCTGCGTCGCCGCTCATGGAAAATCGCTATACCTCGATCGAGACGATCTCGACAGATAACGAGCCGGCGCCCGCTTCGTAGTCGACTACCTGGCCAACCGAGCCACCCTCGAGGGCTTGACCCATAGGTGAGCCGGGAGAAATAATTTCCAACCCATCACGTCGTTCTTCGATGGAGCCGAAGAGATATGTTTCTGTAGTGTCATCGCCTTCGAAACGGATTTCTACGATGACTCCGGGTGCAACGGAATCGTTTGATGCTTGTTCAACAATCTCGCAGTTCTCTAAGACCGAAGAAAGGTGAAGTATCCGTCCTTCCATTTTCCCCTGTTCTTCCTTAGCTGCGTGATAGTCGCCGTTTTCCGAAAGATCGCCGAGTAAGCGAGCTTCTTCGATCTTGTCGGCGATGTCGATACGACCGCGAGTAGTTAGATCCTTAAGCTCGGCTGCTAGACGAGCATGGGCTTCAGGGGAAAGGTGTTGCAATTCGGCCACACCTAAATCGTATCGAATTGAAGTTGAGGTATGAACTGGAGACCAAGTTTCTGGTTGAACTCAAATAATTCAGTTTGACGCGGCGGCTTAAGTTGCGGACAATGGAGGTCGTGAGGGCAAACCTGACCGCCATCATTATTATTTAGTAGCGCACACGTTTAACGTGTGCGCTTGTTGACCGTCCCCTGGGGGCGGTCTTTGGCTTTATTAGGCCTCCAACAGGCCTGCGCTACAACCTGTGGCTAGAAACTGAACTAGGAGAAGTTAAGTGCCTCATAAGATTGCAGTCATCGGAGGAGACGGCATCGGGCCCGAAGTGATCTCGGTAGCGCTTGATGTCATGAGAGCAGCGGGCGCAAAGCTCGACACGACAGAATTCCGATTGGGAGGGTTCCGATACCTCGAAGACGGCGTTGTACTTCCTGACGAAGTGCTTGATGAGCTGCGCGCATATGACGCGATCTTGCTCGGCGCCGTTGGCACTCCTGAAGTACCGCCGGGAGTAATCGAACGAGGGCTCCTTTTAAAAGCACGCTTTGAACTTGACCTCTACGTTAATTTGAGGCCGTTTGTTCTGCCGAACGGCCACGAATTCGTGGTTATCAGAGAAAACACAGAAGGAACTTACGCCGGGGAGGGCGGCTTCCTGCGTAAAGGAACCCCTCACGAAATCGCCACGCAAGGGTCGGTAAACACCCGAAAAGGGGCTGAGCGGTGCATTCGTTACGGGTTTGAGTTAGCGCGAAGCCGGCAACGAAAGCACCTCACGCTTGTGCATAAAACAAACGTCTTAACATTTTCGGGGGATCTATGGGAGCGGACATTTGAAGAGGTAGCAGAGGAATATCCAGATGTTGAAACCGCCTACAACCATGTTGATGCGGCCTGTATCTATTTTGTTGAAGATCCCACACGTTATGAAGTTGTGGTTACCGACAATCTATTTGGAGATATCTTGACCGATCTCGGTGGTGCAGTCGCCGGTGGAATAGGGCTCGCATCTTCAGCGAACCTCAATCCCGACCGATCGGCACCATCGCTTTTCGAACCTGTGCATGGTTCAGCTCCAGATATCGCAGGTCAAGGACTAGCAAACCCGACAGCAGCTGTGTTGTCTGGGGCAATGATGCTCGACTTTTTGGGTGATGCCGAAACAGCTCAAAGTGTCCGAGCGGCTTGTGAAGGAATTCCAAGCACTGGAACTACAGAGGAGATTGCGGCTGCAATTCTCGAAAATGTTTCTCAGGTAGTTCAATGAGCGACGACGACCAGCAGCCCTCATTAGACCGTCAAGGTGTTCGGGACTCCGCTTGGCCAGAGATGGTCGAGATTTTTGATACGACGTTGCGTGACGGAGTTCAGTTTGAAGGCATATCGGTTTCTTCCGACGACAAACTAAAGGTGGCTCGCCAACTTGACTATCTTGGCGTTCATTGGATTGAAGGCGGCTGGCCGGGTTCTAACCCCAAAGATGAGGAATTTTTCAAACGCGCTGCTGACGAGCTAGAACTCAAGTCCTCTCAACTCGTAGCTTTCGGCTCAACACGCCGCCCTAAAGGTCGAGTAGATGAAGACCAAACATTGTCTTCTCTCGTGGAAGCCGGAACTTCTACCGTTTGCATAGTCGGCAAATCCTGGGACTATCACGTTACTGAAGCATTGCGACAACCCTTGGATGAAGGTGTCGCAATGGTTGGCGATTCAGTCCAGTTTTTGAAATCAGAGGGTCTTCGCGTTTTCTTCGATGCGGAGCACTTCTTTGATGGCTACAAGCGGAATCCCGAATTTTCTTTGAGGGTTTTGGAAGCTGCAGCTGTACAAGGTGCTGATTGCTTAGTCCTGTGCGACACCAACGGTGGATCGTTACCCCACGAAGTAGAGAAAATTGTCGCTGATGTCGTGCGACATTTCGATGGCGTCCAGATCGGGATGCATACCCAAAATGACACAGGTTGCGCAGTTGCCAATGCAGTTGCCGGCGTCGTCGCTGGTGCCACACACGTTCAAGGAACAATCAACGGCTACGGAGAGCGAACCGGGAACTGTGACAACACGGTTCTTGTGCCGAATCTCAGTTTGAAGATGGGAATTGAGACTTTGCCAGAAGGTCACATAGAGAGACTGACTTCGGTGTCTCATCACGTGGCCGAATTGATGAATATGCCGCCACAGCATCAACAACCGTATGTCGGTACATCAGCATTTGCCCATAAGGCTGGTCTGCACACCAGCGCGATTGCTCGTCGCCCCGACAGTTACGAGCATGTTGATCCTGCTGCAGTCGGGAACAGCACCAGATTTTTGTTAGGTGATCTGTCAGGCCGGGCATCAGTTGAGTTAAAAGCTGAGCAGTTGGGTATTGAAATCGAAGATCAGCAAATGGTTGAGGTCGTTGAAGAAATGAAACGGCTGGAACATGAGGGCTATCACTTCGAAGTGGCTGATGCCTCGTTGGAACTAATGATGAGGCGAGCTGCGGGCGAACAGTTCGATTATTTCAATGTGGAATCGTTTCGAGTGTTGGTTGAACGAGGACAGGATCGACAATTCGACACTGAAGCGACGTTGCGGATAGAGGTAGATGGTGAACGGATGATCACGGTCGGAGAGGGTGATGGGCCGGTCAATGCTTTGGATAACGCGTTCAGAAACGCTGTGATCGACATTTACCCCGAACTAGCTGAGGTGCATCTCACTGACTATAAAGTGCGCGTTCTTGATACAAACCGTGGAACTGGCGCCGTAACGCGAGTGTTGGTGGATAGCAGCGATTCAGAGGCGACATGGACGACTATTGGCGTGTCGGGAAACATTATTGAAGCTTCGTGGCTTGCTCTTCGAGATGCGTTGATTTATGCGCTCTACCGACACCGCGCGAAGATCGATAGTTCTCTAAACTGATTTTCTATGGCGGCTCCTAGACACATACCTTTGTCACCAACGGAAGATTCGAATACATACCGGTCACCAGATGTTGTTCCATCAAGTTGGGTGAACCGTCGTCCAGGGGATCTTGATTCATTTCAGCCAAGTGGCGGCTCTATGGGCCATCAAGGTCCTGATCAAGGCTACGCATTGCGATTGTGTCGTGGCTTTAGAGAACAGATTCATATTGGCGAACATGAACATCTGAGTGATATCGAACGTGGCTGCGTTCAGATAGCTCTCAAGCGAGCATCTATCTTCGGTCGAGCCCCAGTGATTCATGACTTGGAAATGGCATACCGGATGTGGGGGTTTCTGGATGCTGCTGCAGATGGGGCGCTAGTCGCAGAGCGCGCTCGCCTTTTTGAAGGTCTAGCCGAGTCGCATCACTATGCGGACTTGCGTCGGCTTGTTGCAACTGTTCCCGAGTCAACGCTAGAGATGTCGCCGCGGGACTTAGAAGAGAAGTATCTAGCTGACTGGTCTTCACTCCTGGAGTTGACATGAACGACCTAACACCTGATCGCGAGTTGCTTCGCCTCCATAGACGAGCGTGCACCGATTTCGCCGCTCGAATGCGATTGCCAGCTTGGGAACACCTTCCTATGCCTTTGATTCCCCCAATGAGCGATTTGACGGTCGGCGACTTACTGTGCCGAGTGGCTAATGGAAATTTGGCGACTGCGGCAGAACTGGCAGGCCAAGCTGCCCCGGCCCCAGTGGAGCTTGGAATTGAGCCAACTGAAGTCGTGGTCGAATCTATTCGCACAGTTTTGACCGTGGCGTCAGCATTGGACCATCAGTCTGGTTTCAGCCCTCAACGACGCGAGTTGTTGTGGCAGCGAGTAGTGGAAATCACCATGCTTGGGTATGACCTCCAACAAGCCATCAGAGCGGGGACAGGATTAGATGATCTTCTTGTTGACCGGATATCTGCAGTGGAACCTGAAGTAACTGTATGGCCGTTCCTGGACTCGCTTGACTTCGATATGTCGACACCGCCGATACTGCGCCTCCTAGCTCAACATGGACGTCCTGCAGGTCTTTGGGTTGACCCCTCAGACCCTTCTTGTGGCACTGGGCAGTGCTAAGTGAGCAAACCCCCGATGCTGCTTGGCTTCGGATACACCAGCTAGCTACAGCAGAGGTTGACTATCGAATTCGCCAAATTCTTCCCGAATATTGGGAAGCATCGACACCGTGTGACGAGTGGGATGTTTATGACCTTGTTGCACACTGTGTTGTCGAAAACATGCGCGCATCTCTCATCCTTGAAGGTGCTTCGTTCGAAGATGTGATGTCTATTAGTCCGGAAGTAGTAGTTGAAGATCCGGAAATGGCATGGGAAGTATCGTGGCGAAACGTTGTTACAGCTTTTGCGGATACTGACATAGAAGGTCAGGTTGAATTAGGCGCCCAAACAATCCCAACTATCGAATTCCTGCGAATTCGGGCCTGTGATCTGGCAGTGCACGCCTGGGATTTGGCTATGGGGCTAGGTGTTGATGATCGGATTGATGGTGAGGTAGTAGCGGCTGCACTTCTGTGGGCGAGAGATCGGCGAGACCAAATGGCTCAAATGCCGGAACTCTTCGACCCTCCCAAGACGTCTTCTTTTGATGCAGATGACCAAACCCAACTATTAGAGATCTTCGGCCGGGAAGTCTGAAGCGGCTGCATACTCTCGTACCATCAAAGATGTGAGTACTACTCGTCTTCGTTTCGCTCCTGCACCAACAGGGTCCCTTCATCTTGGATCAGCACGCACAGCATTATTCAACTGGCTGACAGCGCGAGGCACAGAAGGTCAGCTGATACTTCGCATCGAAGACACAAACGCTGAACTTACGCGTCCGGAGTTGATTGACAACATTTACCGCTCGCTTGACTGGCTCCAGATTGAGTTTGATGGCGAACCGGTAAGACAAAGTGAACGAACCGATCTATACAACGATGCTGTCGAAAGTTGGCTGTCGGACGATTTGGCATACGTTGACGACGGAGCAGTGCGGTTTCGCGTTCCCTCTGACGGCACTACCTCCTGGGATGATGTAGTCAGAGGAAACGTCGTTTTCGAAAACCAAAATATTGAAGATTTCGTTGTGAGAAGAGCTGATGGCAGCGCCACCTTCTTTACTGCGAATGCCGTTGACGACTTTGATCTAGGGATAACTCATGTCGTTAGGGGAGAAGACCTTGTCAATGTCACTCCCAAAGTGATCATGCTTCGACAAGCTCTCGGTGCCCAGGATCTACCAAAATTTGCTCACTTGCCTTTGATCGTGAACGAACAACGAAAGAAGCTTTCAAAAAGACGAGACGACGTTGCGTTAGAGAGTTACCGAGACAGGGGTGTGCTGGCTGACGCAATGATCAATTATCTGGCCCTACTTGGGTGGGGGCCACCTGATGACATTGAAGTGAGACCAATTGAAGAAATCGTTCAGCTTTTTAGATTGGAAGATGTCAATCCGTCAGCAGCAATGTTTGATGTGAAGAAGCTGGAAGCCATTAACGGCGACTACATACGCGCGATGAAACATGAAGAATTCACAGAAGCATTAACCCCTTGGATAGCCAACGAACCTTGGAACTCTTTAGTTGATCTTGACAAGTTGTCTCAGGTCGCTCCCTTAGTGCAGGAACGGACTCGTGTATTAGCCGAAGGACCACCCCAACTAGATTTTTTCTTTCTTGAAAGTCCTGAAATTGAAGAGAGTGCTTGGGAGAAGGTGATGACTACACCTGAGGCTCCGTTAATTCTGGAATCGACAAAAACAGCCTTCACGAGTGTGGATTGGAGTGTTGCTTCGTTACATGAGAGTTTGCGAGCTATAGGCGATTCACACGACATGAAGCTAGGCAAAGCTCAAGCACCGGTCCGGGTTGCAGTCACGGGCCGGTTAGTTGGCCCTCCCTTATTTGAATCGATCCATGCTTTGGGACGCGAAGTTGTTCTCGAACGAATCCTCCGAGCGCAAAACAAGCTTGATGAGGCATGAAGTTTGAACAACGACAATCCGCGACGATCGTTGTTTGTTGACTGAAATGATCCCGCTACCCTGAGCTTTCCGCTCTCTTGAGCCCATCCGGTCGGGGATGGTGTAATTGGCAACACATCTGGTTCTGGTCCAGTCGTTGGGGGTTCGAGTCCTCCTCCCCGAACAAAAATCTAGGAAATTTTTATTTTGTTGGGAGGGGAATCCTTAAAATAGATTGCAGTGATAAGCGCTTTTCGTCCGTATTTGGACTAAGAAAGCAGAACTGAAATACTAGAAGTACACAAACCAAACTTGCGTGTCCGGTTCAGGCTGGTAATTTGCGCATTCGCTAGGCAGTAGGCCTTTGCGTTCAAGGAGAGAGGGGGTGCAACGCGTGGCGTTGCTCGAAGTCTCAGACATAACTGTCCGATTCGGCGGAATTGTTGCGCTCGATGACTTGTCATTCACGATGGATGAAGGACAAATTCTCGGGCTCATCGGACCGAACGGTGCAGGAAAGACCACGTTGTTCAACGTGGTAAGTCGGATCTATGACCCGACAACCGGATCAGTTACCTTCGATGGTGAAGATCTAACTGCGATGTCCGCACACGAAATTAGTCGTGTGGGCGTCTACCGAACATTCCAGAACTTGGCACTGTGGCCAGGCATGACGGTTATTGAAAACGTGATGGTAGGTGACCACACCAACACCAAAGCGAACGTCATGGCCTCCGCTCTTCGACTTCCGTCGATGCGAAAAGAAGAAGCGGACCTTAGGGACAGAGCTTGGGCTGCTCTAGAGGAACTTAACCTCCAAGATGTTGCCTACAGCCCTGCAGCTGGATTGCCGTTCGGTACCTTAAAGCGGATCGAGCTAGCTCGAGCTCTTATAGCCAACCCCAGGTTGATCATGCTTGATGAGCCGGCCTCGGGGCTTACCCACGCTGAAGTGGACTCGCTTGCTCAGGACATTAAAGATCTTCGTGATCGACATAACCTCACTGTGTTGTTGGTTGAACATCACATGCGAATGGTTCTGGGAATCAGCGAAAAGCTTGTTGTACTTAACTTTGGTCGGAAAATAGCCGATGGTGACCCGGATGTCGTTCGTAACGATCCGGAAGTTATCGAGGCCTACCTAGGGAGTTCATAATGGTTGATGACGTTTTTGACGAAGTCGGCTTGAAGGTCGAAAACCTCCACGCCTCCTACGGCGCCGTTGAGGTTCTTCGAGGACTGGACTTCGAGGTTGCAGCAAAAGGTGTGTCGGTGATTCTCGGTGCTAACGGCGCCGGAAAGACCACCACTCTTCGCGCGATATGCAATATGTGCAATACAAGCGGCTCAGTCATTCTGGGAGATGACGACATCACTCGAACGGGAACAGCCGAAATTGTTCGCAAGGGAGTGGCGCACGTGCCTCAAGGTCGAGGAACGTTCCCAGAGTTGTCTGTATTAGACAACCTGATGATTGGCGCATACACCAGAAAAGATAAAGAGGTGAAGGACGACGTTGATCGTTGGTTTGAGATCTTCCCTCGTCTATCGGAACGAAGCGACCAGCTAGCTGGTTCGCTGTCTGGTGGCGAACAACAGATGCTTGCTGTCGCTCGAGCACTTATGTGTCGACCCCGACTCCTCCTTCTGGATGAGCCATCACTTGGGCTTGCACCGCTCATTATTGAAGACCTATTTGAACGTTTCACAACTCTCAACAAAGAGACAGGCCTCACAATGCTTGTAGTGGAACAAAACGCGAATCTCGCTCTCGAAATGGCCGATTACGGTTATGTCATCGAGTCTGGTGAGATAACGCTGTCCGGATCCGCTGACCAACTCAAGAACGATCCTGCAGTGCAGGAAGCGTACTTGGGTGCTTAAGGAGGGCAAGAAGCAATGACATGGAACTTTGATATCCTCCCGGACTTCATCTTTAACGGGCTAAGTCTCGGAGCTATTTACGGCACGGTCGCATTAGCGCTCGTACTCATCTTCAAGGCGACCACGCTGATTAACTTCGCCACCGGCGAATTAGCCATGCTCGGAGCCTTCCTGGTCTATGTACTGCACATGGAACAGGGACTTTGGCTCTGGCTTTCAATGGCGTTAGCCATGGCGCTCAGCGCAGGGCTCGGAGTATTAATCGAACGAACTCTCACACGACCGTTCGATCCTGAAGACCATCTGCCGGTCGTGTTGATCACGCTCGGACTGTTTCTGATTATTAACGCCGTCGCTGGTGACATATGGAACTATCAAGTTCGTATTCTCACTAACCCATTTGGAAAATTCCCAGATTGGATTCCGAGCGTCGGCGGAGACCGGTTCGTTGAAGTATTTGGCAGCAGGCTCAAGTACCAGTCGATTGGCATCTGGCTGACTCTTGCGTTTGCGCTCTTTGCGCTTGGCTTGATCCTCAACAAAACCAAGGCTGGATTGGCGTTCCGCGCTGTTTCATCCAATGTTGAATCGGCCCGCCTTGTCGGTGTTCACACAGGTCGAACCCTGGGATTCGGATGGGCCATTGCGTCCGCCTTCGGAACCTTAGGAGCCGTTCTGGTTGCACCACAGCTTGGTGGCGTTAACCCCAACATGATGGCTACCATCCTGATTTATGCTCTGGCTGGAGCGGCTTTAGGTGGCCTTGACAGCCTCGGCGGAGCAGTTCTTGGTGGAATCTTGGTTGGCCTGATCCAAGCCGTCCTGGTCACCTGGGGTGGTGTTGTGGTCTTCGGTCAGCTCTACATGTCGATCCTGCAGCTAGCTGCAGCGTTCCTCATTATTCTTATCGTCCTACTGTTCCGACCATCGGGCCTATTCGGTACCCGACGAGTCGAACGCGTCTAACCCAACAACAACAAGAGGAGTTTCAAAATGAGTGCACCACTGGTTGTCGTTGCAAAAGACAGCGCAGAACACAAAAGATGGAAGAACGTTCAGTGGCTCTATCTAGCAGGCTTCCTGCTACTCACGCCACTGGTATTAGAGCCATTCGAAATAGGAAAAATGAACCGTGCTTTGATCATGGGTGTCGCCATTTTGGCGGTCAACCTGGTCGTCGGATTCAATGGGATGTTGGCCCTCGGCCACTCGGCTTTCATGGGGATCGGAGCTTTCGTCACAGCCTCCATGGTCCAAGACGAAAACTGGGACTACTGGCAAGTCTTGCCCATAGTGCTGATAGTCGGTTTCATTATGGGGGTCGTCATCGGCCTCCCCGCATTGCGAGTGAAAGGTTTATATCTAGCCCTCGTGACGATTGCTCAAGCAGCGGTCTTCCCGACATTGGTTAACATCGATGAACTTGGCATCGCAAAGCGAACAGGTGGTCCCAACGGTAAGGGAGTTTCCGAAGAAGTCCTCGCACCGAGTTACCTGGAATGGTTGCCCGGCGTCGATGGAGCTCGAGGCGGCTCTGCATACCGTTATTGGATCCTTGTATTGATGATCGGTATCACCCTGCTGTTGGTTACTAACTACATACGTAGCCGACCAGGCCGAGCGGTACTAGCAATTAGAGACAACGAAGCCGGTGCAGCGGTTTATGGTGTCAACCTTCCAGTTGCAAAAACCATGAACTTCGCCATCAGCGCTTCACTCGGGTCGCTTGCCGGTTTGATGTGGTGTCTTGATAAAGGTTTCGTAGCCGGTCAAGACTTCACATTCCTTCTCGCCATTGACCTCATTATCGGGTTGGTGCTTGGCGGCGTCGGAACGATCCAAGGGTCGATAGTTGGCGGCCTATTCGTTGTATGGGTTAATGACCTCACAAAGAGAATTTCGATCCCTCTTGGTCTCTACACCCTCAACGGTGACGGTCCGTTGGCTAAGGCTATCTTTGGTCTGATTCTTATTCTGTTCACCTTCTTCGCTCCGGGCGGAATCGTTTCGTTAGCGAGGATGGTGTCGAGCAAGCTGATCCAAGTTGTTCCTTTGACACCATCTGGGGAACCAATCGAACCCCTGTCGAACTATGACCCAGGCATGGAGTCAACGAGAGCTGACGCTGCCATGAAGTTGGCGGTTGTTCCTCCCGTACTCCTAGCAATTGGTTGGCTTCTCATGGCAGTCAACAACTTGATTGTTGGCGTTCTTGCGTTCGGATTGCGAATGACCATTCTGATGGCACCAGTTGCAATGCTTGTTGGTTCTAATGAACTGAAAGCACATGCCGCAGGAAACCGAGCAGACTCGGTCCAAGGTCCGGCCAATATGGCTCGTCTCTTGGGTGCTGCCGGCACACTATTCGTAATTGTTTATGCAGTTCAGCGATTCGTTCTGAACTACTGACAGCGACTAAATAACAAGAATCGTTCCCGGGGGTGGCTCATAGCCACCCCCGAAACGCGACACCAGTCGAGAGTTCTTGCTACGGTCACACTGTCTTTTGCTATGGATTACGTACTTTTACTCCAACGAATTTTCGACGCGCTGTTTAACAGCGCTATCTATTCATCCCTGGCTTTAGCGCTGGTCATCATCTTTCGAGCAACAGGGTTGCTGAATTTCGCTCAGGGTGAAATGGCAACTTTCACCGCCTACATCGCCTTCGTTCTTCTATCAGGCCCTCAACCACGATTAACCGGGGGAGGGCTAGCAGGCCTTATTCCAGGAGTCCCCTTTTCCATTCCTTTGGCCATTATCGGTGCTGTTGTATGCGGAATGGCGGCGGGTGCAGCGACAGAACGCGCCCTCATCAGGCCGCTAGGTGGAGCATCGGATTTAGCCCTAGTGAACATAACTATCGGGTTGTTATTAGCGACCAATTCTTTGATGGCCCAATGGTGGGGAACCGGCCCACGGTTCTTTCCATCAATATTCCCTACAGGAGCGGGACAGCACTTCGTGATCCTTGGCGCCCGCCTTCGCTATTCAACTGTTGGGGTATGGGCGATACTTTTATCGGTGCTGGTGCTACTTGTTCTGTTGTTGCGTCACACCCGAGCTGGCCTTGCCTTCAGGGCGGTTTCGATTAGCCCTTCGAACGCTGAACTTGTTGGTGTTCGCGTAGGACCGACGTTGATGTATGGATGGGCACTCGCGTCAGGATTTGGAGCTTTGGCCGCATGTCTCAGCGCCAATTCTGTTTTGCTCGAACCAAGCATGATGCTGAGAGTTCTTGTCTACGCCTTTGCCGCGGCCACCCTTGGTGGACTGGATTCGCCGAAGGGAGCGTTAGTTGGTGGGCTCATTATCGGTTTGAGCCAAACCCTCATACCAGCTTATGTTCCGTTTATCGGCTTTGAGTTGAGTGTGTTGCCAGCCCTGTTAGCGATGGTCGTTATTTTGTTGATCCGACCAGCGGGACTATACGGAACAAAGCGGATAGAGCGCGTCTGATGATCACATCGGAGCGACGCGTTAGTCGGTTGAGTGCTGTCGGGATAGCTCTACTTGGTGTCGCATTGTTTGTAATCCCTTTCCTCACTACGACCACCAGTTTGAGACAAGCCAGTCAAATCATTGTGAGCGTTCTAGCAGTGTTAGGGGTCAATATCGCAACAGGATATGGAGGAATGATCAGCTTAGGGCACGGAGTTTTCGTAGGCATTGGGGCATTCGCGACCGGCTATTACGTTTCTGATCTCTCACTTCCCTGGCTAGTAGCAATAGTCCTCGGCGCAACTACAGCAGGTGTTTCTGGCGCTCTAGTCGGCCTTCCAGCACTGAGGATCAAGGGCATTCATCTAGCTTTAGTTACTTTGGGGCTAGCGATTGTATTTCGACCTCTAAGTAAAAGGTTCCCTTCAATAACCGGAGGAGTAAGCGGTCGATCGATCGAAGCACGTTTTGACGCCCCGGGATGGTGGCCTGGTGATGGTCGGATGGCCTCTTCGGTCTACAGGTACGTATTCTGTGTATTAGTCGTCCTGGTGGCTTTGTGGGCCACATGGAACGTCGTCAATAGCCGTTTCGGGCGCTCAATGAGAGCGCTCAGAGACAACGACACAGCTGCCGCCGTATACGGCGTTGATCTTGTTGCAGCTCGTGTCACAACATTTGCTTTGAGTGCGGGTTTAGCAGGCCTTTGTGGTGCACTTCAGGTTGTCTTGGTCCCGTTCGTTTCGCAAGACAAATTCCCGGCACAAGAATCCTTGATCATTTATGCCTCGGCCGTCGTGGGCGGATTAGGGACCATATGGGGTTCTGTACTTGGAGTTATTGCTCGCACCGTGGTTGGGAAAGTCGGCAGTCTGGCTGCTGGCTTTGACGGTCTGGGCCCCATAGGCGAATTTTTCAGCCTGTTGGATGAACCAGCCTTTGTCTTTGGTTTCGGCTTAATTCTTTTGACGTTTCTCTTCCCGCGTGGCCTTGCAGGCATTCGACGAAAAGACCAACCGTCTCAGTGAACAGGTTCCAGGTCAGTGTCGTCACAAGCCGAGATCGCTATGCTGGCCCTTCGATCGGAGGTCAAGGCCCCCGACCCAGTCCCCATCGTCTAGCGGCCTAGGACACCACCCTCTCAAGGTGGCGGCACGGGTTCAAATCCCGTTGGGGATGCCACTTTCTCCTAAATATCTATCTGTCTTACAACTGATACTGAAACTTGGATAGGGCGCCCGTTGCCAAGAAAACGCTATGGTCACTGCCTAGTTGAGCAAAGAAGTTCAAAAATATGAGTTCATGGCATCGGCACCTTCCTAGCGAGTTAGAGCCCACTGGAGTTGAACTGCTTGCAGGGGGCTCGCTTTCATCGACTTGGGTTGCTAGGTGGCGAGAACAACCGCAAGAAGCGGTTATCCACGACTCAGAACAAGGGTGGGTTAGCGGACAAGAGCTTTTAGATCGATCAGAGATCATCGCGCGAAAACTTGGGCGCGCAGGAGTGGAGCCCGGTGATCGTGTGTTACTCAGCGCCGCGAGTTCTGTGGGACTTGTTGCGGCTCACGCAGCGGTACTGAGGTTGGGTGCTGTAGTGATGCCCACCAATGGAGCGTACAGAGCGGAAGAAGTAGCGCATGTCGTAGCCGATGCTCGACCGAAGGTTGCGATTGTCGAACAACCTGAATGGATCGAGTGGATACATGCCGCTGATCCAAATGTCGTGGTTACATCGCCATCTGTTGAGCTCGACATGGGACCCAGCGTTCACTTGGATCAAGCCCAATCAGACACTCCAGCGTTGATCGGCTACACGTCGGGAACAACTGGCCGACCCAAAGGCGCTGTGTTATCGCACGGAAACCTGCTTTCTTCTGTTCGCGGCCTGGAGATTGCTTGGCGTTGGACAGCCGATGACACGCTGATACTGGCACTTCCGCTATTCCATATGCATGGCCTGGGAGTGGGTTTGCATGGCACCTTAACGGTCGGAGCTAAAGCAGTTTTATTGCCAGAGTTTGAGGTCAGTCAGGTGCTGGATTCGCTGCAAGAATTTCATGCCACCATGTTTTTTGGAGTGCCTACCATGTACGGCAGGTTGCTTGAATCAACGAGAGCAGACGAATTGAAGAACCTTCGCTTGTGCGTCTCGGGATCAGCCCCTCTCGCTGCTGAGCTACATCACAAGATTTATCAAATAACAGGTCAGCGCGTTCTAGAACGATATGGCATGACGGAAACAGCAATGTTGGTTTCTAACCCCTATGAAGGGGAACGACGACCCGGGTCTGTGGGATTTCCGTTACCCGGAGTCGACATCCGCCTTGAGGGAGAGCCTGCGGAAATCCAAGTCAAAGGACCTAACGTTTTTTCAGGATATTGGGAACGACCGAACGAGAATCTTGATGCGTTTGTCGATGGCTGGTTCCGCACCGGTGATCTTGGTGCCATCGACTCAGACGGCTACCTCTCGATTGTTGGTCGAGCAAAGGAACTCATTATTTCTGGCGGGTTCAACGTTTACCCAAGAGAAGTAGAGGATGTGATCTCGGAGTATGAACCGATCCAGGAATGTGCGGTAGTTGGAGTTCCCGACGACGAGTGGGGAGAAGTAGTTGTCGCCTTTGTAGTAGCGGAACGAGAAGTCGGGACCGACGAGATTAAGAGCTTTGTTGGCGAGCGACTAGCTCATTACAAACGGCCTCGAAGAACTCACAGGGTGGAAGCGTTGCCTCGGAACGCGCTAGGAAAAGTCCAAAAACATCGTTTAATGGAAGAACGCGAAACCTAGGCGAAGCTTTCGCGTATGTCTCCCGCTGTAATGCGAGAGGCATCGGCTTCTTTGTCATCAGGCTGAGTATTGCTTGACCGTTCCGATTCGACACGTTTGACATAATGTTCGACTTCTCTGCGAATCCGAGATTGGTCCCATCCCAATTCGCCAGCCATTAACTGGGCCACAAGAAGAGCGGACTCAGTGCCGCGGTCCCAACTTTCGATCGAAATCTTAGTTCTTCTCGTAAGCACATCTTCTAGATGTAAAGCGGCCTCGAATCGTACAGAGTGAATAACCTCAGCGCGAAGATAGGGGAGGTTTTTGTCTATCAACTCCTTCAGTGATTCATCGGCGGTGATCAAATCGAGCACCTCGTTGATTCGGTCACCGTGACGTGAAATCAAATGGTTGACGCTGACGAGTGGGACCCCGGAAGTCTCTGAAATATCCTCGGCGCTCCCTAAGACCTGCTTGTACTGCTGAGCTCCGATCAGAGAAATTTCCGACGTGGGTGATTTCGGAATTTGCCTGCCTTGATCAACTCCTACCGCATCTATGGTGTCGCTCGCCATGACTCTATAAGTGGTGTATTTGCCACCTGAAATAGAAACCAGGCCTTCTGTCGAAGTCGTAACAGCGTGCTCGCGGCTGAGTTTCGTTGTTTTCTCTTCGTTACCTTTGAGGAGCGGCCGAAGACCGACATAAACACCGACTACATCCTCGATCGTTACCGGACTTTTAAGTATCTGATTCAAAGTTGTAAGCAAATACTCTATGTCTTTCTTGGTGGCAGCTGGATGTGCTCGATCGAGTTGCCAGTCAGAATCAGTAGTGCCTACTATCCAATGTTTTTCTGACGGAATAACGAAAAGGACGCTGTCGGCGGTGCGAAGAATTAAACCGGTTTTGAGGTCAATTCGATCCTGTGGAATTACCAGATGAATTCCTTTCGAAGCTCGAACTCTGGATCTATCTGCACCCGCAAACTGTTCAATATCGTCGCTCCAAACTCCCGTAGCATTGACTACTGTTCCGCATGAGACGTCGAATTCACGGCCGGTTTCTAAACATTTCAGTTCGGCGCCGTTCACGCGGCCATTGCCTGTGATGAGGTTTGTGACCTTCATTGAGGTCAGAATTAATGCGCCCAAATGGGCGGCGGTACGAGCGACAGAAACCACGTAGCGGGCGTCGTCTACTGAAGCATCGGAAAACATGATGGCGCCCTTATTTACAGAAGGCGATAGCGAAGGGGCTTTGATCTGTACTTGTCTTCGACTCAAATGTTTGTGGCGAGGTAAACGGTTGCCTCCGCTAAAAGCCATGAGGTCGTACAGTCCAATACCTAAACCGGCATAAAATCGCTCTCCAGGTTTCCTTAAGGGGTAAAGAAAGTCGACTTGCTTGACTAGGTGAGGGGCAATTTTAGAGATTAAGAGATTTCTCTCGGAGAGGGCTTCTCTCACAAGACCGAACTTAAACTGTTGTAGATATCGCAATCCTCCGTGGATCAGCTTGCTTGAACGGCTTGAAGTCCCCGAAGCTAGATCTCGTTGTTCAACGACTGCGACACTTAGCCCCCGGCTAGCAGCGTCCAGTGCGCATCCGATTCCAGTTACTCCACCTCCGATTACGAGAACATCAAAATGTTCGGCCTCCAAACGCTGTATGGCTTCGCGCCGGTGTAGAGGACTCAAGTCATCGTCAGCGGACTGCGCCTGGCTCGGAGAAATAAGGTCATCACCCACAACTGCAGGTTAGGGCTTCTATGGATCGAACAATCTCCTCTAGCTGGAATCTAGAGTCATGTGCAGTGGATAAGAACGAACGTATATGGAAGCTGCTCATGTATCTAAGGGCCTGTCCAGCTCCTGTGAGCTGGAGCGAAATTGTTCGCGACACGGATCTGTATGTTGATGATGGCCCAAGTTCGAAGAAGACCTTTGAGCGTGACAAGAAGGATCTGCGCGAATGCGGTATCTCCATACATACGGAAAACATCGGAGGTAACGATGAGTCATCTGGAGGGACTCGCTATGCGATCCGCGACGCTGATGTTTTCTTGAATATCGACCTTTCTGATAGTGAAAGTGTGGCTATTGAGATGGCAGCGTCAATGGTGCAATTTGATGCAGCGTGGGAGATAGACGCTTTAGCCAAGCTGGGTTCGGGGACAATACCCACGGCACCGCCCCTAAGAGCTCAGCTAAGCGCCCCCGATGAACTGGTAGCCCTTCATGATGCTGTCGATCGAAATTGCCTTATCAGCTTTGTGTACGCCGGACAGTCCCGCGAGATCGAACCGGTTCTGGTGTTTTGGAGACAAGGAAGCTGGTACGTACATGGATATGAAGACGGGATTGCCAAGAACTTTAAAGTAGAACGATTCCAAAGTTCCGTGAGCGTTGGTACGACCGGGTCAGCGGGCAAGCATCCCGCTCCGACGCCCGCTGAAGCAATGGCAGAGGATCCGCTGTTACATGGGTCGGAAAGTGTTCTCGTGGCTCAGGTGCTGATTGACCCGTTGCTGGCTAGGCAGGTGGAACGTGATCGGGGCGGAGTAATTGAGCGGCATGGAGATGGATCGGTTGTAATTGAAGTTGACGTTCGTAGTCCGGGGGCCTTTCGATCATGGCTCTTTGGTATGGGGGATCACGCTGTTGTGTTGAGCCCCCCGGAGATGGTGGCTGACATCATTACCTGGCTCAAAGCAGTGGTGAATTCCAAATGAGAAAAAGACGCACGAATGACGCCCGCTTAGCATTGCAATTGGCGATGATGCTGTGGGCTTATGAACATCAACCCGTCAGCGTCTCAGAGGTTGCTGAGCACTTCGGAATTGACCCCGATGATGCATACAGTGAGTTGTATCCGCTCCAAGGGATAGAAGTTGCAGTAAACGAAGAATTCCACAACCTAGGCGTTGTAGTTGATGACGACGGTGAAATCTTTTTTGATCTGAACCCGTTGTTCGGTCGACCTCGCAGGCTCGAACGAAGCGAAGCTCTTGGCCTTCTCGCCGCAGCCCATGCCGCTCTTGGGCTCCCTGGAACCGATGTTGCTGCTCTTAAGACTGCAGTTCAGAAACTTGAACATTCTTTGGGCGTCGGATCTAATGTCGCGATAGATATGCAAGATCCCGAATTCTTGAAGGATATTGAACACGCCACAAGAAATCGAGAATGTATCCGGATCGAGTATTACGCCCGGTGGACAGATGAGGCTTCGACCCGAACAGTGGAACCCTATGAAACCATCAACGTATCCGGAGACTGGTACTTGAGAGCTCATTGCCAACTTCGTGACGAGCATCGAACTTTTCGTATTGACCGCATTGAAGATGTTGAATTGATGGGAGAGACGCATACTCGGTCTGACCCAGGCAATGAAGCGTTCACGGGTGGAGAGAAAGCGCCAATAGTCACCATCGAAATGCCAAATAGCGCACGATGGATGATTGAGCCTTTGCAAGCGTCAGTCAAAGACGACGGCAGCAACCTGATAGTTGAAATGCCGGTTTCGAGCACGATTTTCCTCGAAAGGTTGATGCTAAGACTCGGCCCGGATGCTCGTGTTGTGAGCCGAGGTGCATTCAGTAGTGTCGCCTCGCTTGCTGCTCAACGATTACTCAGCCGCTATGAGACTTCCTGACAAGAGGCTAAGGTCCGCTAATGCTCCGACTTCGTTCTCGATGCCGTTCTGTGGCAGGTGCAACGATCCGAAGTGTCTCTAGGTTCTTTAACCGGACCGCGTCGATCGGACCAAATGACTATCCCGCTCGCCGGTACAAGCATTTCGGGCGTGGTTCAATAATTAGCTGGCCCACGGGAAATATGTACGGAGAGCGTTGGATAAGTATTGGTGAAGACACGATGATTGCTGCTGATGTGACCTTGTCAGCCGGAATGGTGCCCGACCAAGAGATGCTCACTGACCCTGTAGTAGTGATTGGGGATAGGTGCTTGATAGGTCGTGGAAGCTCTATCGTCGGCCATTATCGAATCGATATTGGTAACGATGTCTTTACAGGTATGAATGTCTACATAACTGATCAAAACCATGGCTACGAAGACCCAGAGACCCCAATCGGAATCCAGGACCCGCAAGATGATCCTGTTGTCATAGGCGATGGAAGCTGGATCGGGTCCGGAGCTGTTGTGCTGCCCGGAGCTCGAATAGGAAGCAATTGTGTTATTGCAGCTAACTCGGTAGTGCGAGGAGAGTTTGCTTCGCACTCAGTTATAGCGGGCGTCCCAGGCAAGGTGGTACGGGCTTACGACGGAACAGAATGGAACCGACCACAAAGCTGACTAGGCCGAAGGACTATCGACTAAATCTACGACGACCGCCCAATGATCTGAGGCGGTCACCCCATTAATTGGCTCAACTCCTGCTAATTGTGCTGACTTGACATTCCCCAATGGGGCGGGGCGGGGCCAAGATACAAAGACATAGTCGAGCCTGCGTTGAGGCCAGGTTGCATCTGCTAGGTAGGGATTTTCCTTATCCCAAGTCCAACCCGGTGTGTCGTTGCATTGAGGCCAGGCATCAGTCATTGCTAAACCCTCAACAGGGGTAGGCCCCTCTCCAGTGATCATTTGAATTTCAACCGAATTCGGTGTCGCGTTGAAGTCGCCGGCCAGAATTACTGGATGGCCTTCGGCATCATGTTCAGACTGGACTAAGTCGAAGAGGGCTCTCACCTGCTCTTGTCTCCGTTGGCTTTGGTCGAACCGGTAATCCAAGTGTGTGCAGATAATTGGTATTCGAAGTTCGTCTCGATCAACGATTGCCGTCAAAGCCCAACGCGTCCCGGGGCCATCAATTGGGGGAAGCTGAACAGACTCGCTTGAACTGATTGGATCCTTGCTCAAAATTGCATTTCCGAAGGAGTGGCCCTTCCACCACCGTTCGGGTGTTCGCACGTAGTTCATCTCTAGTGCTTGTGCGAGTTCGTGCGCTTGGTCGGCTCCGTTTTCCGAACTCCAGACTTCCTGCAGGCATACGACATCGGGATTGAGTTTTTTTAACGTGTCTAAAATAGCGGGTTGCCGAGATTGCCAATCCCCGAATCGCCACCAAAGGTTCCATGTTATTAAACGCACTTTGTCACCGTATCCGGGTCTTCTAGTCTTGGACGGATGGATACTGAGAATCTCGACCGATTGAGCCTTCCCGATCTGTTTTCTCGGATTAGCCGAGTCATTGTGTGCCATGAAGATGAGGACCAAAAAACCTCTTCACAACAAATCCAAGGAGAGGTGGACCGGATTTGTGGTGGCCTCGAGGAATGGGGGATTAAGCCGGGAGACCGGGTTGCTGTATGGCTCCCGAACGGAGTTCCGTACGTAGAGCTCCTATGGGCGGCTGCTCGACTAGGAATTGTGGTTGTTTCCGTAAATACCAGATTCCGGAGTACCGAAGTAGAAGACATTATCGGAAGATCTGGTGCTCGATTATTAGTCGTCGATCCGTCTTTTTTGGGAATAGATTTCTCAGGAATTCTGTCGCGTATCGATTCGACCAAGCTAGGCGTAGAGGCTGTCGTAAGCCTCGGCGGAACTATAGAGGGACCCTGGACGACGATTCATTGGGATGAACTGCTCAGAAGTAGTCCTTCGGGTGTTGACCGGTCTAGCCCGTCGCTACCGTGGATCGTTTTCACAACATCAGGCACGACTAGTGCTCCGAAACTCGTTCTACACCACCAACGGTCGCCGGCCGAGCATGCACTTGACCTAGAAAGATGGTTTGGCCAATCCGTCTTAGCCGCTGTGCCTCTTTGCGGAGTTTTTGGTTACACAATGTTGTTAGGAGCTATGGGCGCTGGCTCAGAGCTCGTTACCATGCCCGTTTTCGATGCCTCGGTAGCTGCATCAGCTATAGAACGTTATGGAGTAACAACCTTTCATGGTTCTGACGAAATGCTTTTGCGAATCGTCGAATCTGGTCGTGATCTGAGTTCGTTGAATGCTGTGGGTTACGCCCGGTTTGACAACGCGTTAGAAGGAGTGGTGGAAGCTGCATCTCAGGTGGGCGTTGATGCGATTGGGTTATATGGCATGAGCGAGGTCCATGCTATTTATTCTCATCGCGATGGAGATAATAAAGAGCGGTCCTCAGTGCCTGGCGGTACTTTAGTTTCGAGTCGAGCGGAAGCTCGGGTTATTGATCCGAGTACCGGAAATGATGTTCCAGAGGGAACAGAAGGCGAACTGTTACTTAAGGGACCTTCACTCTTCGCGGGATATTTAGCTGACGGAGGAACCGAAATCGACATAGCGCTGACCGAGGCTCATTTTGTGGATGGGTGGTTCCGAACAGGAGACCTGGCGAGGCTCGAAAACAACGAGACATTTGAGTACTTAGCCAGACTTGGCGATGTTCTTCGGTTGGGTGGTTTTCTAGTGAATCCGGCTGAGATAGAGGACTGCCTTTTACAAAACCCGAATGTAGAAGCGGTACAGGTTGTAGGGATTGACTTACCTGGAGGTACTAAACCAGTGGCCTTCGTAATTAGCCAACAACCTATAAACGAAGATGAGTTACGAATGAAATGCCGAAGTTCGCTAGCGGCTTACAAAGTGCCCGTCCGAATTCTTCAACTCGATGAATTCCCGGTAACTCCTAGCGCTAACGGATCAAAGATCCAAAAAGTACGCCTGCGCGAGTTGGCTATGAAGGAAGTCGATTGACTCAGAGCGAATCGGCAGTGACTTCTCAGTGTCCCATCATCCCCGTACACTCGCCGACAAGGCTTACAGGTGAGGTAGCTCACCGACGGTCATGAATGTAGTTAGGGAGCACTTGCGGTGACAGAGAGCAGACAACGCACTTCAACTTCATCGTTCGGGGTGTCTCGCCGCGAAGGGCATGACTCTTCCGCTTTTTATTCCCGTTTCAGCCCGCCAGACCTGTCTAGTGATGAAACCGTTAATGCAATTCCAGATTTAGGCGATGGGTGCTTAGAAGGCGACTCTCGAGACATGCATCACATCCCGGATTCGAGTGTCGCCTTAGTAGTAACTTCGCCCCCGTACTTTGTTGGCAAGGAATACGAGGATTCCATTGCTGCTGATGCTGATGAACGAGTCCCCACTACGTACTTCGAGTATCTCGGCATGCTTGATTCAGTATTTGCTGAATGTGTTCGAGTTATGGAACCGGGCGGACGCATAGCGGTCAACGTTGCGAATCTCGGACGCAAGCCGTATAGAAGTCTGTCAGCCGACGTCATTCGCATTCTCGAGGATTTAGGGCTGCTTCTCCGAGGTGAGATTATTTGGCAAAAGAGTCGTGGAAGTAGCGGCTCATGCGCATGGGGTTCTTTTAGGAGCGCCGCAAACCCTGCGTTGCGGGACACAACTGAACGGATAATAGTTGCTAGCAAAGGCCGCTTCGACAGAGCTAAGTCACCTGCAGCAAGAGCCGAACTAGGGCTTCCTCATAGAAGCACATTGCCCACTGATGAATTTATGGAGGCGACCCTTGATGTGTGGGATATGCATGCCGAGAGTGCTCGACGAGTGCGGCATCCCGCACCTTTCCCTGTGGAACTTCCGCGCCGTCTAATCGATCTTTACACCTTCGAAGGAGATGTGGTTCTGGACCCCTTTATGGGTTCAGGGTCGACGCTTGTAGCGGCTGCTCTTACAGATCGGAGAGGAATTGGGTACGACTTAGACTCGAACTATGTTGATGTTGCCCGCGAGCGAATTAATGCAGCGAAAGCAAGGGTTTGGGCGCATCGACAGCCCCCCGGGGAACAGCCCCCCTTGCCTGAGATCGCCGAAGCCTTAGCCGACGTGACAGACGCGGAAATAGCCTCTGAAGATTTCCAGCGACGAGCAACTCAGGAAGGGAAAAAGGCTCAAGATATAGCCATTGGCCTTTTGGAGAGAAGCGGCTTTGCTTTGTTGCAAAAGGACGTGAAGGTTCCTCGTGCTGGAGTTCAGTACAACTTCAAGGTCGAAGATGCTGCTGGTGATGAATGGTGGATAGACGTTTCTGGGGCCTTCACCACGGTGAGACCTGGGTTGTTGCGGATTGACACTGTTTGGAAGACTCTTGGAAGAGCTTCGGTTTTGAAAGCACATGATGCCGAAGCGAGAATCTTGGTCCTTACTGCTCACTTGCCTAGACCAGGAAGCGAAGGAGATAAGGCTCTGAGAGCGGTAGGTCCTTATACGGTGTTCGACGCTATACCGATGTTTGACGAAGAGGCAGTGGAACGTCTAGTTAGATACGCCGGCGGTGGGATGAAAGACCCGCTACCCGGTTTTTGGAAAGCTAAAGAAATCACGTCTGGTTTGAGCTAATGCCCGGAGTTGCTTATGCGGTTGTGAGATCGGAGCCACCACAAGTCTTCCTTGCCGATGACGTGGACGTATTGCACAGGTTGCTCGCTGCCGAACTAGTTGCCCGCACCCCCACCGATGTTCTTAGTGCAAGTGAAACTGAACAGATTAAAGAAGCTCTTCTTGACGAACGATGGGGTGACGCAGTGCTGGCCTGGATTGATCTGATGAAAATCGAAGTAGACGTATATACCCATCTGCACGTGTACACAGAGAACGACTTACCAGCTGAACTCATTGGGGCACAAATGCAATTCGCCCCTCTGTTTCGAGAAGCTTCTCAGCCGGGCGTTTAATCCAGCGCTGCTGAAATGATGACGCGCAACGAGATGACGGTCAGAGCGCAACGAAACAGGTGACCGAAAATAACTTCACTGAGTTTCTTCAGTAGGCGAGTCCCGAGCCAAGTACCTACAAGAACAGCGGTGATCCCAATACCCAATAGGGCTAGCTGGTCCCAATATGCGAACCCATCGCCGGCGAAGAGAATGATCTTGGCCAAGTGCCCCAGGGTTTGAGCCATGGCGAAGGTCGCGATCATTGCAGTTCGGGTGGGTAGCTCAGCTCTAAATACAGGTGCAATCGCGGGACCCGTAACACCGAAAGGTATGTTGAGAAATCCAGCGATCGCTCCAAGAGGGATGAAAGTCCGACGACCGGTACCCAAGAAGACGGTAAGCCCTTTGAGACCTTGAGGCCACCAAACAAGCAAAAGAGCGAATATAGCGATAAATATTCTGCCAACAGCGACCGGAAATGCTCCGGCAACAAGAAGTCCAGCGAGACCAGCAGGGAGCAACAACAAAGAGAAACGTTTAACGACTACCCAGTCAACGTCATCGCGCAAAATAACAGCTCGCGAAGAGTTGGAGACAAGCTGAATTACGGCGTGAATTGGGATTGCCTCAAGAGGGTCGAGGAATTGAAGCAGAACTGACAGAAGCAAGATGCCGCCACCTAAACCGGCAACGGCTGTAATCGCTGAACCTAACAGAGCTGCTATGGCCACTAAACAAAGCTCTAATTCAGTCACATAGTCCCCTGATGCGAAACCGTGTTGAGCCGAAATTCGTGTTGGGTCTGAAGATAGTCGGATAACCCTCTTGACCGCATGTTCTGATCTTAAAGGCTTAAAAGCCCGGAAATACTTGACCTGAGCGCCGAACAAGAGTCAAATAACAGCGATGACATTCGCGTGTGGCGCGCGTATGTCCGTATGAGGAGACTCACATGGCCAATATGTCCAAATCCGATGTGCTTTCCGCAGTAGCTGGCAGTGCCGGCTGCACTAAAGCGGATGCCGAAGCGGTAATTGAAGCGTTCTTCGGATGCGTGGAGAGTGCTGCTAAAGCCGGCGATGCCGTTGCTTGGCCCGGCGTGGGTAAATTCTCGCGCTCGGACCGTGCTGCTCGACAGGGTCGCAACCCGCAAACAGGTGCAACCATTCAAATAGCAGCTAGCAGCAGCGTGAAATTTACGGCTGCGAAAGCGCTTAAGGATCGAATGAACGGTTGAGGCATAGCCTCAGCTGAGATTTAAACGAAAGTGAGTCGGGTGACCCCCGGCTCACTTTTCGCGTATTCGAGCGTGTTCTAGACGCAGGCCTAGTGCTTCAAAGGTCGGTAATTGCTTTAAACACCTCGGCAGAATCGAGACCGAAAGGCTCAGCGAGGCGTTCAAGTTCGGCCCGGATCCGACTCTCAAAAGCCTTGATCTCCGCTGGGTCGTTCGCATCTCGAATTCTATGAGTTGTTTCAAACTGACTTCGGTGCTCCAACAGCGCAGAGGCTTTAGCGGATTCCCAACCTTTAACATCTTCAGCATGGTCAGGTTCTTCAGCTTCGAATAGCAGCAATGCATCAGGTCGGTGTGGTTCCAGGCCGTGTTCTGGGAAAAAGAATGGATCACGGGCTGCAACAATTGCTTCAACGGCGAGTAATCCAGCATGGCGGTGATCTGGATGGAGTCGGTACCTTGTCCATGGGTCATGACCAATGATGATTTGTGGACGCAACTGCCGGATGACTCTTGCAACTTCTGACCGCATCGCAAGATCGCTCTGCAGCTCTCCATCTACTTGATCCAAAAAAGTTACTGAGCCTTGGGAGCTCAGTTTGTCAGCTGCAGCTTTTTGTTCAGCTTTCCGGGTAGCTATCAGAGCGACTTGATCGGCATGCGGATTCCACGTCCCCTTTGAGCCATCTGTGCAAACCAAGTGATGTACGACGGTTCCACCCGCAGCCCACTTAGCTAAGGTCGCTCCGCACTGAAATTCGGCATCATCTGGATGGGCGACAATAACTAGGGCTGAGTGTGGCTTTTGGAATGAGTTTTTCACTGTTATCAGTCCGTGTTGGGTGGTTCGGCAAGTCCGTCAAGGTCCTCAGGGGTGTCTATGTCCCACTGCAGTTCAGGAATTTGCAGGACCTTTAGATCCAATCCTTGGTTCATGGCCTCATCCATGTGACTGAAAAGGGAGTCTTCTCCGTAATGAAATCTAAATGAGGTACGCGTTGGCAAGCTGAGAACGTTAGTCCCTCGACCATGACGATCAGGAACTATAGAGACAGTGTCGGGCCTTGCTATTCCATCCAATGACTTTGCGTATGGAAGATCAGCGTGAACGATCATTGCATGAGTGAATTTGTTTGCGACCTGGGACATAGCCTCGGTTATGGCAGCGTTCAGACCGGGCTGCGCAACCAAAATGACCCCTGCACCCGATGATTTTGCCCAACTAGCAACCTCGTCGCTGTCACAGACAACGAATATAGAAAAATCTTCCGCAGCTTCTAAAACCTGCCGAGCCATAGCCCGAGCCAAGGATTCTCGCTCCGATGCTTCAAGTCGGTTACTGAGTCGGTTTTTGGCATGCCGGAAGTCCTTTATAGGCACGAGTACTGCAATTGCCTTCTTCTCGAGAGCGTTGAGCGTTGCCATCAAAGAGGATTCTATTGGTCTGACGTGACTGACTTATCGGTGGGTTGAGTTTCAGCGTCGGTCTCGACGGCTGAGCGCCCTACGCTGAGGTCAACCATGAAATTCTTTCGTCGCTTGTTAAGACCCAGCACACCGCAGAAAAATCGCTTTTTGCCGCCAACAGACTGGGTTCAACCTTGGTGGCTTCATCGTTGGAAAGAGCAAAATCAAACAGCAGACATTGATGCACCGAAAACAAACAATGTTGCGCGGTCATGGACTTTGTTGGGAAACCTAGAAAGTTCCCAACGAATAGCTTTGGACAGACGAGGTCTAATAGCCGCTGAATCGGGTTCTTGGTCGCTCGACTGGTGGCTTCGTGTAGACGATGAGTGGATTTTCCCTTCAGAGCATGGCGCAGTTCGACAACGCCTGGTTGATGGCGCACCAGTAGTTGAGACCGTGCTGAGAGCAGCGGGTGGTGATCTCGTTCATCGAGCTTATGCAGCTCGGAGCGATTCGGAATATTTGGTAGTTGAGGTTGAAAATCAGGCAACCCGACCGGTAGCTCTCGCCTGGGCGATCCGTCCATACGATCACCTTGGCGGTGGCCGAATCGAGAATATAGAACTTAATGAGAGGGCACTGTACGTAAACGGTCGAATAGGGCTGGTTTGCGGACGAACCCCCGGGCAGCTAGTTGTAGGCAGCTCTGGCTCAGACCCAGCTCAATTGTTAGACGAGGTAGGAGAAGGTTCTAACTCGGTTACCTGTGAACAAGGAATGGCCAGCGCTGCCTTGATCATGCCGCTAGTCCATGGGACAACTATTAGTTGTGTGATTCCGTTAGGACTATCCGGCGGTGCCGACCCGAGTTCTAAATTACCGACCGCTACGCAGGTCGCCCGTGGCTGGGGCCAGCATGCGGTTAGCGCGAGTCGTTATGTGCTGCCTCCCGGGCAACTAAATGATGTCTTTGACGCGTCACGGCAATCTTTGTTGCTGGCGATAAAAGGTGAGGAGATAGTCCCTGCCCTAGGAGGCCCCCCACATGATGGGAGTGATGAAGCGGCTGTATTGATGGCGCTTGCTGAATGTGGTTATGAAGGTGCAGTCCGAGAAGTTCTTATATCTCGAGCAAGACGTCAGGACCGGATGGGCGCAGTTAACCATGGCAACCTCGATGTCACGGCTGCGACGCTTATTGGTGCCGGGAGGGCATTAGAGGTAGTTCCCGACGAGTCGTTATCGCGAGCACTCTCGGAATTCGCAGCCGACGGCGCCCGATGGATCCTCGCTAACCCTGACCCAAGCGCTCGAGAAGGCCTGCTAGCGGCTCATCAGATTCTTAAAGCTGTAGGAGCAGAAAAAGCATCTCGTGAACTAGGGGAATTAATTCCATCCGAGGATCCAGCTACTGGAGAAAAAAGTGGTGATGGCGAAATAATAAATGCCCTAGAAATGGCGCGGTCCACTTTTGATCACTTCAACGTTGATCCCGAAATAGCTCTGACTCAACTTCGCAGGCTAGCGTCGCTCGCCTCATCGACGATGAACTGGCCGACCCAGCTTGACCCAATAACAAAAAACGGCATTGCCGGCGCCGGACACGACCTCCGTGTAAGCGCTTGGTTCGTTCGCAGTTTCATGCGTCTACTAGCGGACGACAGTCGTGACGAACTGCGCCTCGCTGTGGTGTGGCCGAAAGAATGGATTGGAATTGGAGTAGAAGTCCATGGTTTACCGTCACGACATGGGCCCATTTCATGGGCCGTGCGATGGCACGGCAACCGACCTGCCTTGCTATGGGAGGTAGAGAACGGCCCGAAAGATCTCAACGTGCACGCTCCCGGTCTTGATATGGAATTCCGAGGTGAAGGATGTGTTGGCGAGCAGCTCTTGAGTCCAATTGACCACGAAATCGAAATACCGGATCCTCGCGACCCTGATCGTGGTGCGCCACCGTCAGGCAGTTTTAGTTGAGGTCGGTCACCGACGTCTAGACAAGCGCCGACTACCGTTCCCTCATGGCTGATCGCGACACACCAAATTTGACCCAGGAACGTCATTACTGGGGATTAGGTGATTCGGTCGTAGTTGGGATCGACGAAGTAGGCAAGGGCGCTTGGGCTGGGCCCTTGACTATAGGCGCTGTTGTGCTGCCGAAAACTGGAAGAGTTAACGGTGTTCGAGATTCAAAGATGCTGACGCACAAAGTCCGAGAACAACTTTTTGGTCGAATTGATGGTTGGGCACGATGTTGGTCGGTAGGCCACGCGAGTGCTCGCGAGTGTGACGAATTAGGAATGTCAGATGCGCAACGGCTTGCAACTCGAAGAGCCCTCGATTCTTTGCCACTAACTCCTGATCGAGTGTTGCTTGATGGTAATTGGAACTACATCGACTGGGTACCGAGCGCAACTATCGTCAAGGGTGACCAGACATGCCTTTCCATCGCTGCTGCTTCAGTTATGGCCAAAGTGGTGCGTGATCGGATCATGTCGACGGCTGCTAACCATTTCCCGGCCTACATGTTCGAAAACAACAAGGGCTACCCTGCGCCGCAGCACCAAATGGCTTTAGCTGGTTACGGACCATGCCTAATACACCGAAAAAGCTGGGCTTTCATGGACGACCTGATGTGGACAAGTTGCCAACGGTACGATCGTAGCCAGATCGACCAAGGAACTCTGTTCGCGGCATGAACAAACCAAATCAAGCACAACGTGACTACTGGCAAACACGTCTGGCGTGGGTAGAGCGGCAAGAACAGATGGATCTGCAACTGGGCGTCTTCGGGTTAGCTGCGATGGAAGCCTTAGGGGATATCTCGGGAATGAATGTTCTTGACGTTGGTTGTGGTTGTGGGCAAACGACCTTGCAGATAAAGGAACGAGTGGGTAACGGAAGAGTTGTCGGAGTCGATATAAGTGAGAAACTTCTTGAGGTTGCACGACGCCGAGGGGAAGGAGCAATCGAATTCGTGGAGGCGGACGCGCAATTGCACGCTCCCCAAGGGCCGCATGATGTGATCTTTTCTCGCTTTGGTGTGATGTTCTTCGCGGACCCAGTAGCGGCCTTTCGGAACTTGAGAGCTTCGACTTCTGAGGAAGCGAAGTTAAGCATGGTTTGCTGGCAAGGACCTGAGCAGAATCCTTGGATGACTATTCCTAACCGCGCAGCGATGACATTGGTCGAGCTACCTCCCCGTTCACCCGATGCCCCCGATCCGTTCTCTTTCGCCAATTCAGATTGGGTTGCAGAAATGCTCGAAGACGCCGGGTGGACGAACGTTGATGTCAGAGACTTTAGAACTGAAGTAAAAATCGGAGGGGGAGTTAATTCTCGACTAGCGGCACTTCACGCATATGAGTTCAGTCCAGTTAAGGCAGTCGTTGAATCCGACCCGGACATAGGATCTGACTCTGTAGTTGATCTGATGGAAGCCGCTTTAACGCCGTACCAGGAAGATGGAATCGTTCAGCTCCCCGGAGCGGCGTGGGTTTTCACGGCCGATAACTAGCGACATCTTTTCTCAAATATTTCGCTAACGGCTAGTCGGCTCTTTGGGTTCCTACCCGTATCTCTCTAAATGGGCTTGTCGTATCAATGCCGGGTTCTTTAGGTAGTCCTAATACTCGTTCGCCGACGATGTTTCGCATCACCTCATCGGACCCACCCGCAATACGCATAGCCGGGTGACCCAGTAGGTACCCTGCCCACGAGAATGTTCCCCATTCACCAGTGTCAGCAATCAAGCGAGACTCCAACACGTCTGAGACGAAGTTGCAGGTCGCTTGCATCTGTCGTGTCAGTCCCATCTTTGACAACGACATTTCTGGTCCAGGAGTCTTACCGGCCTTGAGGGCATCCATCGTTCGCTGGTTCGACCATCCGAGAACCTTGCCGTACGTAAAAATGTTCATCAGTTGCTGCCGAGATAGTGCGTCGTCGTTGAGTTCAAAGTGTTTCAACATGGCACTCAATTTTGTGTAGCTCCCTCCAGTGCCTCCGCTGCCCGACCCGATTGACGCCCGCTCGTTCATAAGAGTGGTGAGTGCTACGCCCCAACCCTGGTTGACGTCGCCTAATCGGTGGCTGTCGGGAATCCGAACATCGGTAAAGAAGACTTCATTGAAATTTGCTCCGCCAGTCATCTGACGCAGGGCTTTAACTTCTACGCCCGGTGCGTGCATGTCAACCATAAAGCCGGTCAGTCCCTGATGTTTAGGCAGATCAAAATCCGAACGGGCAATTACTTCTCCTACATCGCTGTAGTGAGCCCCTGAAGTCCAAACTTTTTGACCGTTTAAAATCCACTCCTCACCATCTCGTTCAGCACGCATCTGCAGGCTGGCAAGATCAGAACCAGCACCTGGCTCTGAGAACAATTGGCAAGAAACGAGATCAGCGCGATACATCTTGGGTAGGAGATCGGCCACCACTTCAGGGTTTCCATGAGCAAGAATGGTTGGAGCGACCATGCCCAAGCCAATGCCGAAAAAGCCGCTGTCAGGAACTTCGTATTGGCTTTCTAGGTTTGCCCAAATACGTTCGAACCGTCGAGGATGTCCACCTCCGCCAATTTCCGCTGGACCCGAAATCCAACCGAAACCAGCATCAAACTTCTTAGCGCGCCATTCTTTTGCAGCGGTAAGGTCTCGTTGCTCTTGTTCTCGGTCCACTTCTTCGAACATTGCTGCATTGTCTGGCCCCTCTCCCCAAACAAAAGCTTTCTGTTCAGCTTTTCGCGAAACGTTGGCCTCTAGAAAGGCAGAGGCCTCAGTTGTGAATTGTTCTTCGGTTATTTCAGACATTGAACATCTCCAAAGCGGTTCAGAAGTAGCAAATATATTCTCAACTTAGCCCGTAACACGACTAATCTTCCTACTCATGGGTCAACCGGTAAGAGTTGCTGAAAAAATTTCTCCTGCTAGTCCAGGAACAATTAGGTTCGAAACCAATCGTCCGTTAACGGGGATGGGTCATCGCTACTACCGCAGTGAGAGCGATGCCTTAAGTGAAGAAGACCCTGCAGATGTCCTTGCCGCTCGGCTTTTTGCTCGAGGAGGGGTGGAATATCTGCATGTTCACGGAAATGTCGCAACGGTCGATCTTGCTAAGGGGTACACGTCGGAAGGAATCGTTGAGATAATCACGGGCCTATTCGCACATTACGAAACATAAGTAGACCATGCTCAAGTCTGAGTTTTAATCGAACATACGTTCGGTTAAAGTTGCAGGATGCAAAATTCACCTGTTGGGGTTCCTTCACTGAGCGGGATACCTCAGATGTCGCCTCCTGCGATTCTGGCTCAGCACCGTACTTTGCCGGTAGTTGATGAACTAGCTGGTTTATTTACCGATGGAGGAATAAGGCAGGGCTCTACGATCGAAGTTACGGGAGTAGCGGCGACCAGTCTTGCTAGTGCTTTAACTATTGCCGTGTCTCGTTTCGGAGGGTGGGTAGCTGTTGTAGGTCTTCCGACGTTCGGTCCTTCAGCAGCTTCTGATCTAGGAATCAAACTTTCGAGATGGGCATTTGTAGATCACCCTGGAGATCAAGCAGGGGTTGTCATACATGCCTTAACGGCAGGAGTTGACCTTATTTTGGTTGGGCCGGATATCAAATTACGTTCCGACCATGGCCGCAAGATTGTTGCTCGGATGCGAGAAAGAGGAGCTTCGGTCATCACTGTCGGGAAAGCTGCTCTTTGTAATTTACGCCCGGACCTTCGTCTTCGAGTTACCCAAGCAATGTGGACAGGAATTGAGTTGGGTCATGGGCGTTTGACTTCCCGCAAGGTAGAGATCGAACGACTAGGTCGAGGTGCGGATTCCAATTTACGTCGAGAACTTGTATGGCTTCCTAATAGAGAAGGTCGTTTAAATGCTTTTGATCGAAAAAACAAACCTGTCAATCTTTCTCAATCTCCTCACCGAGTGTCGAAAGGTTTGTTCGACATAGATGAATCGGTGTGTCGGGCCAGTTAGTTGAGTATTGCAAGTGACACTTATGGGTCCACTCGGACGTTGGTTCTAACTGTCCCTCATTGGCGTTTAATCGCTGCTGGAATGACTTGTGACCAACTCGCTGTCGTTGTAGATAACGATCGCATTGTCGATATAACACCTGCTGCTATTGAGTATGGAATCACTCTAGGAGTCCGTCGCCGGGAAGCTCAGAAATTGTGTGCGGACCTTCAAGTCGTTCTTAATGATGAAGAGCTCAGCGTTAGGAGATTTAGCTCTGTTATTGAGGCACTCGAATCGGTAACTCCCCGGATCGAAATTACGACTGGCGGCCGGTGCTCTTTCCCGACTCGAGGACCATCAAGGTACTTCGGGGGCGATCAAGCTCTCGCCCAGACTGTCGTTGAACGGACGGTAAGGGTGTTGTCTGCGATGTTCGAGACAGATGAAGTACCTAACCATATCTATCCAAAAGTTGGAGTAGCCGATAGTCGTTTTGTTGCAGCTTTGGCAGCCACATCAGAAACTTCTTCTCGGATTCAAGTTGTTGTATCAGGAGGAAGCGCGGCGTTCTTAGCCCCATTCCCGGTTGATGTTTTGGTTGCCAAAGAGTCACCGCTGTCTGAAGCTCATGACCTTGTCGATGTATTTCGCCGTCTGGGCCTAAGGACGCTTGGAGACATCGGCTCTCTCCCAAATCAAGAGTTACTTGCGCGATTTGGATCACCGGGCCTATTAGCGAAACAACTAGCTCAAGGAATAGACAGCAGGGCTTCTTTGCTGCACTCCATTTCAAACGTTGTGTCAGAGGAAAGCGAAATCGACCCTCCTACTGATCATGTTGAAACAGCTGTGTTTGTTGCTAAGGCATTTGCTGATCGTATTTGTCAACAACTAGCAGCTGAAGGATTAGCGTGTGTCAGAATTTTGGTCGAGGTAGAAACTGAACATGGCGAAATTTCCAGTCGGTTATGGCGTCATGAACGCCGCTTCACACCGACTGATATAACCGACAGAGTTCGTTGGCAGCTTGAGGGATGGTGGAAGTCAGAAATGGCTCCTACAGGGTCTTTGTCTTTGGTGCGTCTTGTAGTCAACGAAACAATTCCCGACAGTGGTTGCCAGTTGGGTTTTTGGGGAGAAAAGACGGCAAATGATGAACGTGCTATTCGATCATTTACGCGCATTCAAGGACTTTTGGGACCTGATTCCGTGACTGTTGTTCAACGAGGCGGAGGAAGGCGGCTGGCAAATATCGAACAGAAAGTTCCGTTTGTTGCTGTGACCTTCGACCCCAACCGAGTAGTTAATTTGCCTGAGTCGACGGATGCGCCATGGCCAGGTCGATTACCTGTCCCATTACCTATAGCTGTGTTAACTCAAGCTAAAAAATTAGAGGTAGTGGATGACGATGGTCGCCTTGTGCGAGTTAGCGGACGCGGGCACATGGAAAGAAATCCGGCCTATTTCAAGAGCGAATGTTTAGGGGCACATTTGATTATTGGATGGGGAGGTCCCTGGTTCCTTGACGAGAGATGGTGGGATTCCGCTAAGAAGATACGTCAGGCAAGATTCCAGTTTTTGCTCGACAATGACACGTCTCATCTTTGTGTCATCGAAAACGGTCAATGGTGGCTGGAGGCATCTTATGAATAAGTGAAGTGTGATGAATTGCTCCCCAAACTATTCATCGACCATTTGTCGACCAGTGCCACGGTTCGCTTGGCAGATTACGGAACCCATATTTCGAACCATTTCGTTTTAGCCACCTGTAACCGGACGTGTTACTCCAAAGTGCTCGCCCGTTCTGGGTGAAGTCCACGGCCAGACCCCGTTCATGCATGGAAGCACCTGGACGAGCCGTTGGGGGACGGCATTGGTAAGAGGGCTTGCTGTAGATGGCCCAGTTGCTTGTGCCGCAATGTGCTCGTCGTAAATTGATCTGGGATTGCGAACTGCGGTAACCACCACCACCAAGTCTGATGCCATCTCGAGAAGCAGCCTTCAATAAAGCAAGTAGTTTGTCTGCGATCGATTCGTGTACCTGAATTCCCCAAACTGTGGTCAATTCCGACTTATCGAAGTTGGTTGAGGTTGGTGCATCAGCGATGCCTAGTAAACGCCGTTGGCGAGCTTCTTCTGCTTCCCTTCGTTTCCTTTCTGCTTCCCGACGTAAACGTTCTTCCTCAGCCCGTTTGGCTTTTTCTGCCTGGACTACTCTGGCTAAGTTATTTTGCTCCGCTTCGATTTTCTCTGCCATCTCTGCATCAAGTTCTGCTAAAGCCGCAGCTTCGTAGAGACGTGCCTCAAGTCGATTTTCAGCTTCGAAGACAATTTGAGCCTGCAAGCCAACAGCCTCTAATAACTGGTCTAATTGAATCTCTGCTTCGCCTCGAAGTAACTCCCTTTGGGTCACAGCTTCCGTCAAGGCTTTAGTCGCAACTTGAGTGTCGACTTGGAGAGCTCGGAGTTGATCAGAGGTGTTATTGATGTCACCGAATGCTGCTCCGATAAGGGTTTGGACTCGAGCGGCCTTATAGATGTCACCTGTTCTGGCTAAACCGAATGACCCTTCAACTGTTGAATCGCGACCAATGTACGTCTGTAAGGCCAGGTCATTAACCTGACCATTCAAGGCAGTTTGCTGAGCATCTAGCTCCGCTGATTTTTGTTCTGCTGCAGACACGGATAGAACAGCTCCCTCTAGCGCTTGTTCAGCGCGGGTCAAATCATCTCGTTGCTCGGCAACAAGTAACTCGAGATCAGCTAACGCCTGTTCCACTTCGGAGACTTCGGCTGTAGCAGTGTCTACGATTCGAGCTTGGTCCAGCACTTCTTTCTGGAAGACATCACGTTCCTTGCGAAGCTGGCTGACCTGCTGTTGTAAAGCAGCTTTTTCTTTGCGCAGTTGAGCGCTGCTCTTTCCTGCGCTGCTCGCTGAAGGGATGGAAAGGAACGGCCCTATGAGTAACGCCATGGTTGCTACCGCGATTAATCGGCGTGAACGAGACAGGTCGCTTTTCCTTTACTGGTGGTTGCAATCCAAGGTACCCATCACGATGACACTTTGGGTATCGCCCTAGCTAAATCGTTTCATTGACGACGGTGTTGGCGAGAGTTCCAATTCCAGGAATCTCAAATTCGATAATGTCCCCGTCGGTTAACCAAACTTGAGGCTCCATAGATCCACCAGTTCCCTCAGGGGACCCCGTTGCGATTATGTCTCCGGGCTCTAACGGCATGATCTGGGACATATAAGAAATGAGTTCTTGAACGCTGAAGATCATTTCGTTCACTCCTGCGCGTTGTCGCTCTTCCCCGTTAACTCGAGTGATTACCGAAAGATCAGCAGGTTGAGGAATCTCATCGCCAGTCACGATCCAAGGGCCACAAGAGCCTGAGCGATAAAAGTTTTTTCCTGCTGCGACCCCATGACGTTGCCAGTCCCTTACTGACCCGTCGTTGAGAATTGTGTATCCGGCGACATAGTCCAGAGCGTCTGATTCAGGAATATGTCTTCCAAAGCGACCGATTATCACTGCAAGCTCAACTTCGTAGTCGAGCTGAACTGACGCTATAGGGCGGACTAACTGCCCATTGTGAGGCACTAGACACCCCGGTGGTTTGTTGAAGTAAACGGGTTGCTTGGGCGGTTTCACTTCACCCCCCAGGGGGTACTTCTTGTGGTAGTTCAGTCCTGCGCATAACAAACGACGTTGATCCGGAATTGGAATGTCAAATGAAAGAGATTCCCAGGAATGATCTGGAGAGACGTCCTCGAAAGCTTGTATTTCAGGTAGGTCGCCCAGCGCATGGCTCAAGCTGTTGAAATTCGTGCGCTGGTTTAAATCGATAACTCCTTCATCGGTAGCGATTCCGAAGCGAGATTCGTTATTAAGAGTAAAACTGACAAGCCGCACAAATAGGACCCTAGCTGGTTCCAGCGTTCCGTCGATTTTGCTTACCCCTCAACTAATGATTTTCGAGTCGACGGCCGTAAAGTCAATCTCTTCCTTTTGGTGGGCAATATCCTTAGTCATGCGGCCTGATTTTGATAGCGGCAGGGGTCGCTGCCACAGTTTCGTAGCTGCAGAGTGTCAAACTAGGTTGACGGCAGCGAATCGATATTTCAGCCTGTTGTTTCCCTTGCAGCTGGCGAACTCTTGCCGGCTAACTAGTTGCCTCGACGCTTTTCGAAACATAGATGATTGATAGGTAAATGAATGCAACCTAAGGCGGTCGTCTTTGACGTAGGTGGAGTCCTTTTAGGGTCTCCGTTCTTGGCGGCCTTGCGGTGGGCTGAGGATTGGGACATCCCAGTTGCGGCGTTGAAGAAAATCTTTAGAGACTACGCGCGAAAGCCTGAGCAAGGTGAAGACCCATCTTTATGGCACGAGGTTGAATGCGGAAGGGTTGGACTTTCTGAGTTCGTCGCTCAGATGAAAAGAGAGCTCTTGTCAGAACTGTCCTCGGACCATAAGTCGGCCAACATTACTGCAAAAGATTTTGACCCCTTTTCTGATGCAACGCCTGTCGGTTTGATGGTTGAACTCTCATCTGAGATCAGGGCGAAGGGAATACGGACTGCAATTCTGACGAACAATGTGAAAGAGTGGCGACAATGGAGAGACCGAATACCCATTGAACTTTTCGATCCAGTTGTGGATTCATGTGAGGTAGGTCTAAGAAAACCTGACCCAGAGATCTATCTGCTTACTTGTAGCCAATTAGGACTAGCTCCTTGGGAGTGTCTTTTTCTCGATGACCACCCTGACAATATTGAGGGTGCCCAAGCAGTAGGTATGGAAGCCCTATTGGTGAGTGACGATTTCGAAGCAACGGTGATGGAAGTGCATTCTCGGCTTTAATCTTTCCGAATGATCCTTACCGGCTCACCGCCACCATCTCGGATCGACCTTTCGGCGCGTTCGATGTCAGCGCCATGGATGACTCCGACCCAACCGGGAAGTTCAAGGGGAACTTCAGGATTGTCTGGTCGTAAAATCAGGCGAGCTTCAACGTCGATTTTCCACTCACGTCTCAACGTGGTCTTCTGTCCACGAATTGTGACGAGATGGAGGCCGATTTCGCTAGCGGCGAGCACTGAGCGTCGCCGCCGCGCAAAGTGATCCCATCCAGCTAGTACTGAGAGCGCCAGTGGCAACAGGGTTCCCCAAGACGCTGCTAGAACGAAACCGAGAGCACAGACAGCAGATCTAACGATTAATTCTTTCCGCTGCAAAGGAAGCAGATCGGGGTCTCCGACAGCTACTCCTGACCGAACTTCAGTTCCGAGTAGTCGCCGCAGTAGAGCGCTATCGGGGATTCCTTGGCGGCTCAAAGGAAGACCCTTCGTCCACTTTTGAAACGACATATCGTTCTTAAATTAGGAGGCATACAACAGTGGCTTCCGGTTGTGCCAAGAGGAGGACGATTCAAGTTGGTGGCCCAATTGCAGCAGAGAAGACTCATGGTGCATGGCCCCGACGAGCTGGATCCCGATAGGTAGACCGCTGCTGCTGGTATGCATAGGTAACGAAATCGCAGGTTGCCCGGACACGTTGAATTGGACTGTGAAAAGAAGTAGCTCACGTATACGTTTGGTTCCAAGCTTTGGGTCGCGTAACTCTCCTAACTTTGGCGGCGGTTGAGCAATCACCGGCGTTAGGAGAACATCAAACTTTGACCACCAGTCGGCCATTCGTCTTGAGTAGGAGTGCAACCATTGGATGGAAGCTATGTACTCAGTGGCGGTGTATGTGAGACCGAGTTCTATTAGAGCCCGTGTGTCGCCTTCCATATCTTCGCTAGTGAAAGTCTTTCCGATTGCATCGCTTAGCTTTTGGGCAGACAAGGCTTCGTTTGATGCCATTGCGACCTTGAAGTGGTGAAATAACTCATCGTCAAATAGGGGGCTAGGGCTGTTGTTCTCGACAACGTGGCCAAGATCTTGAAGTAGCAGTGCTGTCTTTTGGACAGCATCGATGCAGTCTTGATGGATTGGCCCCCACGATGAATCGGTAACAACACCAATTTTGAGTTGCCCCGGAGGTATGGAAAGCTCTTTTTCGAAAGATGTCTTTGGAGGCGGCGCCCAATAAGGATCGCCGGGCCATGGGGAAGAAATTCCATCCAATACGCGAGCAGTGTCTCTGATAGTTCTAGTCAACACACCATCAATAGCGACACCAGCCCATGACTCACCGAGTTTCGGGCCGAAAGAAACTCGCCCTCGACTTGGTTTGAGTCCAACTAAGCCACATTCTGAAGCTGGAACGCGAATAGACCCACCCCCATCGTTGGCGTGGGCTATGGGAACAATGCCGGCAGCAACCGCCGCAGCGGAACCGCCACTCGAGCCACCAGTCGAATAGTCCAAATTCCAAGGGTTCTTTGTGGGTCCATGAGATACCGGCTCAGTCGTAACAGTTAGACCAAATTCCGGGGTGTTGGTGCGACCGAAATTTACTAAACCTAAGCGTTCAAACATGGTCGCCAGGTGAGTTGTGTGGTCTGCTCGGTAATCAGAATCACGAAGACCAACGTTGCCAGCGTGGTATGGGTCACCTTCAGTCATGACCGTTAGGTCCTTCGTTAGAAAAGGAACTCCCCACAGGTTGGCATCTTCGGGAGCATCTTGTTCAGACATCTTTTTTGCTCTGGTGTGAGCTTGTTCATCTAAACGATGAATGATCGCGTTTAGAGAAGGATTGAGGTTGTTCGCCCGAGATATTGCATCTTCTAGGAGTTCAGTAGGAGAGGCCTTTCCCTCTTGCACTAAATGCGCGAGTTCTACTCCGTCGGGAAGTGCGTTATGCATAGGCAAAAGGTACTCCGATCCTGCTCGTTTGTCTTGACTTGAACCGAACATATGTTCGATTATGTAGGTCATGGGCTTTAACAACCCGGCCATGCCGTGGAAGGAACTGGAGCGCCGGCTTTCAGACCGGCATTCTGAACGTGCTGACAGATCCCATGGCGGACCTAAAAGAAACTACTTCTCGAATGATGTCCCGATAGAAAAGTTTTCTAGACCTCAAGAAACTCAACGAACCGAGACAGTGGTTCCATATGCGGAATTGCACACGCATTCTCATTTTAGTTTTCTAGATGGCGCCTCAAGCCCTGAAGAACTTGTTTTGGAAGCAGTTCGACTTGACCTAGAGGCTTTAGCTTTAACCGACCATGGAGGGCTTTATGGGGTTGTGCGTTTTGCTGAATGTGCTCGAGAGGCAGGGCTTCCTACAGTTTTCGGTGCCGAAATCACGATAGATGCTCGACAGCCTAAAGAAAGTTCGACACGGGGCGCAAAGGACAGTGACTCTTCTCGAGTAGGTTCCGTCGATCCTGCAGGTAAGCGGCTTATCGTCCTAGCGCGTCACCCTGCAGGTTATGGGTCGTTGTCGGCGCTTATTGCACAGAGTCAAATGGCTGGAAAGAAGAATGCCCCGTGCATGTCTACATCCGAGTTGTTGACCGCCCTGGACTCCCATCGGGGGGATTGGGCTCTGCTCACAGCTGGGCGAAGAGGTGCTGTTCCATCTGCACTTGAAACTGAAGGCTTGGCCGAAGCAAGGAAGGAACTTTGCCAAATCATTGAAGCCGCAGGAAGTGAAAATGTTTTTGTTGAACTTTGGAATCATGGAGACCCTTCTGATGATGCCCGCAATGACTGTTTGGCAGATTTAGCGATAGAACAGAAAGTTGGCTTGCTCTGCACTAACGGTGTTCATTACGCAGTCCCGTCTAAACGACATTTAGCGAGGGCGATGTCAGCCATTCGGAGTCGTCGATCACTTGATCAGATAGACGGATGGCTTCCAGGTAATGGGTCTGCTCACCTGCGGTCAGGTATTGAGCAACGGCGGTGGTTTTCTCATTATTCCGGAGTGGTTGAGACGGCAGCTGAGTTGGGAAGAGAGTGTGCCTTCGACTTATCCCTAGTTGCACCAAAACTTCCGCCATACCCGTGCCCAGATGATTTAGATGAAATGTCGTACCTACGGGAAGTTGTTTCTGTCGGAGCGACAAATCGTTACGGTTCTAAAACCAATGAGAAAGTTGCTGGAGCTTGGCAACAGATAGCTCATGAACTTGGAGTAATCGAAGAACTCGGTTTTTCAGGTTATTTCCTTGTTGTTTGGGACATAGTTTCCTTTTGTCGGAGTCGTGACATTTTGTGTCAAGGTCGAGGTTCAGCAGCTAATTCTGCTGTTTGCTATGCCTTAGGTATCACCAATGTTGATGCTGTTTCACTTGGGTTGTTGTTTGAACGTTTTCTTTCGTCGGAACGAGATGGACCCCCTGATATAGATCTCGATATAGAAAGTGGAAGACGCGAGGAGGTCATTCAGTATGTATTTGATCGCTATGGTCGAGACCACACAGCACAGGTCGCCAATGTCATCACTTATCGAACACGATCAGCTGTTCGTGATGCTGCTCGCGCCTTGGGTTATGACTCTGGTCAACAAGATGCGTGGTCTAAGTCCCTTGAACGTCGTCAGCCACTTCATTCCCAACAGGAGATTGATGGCCAAGACCGAAAAGCAGTGCCATCAGATGTTCTCCAGTTAGCTTCAGAAATTGAGGGAACACCACGACATTTGGGGATTCATTCAGGCGGGATGGTGATCTGTGACCGCCCTATAGTTGAGGTATGCCCAGTTGAGTGGGCGACCATGGCTAACCGTTCTGTTCTGCAATGGGATAAGGACGATTGCGCTTCGGTCGGTTTGGTGAAGTTCGATCTGCTTGGTCTAGGAATGTTGTCCGCCTTGCATGCAGCCGTGGATCTGATTGCTGAAACTCATCAAGTGAAAGTGGATCTTGGCGGTTTGCCTCAAGAAGACGAGGTATACGAAATGTTGTGTCAAGCTGACTCGATTGGTGTATTTCAAGTCGAATCGCGTGCACAAATGGCGACTCTTCCCAGACTTCAGCCTCGTTGTTTCTACGACTTAGTCGTTGAGGTAGCCCTTATCCGACCTGGCCCTATCCAGGGTGGTTCAGTTCATCCATATATCCGACGACGCAATGGAGAGGAAGCAGTTACATATCTACACCCTCTCCTTGAACCGGCTCTTTCTAAAACCCTAGGTGTTCCGCTTTTTCAAGAACAGCTCATGCAGATGGCGATTGACGTTGGGGGTTTCACATCTACCGAGGCTGACGAGTTACGCCAAGCAATGGGTTCTAAACGGTCGCAAGAACGTATGGAGCGCCTACGAGGTCGACTGTATGAGGGTATGTCGATGCGAGGTATAGATAGAAAAGTTTCTGACCAGATTTGGGGAAAAATGGTTGCTTTCGCTAATTACGGTTTCCCGGAGAGTCACTCTGTTTCATTTGCTCACCTTGTGTATGCCTCGTCGTGGGTCAAATATCATTACCCAGCAGCTTTCTGCGCTGCTCTACTCAATTCGCAACCCATGGGTTTTTATTCGTCGCATTCATTAGTTCAAGATGCGAGCCGCCATGGGGTGAAGGTTTTAACTCCGAACCTTAATGTTTCAGCGGATAAAGCTACCCTTGAAACTTCTGACGAGTCGGCAGGTGGCGTTGCTGTAAGGCTAGGTTTCTCGTCTGTTAGAGGTATTAGCGCAGGGCTAGCCTTCGAAATTGCTGCTGCAGGTCCTTATGAAGATCTAGAACAGCTGTCAAGGAATACAGCAGTGTCTCAAAAACAGTTGGAGGCATTGGCTACTTCAGGTGCTTTCGACTGTTTCGGTATTGGGCGTCGTGAAGCATTGTGGGCTGTGGGTGCAACTTCTCAGTCTCGTTCAGATCGACTTCGCGGAATTGTTACTGGAGTTTCTGCTCCCGCGCTACCGGGGATGTCGTTACAAGATGAGGCGGTCGCTGATTTGTGGGCCACTGGGATAGCTCCGGATGGTCATCCAACCAGATTTATAAGACAGGAGCTTGAAGAGGAGGGAGTAATCACTGCTGCTGATCTTCTGAATTGTGAACTTAACAAAGTCAAGGTCGCAGGTGTCGTGACCCATCGTCAACGCCCAGCAACAGCATCAGGCACTGTTTTCGTCAACCTTGAGGATGAGACTGGGCTGGTCAATGTCATAGTCTCAAGTGGATGTTGGCTGCGTTTTCGATCAGTCGTTCGCTCTGAATCGGCACTTAAAGTGCACGGCAGGCTTGAACGACACGGACGTGTAAGCAATGTCATTGCTGAAAAGATCGAAAAACTTGAAATTGGGTTGAACGTATCTAGTAGAGACTTTCGTTAGATCTGCCTAGAGCTAGCCAAGAGGGCGACCAAATGGCCGTTGCTCTTGCCAGCCATCTATGAATGCCTCGGCCTTGTAGCAGGCTGCCATAAAGGGCCCATCGCTGTGGTTGCTGGTTTCTTGGAGTAACTCCGAAACGACGTTGCTAGTTGATGAACGCAACTCATCTTGACTTGTTTCTTCTGGTGTCCACCACGCCAATGCGGGGCCGACTCCAGTGAGAAAATCAGCTGCAACCGGTGTGTTGTTTTTGCGCAAAATGGCTAGTGCTTTCGACGAGACTGCTGCTGCTGAGGTAGCGATAACTGGGGTGCCTTGAACACCTTGGGCTCCCTCTCCCGACATGGCAGCTGGCTTTGAACCGACGAAGATGGCATCTACATCTGATTTCCATATCTCCCAAGCTTTTCCGACATCTCCCAAATGTTCGACGCAGCTTGCCCCAGCTTCTAACCAGGCGTCAGCCAAGGTGCTGCTGTCAAAATTGCCGGTTACGCAGCCTTTCGAAGTGGAGATCCTTGTCACACTTCCGCCTTGATTCTCTATTTCCCGGGCGATGGCGATACTTGTTTGGTTGAACCCCTCAATGGAAACACTCCAATTTTCGCTGGGCTTGGCGAAGAACGATGCGCATGTGACTGCCCCTATGGCCAATAACTCATCTTCGAATGTGACACCGTCGTTGTTCTCTTTCCCTATGGGGTTTCGTTTGTCGTAGCGGAGCACTGGATCCAACGATTCTTTGTTAAGTCGCAGTCCAGGGCTTGTAAGCAGTGTCTGTGATTCGAATTCGCTTGCTAGCTCTTCGGACAACGCATTAACTGCCGCATCTGTGTCGTCGGGGTCTACTTTGAGGCCGATAGTGGCCCCACTCTTTCGTTGCTCCGCCAGGGCGAAGATATAAGTTTGGTGACGGACCAGCATTTCTGCGTTGCCTGGCGCGAGCTTGGCACCGAGGCGACTTGGCCCCACATAGTTTTCTGCTTCAGGTAGGTCGTAAATAACGAAACCTGTTGTCGATTCCAGTTGCTTGATTTCCACAATTAAATTGTGCCACTTAAGGCATCCAATAAACACCGACTCCGCCTAAAGTCTGGCCGGTCAATGCTGCTTTTAGTGAAAGCTGACCGCGAAAGAGGAAGTTGATGCGATTCAGTGAAGCAATGGCGATGGAAGAACTGGATGATGGTCGACTAGTGGCCAATTTTGATCGTTCTTGGTGGGTCGTTAACGGACCGAATGGTGGTGTCATTGCAGCGCTTTTGATTCGGGCAGCGCAGCATTGCTTAGGTGGCGACCGATGTGTTCGAACAGCAACTACACACTTTTTAGCTGCCCCCAAGGAGGGCCCGGTTCATTTAGAAGTAAGTGTTGAACGTGAGGGAAGAATCGCAGCCTTCGCCTCGGTGCGAATGACACAAGAGGATCGCCACATAGCGACAGCTTTAGTTGCATCTGCGGAGATGGAGATAGTTTCGCATGAGTGGGAGCAACGCGATTTCCCAGACCTGCCTGCTATCGATGAGACCTGGGTTATGGCGAGCAGTTCGCATGATGTCCCGTTAAGGAGTCGTTGGGATCAACGGTGGGGGCTAGGAGTGCCAGGGGTTCCCGAGACCTCAACGGTTCCGGGCGGTTACGAAGCTGGGGGGTGGGTTCGCCTATCTGAGTCAGAGCCGTATGATGAATCCCTTTTAGCAGCGATGGCTGACTGTTGGGTTCCAGCGGTCATGGTCCACTCTGATGTGGCAGTCCATACTCCGACCTTGGAACTAACAGTCCAATTTCGGACTAATCCAAGGAACATCGATCTGAGGGGCGAAGATTATTGTGCGGCTGTCTTTAGACAATTGTCTGGTCGTGAGGGTTTCATAGACGAGACAGGAGAGATTTGGTCGCCGGACGGCCACCTTTTGGCTCTTTCCCGTCAAATTGGAGTTGTTTTGCCGCGACCGGACGAGACGGTTGGGCAGTGGGAATTTGTTCGTTCTTAGTTTTGTGACGATTCCTGCGTTAGCGTTCACACCGTGATGCGTTGGTTGATACCGGCACTGCTGGTGCCCATGGTGATAGCGGGAGCTTGTCGTGGTGGGCAGAGCGAATCGCTACTTGAGGACGCGGATGAACCAAGTATCGAAGTGGTTGTGTCTGGTAAGGGGTTGGATCCGTTCGAGTCAGCTGAGTCGGATATTGCGGTTGGTCAAATAGCTCCCATAGTGACCGGGCTCGACCTTTTGACAGGCGAAACTGTGCAGATAGAGCCTGCGGGAAAACCTTTGGTTGTTGCTTTTTTTGCCCACTGGTGCCCTCATTGTCAACGTGAAGTTGCCACGCTTACCGAATGGCTGATGGCCAATAAGTTGCCAACTAATGTCGATTTGATTGCAGTGTCGACCTTCGAAGCTCCTGAACGTGGAAATCACCCTCCTAAAAGGTGGTTAGAAGATGAAGGTTGGAAGTACCCGGTTATTGCTGACACACCGTCTCAGATCGTCGCAGATGCTTTCGGTGCTACATCTGTCCCCTATTTTGTGTTTGTAGAAGCAGACGGGACAGTTGCATTTCGAATGAGCGGAAACCTAGGCCCCGAGCAGCTTTCCATCGCTATGAAACGTTTAGCAGGAACCTCGATTTAATTAATTCCGAATCTAAATGAAAAGGAGGCCCTTCTTAGGGTCAACCAAGTGCCACCCTAGGTCTATGCGTCTCTTCCTTAGATCCGAGCGGCCCACAGGCCGCGGGTATAGGGAGCGATCACGTTTTCGAGTCCGGCGCCAGGCACGCGTTCGCGACTTACTCGGCCCGGACAGCACCGGCATACGCCAGAGTCTCGTAGCGTTGAGCTTTAGCAGTCTTACTGCAGTTGTTGCCGGGGGACTGTTAGCAGCAATGACAGGAACGTTAGAGCGCTATCCGGGTCTGCTGGTGCTAGTTCCTGCAGCCATAGGGATGCGTGGCAATATCTTTGGCGCTTTAGGAAGTCGATTAGCGACGTCAATTCATGCTGGAACCTTTCGGATGTCTCGACGACCTGAAGCTTTGGTCATGCAAAACGTCATCGCTTCTGGAGTGCTATCGCTCGTAACTGCAGTGGCGCTGGCGGTTCTTACGAAAATTTTGTCACCAATCTTCGGACTTGATTCGGTTATAGCGATTAGCGACTTGTTGGTCCTATCTGCAGTGGGGGCTTTACTGTCGTTTCTGGTGCTCATCGCTGTAACGCTTGCGATGGCATCAAGATCCGCGCAACGCGGATGGGATTTAGACGACGTGAACGCTCCGCTGGTATCGGCGGTGGGTGACGTGGTGACCCTTCCAGCGCTGCTTGTAGCGAGTTTGCTATTGGAAATAGATGTTCTGACACAGACTCTTGCTGTTGTGCTAGTTGTGGCGGCCGGTACAAGCCTCTGGTGGTGCCGGCGCACATTGCTTTCAGTTATGCGACAGGTCTTGATTGAGTCGCTGCCTATTCTCTTTGCGACGGGAATATTGCTGGTGATAGCTGGGGTAGTTATTGAACATGAATTCGCTGCTTTTGCTGCCAATAGAGCCATGCTGGTGTTGGTGCCGGCGTGCCTTGCAACGGCTGGGGCGATTGGCGGCATTCTTTCGGGCAGACTTTCTTCAAAGTTTCACCTCGGAGTAATTGAGCCAACTGCGATTCCGGGAAGACCAGCTCGCCGGGACCTGATAGCTGGCTTGGCATTTGCATTGCCCGTTCTTCTCCTCAACGGTTTTCTCGCTCACCTAACGAGTTCACTATTTGGCTTTGAGTCACCGGGAATGATTTCTTTAGTCTGGATTTCAACTATTGGTGGATTGATTGCGACCGTACTTGCAGGTGCGATCGGCTATTACGGAACGGCCCTAGCTGTTCGAGCTGGGGTAGATCCAGATACTTACGGAATGCCGCTTGTAACAAGTTCTGTAGATCTCGGAGGTGCGGCTGCACTAGTTCTAACGATCGGATGGATGGGCTTGTCATGAGTCGCTCAAACCTTTCAATAGCTAGAGGCTTTACAGCTCGCGACCTCAATTTTGTTAGTGCACCTTGTTCTTATTGCCTAGCCTGTGAGATACGTCATGGATGACAAACCAAGGAATCTCAAAACACTGTTAGCCGAGTCGAAAGATGCCTCGGAGCTAATGGTCGACCTCGCCTACGCGGCGCTGTATTTCGACGACGAGGGAATGGCTGAAGCTGTTCTTGGTCTCGAAGAAGAGATGTCTGATCTTGTGCATGAGATGCGATCTTTAGCGATGCTTGCTGTGCGCCACCCGCGTGAGGTTGATGGCATGAGTTCAGTCTTACAGGTCGTTTCATCCATCGAACAGATCGCAAATGCTGCAGTCGATATTGCCAAGATCGTTCTGCGGAATATCGGTATCCCGCGTGCTCTTGTGGTCGACCTAGCCCAAGCAGCAGAAGTTTCGCACCGACTGGTGGTGGCTGATGGGAGTCATTTAGCTAATCGACCTCTGTCGGACATGGAATTACCTGTTGTAGTTGGCATGAGGGTGGTCGCCATACAAAGAGGTAGACGTTGGCTCACAGATGTGGGTGGAGACGAAGTCGTTGAGGCTGGTGACGCTCTATTCATGCGTGGTGAACCCGCCGGGATAATTCGGCTGCGGGAGTTAGCAGCGGCGGTGCCATGGGTTCCTCCAGTTGCAGATACTTCAACTCTTCTGACTGACCTTGATCGAGCAGTAGACACCCTTGTCGAGATGAAGAATATTTCCGAAACCGCTATTGGGTTGGCTTATTCGGCGTTAGTGCTTCAAGACCTGTCGTTAGCTAGGGAAGTTCGTGCCTTAGAAGAGCGCTTAGACGGAATGAAGGTTTCTTTGCAGACCTGGGTTCTTCGAGCAGCTGCAGATGACGTTGATCCTTCAGAACTTCGCGGTTTACTTCACCTAGCTGAAGCAGCAGAAGATATAGGCGACCAAGCACTTCAAATAGTTTCTCTAGTCCTTGACCAAGAGGACGTGCATCCGGTGTTAGCTCTGGCCTTAGGTGATACCGACGATGTGGTTGTGCAAGTGCCTATTGCACCAGGTTCCAGCGCTGATGATGCGACATTGGGGTCGCTTGGGCTAGCGGTCGACCCTGGATATCACGTACTTGCTGTGCGCCGAGCGTCTGGCTACATATATAACCCAAGAAAAACCGTGACTCTAAGAGCAGGTGATGAGCTGCTTGCTTCTGGGCCAGAAGAAGGCAGAGAGCGTTTGGCCGCCTTGTGCGGATATGCGATGGCGGTGGACGAAGAAACGGGAATGGTAGACCTCACTCCTGCAAGCTAAATCGGGCCATGAATACTCACGTCTGAAGTGAACGGATTGGTAGGTTGGCATTGATGTCGCTGTCAATACTTACTGTCCACGCGCACCCCGACGATGAGTCGTCCAAGGGCCCTGGAACTATCAATCTCTATGCTTCTCAGGGTATTCAAACAACCTTGGTCTGTTGCACCGGTGGCGAAGCGGGAGACATACTCAATCCGGCGATGGAGCGACAGGAAGTCAAAGAAAATTTGGCATCGGTTCGGCGGTCTGAACTGGATTTAGCTGCATCCATTATTGGTTACGACGAAGTTGTCATGCTTGGCTATCGCGATTCGGGTATGCCAGACAGCGAAGCGAATGAACATCCCGACGCTTTCGCAAATGCTGACTTAGATGATGCCGTAGGAAAACTTGTAGCGGTGATCCGCCGGGTGCGCCCCCAGGTTGTTATGACTTACCCGGAAGTGCAGAATCGATATCCGCACCCAGATCATCTACAGGTAACAGCGATCAGCATCCCCGCTTTCGAACGAGCAGGTGACCCCAATTGGTATCCAGAAGCAGGAGAACCTTTCGAACCCTCAAAGCTGTATGCCCCGATCTGGTCAAGACAAAGATTGCTGCTCACTCACGAGGCTTTTCTTGAGCGTGGACTTGAATCGCCTTACGACGAAAAGTGGCTGTCTGGCAGAGATAGAGATGATCGGATTACTGCAATGATTCCAGTTAATAACGCAGTCAGGAGAAAAGCTTTGTTGGCACATGCCACTCAAGTTGATCCCGAGTCTCCTTTTTGGTTTGGCTTGCCTGAAGATGTCCAAGACGCCATCCACCCCTTTGAGGAATACATGTTGCTACGTTCACGTGTTCCCACTGATGACCTTGAAGAAGATCTGTTCGCCGGACTACGCGGCGCCGGAGGTGCAGATTGATGCAGTTCTTGAGCGAGGAATTTGTTTCTGAGTGGTTGGCTGTCGAACGTCCATTAGTCGATGATTTATCGGCACTTCTCGTTGCTAAAATTGACGGCACTCCAGAAGGCAAGGTCGCGATTTCGGTGGAGTTCAGTGGCGGAGCCATTGAAAATGCGTATCTCGGTTCAGGACGCGGTCGCGACCTTGAACTTACAATGTCGTACCAGTTGGCGGCTCAGCTATTCCGTCATGAAGCTGACCCAGCATCTGAGTACATGAAAGGGCAACTCAAGATGAGTGGGGATATGAGGCTTTGGCTGCAATTATTGCCGGCGTGGCAAGCTCGGATCAATGATGCGGAAGTATCTGACCTAGTGGCGCAGACCATTATTTAAGTTTGATTTGCCTGGGCCGCCGTTGATGGCTCACATCCGTTGGATGATTGTCCCTGTTCCTAGCCCGCCGCCACAGCACATCGTTACTAGACCAAATTCTTTGTCAGCGCGATGTAATTCGTGAAGGGCTTTGGTCATAAGAATTGACCCTGTTCCTCCAAGTGGGTGACCTAAAGCGATAGCGCCACCATTGGGGTTAACTGAATCCATGTCTGGGTTCATTTCGCGAGCCCAGGCTAAAACCACCGAGGCGAAAGCCTCGTTTATTTCGACGACATCGATGTCACTCATGTTCATCTGGTTGCGTTCTAAGAGATGGTGGGTTGCTTCTATCGGCCCCGTAAGCATCAACACGGGGTCACTTCCGACTAGGCAAGTGTCCACGATCCGACCCAACGGTTTAAGACCCTGTTCAGCGGCTTTCTCGGCAGTCATCATTAGCACCGCGCCGCTTCCATCACTTATCTGCGACGAGGCGCCAGCTGTATGGACGCCATCGTCCATTACCGGGCTTAGTTGAGACAAAGCCTCGAGCGTGGTTGGTCGAATCCCGCCGTCTTTTGATACTCGCTGCGTTTGGCCTGTTGCAGTTCCGTCTTCGTCAACTACAGGAACATCGACCTCTACTATTTGGGTGGCGAACCTATCTTCCTCCCATGCTCTTGCAGCGTTTGTTTGGCTTCGTAGGCCGAATTCGTCGCATTCTTCGCGGGTGATGTTCCACTTTTTAGCTAATAATTCAGCGCCTTGAAACTGGCTTGTGTATTCGTAGTGGTCTTTATACCGAGGTGTCGCTGTCAATTGACCTTTTTTGTATGAGGACCCCATCGGGTTTCTTGTCATGGATTCGACGCCGCACCCAACGGCACTATCAACTACTCCGGAGGCCACTAACCCGTAGGCGAGAGAAATTGCTTGTTGGCTTGAGCCGCATTGAGCATCGACAGTTGTTGCAGCGACTGTTAAGGGCATTCCGGCAGCGAGCCAGGCGGTGCGGGCAATATTCGCGGTTTGCTCACCTGCTTGACTAACACACCCCCCAACTACTTGTCCGATAGTGGAAGGATCGACCCCGCTTCGCTCTATAAGAGCCGTTTGTACCTCGCTCAGAAGGTCAGATGGATGAATATTGCTTAGCTCTCCGCCTCGACGGCCAACAGGCGAACGAACGGCTTCAACGATCACGATTTCAGACATGTCCCAACCTTAGCCAGGGAAGTCGTTCAAAATCTTTGCTTTGGCGGATTGCCCAAATCTTGGTGATCAAGGTTTGTTCGGGAGCTGGGTAGAGAGCGACTTCTATGCGGCATCGAGGTCGATGTCGGGCAGTAGGTGAGCACTGGCTAACGCAGCCCTCGCTTCGGCAACTCCCTTCCTTCCCAGATCACGAGTCTTGAAATTCAATTTCTGACTGTTCCGTTGAGATGTTTTAGGAGCTATTTCAATAAGGCGTAACTGTCCTGTCATGGCTCCATTGTTGTGCTGGGGTGGGACAGCGGGACGCGAAAATTGTCCAGCTAAGTACGAGGAGATAGGTAACTAGGGAGGCGATCTGGCTAATGTCGGAGACAGATTGCTAACTGATTAAGGAATCTTGAAACTATGAGCTACCGCCACGGCATAACAGTTCCCTTCGATGCACCGCTGATTGAGCAGCGTGAGTTGTACAAGGAATTTGCTGACTTGGGATACACGGACTTATGGAGTTCGGAAGCGGATGGAGCTGATGGTTTTACGCCACTTATTCTGGCCTCCCAGTGGGCGCCCCAACTTCGTTTGGGGGTAGCTATCATTCCGGCGTTCACTCGTGGTCCAGCGTTAATGGCGCAACACATTGCGTCAATCTGTGAGGCTGCTCCGGGGCGGTTTGTGATGGGCATCGGTTCGTCTTCGAATGTGATTGTTGAAAACTGGAATGGAATCCCGTTCGAAGAGCCCTATAAGAGAACTCGCGACATGGTCCGATTTCTACGTTCAGCGCTTACAGGTGAGAAGGTAAGTCAAGAATTTGATGGATTTGAAGTCAAGGGATTCACATTGAGAAGGGTCCCATCAGAGCAGCCCCCGATACTGATTGCAGCTTTGCGGGCTGGCATGCTTCGTCTCGCTGGTCGAGAGGGAGACGGGGCTATCATCAACTGGCTTTCAGCCTCTGATGTCGCCACTGTGAAGCCATATGTAGATGAAGGGGGTTCGGGCAAAGAGATAGTTGCTCGAATTTTCTGTTGCCCTAACCCGGATGCAGAAGTTGTTCGAGCCGGAGCGAAACGAGCGATTGCGGCTTACTTAAACGTTCCTGTTTATGCAGATTTCCATCGTTGGCTGGGTCGATCCGAAGATCTTGAAGGTATGTGGAGTGCATGGTCAGCCGGAGATCGAAAAGCTGCGCTGGACGCGATTCCCGACCATGTGGTTGATGAACTAATAGTTCATGGACACCCTGAAGAATGCCGGGAACACATTGATCGCTATCACGAGATGGGGGTCACGACTTCCGCTGTTTCGGTAATGCCATTTGGAAATATTGATCCTGTGCAGGCGGCGCGCGACCTTGCGCCCGCTGCGCGATGAGATCCAAAAGAGATGTTGAAAGGATGAGAAAATGAATTTAGAAACTATTGAATATGAAACACGAGACGGAGTAGCGCACGTCCGGTTTGCTCGTCAGGGTGGGGCTAACACAGTCAACCCTCAGTTTTCTCGTGACCTTCGGGACGTCATGTTGGAAATTGAATGGGATGAACAGGTCAAAGCTGTCTCTGTAACTGCTGAAGGAAAAGTGTTCCATGCGGGTGGAGATTTGAAAGAGTTCCACGAGGCAGGGGCAGGTCTACCGAAACTAGCTAGTGGAATGCTTACGGATTTCCATGGTGGCATTTACAAAATGAATCGCATGCCCAAGCCCTTTGTAGCGGGCGTTAACGGCGCAGCAGGTGGAGCGGGTCTCTCAATAGTCAGTGCTTTCGATTTGGTTGTGGCTGGAGAGTCGGCACAGTTCACCATGGCTTACACGAGAGCTGGAGTTACTCCTGATGGGACGTCTACCTACTTCGTAGCTCGTCACATCGGTGTGCGAAGGATGCTTGATCTCACCCTGACAAACAGAGTCCTGTCAGCACATGAAGCTGAGGAATGGGGATTAGTGAATCGCGTGGTGCCTGATGATGAAGTTGATGCTGCTACAGCTGAGTTAGCTCAGTCACTTGCTAATGGGCCAGCATGGGCGTTGGGTCATGCGAAGCAAATTGTCTATGCCGGTTTTAATAGTTCCTTGGAACAGGCCGGCGAAGTAGAAGGTGTGATGATTGCAGAGGCCATGGCTACACACGATGGGCAAGAAGGAATAGCAGCGTTTGTGGAGAAACGAACACCCAATTTCATTGGTGAATAGCTACTAGTTAATTTCCGTAATCGGCTGAAGTACTGATCCAACGGTCAACTAGAAAACCTCCGAGGGGTAAAGAGCCCAAAACCATCGCTGCGACGGCTTTTTTGACGGACCATTTTAGATGTAAGAACCATCGAGCTATAACGATCACAAAGATTAGGTACAGAACACCGTGTATCGGCCCGACAATCGTTACACCCTTCTCATATCCGGTCGCGTATTTGACTGCGGTAGCTGCGAGGAGGATTAGATAGCTCACGGCTTCCAAACGAGATGCCAGATGCAAAATTCGATACATGGGCACAGTTTTGCGTACCTTCGTGTCTGTGGCACCACTTATAGGCATTACTGGTCGAACCTCTGCGGGCTCAGTCTTGGCTCCCGGAGCTGCTCATCTAACTGACAGTCCGGTGGATTGGTTCTTTGGAGAGTATGCAATGCAGGTTCGAGAAGCAGGCGGCTTACCGGTTGAACTTCCGACGATTGACAGTCCGAATGATTACGTTGAACGACTCGACGCCATTGTGCTGACTGGCGGTGGGGATATTGCTCCGGAACGATGGAATGGGCCCGTTGATAGTTCTTTCATGGTTTCACGAGAGCGCGATGCCTTTGAATTTGCTCTACTGAAAGCTGCGGTGGATTCGGGAATACCGGTACTGGGGATCTGTCGTGGTCTCCAACTGATCAATGTCTTTTTTGGAGGGACTTTGGTCCCCCACTTAGATGCATCGGAAGGGGACAGGCATTCGAAGTCCGCAGCTAATCGAGCCGAAGAGCGACACTCAGTTGAATGCATGCCGGAAACCATTTTGTTTGAACTTTACGGACCGACAGTGATGGTCAATTCGTTCCACCATCAAGCTGTTGACCGGTTAGGAGATGGATTACGGGCTACTGCATGCTCACCCGATGGGACGGTTGAGGGAATTGAGGATATGAGCGGTCGTCTGCTTGGAGTTCAGTGGCATCCTGAAATGTTGAAAGATTCACAGCCAGCATTTGCTTGGCTAGTTGAAATGGCAAATGCACCCTAGGAGATTGATCTTTCTAGATCACCCCGCGCATACGGCGATCATTTACCTCATCGGGATCTAACCCTAAAAACTCCCCATAAATTGCTTCGTTGTCTGCTCCTACAGGGTGAAAGATCTCAAGGTCTCGAAGTTGCGAACCATGAAACCTTAAAGGGCTGTGTGGCAGAGGAATTTTTCCTAGAGTCTCATGGTCGACCCATTGCAGAAATTGACGTTCAATGAGGTGTGAGTCGTTCACGACTTCTTCAATGCCTCTAACGATGGCTACTGGCACGCCTGCTTCAGATAGGCGAGATGCAACCTCACGACGTTGCCGGCTTTCGGTCCACTGCTCAACTAATTGATCAACTTCTTCCATGTGTTCGGCTCGGTCAGTATTGTGGCGGAACTTTGGCTCCTCGAGAAGATCGGTCCGCCCGATGACCTCAAGTACTGCACGCCAGTGCTTATTCGTGACTGATATCAGAGCGATGTGTCCATCGGAGCATTTGTACACGTCGTAGGGGGCTACGCCCATCGCAGCGTGTTTGTTGCCGGTTCTAGGAGCGGTCCCTGTTTGGTGCCACGACAGCATGTTCGAGCAAAGCGTGTGATAGGCAGCTTCTGCCATTGATGTTTCGACCAGCCGCCCTTTACCTGTTCTTTGTGCCTCGAAGAGCGCGGTAACGATAGCGCCGTAGAGATGGGCGCCTCCTAGGAAGTCGATGAAGGCTACGCCTGCTTTCACCGGTGGTTGGTCGGGATGCCCAGTTACGCTCATCGGGCCCATATGAGCTTGCACAGTGATGTCCATAGCCGTTTGAGCGGCATCGGGACCACTCAATCCGAAACCTGAAGCATGGGCAAAGACAAGTGCAGGGTTGACTTCCCATAGCGATTCGGCATCTATACCGAGCTTTTCGGGCACGCCAGGCGCGTAATTGACCAATACGACGTCGGACTTTTCGGCGAGCCCCAAAAACATCTCGCGGCCATCATCAGATTTCAGGTCCAAAGTGATTGCTTCTTTGGAGGAGTTCAGGGCTGCGTAGGAGATGGAATCGCCTCTTGCTCGCAGTGGTTCTCCTTGAGTTTGTTCAATTTTTATGACGCGAGCTCCAGCCATCGAGAGTAGAAACCCGGCGTAGGGCCCTTGATAGATCTGACCCAAGTCGAGCACGGTTATCCCGGTTAATGGAAGAGAGCGATCATCAGCGATCACTTGAAGCTTCCCCCCAGTATGTCGCGAGCCATTATTAGCCTTTGAACTTCACTCGGTCCTTCTCCGACTCGACGAATTCGCAGTTCCCGGTACCATCTTTCGAGCGGTAGGTCTTTGGTAACTCCGACGCCACCGTGAATCTGGATGCAGCGGTCGATAACTCGGCTGCTGGCCTCTGTCGCCACTAATTTCGCCATGGCAGCTTCAGTTCTGAATCTTTCGCCACTATCGGCCTTTTGGGCCGCTTCCAAGACACAGTAACGAGCATGACGAATATCGATTTCGTTATCGACGACCATCCATTGAATTGCTTGTTTCTCTGCCAGAGGAGAACCGAAAGTCTCTCGGCTCTTAGCCCAATCAATGGACATCTCTTGAGCCCTGATAGCCGGACCAATGCAGCCGGCAGCGTAAGGGATGCGTTGCCGACTAAGCCGATCATTAGCTATAGCGAAGCCACCGTTTACTTCCCCGAGAATGTTCTCCTCGGGGACTCGCATCTCATCGAACTGTAACTCTGTGGCGTAATGCGTCGCACGTAAGGTGTGCACTACTCGCCGCACATGAAAACCGGGTGTATCTGTGTCGACAATGAAAGCTGTTACTCCGTTGCGACCAGGGTCATCAGAAGTGCGAGCGAAGATTAGGGCGTAATCCGCTTTGTCTGCCCCTGAAATGTAGAGTTTGGATCCGCTTAATATCCACTCGCTTCCGTCTTTGATTCCGCGAGTTTGGATAGCGCGAGCGGGGTCGGAACCTCCGGACGGTTCAGTCAGAGCGAAGCAACCCTTTTTCTCACCTTTAAGGGTTGGGTAAAGCCAACGTTCTTTTTGGTCGTCGGTCGCTTCGTAAAGTTGGGCTAAGCCGGCGCCGCCAAATACGCCGTAACAAGGGTTATATAGGCCAGCCCGATGTTGGGACATCTCAATAGCCATCAGGGCACGAGTCGTAGTGTCGAGTCCGGGCCCCCCATATTGTTCGGGGATGTCCAGACCGTAAAAGCCCATGGATTTGGTTGTTTCAACTAGTCGATCGTGATCTGCGGGTTCTAACGACCCGGCATCAGGGTCTAAATGATCTTCCAAAGGGACAATTTCACTTTGGACAAAGCGCCGGGTGGTATCGACAATTAGTTGTTGTTCTTCGGTGAGGCTGAAGTCCATATCGCTCTCTCAATCCGGGGATAGTCTGCCAACTCGGCTTTGTTCAGCCTGTTGGTGGCTTGGAAGTTGTCCAAAATCGTGCAAATGAAGCATTAAAAGTTCATCCCATCGACTCCTGTAGTTTGCAGTGAATTCGAAACGAAACTTTGTTGCTTGGCTACCGTGTAGGTCAAGCTCTTCTTCGAGTGCTGTCCGCATTCCGAAAAGATGTCTAGCTCCTGCGTAACCTATAGATAGAACCGTTCCGTCTGAATTGGCTACGTGGTAGACCCCAAGCTGAGCCGGCAGCGAATCGATCACCTCACTGTTCAGGTCCATCCAAGCCTTTTCGAGTCGAATTCCCATGTCAGCGAGACGAGCCGATGAGATCGGACATTGCGGAGCCCATAAGATCTTCGAAATTTTGACGGAAGAATTTGTCTTTGGCTTCATCGGACAGCCCTTCGACTTCGTTATCGAAACGCCGAAGGGGGTTTCTGCCGCCCTCAACGTGAGGAAAGTCAGAGCTAAACATGCAGATTCCGTCTCCAGTGTTTTCAATGATCCATCCGGTTGGCTCAGTCGGGAATGGGGTTACCCGAATTTGTCGATGTACGTATTCCGACGGGCGCAGTTCCAAATTCTGAAGCCGGTTTTCATGGAGGGCGAAAGCATCGAAGGCTGCTTCTAGCTGTCGCATGAAAGATGGCAGCCATGCAGCTCCGAGTTCTATCACTCCCATTTTCAGGCCAGGGAATCTATCGAAGACACCGTCGAATATGAGTGTCGAAAGAGCTTGGATAGGTGGCGACGAGATACTCATGTAGGAGACAGACCTAAAGTTCTCGCTGCCACCATGAAAGTCGGGCTCAGGCGGCAAGCCATTGTTTCTGTGCTGCGGGGGCATTACCAGGTCCGGAGTTGCAACGTGCATGACGATAGGTATGCCTGCTTCTTCAGCGCGAGCCCAAAGGCCGTCGAAAGCTATATGACTATGAGCATGGTTTTTGGGCATCCGGTTGGGAATGAGCAATGAAGCAGCTCCGGCATTGATTGCTTCGGTGGCGCACGGTTCAGCCAATTCCAAGTCTTGAAGTGGAATATAGGCCACGGGTAGGAGCCGAGGGTCTCCATCACAGAATGCTATTTGAGCGCGGTTCGCAGCAGATGCCACCTCGTAGGTAAGGCTTGGTGCAGCATCGTGCTCCATCACTTCTAGAAGGGTGTTCGGCATTGTCGGAAAGATGAGCTGGCTTGCGAAGCCCATATGGTTCAAAGCTTCGCTTCGGTCGGTCGAATCCCAGGCCCCATGAGCACGATAATTCTTGCGAAGCATGACCTCTTGTTCGGCTTTTGCTCGAAAATCGGGGTCAAGATGGAGAGTTCGGCAGTGATCTATTTCACTAAAAATAGGACTTTCCTCGTTAGCAAAAAACTGCTTTCTTGCGTATTCCCGAACCTTCTTTGATCCGAATTCGTCTAGCCACTCTGGAGGTTCCATTGTGTGAGCATCGGCATCGTGGATTATCCGATCTGTCACGTACGTCATTCCCCGCCTCTTTCTTCGTCTGCCCGAATCGTAGTAGCGCTGTCACTAGGGATGCTTTTAGCTAGTTATCGTGGAGCGCTTTGTTGATCCCCTCCCATCGTTCAGGGTCGAGCACGCGCATTTCAATAGCGCCTGACGAGCTGTTCCGGATTAAGAGCATCCCAGACCGGCCGGATAATTCTTTGCCCTTTACGACGGATCCATCAGGGAGAGTTATTTGGCTTCCAGCGGTCACATAACAGCCAGCCTCAACAGTGCAGTAATCGCCTAGGGATATGCCGATCCCAGAGTTTGCACCCAAAAGGCAATGTTCGCCCACGACGATGGTTTCTTTACCACCGCCAGACAGTGTCCCCATAATCGAGGCACTGCCGCCGATATCGGAATTGGCACCGATAACGACGCCAGCACTAATCCTTCCTTCAATCATTGAAGGTCCCAAAGTGCCTGCGTTGAAATTACAGAACCCTTCGTGCATGACTGTTGTCCCCTCGGCTAAATGTGCCCCGAGTCGGACTCTGTCAGCATCAGCAATTCGCACGCCTGACGGAATTACGTAGTCTGTCATTCGAGGGAATTTGTCAACTGAAGTCACCGAAATACTCTGGTTTGTCACCGCCGCACGGGTCTGAAGCTCGCCTACTCGGTCTGGTAAGACAGGCCCGGCATTGGTCCAAGCGCAGTTGGTTAGCAATCCGAAAACGCCGTCAAGGTTGGTGCCATGCGGCTGGATCTCCCTACGACTTAGAAGATGGAGTCTTAGATAGGCATCGGAAAGATTGGCAGCGGGCGCGTCGAGATCCTCGATGGTTACTTCAACTATCCGACCTTGAATTAGGTCCAGCTTTTCGGCCAAACATGACCTGCTGGGATCAACTCCAGGATTCGGATACCAGACGTCAAGCTGGGTATCTGTTTCGACATCGAAATAGCTATGGCCGACTGCTGTGATGCTCATGACGTTATTTTCGCAGCCTTGAAGCTCGATACCGACCCCTCGTTCGATATATCTCGAAAATCGGGAGAATTTGCGGTTGATAACACTGAAAATCAGCCGTTTCGCGTTGAATAGGCTTTTCCGTTGGGCAGAAAGCTCTTCTGCCGCCTAGTTTCGAGTCCATGAAGACACCTGTCTGCGAAATGCTCGGCGTGGATGTGCCCATCCTCGCGTTTACCCACTGTCGAGACGTGGTTGCTGCCGTCACCAAGGCTGGAGGCTTCGGTGTACTTGGTGCCGCTGCTCACACACCCGAACAACTCGATATCGACTTGCAGTGGATTCGAGACGAAGTTGGCGACAAACCCTTTGGTGTCGACATCATTGTTCCCGCTAAATATGAAGGTTCTTCGGAAGGCGGGAAATCTTTAGGTGACCTCAGCGAAATGATTCCGCAAGGCCACCGTGATTTTCTCGAAAACATGATGGAACGGTATGCAGTTCCTCCATTACCCAAGGAGGACTCAGAACGTAGCGGTGTGCCAGTTGATTCGGAACCACCGATGACCTACGCACAAGCGGTACCTCTAATGGATGTCGCGTTTTCTCACCCAATCAAACTGATTGTTAACGCTCTCGGTCCACCTCCTCCTGACATGATCGAGCGAGCGCACGCAAATGGAGTACTAGTTGGCGCGCTTGCAGGTAAAAAGTCCCACGCGGTGCGTCACGTAGCGGCAGGTGTAGACATCATCATTGCCCAAGGACACGAAGCCGGCGGTCATACCGGTGATATCGGGACCATGGTCCTTGTTCCAGAAATAGTTGATGCCGTAGCGCCAACTCCTGTGCTAGCCGCCGGAGGGATAGGAAGTGGACGTCAGGTAGCTGCCTCGATCGCGTTGGGAGCGCAGGGGGTATGGTGCGGGTCCGTATGGTTAACGACGTTAGAAGCCGAAACTCACCCAGTGGTCAAGGACAAGTTTCTTGCGGCAACTTCCTCTGACACGCTGAGATCACGCTCTCGAACGGGCAAGCCGGCCCGTCAGCTTCGTTCTGCTTGGACTGATGAATGGGAGGGAGAGGATTCGCCGGGGACCTTGCCGATGCCTCTCCAACCGATGTTGATTGCGCACGCGAGCCGCCAAGTCGATAGGGCGGCAATGAATCCTGAGAACAAAGGCGCAGTTGAATTGTCCAACTATTTCGTCGGCCAAATTGTGGGATCTATGAACGAATCAATTTCTGCGACCCGAGTGGTGGAAGACATGATCACCGAATATCTAGATGTTGTTGAACGGTTCGAAGAGTTAAGCAACTGAAATAAACGCAGACGATGCAAGGGTGTTCGGAGCGTTAAAGAAACGAGGAAGTAATGGAGACGATGAAGGGACGCGTTGCGGTCGTTACAGGGGCAGCGTCAGGCATCGGAAAAGCTTTGTCGCTTGCTTTTGCTACCGAGGGAGCAAAGGTTGTCCTCGCAGACGTCGAAGATGATGCTCTCGCGACAACGAGAGCTGAAATTGAGGCTTTAGGAGCAGCAGTTCTTGCCGTAAAGACTGATGTGACAGATGAGAATTCTGTTGCCGAATTGTGCGCTGCAACGCTTGAAACATTTGGAGGCGTCAACATCCTTTGCAACAATGCAGGAGTTGGCGGCGGCGGACTCGTCAAGAACCAACAACTAGTCGATTGGAAGTGGGTCATCGACGTCTCCTTATGGGGTGTTATTCACGGACTGCACCATTTCTTGCCGCACTTAATTGAGGCTGAAGAAAGCCATGTGATGAGTACCGCTTCAGTGGCGGGTTTGATGGCTGTACCTGGTCTTGCTCCTTACAACGCAGCAAAGTTCGGAGTTGTGGCGATTATGGAGACACTGCACCACGAGATGAATCGCGACTCGGAAGCAAATGTCGGTGTATCTGTGCTTTGTCCGGGCGTGGTGAAGACAAATATTGCTACGGCCCAAAGAAATCGTCCCGACCATCTTCGTCGAAGACGAGATGAATCCGTTGATCAAACAGCTAAGGCACCGGATGAAGCGCGTGCTCGAAATGCGGCGATAGCAGCAGCGCTAGAAAATGGGATGGACCCAGGACAAGTTGCTTCTCAGGTTTTGAACGCAATGTATGAACGGAGGTTTTGGGTGTTAAGTCACCCCGAGCTTCTAGTCGAAGTGAATCACCGCAACCAACAACTGGCAGATCTCGAGAATCCCACGTTGATCTCAAGTTTTACCGATTAACCAAATTCACCATTTACATCGTGAACCGAAGGTTTCGTGCAGCGTGAGCACCGAGTTCGACGTCGCCAGACCAACTAATAGCGCCCTCGCTGATGGCAACTTCGGGGTCGATGCGTCCGCAGGCCTGGTTCATGAACGCCATTGAGTCGCAGTGAAGAGTGGTTGTAGGCGTATCTATAGGTTCACACTCAACAGCACGTTCGTCGACGCGCACATAAATGTCGCGTTCTACCGAACCTGTTATATCGAAGTGAATTGATTGGCCTTCAATCAGTCCGATCTTCTTACCCGCGATATAGCCGATGGAAAGGTGAACTTCATTCAAAGCCATTTCTGCTGCTGGCCCACCATTATCGGTGGCGATACCCAAAGGGGTTCGACAATCTCGCTCATGCATCCAGAAGTCAAACTCGCGCACAGCCATGAACCGCCCGTAAGTAGCAGGACCTATAGGAGTGATGCTCGGGTTAGCGAAGTCCTCCTGGGTGGTCTCTGAAAGATTTTGTCGGCGAATGTCAAACGTCTGCCGCATATGTTCGACCAACGCCGCCTCCGGCATTTGCATAGCGGCTTCAAAGTAGCCCCCAACTTTTTCGAAAGGTGGCGGTGTATCTAAGCCGGATGGTAACCAATTTGACAAGGCCTGCTCTACCGACACCATGTGCGCGGCGACACCCCTAATGGTCCACTCGGGACATAGTGATGGGGTCTCCCATTGGCTGCCGTCAAGTGTGCTCAGGAATTCGACAACGCTCTTCCAACAAACATCCAGATTGCTAACAATTAGATCTCGTTCGCTCATGTCACAAACGTAGCTTTGATTGAATGACCGCTGTTGAGTGTTACGTGTAATGATTCGGCGACAGAACAACGCGCGCAATGAAGAATGACCTTGGTGAAGAACTTGGTCCGATAGGGGCAATGAATGAATTCTCGAGATGTCACTTTGGTCGGGGCTTACGGGTCACCGTATTCCGTCAAAATGCGGGCCGTACTTCGATATCGCAGGATTTCACATAGGTGGGTTGTTCGAGGGTCCACAGAAGACGAAGGTTTTCCCGAACCCCCGGTAGCGATCATTCCGATGCTTGCCTTTAGTGACGGAGACGGCGGTTATTCGGAGGTGATGGTGGATTCATCTCCCCAAATCTTGCGCTTAGAAGAGGATTATTCTGAGAGAAGCGTGCTCCCAGCCGACCCTGTAGTGGGGTTTCTTGATCACTTAATTGAAGATTATGGCGATGAATGGGTGACAAAGATGATGTACCACTACCGATGGCATCACCTTTATGTTGACGCCATAGCGAAGGCAGGCAACATGCTGCCATTGATGTCGGACAACCAAATGAGTCCCAAACAGCATGGCGAAATCAAGGATTTCATTACTAGCCGCCAGATGAATAGAACTGCTTTAGTCGGCTCTACAGATAACAATCGCGACGTAATAGAGAACAGTTTTGTTCGGCTTCTTACGACGCTAGAAACTCATTTAACCGAGAACCAATTTCTTTTGGGTAACCGTCCAGGGCGAGGCGACTTTGGCTTATTTGGCCAGTTCAGTCAGTTATTTTTCTGGGAACCTGACTCTTCGCTGATAGCAGCTCGCCGAAGTCCGAGAAGCGTCATTTGGGCCTACCAGCTCGATGACTTGTCGTCACTGGAGGTCAGCGAAAACGAGGGGTGGTTCACGCGTAGCAACCTGCCGGAATCGTCACTCAGCCTGCTTACCGAAATAGGTCGCACCTACGCACCGTTCTTAATGGCGAATGAACAGGCCATAGCCGCCGGTGACCCTGAGTTGTCGTGTCTAATCGAGGGTCACGAGTACAAACAAGCGACGTTCGCATACCAAAACAAATGTTTGAGTTGGATACGCGAGGCTTTCCGAGAATTGTCCACCGATGACCAACAGGCAGTGAAACAAATTTTGAGCGGCACGGGATGCGAAGTGTTGATCGCCGATGTCTGACGGCAAAGCTGTCATATTTGACAAAGACGGCACTTTGCTTGACTTTCATTCAACATGGAATGAAGCCATCGGGTCCGCTTTCGATCTAGTAGGAGACCAGAACGCTAGAGAACTTGCGGCTGAGCTTTTCGGATACGACTTAGCTGAACGACGTGTGTTGCCTCACTCAGCATTCATCAGTGAGACCAGTGAGACAACTGACAACTTGGTTGCCGATTTGATTGACGTCGTTACCTTTAAGCAAACGATCAATGAAACAGCCCAGCAAAACATTGTCCCCAACAAGGGAGCGACCAGTGCGTTGAACGCGTTGACCGATCGAGGCTGGAAGTTAGCAATCGCTACGAATGATTCGGAATCGTGTGCGATGAATCATGTCGAGGCTCTTAAGTGGAGCCACTTTTTCACTTCGGTGAAAGGGTTCGATTCGGGTCACGGATCGAAACCAGGTCCAGGAATGGTCCTAGCGGCTGCTGAGGAATGCAACGCGCTCCGAGGTGTGTATGTGATGGTTGGAGATTCAGTGCACGACATTCTCGCGGGCCAGGCTGCAGGAGCCATCACCGTAGCGATCGGCCAGCAGCCAGCAGCTTTGCAGCTCGCGGACATGCAGATAGAGGAGCTGGGTGAGCTCATCGACATAGTTGACGATCTCTAGCGGAATGAAAGATTCGACTTAATCAACTTCGGTTCTAATTCGGGTATGAATGACATCCAATTGTTCGATCATCGCGTCAACTGAACGCGCCCCAGCTTGAAATACTGCGGTTGCGTTGACTGACGTCCACTCGAAGCCCATCGCTTTAACGACCGCTGCGCGCTCGGCTATAGCATCCAGATTTGTGTAGAACAGCTTGTCTTCATCGCTTCGAGGTGGCGGTTGCAACATAAGTTGAAACCCGATTTCCGCCGCATCGCGCCCGAATTCCTCAGCCATGCGTTGGATATCGGCGACACAGGAAAGAGCTTGCTCGTCGGTAACTCCTGACGCCATCCATCCGTCCGCTTTTTCTGCTGTTCTCTTAAGAGCGGCAGGGCTTTCGCCGCCCACCCATATAGGGATCTTGACGCCTTGAGGTGAGACTGGCTCCATGCCCATATCGTGCGAGTCGTAGTAACTGCCTCGAAATTCGATTCGGCCGCCTTGCCAGTAACTTCTTAGTAGGTCAATCGCTTCGTCCATGCGTTTTCCGCGAGTCGAAAAATCTTCCTCAAGTGCGTCGTATTCGCTGTCTTGCCACCCAACACCGACGCCCAACCGGACCCGCCCTTGGGACAAGGTGTCCAGTGTGCTGATTTGTTTGGCGACTAATACCGGCTGACGTTGGGGCAATACCAGAACCTCAGTCGAAAGTGACACTTTCGAGGTGACCGCGGCTATGTTCGCTAGAAGCATCAGCGCTTCAAGGATCGGCATCTCGGCCGGATAAATAGTACGACGGTCCTGAGACGGGTAACCCATGACAACATGATCAAAGGCTGCGATCTCGTCGTAACCGATTTCTTCGATGGCCGAGGCCAGAGCGAGCACTTGTTGCGGTCCCTCTCGATAAGCAACTGATGGGAAGTCCACGGCGATTTTCATCTAACTCGGCCCCAACTTCACGGTCGCTTTTGCTGGCATCAGAACGCTACCGTCTTGTTTTTGCTCATAAATCTCAAGTTCTACTGAGCCATTCACCTTGTCAACCGATATGACAGAGCCGGAAAAGCTGAGTTCTTCATCGACGAAGGCGCTTGCTCGGTTCTGCCACTCAACTGACAGCAAACGCGCACGAGGCCCAGCCCAATCGGTAATAAACTGGGTGAGCCAAGAGCCTTGAAGAGGACCATGCACGACGATGTCCTGGTGGCCTTCGTAGTTGGCGTATGCCCTATCGTAATGAATGCGGTGCGGATTGAAGCTAGCAGCGCTATAGAGGAACAGCTCGGCTTCTCCAGCCCGTTTGTGCATGACAGGCAACTCATCGCCGGCTTCGATTGTGGCAATGTCGGGGTATTCACTCATCGCGCAATTCCTATCTGACGGGATCGTGCTACTACCTGTTCATCTTGATTGGTGAAAGTAGTTTCCCTCACCAATCGAACGAAAGGCCCTTTCTTGCCTTCTTTCTGATCAAGATCTAACAGTCGTGTCGTGCCAGTGATCTCATCTCCGACACAGACGGGTTCCAGAAAATCCCATTCTTCGCCCCCGAACATCATTCGAGCAACTTCCAAGACGACACTTGTCGAATCTTCATAGAGACCATCGGCCCTAAGTGTGGATGCGGGTTTAGGAGTCACGAGTGCATGAGTGATGAACAGCGGTGGAGTGGTCAGGGTCCGATAACCGGCTTCTTTAGCGGACTCGTCATCGAAGTAAATGGGATTTAGATCTCCAACTGCATACGCATAACGCTGCGATTCTCGACGATCAATTCGCACAGTGACGGGGCCAGCCAAAATTTCGCCGACACGAGCTAACGACTCTGGTGGGATCAAAGAACTAGACATACCGTAAGGCTAGGTGAGAGCGGTGCTTGTCTGCCTGAGCTGGTCTAATCTGAACCCGAGGTGCGATATGTCTTTGTGGAGTAACAAGTTAGAGATGCCAACCGTCGAGACGGCGTTACCTGGGCGCGATGTGGCCGTACAGGTTCCCCCTGTCCATGAGGTACTCGGCAACCCTATGACCCCGCCTTTCCCCGATTCAAGTGAGAGCGCCGTGTTCGGAATGGGTTGTTTCTGGGGTGCAGAACGAGTTTTTTGGAATGCGGCCGGTGTCTTGTCTACAGCAGTCGGTTATGTAGGAGGTTTTACCGAGAACCCCACGTATGAAGAAGTCTGCAGTGGGCTTACAGGACACAATGAAGTTGTCTTGGTTGTCTATGACCCGCGGATCACCAGTTATCTGAAAATGCTTGAGTTGTTTTGGGAGAACCATGACCCTACACAGGGCATGCGGCAAGGAAATGATATGGGTACCCAGTATCGATCAGGTATCTACGTCTCTAACGAAGAGCAGCAAGAACTTGCTGAATCGAGCCGCATTGAGTTCCAGGCAGCGCTCAGTAATGCTGGCTATGGGCCAATTACGACTGAGATTTTGGATCAAGGTGCCTTTTATTATGCCGAGCACTATCACCAGCAGTACCTGCATAAGGTGCCCAATGGTTATTGCGGTTTAGGCGGCACTGGAGTCAGCTGCCCGACGGGGATTTCTGTAGTCGACTAGTCCAAGTAGTTCACTGATTGATGGCAGCCATTGCCTCAAGGGTTAGCTGCGTCACCAGCTTGCGGTTTTCGCCCCAGGGCATAGGCATAAGAATTGGATACTCAACCCCGGCCTCTAAATAGCTGTTGGTAAACGCAGTTACTTCTTCTTTATTCCCTATGAAATTTATGGCTTGGATCATTTGTTCGGTTATTGCCGCCAAAGCTCCTTCTCGGTCCTTTTCTTTCTGACGTAGGCGCAACTCCTGGACTTCATCCTCGAAACCGGCTGCGCGGAACATATTGGCGTAGCCGTCTGCCATTGCATAATTAAAAAGATCCTTGCGAGCTGGACGGGATGCTTCGTCAAAGTCTGCAACTGCGGCATGAACGTTGCTCATAATGATGGCCTGTCCGCCTGATCGAATATGCTTCACCGCTTCTGGGACGTGGTTGGCTGGTATGTAGTTCAAGAGAACTGCGTCTGCGACCTCGCCAGCTAACTTGAGCATTTGAGGGTTAAGGGCGGCAAGCACAATCTTTGGGGTATTTTCCGGGGCTCGCATAGCTAAACGGAAACGCTTAACTTGCCAGAAATCCCCTTCGAAAGTTACTGATTCCCCTGACAAACATTCCCGCGTCAGCGCTACGTATTCGCGCATCATCGCAATGGGACGCTCAGATGATTCGATGCCGTGTTGTCGAAGAACCCCTGGGGCTGACACACCGAGACCCATCCAAACAGTGCAATGCGGATTCAGAGACTGAAGCGTCGCAGCGGTCATCGCTGTGAGAGATGGGCTGCGCAGCTGAATGGGTATAACCCCAGTTGCTAGATCGAGTTCTGGAGCTGCTTGAGAAACTGCGCCGAGGAGACTGATGGCGTCTGTGCCCGTGGCTTCAACTGTCCAAAATGATTGATACCCCGAAGCAACAGCTGTTTGAGCTATTTCCGGAACAGATGAAGCCCCTAGAACTCCGAGGCTTCCGTAGGTAATGCCCAAAGGTGTGTGCGATTCGCTAGTCATTGACATCAAGATAGTCCTCAAATGAAAGTTATTTCTTCTAGTAAATATGATCGGTATCAAGCCGCTAGCAGCGCTAGGGTGAGGGTTAGAGCTGGTTGTGGCAATCAGCGGAATGGAGCATCTGGTGACTGAACCTCAGGACATGAAGATAGTTGTCCCGGAAAACGTCGTAGAGGCCCTTTCTGTAGTCGACCGTGCCCTGAGCAGTTATATGCACCGGGAACTGGTTTCATCAACCGAAGTGACTGATGTCCTTCTAGATGTTCGGACAGCTTTGAATCGGACCGCGCAGCCGGCAACAGATGTCAGTATCGATCTCTCTGATGTCGAGAGCGGCATGGAAGTTCCGGCTCAGGCCTAGCTGCCAAGATCCATACTATTTATCGGCTTACTGTCAGTCTTTTGGTAGGAGCTTTGATACGGCTTTGCCCAGCAGCAGACCGATTGACGCCCCCGCCGCCACGTCAGAAGCGTGATGCAGTCGGACGTGTATTCGCGAACATGACACAATCCCGGCGACTAGATACCAGAGTTTCCCCAATTTAGATCGACGTGCTAGAACCGCCGACGCACAAAATGCAGCTGACGCATGACCCGATGGAAAACTAGAGGTAAGGGGTTCCCGCAACTGATGCGCCGTAGGGTTGTCCGAGGCTGCACCTGGGCGACTTCGGTGAAAAAATCGTTTGATCCCCTGGTTGACTAACAGCGATTCGAAGCCCATGAGAGCGCTGAATCCAACTGCTGCACGGGGGCGTCGACCAGGAGGGAGCGCCCGAATGCCGCCGACAATGTGCCAAATAAGACTGAAATCTCCGAGATTGGACGCGGCATAGAACAGACGGTCAACTGACGAGACCCCTCGCCAACGCTCCCACCACCGATCTACTTGATCATCTATTTCGTTAATTCTCAGACTGATCGAACTTGTTTGGTTCACACATGCCGTCCCGGTAGAACGCACTTACAGTTACACGTCAATCACAACAAATCCAGGCACCCAGGCACAAGTCTCATTAATTGGGTATCGAGCTAGTTGGCTCAAGGGTTGGTAGTAAAGGGTCTGTGGGGGGTGGGATGGTGAGAAGCGGGCCGTCCTCTTCACTAGGAGGTGGCGGAATTAGAAGAACTTGGCCTACATAGATCATGGTCGGGTCAGCAATGTTGTTCTCGCGCACTAGATCGTTGAGGTGAATACCGAATTGATCAGCGATAGCGATCAGCGTGTCTCCGCGAACGACAATGTACGTTTCTCGGAACTCTTCGACGTCTGGGATTGTCTCTTCTGTTTCTGGTGCGGGTGAAGTATTGGGAATAGATTCAGGGGCTCGGTCGGGATTGCACCCCACCATGAAAACTGTGAGCAAGGAAAGCGACGCCAAGTACAGCAACTTCGCCACGTGTCCTAACCAGAACTTTCATCGGATGGGGGAGGGATAAATAGTGTTTCCCCGATCCCCAAGATGGTGTCTTCCTTGCCGTTTTCGAGCATGAGTTCACCCACGGAGACCCCAAAACCTTTCGCGATTTTGCTAAGAGTGTCACCTGGCTGAACTACATAGGCCATTCGTTGCACGATTTTCTCTGTTGTCGTTGTCGTGAGTTCGGGGCGAAGTGTTGTTAAGACCGGTGTTGTCGTTGGGATTGGGCGGTTCTTAGGTTCGGTCGCGCACCCGGTAATGAATAGAAAGGAAATAGCGACGAGTGTCACTAGCTTTCGACTTGACATAGTCGTCTTAGTCATTCGTGCTCGCCTGGCCGACTAACAGCGTCTGGGGCCATTCGCTGGAGTTTGCACCTTCAATGAAAGGTTGACTTTCGTTTTCTTCGACAGTCAGTATCTCCACTCCGTGATCTTCAACCAAAATGGTGTGCTCGAACTGGGCTGTGCGGCCCAGGTCTTTGGTAGCAGCGGTCCAGCCGTCGTCCCACAGGTTTGCACTCGGAGAGCCAATGGTGATCATTGGTTCGATTGTGAATGTCATTCCAGGTTCGAATTCAAATTGCGCCGAAGGCTCGTAGTAATGAGGAATGTTCGGGAGATGATGAAAGATCTCACCTACCCCGTGGCCGATGAATTCTCGGACCACTCCGAAGCCCGCGGATTCGGCATGGTTCTGAATTGCCATTCCAATATCTCTCACCATGCCACCTGGGCGAACGGCAGCTATGCCCAAATAGAGACATTCTCTCGTCACCCGGATTAGTTCTCGTGATTGGTTGTCAACGTCTCCGACAGTAAAAGTCTCGCTATGGTCGCCGTGCACTCCATCGAGAAAAATCGTCACATCACAGTTGATTATGTCTCCGTCTTTAAGTGCCCGACTGTCTGGAATTCCATGACAAATGATTTCGTTTATTGAAGTGCAAAGCGATTTTGGGTAGCCGTTGTAATTAAGAGGACTGGGGTAACCGCCCTCTTCGATGCATGCTTCATGGCAAATCTGGTCGAGTTCTTCTGTAGTGATGTCAGGAGCTATGTGCGACGCGACCCTTCGCAGGACGCGCCTTGCGGCTGATCCGGCCTGGCGCATTCGTTCTACCGTCGCCTGGTCTTTTCTGAGATCATCCGGGGTTGTCTGAATCGGGACACCCCGTTCGGCATAATCAGGACGCGGTATCTCAATGGGCACGGAACGCATCGGGGAGACGTGACCGGGCAGCACAGGGTCCGAAGTGTGGGTAGGTCGTCGCATTGCAGGACGTCTCTTTTTGCGCTTCGCCATTACGGTGAAACTACCTGAGGACACCGCGAATAGGGAGACATAATGATGCTAGACGTGACAATCTTGCACCTATGAGTGTCGAAATTAATGGGACGGTCAGCGATGGCTGGGAACCCCTAGTGGAAAAGTTTGCTTCTAATTTTGATCGCTTCAACGAGTTAGGAGCATCAGTTTGCGTTACTTATGAAGGAGAGACGGTCGTTGACGTGTGGGCAGGGGATAGAGACGCCGAGGGCAACCCGTGGCTCGAAGACACCATCGCAGTAGTTAATTCCTGCACAAAGGGCGCTGTCGCCCTCGCCTGTCATCTGTTGGCTGACAGGGGGTTGCTTGACCTTGATGCACCGGTTGCTGAGGTGTGGCCTGAGTTTGCTCATGGAGCTAAGGCAACAGTAACGACTCGAATGATGCTGAATCACACAACTGGCGTCGCTGCTTTTCGAGACGAACTGCCAGAAGGTTCTGCATTTGATTGGGATTACATGTGTGACCGAGTGGCGGCCGAAGAGCCTTGGTGGCCGCCAGGTACTCGAAACGGATACCACCTGATGTCGTTTGGTTGGGTAGCCGGAGAGCTTGTTCGGCGTGCTTCTGGGCTTAGTCTCGGAACCTTTTTTCGAGAAGAACTAGCGGAGCCAGCGGGAGCAGACTTCTGGATTGGGTTGCCTGCCACGGAGCACCATCGCGTTTCACCGTTAAAGCCGTTCAGACCAGGTGAGAAGGAGGAATTTTCTGCGTTCACTAGGGCTTTCATCGCTGATGCGGATGGTTTGCAAGCTAGGGCTTGGCGAAATCGAGGGGGCGCGAAGGGAGATTCTCCTGAAGTGTGGTCAGCTGAGTTAGGTGGTGGCGGAGGAATCACAAACGCCCGAGGTCTTGCCAGGATTTACCAATCTTGTGCGTTGGGCGATTTTGTTGGCCCGCAACAGGTTGAGCGAATGAAACGTGTCTCGGTCGCGACTGAGCGAGACGCAATGCTCTTGTTGCCAACGCGATTTTCGGAAGGGTTTATGTTGAGGATGGACAATAGAAAATCCTTTGGCGGCGACACTGACTCTGTGAATATCCGAGAAGGAGCTTTCGGCCACGTAGGCGCAGGTGGGTCAATAGGGTTCGCAGATCCCAATATCGGTTTATCTATGGGTTATGTAATGAACCAAATGGGTAAATCCGTTTTGCTCGATGCCAGGGGCGAAGGGTTGGTGGACGCTGCTTACCTATGTGCAGACCAGCAGCTTTAGTTCATAAGTATCGAACTTGATTGCTGAGCTTTCAGCGTTTGAACCGGTCGCGTAAGTCGTTTATTTCGGATAGGACTTCATCGGTATGTTCTCCAAGTCGAGGAGCTCTGCGGTGAATGCCGGTTGGGGTACTGGTCATCTTTATTGGTGAAGCGACTTGCACAATGGGTCTTCCACTTGGCTGGTCAACAGCAACCAACATCTGTCTTGCTCGAACGTGTTCATCAGAAAATAAATCCCCTGGAAGATTCACAGGTCCACACGGAACTTTTCCCCCGATGAGATCCAAGATTTCTTGGTTTGTTCTTTCCTGAGCCCATTCAGTCATGGCTTTGTCTAGGGGTTCTCGGTTTAATACCCGAGCTCGAATTGTTGCTTTGTCCTCATCTAGAGCCCATTCAGGGTGCCCCATAGCTTCTGCCAGCTCCTTCCAATGGTGGTCAGTGGGAGCCGCTATCGCCATGGATCCATCTTTCGTTTCGAACACATCGAAAGGAACAGCGAAGTCATTTCGATTGCCGCTGGGCGGGGTATCAGGCCGCCCTAAATACGAATAGCGCATGACTCCCATTTCGGCGAGTGCCATTATCGAATCGACCATAGCTACGTCGACGAACTGTCCTTCACCGGTTCTTTGAGCGTGGAAGAGGGCCGCTAATACGCCCATAGCTCCAATGGTTCCTGGGTATATGTCACCTATGAAAGGACCAACTTGGATCCGATTATCAGGCCCGTTTCCGTTCTGGGATACCAATCCGCCCATGGCTTGAGCTATCACGTCGTAGGCGGGCCACTCTGCATAGGGGCTCTCTCCGGTTCTAGGGTCTCCAAACCCCCTAATTGCGCCATAAACAAGGCGAGGGTTCCGTTCCCTGAGGGTTTCCCAACCTAACCCCAGGCCATCCATTACACCTGCTCGCATGTTCTCCACAATGGCGTCAGCGCTATCTACAAGTTCAAGAAACTTGGCTCTATCGACCTCATTTGTGAAATCAAGAACGACGCCCCTCTTGTTTCGGTTGTAGGTGGAAAATGAACCACCGTAGGATCGCTCCTGATCTTCGCGGGTATATGGCGCCATAGGCCGCTGTAGGTCTCCTCGAGGTGCCTCTATCTTGATTACATCAGCGCCAAGATCACCGAGCATCATGGTCGACCAGGGACCTGCTATTGCCTGGGTGCAGTCCAGAATGCGAATTCCCTGAAGGGGTCCTGTCGGACTTGGTGACATTGGTGTTGCTTGTTCGTGTGCCGTCAGATGATCATCCATTAAGCCGCAGATTATCTGCACCTTTGCCGCTACGTGCTACCAAGATGGATAACACTTATTCAGAATTCGAGGAGACTGCTTTCATGACGAATCAGAACGATGTAGTTCTTGAGGCTTTGTCTCTGGCAGTAGCGGCCCGCGTCCCTGTCCTTTTGTGGGGGCCACCCGGCGCTGGAAAGAGCTCGGCGGTCGAAGATATGTGCCGATCCATCGATACAACCTATGAAGTTGTAATTGCGAGTATCCGAGAACCAAGTGATTTCAGCGGACTTCCAGTGATAACTGACAACGGGGTTGAGTTCGCGCCACCTCGGTGGGCAAAACGACTATCTGACGCTGGAAGTGGCGTGCTTTTTCTCGATGAAATTTCAACGGCGCCCCCAGCCGTGCAGGCGGCATTGTTGCGCGTGGTACTGGAGCGAGTAGTCGGTGACCTGACTTTGCCTGACGAGTTAGCGATAGTTGCCGCCGCTAATCCACCTGATCAAGCTGCTGATGGTTGGGATTTATCGGCACCACTCGCCAACCGCTTTTGTCATTTCGATTGGCACGTAGATTCCATGGCCGTTGCCGCAGGTTTGGTCGCAGGCTTTCCGACACCAGCCATCCCGGTGCTTCCGAAGGATTGGCAGAACCATATCCCGACGACAGCAGGACTGGTTGGTGGTTTTCTCTCTGTCCGGCAATCTTTGGTGATACAGCCACCGATCGAACGCGCCCTTGCTGGGCGAGCTTGGCCAAGTCCGAGGACTTGGGAAATGCTTGCGCGCCTTTTGGCTGCAGCCACTGCGATTGAGGCCTCTATAGAAACCAGAAGAAATTTAGTCATTGGTTGTGTAGGAGACGGAGCTGGTCTCGAATTTCTCACCTGGGTTCAAGAGCTTGACCTTCCTGACCCGGAGTTAGCGTTGATGGACCCTGACTCTGTTGACTTTCCTGAACGCGGCGATCGGCTTTATGCAGCGTTGTCGGCGGTAGCCGGTGCTGTTGCATCAGATCCGACGCCTGACCGTTGGTTGGCCGGGTGGCGAGTGTTAGAGAAGGCAGCGCAACAATCTCCGGACATCGGCGCGATAGCCGCGAGAGTATTGGCGCAGATCCGGCCTGATGGGGTTAGCGCACCACCCGAAGCATCAATATTTTTACCAGTGCTAGAGGCAGCAGGTCTTCTTGAATGAAGCCAGAAGAGCGGATTTCCGCAGCGCGACTTTGGGCCGCCTACAATTATCCGTACCTGGCTTCAGCCTTGTTCGCATTGCGCTTCGTTGCAGACGAAAGGGTTAGTCACGTAGCTGGTGATGAATATTTCCGGGTCTATATAAGCGACGAAGCTTCGAGTGCCTTGTCGGTAGATCTCCTTGGGGTAGAAATGATTCACCAAGTAGGACACCTTCTTCGAGGGCATGCGTCGAGGGCTCGAGAAATTGATCTTCAAGAAACGGACCTCTTTCGTTGGGTCGACGCCATGGACGCGGAACTTAATGATGACCTGCAAGAGGGCGACCCTCTTCCCAAAGATTCGGCTGTGCATGAAGAGCTATCTCTCCCAGACTCACTATTCGGAGAGGAGTATTTTTTTATGGGTTCAACCCGCACCGGGAAGCATCGCGATTGCGGGAGTTCAGCACATGGGAATCCTCGACTCTGGGATGAGCCTTCACCGCAGCAAAGCACAGATGGAGTTACAGCAGAAGAAAAGGAACTAATTAAACGGCAGGTGGCTTCGGATGCGTTAGCTCACCAGCGAAACCATGGTTCTATCCCATTGGGCGTGTTGAGGTGGGCTAATTCTTTGCTTGCGCCGCAGGTCGACTGGCGCTCCGAACTAGGGGCCAAACTTCGTCAGGGTATTTCGGAGATAACTGGTGCTGTCGATTACAGCTACGGGCGACCGAACCGAAGGTATGCATTTGTCCCTGATGTCATTCTTCCTAGTTTGACCTCCCGGACACCGGAAGTATCGGTTGTTTTAGATACGAGTGCATCGATGAGCGAAGAACTGTTGGGCCAGGCTCTGAGCGAGATTGACGGGTTACTTTCAACTGGAGGAATCCGCTTCGAATCAGTGCGGATTTTTACTTGTGACTCTGAGGCAAGCTCTGCGCAGAGGGTTCGTGCTGCTTCTGAGTTGCAGCTGGTAGGCGGTGGGGGGACAGACCTTATCCAAGGTATTTCGGCTGCCGTACAAACTCGCCCAAGTCCCGACTTGCTCGTGGTTGTGACTGATGGATGGACCACTTGGCCAGAGCCGCCGCCCAATAGGACTAGGGCCGTCGCGGTCTTGATTGGAGAAGATCCTCCCAGCACTCCGGAGTGGTTGCAGCGCGTAGTTGTCAACGAAAGCCTTGATGGCAAAGGAAGCTGGAACACTAAATAGTCACGCATTAAGTCTCTCCGGCAAGAGAAGCGACCTATTCTGCAGATCTTGAATGAGATGGAGGTGCCGGTGGAAGCGAAGAGTGAACCGGGTCTACCCAAGATCAAAGCAGTGGTGTTTGACTGGGGCGGCGTGATTACTATTCCTCCGGGGCCAGTGATAGAGAAGCTCTATCGGAATATCAATGTTGATCAAAAACAGTTGCGGGCTAGGCGTGCTGCATATCGAGATGATGATCCCAATTCGCAATTTGCCAAGCTTGAACGTGGAGAGATGAGTCTTGAGTCATATCTAGCTTGGTCTAGATCTGACTTACCCGGTGCTGAGGTCATATGGGACCCTCAAAGCCCCCATTTCCTCTTCGCACATCTTGCGGTGGTGCCTCAGGTCGTAGATGGAATCTCTCGACTTCGAGAACGAGGTTTTGTGACTGGGCTTCTCACTAACAACATTGTGGAAGCTTGGCCCACTGTGGTTGATGGTCTGGAAGTCGCAAAGCTTTTCGACGTAGTTATCAATTCTGCTTTTGTGGGGATGCGCAAACCAGAAGAGCGGATATACGCGCATCTGATTGAGCAATTGGAAACCGAGCCCGAGAATGTTCTTTTTCTGGACGACAACCGAGTGAACATAGACGCTGCCCGAGCTTTCGGTTTGCAGGCAATTGAAGTGAAACAACCGGTTGAGATCTGGTCTAAAATTGAACAGGTTCTTGAAGAGACCTAGAGGGTTCAAGCGTCAGTCGAAGTTTGGTTTCCTCTTCTCCATTATCGCAGCGTGGCCTTCTCGAACGTCAGGCCCAGTGAAACCGAGCATCTCTAGTGCTACAGATGTATCAAACGCGGGCCCTGCTGATCGAAGCCAGTTATTTAGGCTGTATTTAGTCCACCGAATTGCTGTCTGGCTGCCGGTCGCTAGCTTTCGTGCGACTTTGTATGCCTCTTCAACGACTTGGTCGTCTTCTACGCACAGGCTGGCGAGACCCATCGCCTCTGCTTCTTCTCCTGACATTGAGTCGCAGGTCAACAAGTAATATTTCGCTTTTGCCATGCCGCATAAAAGGGGCCATATGATCGCAGCGTGGTCCCCAGCAGCAACTCCAAGTTTTGTGTGGCCATCCAGAATTCGAGCATTTCTTCCAACCACGGAGATATCAGCCATAAAAGCAGCTGCAAGGCCAGCACCTACAGCAACTCCTTCAACCGCTGAAATAATGACTTTTGAGCAGTTGATCATGTTGTAAACAATGTCTCTTGCTTCGCGGAGAGAGTTAGAACGGTATTCGAAATCATCCATGATCTTTTCGATCATGCCCATGTCGCCGCCAGCTGAAAAAGTGCCGTTTGCGCCTCGAATGACGACCACTCGGGTGTCGGGGTCGCTGTCAACGGCCTTCCAAACATCTGCAAGTGCTAGATGTTTTGCCTCATCAACTGCATTTAGCTTGCCTGGTGTATCAATGCAGATATCGAGGATGCCGTCCTCGTCGGGTCCTGTGATATTTAGGGCGGAAAAGTCTGCATAGCGATTCGTCATGTTCTTGAAACTAGTGCCAAGAGGTTGAGTATTTCCTATTCAGATCGCGGGATTTCCTTTTCTCCGCGCAAAATTTCTGCAATCGAGCGAATCTGATCGGGATTCCCATAGGACCGTTCCCAGGGATGGAGGAGTCGGTCACGGCCGTACCTCGGGATCAGATGCATATGGAAATGAAACTGAGATTGATCGGCAGCCGCACCGTTGTTGTTGACGAGGTTGATTCCGAGCGGTTCTAGTCTTTCTCGGATGATATTTGCTACCGAGTGACAAGTCTGCATGACATGGGCTGCAGTGTCGTCGTCTAGTTCAAAAATATCTCGAACGTGCATTTTGGGTATTACTAAGCAGTGTCCTGGCGTCATCGGGAGAATATCCATAAAGGCCAAGCAGTGATCGTTTTCGTAGACGATGTTCGAGGCAGAGCTACCGTCGACTATTGAGCAGAAGAGACAGTGCACGACCGGCGAGAGTAGTGGAGCTTTGAGGAACGCGAGGAGCTTTGGGCTATTAACTCTTTTCAGGTGCGTCGAAGTTGGACAGATTCGACTTCATGATTCGCGTCTTTTCTGAGTACCAAATCAGCTCTAGTTCGAGTTGGCAAGATGTTTTCTTGGAGGTTAACGAGGTTGATGGAGCGCCAGATTGTCCGAGCAACCGCCTCTGCTGCGTCAACTGGTAAGTGTGCGAATTGGCTGAAGTAGGCACTCTGCTCTCGAAAAGCAGTTGATCGGAGTTGTTGAAAACGTTCTACATACCAAGACTCCAGGTCTTCGGTGGCGGCATCTACGTAGATGGTGAAATCGAAATAATCTGAGACAAACGGAGTGTTGGAAGGCGCGCCCGTTTGAAGGACGTTCAAGCCTTCAACGATCAGAATGTCTGGCTGCTCAATCACCTGAACTTCGTCTGTTATGTCGTAAGTGACATGTGAGTAGATAGGGGCAGAGACTTTCTCAGTTCCATCAATAACCTGTCGGAGAAATTCGAGAAGTGCCCCTTGACGGTAAGACTCAGGGAAACCTTTTCGGCCTAACAACCCCTTTTCCTCTAGTTCTGAATTTGGTTGGAGGAAACCGTCGGTGGTGATGAGGTCCACTCTTGGGTGTTGCGGCCAAGCTGCAAGCATGGCCTGAAGAATTCGAGCCGTGGTGCTCTTTCCGACCGAAACGCTTCCAGCTACTCCGATTAAGAACGGTCGTGGAGCAGCGTCTCTTGCGAAAAAGTCCGATGTCGTGGTTTGCAGTTTGGCCTGAGCTTCGACGCGAAGGTTGAGAAGCCGAGATAGAGGCAAGTAGATGTCTCGAACTCCAGCGAGGGTTATTGGTTCCACGCGTCCAGCGAGTTCAGTTAATTCTTCTTCGGTAACTGTCAGGGGAGTAGCGTCCCTTAGCGCTGCCCATTCGGCGCGGGTGAAATTCAGGTGCTCACTAGATTGGTTTGAGTCGGACACCCCCAAAGATTGTCTTGTCAGGTCACTGTTGTGCAACTAGAAGCGGGTTTAGTTTTCAACGGCCCATGCGCCACGTGTGTCGAAAAGATCCTTACGCCAACGTCTGGGGTTAATGAGTGATGCGCGTGGGTAGTCCTCAAACATCCAGCGAGCGAAGTTTCGCCTGCTCCAGTCGTTGGCATTAACGGCCCGTAGAGCTACTTCCGCCAGCATGGGTTTGGCTAGGACGTTGCTCAAGGTCTTTGAAAATTGGTGGTCAACTTGAAAAGCGGTTCGAGCGGACCGTTCGTAAATAGCGGCTGCACTTTCATTTGCGCCTTCGGCAGCTATTGCTTGAGCTGCTAGACGACCACTTTCCAGTGCTTGACCGATTCCTTCGCCGGTCATTGGATCAGTCGCGGTCGCAGCATCTCCTACGAACAAGATGGGCCCAGTTGCCAGTTGAGCCGTGGGAAGGCGAGCAGGGATAGGCCATGCGGTGCGCGAATCCTCTGGCTCCACGTTGCCCAGCACCTCGCGGATTGGGGTTCGTTCCAGCAGTCCGTTCCAAATGGTCGACAGTTGTTTGCCGTTTACATCTTTGGACCGGGGCACACCAAACCCAAGGTTTACTCGGCCGTCTGCCAAAGGAAAGGACCATGCGTATCCGGGGAGCAAATCTTTTTCGAACCAAACCCACAAATCTCTGCTTCGGAGGCCGTCTGCTTTTACGTACTGCCTAAAAGCATGCCAGTCGCCTCTGTAGCCCTTGGGAGTGCAGCCCAAAGCCTTTCTTACTGGCGACCACATCCCGTCAGCTGCCACGACATGGTTAGCTAAGACAATATTCCCGTCTTGAAGTGAGACCTCAACGCCTCGTGAAGTGAGCTCGATGTTGTCGAAGGCAACTCCTTGGTGAACTTGTACGCCATTGTTGGCTGTTAACCGCACTAACTCCGCATCCAATTCAATGCGCTTTACCACAGCAGCATATTGACCTCGCCCGGACGGAAGAGTTAAGCGCACCTCTCTGCCGGCCGGAGAGCGAAGGAATACGTCCTCAACCCTGACCCAACTGCTAATAGTGGGTTCAACTCCGAGTTTTTCTAATTCGCGCAGAGCTAAAGTCGTGAGCCCATCACCGCAGCATTTGTCTCTAGGGAAAGTTGCCTTGTCAATTACGACGACGTGCAGACCTAGCCTTTGGGCAGTGAGCGCGGCGGCACACCCGGCTGGCCCGGCCCCTACGATAAGAACATCACACTGCAGCACATGGAAGAGGCTATCTATTGGCCGGCTGCAGGCTTCAGTTTTGATTTACTAAGGCAGTAGTGGTGGTTGAGGATGGGCTTTCCTGTGGGGTCTGACCCTCCTCCTGTTCAGCTTCTTCCGAGGGAAGAGTCGTTGTGGTTTGATCAGGGTCAGAGGGAGTTCCATCGCAGTTAAGGCCCTCTTCTGGGCGATATGTTGCAAAGAAGTAATCTGACTCCACATTCTGATTTTGCCAAGTTCGGATACGTTCGGTTTTTACTCGGGTGCACAGATCTACTAGTTGTTCTGTGGGTTCTTCTAGTTTCACATCGACGTTTGAAGTTGAGTACAAATCGACCGTGATTGACTCGTCTGTCCAGCTATTCCAAATGAGTACTCCAAATGGAGTCGGGTTGGTTATTACTAGATCGGGCCGAGGGAATGAGATTGTTGCTTCGAGACCGTAGGGGTATCGATCGAAATAGATCGAGTGTGCTTGGTAGTACTCAAAGTCGAGCCCGGCGCGAACAGCAGCGTTGAAGATAGTTGTGGCGAATTGAGAAACGCCGCCACCGATGTCTTCGACAAGGTGGCCTTTAGAGATGAACCCTCCGGGGACAAATCCTTTTTCTTCTGTGCGGCGACCAACAGTTTCGTTGAGAGACAGCCTTCCTCCTGGTTTGATCCAGGTGCCGTGGACTATCTCGGCGAACTTTTGGATGTTGGTGACTCGTCCAACACAACAAGAATATTGAGTCGTAAAAGACGAAACTTTCTCGACTATTCCCAGAGCCTCTAGGCGATCGACGGCTTCTCTTGGTGCCGCTGGTCGGTTGGGTAGTACCTGAACTTGATCCCCGGTCCCCGTTTCGAGCGCCGTTCGTACGAGGTCTGCGGCCTGCTGGTGACAACAAGCGGTACCCCCGTCCGAAGAGATGATCGTTACGTCTCCGTCTCGGATTTCGAATTGAGCTTGACCGGCACCAGTATTCCCAGGCATCAACCATTCTTCGAGAGACCTCAGAACTAAGGATGGATCGAGACTCAAAGATGGTTTAGTTCCTCGAAGGTCTAGGACGAACCAACTCGCGACAACCTGAGGGTTTAATACCGTTTCGTAGTCGTTAAGCCGGACCCTCAGAGGGGTCTGTATAGATCGATTGGCGTTAGCGACAAGGTCCTTTACTGTTTGGTCACTGACTTTCGTCGGAACTTCAATCGTGGCTACTTGGATAGTCGGGCTGGTTCCTTCTCGAAGGACTTTGGTTATAGCCGAAACAGCGTCTTCAACGTCGATTAAGCGACCTTTGACTCCGGGTACGATTTCTAACCGGTTATTCCTGATGCGGGTAGACGGCTCAACTCCTGGTCTCTCGAGTCGCGCACTTGAGTACAACGACTCCTCAAGGGTTGATTCGTCAATATCGATCGCTATTTCAGCCGTTGTGCTCGAGGTAAGAGCTGAGAGCCAGTCAATTGGACGGTTAAGCAATCGTGCCCGTCTGGTTGCCATGACTGACTCGTAGGTAGTAACCACATCGAGGGAAACCCCTAGGTCGCTCGCGATCCAAGCGGCTTCACCGATCTCTGTTTGAATGACGATCTGAGTGTCGGCTAAGCGATCAGCGATGGCGTCAACGCGAGCTCGAAGAGCAATGTCGCTTAGTCCCCCTACTGTTTCTCCAGCAATCTTTACGTTTCGGACGACCCGATCTCTATGAATAGCGGCGTCAACCGCCCAAACGCTTAAAAATAAAAAAGCGATAATCGCAGGTAAGCCAAGCATGAGAGCCCAGCGCGGAAGGCGAATTAGCCCGTGCACACCACTGGATGGTAGGGCCATGTCATCCACTATTGTGCGCGGACCAAGCAGGCTGATTGTTTCGATTAGTTGTGCTGGACGAAAAGCCCGAGCAGGTCACCTCAGAAAATGCGAGAATCACCCAGATATCCATAACTGAGATTGACTATCTGCTGAAAGTCGATGAAGGGATCCAAAATGAGCAAGCTTTGTGAAGGACGTGTCGTAATCGTTACAGGTGGCGCACGCGGAATAGGTAGAGAGCATTGTTTGATGCTCGCTGAACACGGAGCGAAAGTCATCGTTAATGATTTGGGCGGTGCGCGTGATGGAACAGGATCAGATCTAGGTCCTGCAGATGAGGTTGTCGCTGAAATTGAGAATATGGGAGGCGAAGCGGTCGCGAACGGTGACGATGTCTCTGACTGGGAAGGTGCTCAACGGATGGTCAACCAAGCGGTGGAGACATTCGGCGACCTCACCGGGATTGTTAACAACGCTGGCATCTTGCGTGACCGGATGTTGGTGAATATGACCGAGGCAGAGTGGGACGCTGTGATCCAGGTCCACCTTAAAGGCACGTTTGCCCCTGCCCGTTGGGCCGCTGCGTATTGGCGGGATAAAGCTAAGGCGGGCGAGACAGTAGACGCCTCAATCGTAAATACGACTTCTGTGTCAGGTATTTACGGTAACCCGGGCCAAACGAACTATGGAGCGGCAAAAATGGGCATTGCGGCGTTCACAGTGATAGCGGCCCGCGAATTGCAGAGATATGGGGTGCGAGTGAATGCAATAGCTCCTGGTGCTCTGACTCGAATGACTGAAGACCTAGGTATGGGGCAGGCTTCCGAGGAAGAGAAGGCCTCGATGCATCCCAGATATATAGCTCCGATAGTGACTTGGCTTCAAAGTTCTGAGTCCGCTGATGTGACCGGTCGAGTATTTGAGGCGTCGGGCCGATTGCTGGGAGTAGCAAATGGCTGGCATCGTGGACCCACCTCAGAAGCTATAGATGACCCGACAGAAATTGGTGACATAGCGCGTCGTCTCGTATCTGAGGCGCAACTTAATTCGGGAATGGACGGCCAGCCCTTCGATGGTGGGCTGATTAGTTAAGACAGGCAGATCTGTCTATTGAACAAAAGGACAACACAATGGCTATTGATCCGAACGCGGTAGGTGCGACAGGCGATCCCGCCGAACGTTCCTGGGGTTATCGCGACTCTCTGCTTTATGCGGTTGGAATTGGAGCGGGTGCCGAAGACCCGGTCGGCACAGAACTCGAATTCACGACCAACAACTCCAAGGGCATCGAACAACAAACCTTTCCGACCCAGGGCGTGGTCATCGGTTTTGGGGCGGGTGGCGCCTTAGGAAAAGTTGGCGAGATTGACTGGGGTCGAGTACTGCACGGCTCTCAAGGCGTCAGTTTGCACCAACCAATCCCAGTTGGCGGCACCGTGGTGGTCGAAGAAAAAGTCAGTGGCATTTGGGATAAAGGCGAAGGGAAAAACGCAATTATTGAAACTGAGGCCAAAGCCACTTTGAAGGAAACTGGTGAAGCTCTTTTCGACTTACGAGGATCACTCGTTGTTCGCGGTTCGGGCGGATTTGGCGGTCAAGAAGGCAACACTGCGCCTCAGGTTCATGCACCGGAAATGGCCCCAGACCATGAAGTTACGTATCAAACAAGACCCGACCAGGCATTGACGTACAGATTGTCCGGCGATTACAACCCACTGCACAGTGACCCTTGGTTTGCCACCGAGTTGGGCGGATTCCCAAAGCCCATATTGCATGGGCTATGTACATATGGGTTTACTGGTCGCGCGTTACTCCACGAACTGTGTGGAAGTGATCCAAAACGGTTTAAGAGCATGGACTCGAGGTTCTCATCACCTGTCTTCCCAGGCGATGCTCTGACGGTTCAAATGTGGGTAGAGGAAGGCCAAGCGATATATCGCACCATCGCCCAAAAAGGCACTCCCGAAGAACGAGTGGTTATTGACAACGGCCTTTGCGTCTTCTCTTAAAACAAATTCAGCTTTAGATTGCCTTTGCGGTGTTCAGAAAAGTTTAAGTTCATCACTTTCGATGCCCCGCAACTCGTCGTAGTCCAGTACTAAGCATTTGATACCGCGGTCTTCGGCAAGGACACGGGCTTGCGGTTTTATTTCTTGCGCCGCAAAGATTCCGCTGACCGGCCTGAGATTCCCGTCTCGGTTCAGATAATCGAGGTACCGGGTCAACTGTTCGACTCCGTCAATCTCGCCCCTTCGTTTTATTTCGATAGCGACAGCCTCACCCTGATGATCTCGGCAAAGAAGATCAACTGGCCCGATGTCGGTCGGGTACTCCCTCCTTACGAGCACCATGCCATCAGCAATCTTGTCGACGTTTGCAGCAAGTAATTCTTGGAGGTGAGCCTCGACTCCATCTTTTTGGAGGCCAGGGTCGATTCCCATCTCTTCAGAAAAATCTGAAATTACTCGGTGGAGTTGAATCGTCAATTTCTCTTTTTTTTCGTTGGTGACCAGCCAAGTCAATTCGTCGTCAGCTATTGACTCGTGGATAGTATTTGGAGCGTTCATCCAGTTAAGGGGTTTATAAGCCCCGCCATCGGCGTGAATAGAGATAGAGCCATCGGCTTTAATCATTATGAGGCGAATCGCCTCTGCAAGGTGTGCGTCTAGTCGCCCTGAGTAATCAACTGTGCAATTCGCAATAACTAGACGCATGGAAAGCCGAAGTTAGTCACGGCGGGCGCTGGGCACGCGGATTATTGCTTAATACTTCAAAGGAGTTGATAGGTGGAAGTCAACTTGGGTTGACCGTGTTCGTCGAGCACTTCAGCTCTTCCTGTCTCGACCATGTGCAACAAGTGGGCATGGACTGACCCAGCCGCTGGGTACCAAAGCCGCTTGTCGTACTTCTCGTACATCACGGGGACGAAGTCGGCGATTTTTTGTGGACCGCTTTGCAAAAAGCCAATTATCTGATCTTCACGTTCTTCTCGGTGATTGATGAAGCTTTGAACGTATTCCACTGGCTTAGGAATTGCCGGGCCGTGTGTTGGCCAGTAGCGCTGATGGTCGAGCGGGAGCAACTTCCGTAGAGACCGCATGTAGTCCTTCATCGATCCATCTGGAGGTCCAACAACACTGGTAGCCCACCCCATAACGTGATCGCCCGAAAAAAGGCTTTTCTCTTCCTCTAATTCGAAACAAAGATGATTTGAGCAGTGACCAGGGGTGTGAATAGATCTGATCGTCCAGTTAGGTCCATGCACGATGTCGCCGTCCCTGAGAAATACGTCGGGCGAAAATTCCGTATCAGCGCCCTCGCGTTTGAGTTCTTCGGGAAGTTCTTCGAATTCCTGTCGGTATTGTTCTTGCTCTTTTTCCGAGATGAACTCCGAGAAGTCCACGCGGTCTTCGGGGTCATCCTCCTTGACGCTTCCATGGGGACCGAAGCCGTATGAAATAGCTCCAGTCCGCTCCTTGAGTTGTTTGGTTAAAGGAGAGTGGTCGCTATGTGTATGAGTTATGAAAGCATGGGTGATTTGTTCGTCGGGGCCAAGAGCAGCGAGGATGTCGTCCAAGTGGCTTTCTAGAGGCGGTCCAGGGTCTATGACAGCAATTTCCCCTTGGCCAACCAGGTATGTTCCTGTTCCTTTGTAGGTGAAAGGCGTCGGGTTCTTGCAGATGACCCTTCTGATTAATGGCGTTACTTGGTCACTGGCGCCATAGTTGAAGTCCCCTAAATCCTGATGGTGTTCGATTTTTGTTGCCATGACGCCCTGCCTACAGGTCTTTTAGTGCTGGTCCCCAATTATGACGCGCACTGTAGCCGTGTTAGTCAAGCTAGTTTGAACAAAGCGGTCGCGTAGATCCTGAGTTGTTACTTCGGAGTCCCTAAACTCCAAATTGGAGGAACCCATTGTGTTGATTGTCTTATCACCTGCAAAGAGGCTCGACTTTGAATCGGAATTGCTGACGAGCAAGCACTCAGTGCCTGCATTGATCGGTGACTCAGTTGAATTAGTGAAAGAGCTGGTCAAAAAATCACCCGCGGACCTAGGTCAACTCATGAATCTTTCGCCTTCCTTGGCAGATCTGAACGCTGAACGTTTCCAAGATTGGGAAGAGGATTTCACTACGCATAATTCCCGAGCAGCGCTCTTGGCTTTTCAAGGCGATGTGTATGTGGGGATGGATGTGTCCCGATACACAGAACGTGATTTCACTCGAGCGCAAAAGACAATTCGAATTCTGTCGGGCTTGCATGGAGTGCTTAGACCTTTAGATCTGATCCAGCCGTATCGCCTTGAAATGGGGACAAGCCTGGAGACCTCGCGTGGTCAGGGACTTTACGAGTTTTGGGGTGACCGTATTAGCAAATTTCTGGCAGCGGATCTCGAAGGGCATCGCCCTCGAGTTTTAATCAATCTTGCTTCGAAGGAGTACTTCTCTGCTGTGGATGAAAGCCTTTTGGATGCTCGCGTCATAAGTCCACGATTCCTAGACGAGAAGAATGGCACATTCAAGATCATCAGCCTCTACGCGAAGCAAGCGCGAGGGGCAATGGCCTCCTGGTTAGTGCTGAACAGAATAAACAGCCCTAGCGCGATCAGCGAGTTCGCTGAATTGGGCTATGAACACTCACCCGAAAAGAGCAGTCCAGGGGAACCCACTTTTGTTAGAAAGCAGGGTTCGCGCCCGTAACGTTCAGAGGATGCCCATCTTTTCGGCGGACCCCTTTAGTTCCTCGCGATGGTCTGGATGGGCGATTGAGATGAGTCGCTCGGCTTTTTGGCGGACAGATGCATCCTGTAGGCGAGCAATCCCGAATTCCGTCACCACGACATCAACGTCGTAACGGGTTGCGGTTACCGCATTGATATTTATTTGGGGAACAATCCGAGAAGCGACCCCACCTTTAGCAGTGGCTGGCATCAGGTGAATGGACATCGCTGATTCCGACATTTGGCAGCCTCTTAAAAAATCTAGAGCGCCGCCGACCCCGCTATGTTGAACTCCGTTAATCATCTCAGAGTTGACTTGACCCCAGAGGTCGATTTCTAGTGCGCCATTTACGCAACGCATATCTCGATTGGCAGCAATTTGTTGATGATTTAAAGCGACGTGAGCCGGCACGATGTGACAGTCCCGGTTGTCGTTTAAAAATTCGAAGGTTTCAGGTAATGCAATCGTAAAGACAGTCTTGTTTGGGAAGACCGTCTTGAGGCGATTATTAGCGGCACCAGACTTCATTAGATCCATTAGACCCTGACACATGACTTCGGTATGAATGCCTAAATCGGTTTTATGAGTTAGTCGCGCCAGCGCCACTTCGGTCAGGCCCCCAACTCCGGATTGGACTGTGGCTCCGTTCGGAATTAGTTCGTCAAGTGCTCCCACGAAAGGGTCGAGATTGGAGGGAGGCTTCCGCTCATCAAATATTGGCATGGACCCTTTAAGCGGAATGTGGATTAGCCCGTCAAAGTCTTCAACTCGGAAAGAATCTCCATGAATGTGCGGCACGACTGGGTTGACTAAACCGAACACCAAATCACCGTCTCGTCGCGCTCGACGAACCAGAGCGTCGTTGCCTGCCATCGCCGACCCTGGAGGGACGGTGCCATCAGGTAAAGGTGTTCCAACTTGGACGCACGCGACTCTTGGCGGGTTACGAATAGCGAATCTTCCCCAGTCTTCCAATCGGACGGGAACTAATTCTGCCTTTGCACCGGCTTCGCGCAATATTTGGGTCAAGAAAGGTGCTCGTAACTCAAGGTTTGGGGTTGTTCCAATCGCGGCGCCACCCTTTCTGGGAGCAGGAACGAAAACGGCTACACCATTTAGATCACTTCGCTCTGCCAATGCGAAAAGGAAGGCTGTGGGTTCCGGCAGGCTGGTTCCGACAAGATCCCCGTCCTGTACCTGAGCTGCAGCGGCATCTGCTGAGATCACGAGATGTGGCCACTCTTTCGTCCATTCAAAGTTCACGTTCTCGTTAGAAGCCACGGTTAGAACGTATCTCACGCTGGTGTTGCCGGTCGTTTAAAGCCAAGCCGTTGAGATTTTCCTTAATGAACGTTTGCGCAAATAGGTGTAACGATGCCTATAGTGCCGACGAGTCGTGAGTCGCGATCTGACCGGATGACTGCAACGAGGGGGAAGCAGTCATCCGGTCTACCGGTCTTCACTTTTGGATCGCATGATGGGGAGGAACAGGAAATGTCCGAGGAATACTTCGTGAGTACTAAGGCATCAGACCGTTATCCAGTCTGGACCCGAGCGAATGTGGGCGAGGTGTTTCCTGACCCTGTGGCCTTGTCAACCTTTGATTTCGCGTTTCAGAACGATGGTGGCATCCAGATAAGTGAACTTGGCTTTCGAGACGCTTACATCAAGATAGGTGCTTTCGAAGAAAGCGAATTTGACCCCGAAAATCCTGTATTTCTTGGAGTTTTTGGAGGGTACGCCTACCTCAATGCGTCCCTCATGCGCATCTTCGGTGAGAGGGCACCTGGCCTATCGGCGCAGGACATTGATGAAGCTTTTTTTGGAGTTCAGCCTGGCATCCCAGCCTATGAACAGCACCCAGATGATCCCAGTGCAGAAGCGGAAGCGCGGATAGGTGAGGTATTTCTTTGGGCTCTGACAACTCCCGATCTGCCAGATGTTCTGGAACAAGAGCAACGAGTGAATGCACTTCGCGCCGAACGTCCTGATTTTAGTTCAATGGCTGACCACGAAATTGTTGATTGGATCGAAGGTTTCTTAAATGGAGGTTTCCGAGAGCTTTTTGCTCAGCATATTTTTATTAGTTTCTTGACGACTGTTCCGATGGGCATCGTGTCGGCCGTCTGTGAAGCTATCGGTCGACCAACTGACACCATGAAAATCATGGCTGGACTCGGCGACGTTGAATCTGCTGCTCCTTCTATGGCGATGTGGGAGCTAGGGCGAATAGCAACTGCTTCGGAAATGGTGAATGCAGCATTCGAGAATGGCATCGAGGGTTTGAATGGACGCCTTCGAGACAGCAGCGAACCCGAAGTCGAACACTTTGTTTCCGCTTTTGACGAATTTCTCTGGTCTTATGGGTCTAGAGGACCAAATGAGTGGGAAATTTCCTGCCCAACATGGGAAACGACCCCCGACTTGGCTTTGGCTGCCATAGATCGGATGCGAGTCTCTCCTGCTTCTGCAGCGCCGCAAGACCACCAAGCGCAGCTAGCCAATGATAGGCAGCGGATTGTGGCTGAGATTAGCGAAATGCTGGAAGGTGACCCAGCAACACAGGGACAGTTCCTGGCAGGCGCTCACGGTGCTTCGGTCTTGATGCCCGGTCGTGAACGAACCAAAACCAATTGCGTCAAATTCATTCAAGAAGCTCGGATGGCTGCTCGCGAACTTGGACAACGCATGGTCGATAGAGGCGTTTACCCAGACGTGACCAGCTTCGCAATGCTCCGATTCTCAGAACAACATCAAGCAATTGATAATCCCGATGGATGGCGCGAGATCATTGAACAGCGGCAAGCAGTCTTTGATCTTGCTGCATCCAAACAAGAGCCTTTTGTCATTGTTGGAGAAAGTGAACCGCTTTCGACTTGGCCTGACCGCGACTCGGTCTCAGTTGAACCCCTGCAGACGGGCGATTCGATTCAGGGCTTGCCGGGCTGTCCGGGCGTGTCAGAAGGTCGAGCCCGAGTGATTCTCGACAGTCACGATCCGACAGCACTAGAGCCCGGAGATGTTCTTGTAGCTCCGCTGACGGATCCCTCTTGGACGCCGCTGTTCGTGCCAGCCGCCGGAGTGGTCGTTGATGTTGGAGCGGCGCTAAGTCACGCCATCATCGTGAGCCGGGAACTTGGTATTCCTTGTGTGGTCTCTGCCACTGAGGCAACTAAACGTATTCCTGACGGGGCTAGGGTGCGGGTAGACGGAGATACTGGAGTGGTGACTGTCCTCGACGGCTAACAAAATAGTTGTTTGTTGGGTCATGGAGTCAATAAGAACATTCAGTCTTGCTTCCATCTTGGTGCCCGACGTTCTGTAAAGGCCTGAACGCCTTCTTGGTAGTCGGGGTCCAACATGGCGGCTCTGAGTAGATCTTCGGAATCTGCTACAGATGAACCGACGTCTCGGTGCTGATCTAAATAAACCTGAAGCTTTGTCATTCTTTGAGCTGATGGGGAAACCCGTGAGGCCAATTCAGAGGCGTATGACCTAACCCGCGGAAGTAATTCTGGCCCATCTAAAATTTCGTTGAAGAGGCCCCACCCGGTGGTTTCTTCAGCAGTGATAATTCTGCTGGAAATTAAGAGGTCGTTAGCTCTAGTCAAGCCAACCAACCTTGGCAGAAGCCATGAAAGACCGAATTCGGCTGGCAGACCCAGTGGTCCATGAGCTGTGGTGAGCTTTGCATGTCTCGAGGCGAACCGAAGATCACAATAGCAAGCAAGAACTAATCCAGCGCCGGCTGCCGCACCATTGACAGCAGCGATCGTGGTGACGTTTAAACCGAACATGAAGGCGAAGTTCTGATCAAACTCCGGGGCAACCCCGTAGCCCGGATTAGAAAGATCAGACCCAGTCCCAGAGTCGTAGCCGCCCTTTTCTAGGTGGCCCTCGAGTGCTTGGCTGTCAGCACCGACACAAAAATCATCATTTTCTCCAGTGATAATCACTGTTCTAATTTCGGGTTCAGAGTCGGCCTGTTGGAGAAGGTGACGGAGTTCGGTATGCATCCGACCCGTCCAAGCATTGCGACGTTTCGGTCGCGAGAGGGTGATAGTTGCTGTCGGTCCATCGGTCTCGAAGATTGTGGTCTTTAGTTCCATTTTGCTTCAGCCTTCAATTGCTCGTTGTAATGCAGCGAGAGCTTCATCTTTGAATTCTGGTCGACAGATCAACAAATCGGGTAGCCAAGGATCCTCATAGTTGTAATCGAGAGGAGATCCGTCGCAACGGCTTGCATGCAGTCCTGCGGCCATAGCGACTGCAGCCGGAGCGCAATTATCCCACTCGTACTGACCGCCACTATGAGCGTAAATATCTGCATGGCCGAGAACTACTGCCATAGCTTTAGCGCCCGCTGATCCCAGAGCTAATAGCTCTGCATCTAGTGCTTCTGCGACGATCATCGCGGCAGCTGGAGCTCTCGAACGACTCACAACCATCCTGGGTCTGCCTTCGTGAGCTGGAGATAGTTTGGATGCAGGATCGGTTGTCAAGGTCTTACCGATTGCCGGTAAAGCGACGGCCCCGGCAGTTGGAACTCCGTTTTCAGTAAGGGCTATGTGTACTGCCCAATCGGAACGACCTGGTTCACCAAATTCTCGGGTTCCGTCAAGAGGATCAACAATCCAAACTCTTTCCTTCTCTAAGCGGGATAGGTCATCGCGGCCTTCCTCAGACAAGATCCCGTCGCTAGGAAACTGTTCTTGAAGAGCTTTCATGATGAATCGATGAGCTTCAAGATCCCCGGTGTCTTTAACTGTCCAACTGTCAGCTCCTTGGCCAAAAAGTCGTTCACGTATATCTAAAAGAAGTTTTCCGGCGTCGGTCGCGATGCGAGCGCTGACCAGATGATCTTGGAGATCGGCCATAAGTAATTGGACTCCTATTTGACAAAGTTGGTTGAAGCTTGGTTAAACGATCGTTTAGCAGATAGTGTTTCTGCCCTGTAAAGAGATTGTGACGAAAAGATCACAAGGTGTTTGTTTGCCTTGTTGACCGTATACCGTGCACGCACTCTTAACCGAGCAGAAAGCCGGTCGCGGGCCGGCAACCGCAACAGAGAGGGACTCAAACAGATGCGGAAAAATATCATGTGGCGACTGCTTGCCACACTATTCGCTCTAGCACTTGCCGCTTCGGCTTGTGGTGGCAGTGATTCTTCCGACGACAGCAGCGCAAGCAGCTCGTCATCGGATGCAGAAGAAACTGAAGTAACGCTCGCAGCCAGTGGTGAAAGCCTGCTGGACACGATCAAGAGCCGTGGCACCCTTAACTGTGGTGTTTCAGGTTCTGCCGTGGCGTTCTCAGAACTCCAAGCTGATGGCAGCATGGCCGGCTTCGATGCCGACTATTGCCGCGTTGTTGCAGCAGCCATACTTGGCGATGCAAACAAGGTGAACTTCGTTTCATTGACAGCCGCTGAACGCTTCACTGCAGTTCAGACCGGTGACGTTGATCTTCTGATGCGAAACACAACTTGGACACAAAGTCGTGACTCTGAGGTGGGAATGGACTTCGGACCAACCACTTACTATGACGGCCAGCAACTCATGGGTCGCGAGAGCGACGGCTTCTCCGGATCTTCACAGGTATCGGATGTTGGCGGTTCAGTGATCTGCACCAGTGCAGGTACCACGACCGAAAAGAACATCGCAGACGCAGCAGCTGAAGCTGGTGTCAGCATCGAACTTCAAACTTTCGAAGACTTCGATACTGTTACCAACAACTTCATCTCCGGCGCATGTGACATCATCACCACTGACGGTTCAGCTCTCGTTGGCCGAAAGGCAAAGCAGCAGCCAGACGGTGAGAACTGGGTGATCTTCCCAGCGACACCAATCTCAAAAGAGCCGCTTGGTCCTACATACGGACAGAACGACTCGGCATTTGCTGACGCAGTTAACTGGGCGGTTTACGCAACCATCATCGCCGACGAAAAAGGCTTGGACTCAAGCAACGTCGACATGATGCTTACTAGTGGTGACACCGAAACGATTCGTCTCCTTGGAGGCGAGGGTGAACTGCAGAGCGGTATGGGCCTTCCAGCCGATGCCTTCTACCAGGTCATCAGCCAGGTCGGAAACTACGACGAGATTTACAGCCGTAACCTCAACCCAGTGGGTCTGAGCCGCGAAGGGTCAGCTAACGCTGCCTGGACAGCGGGTGGTCTTGTTTACGCTCCACCAGCACGTTGATATAACAATTTGATTCAAGAAGCGGTCTAGTACCGCTGAAAAGAATTTCGAAGGGGCTGGAGGTCAAATGGACCTCCAGCCCTTTCACTACCTCTAGGCTGAACGATCGATCACCTAGAGCTGTCGTGTTTACCTGAGAGGGAATCATTTAGTGGCAAGCAGCGCTCCACCGTCCATTCATCATGAACGCCCGCCGTTGTACAGAGATGTCACGGTGGTTAAGTGGGTTGTACAAGTCGTCGCGTTGTTGCTGACTATCGGAGCACTTTGGTTTCTCGCCAAACAAGCTGGCGACAACCTCAGGGCCTCCAACGTTCCCACTGACTACGATTTTCTTTCAGTAAACCCGGGTATCGATCTGTCGTCGGGCATTGATACTGACCCCGACACGGGGGGTAGAGCGCTCTGGGTGGGAATGGTCAACACCTTGCGGATGGCGATCGCAGGAATATTTGTCGCCACAATTATTGGGGTGCTGGTAGGACTGGCCAGGCTCTCAAACAACTGGCTGCTGCGAAAATTGGGAACCGTATTCGTTGAGACCCTCCGTAATGTTCCCTTGTTGGTGCAGATTCTGTTTTATGGAGCGATTTTCGCCAGTCTCGATCGAGTTTCCATGGACGTTGGGCCGATCAATGGTTGGTTCCACATATCCAATAAGGGACTTTCTATGCCGAGAGTCCATATCGCAGATGGTTTTTATCAGTGGATGATTGTTATCGGTATCGGACTCTTCGCCGCGAACATCCTCCGAAAACGTCGGATTGCCCAACAAGATCTTTCGGGTGAAGAGACCTACCCAATTCTTAGCGCCTTTGGCCTGATTGTCGTAATCGGCATTTTGGGTTGGTTTATCCACCCAATTTTCGGCTTTGTAGGCAATATTTTCAGCGCGTTGTCTTCTGTGGTTTCTGCAATTCCGGAAGGTGTTCTCCAGATAGTGGTAGCGCTGCTGTCTGTGGCTTTGAGCGGCTATTGGATTCGCGGCTTTCTCAACAGTCGGCGAACACCGGCCGGATTGGCGAAATTAACCGACGATGACTATTTCCGGATGATCTTTGCCGGGGCGGGCGGAGTGGTAGGCGCTGTTTTCTTTCTGTTCCTATGGCCAGGACTATCTAGCTGGATGATCAATTCAGGGACTGACTTGTTTGAAGTTCTAAGCAATAAGTTTGGAAATGGTCGAAGTGGTCGACCAATCGATGTTGCCCTGCCCGACGTCGTTCAAGTTGGGAAATTTCCCAACTACGGACCATCAGGTCTGAACTTCTCGATTGGATTTGCTGCCGTCTTCTTTGGTGTTGTGTTTTACACAGCGGCCTTTATTGCCGAAATAGTTCGAGGAGGAATCCTGGCTGTTCCCAAGGGACAGACTGAGGCTGCATCTGCGCTTGGTCTTCGTCGTTCGACTGCGTTGCGTCGAGTGATCATTCCTCAAGCAGCGAGGGTTATGCTCCCGCCGTTAGGGAATCAGTACTTGAACTTGACGAAGAACACTTCGCTCGCGATCGCAGTTGGGTACAGCGACATCGTTCAAGTAGGACAAACGGTTTACAACCAAACAGGTAAGACATTGCCTGTCGTTTCCATATGGATGTTCTTCTACCTCTCGTGTTCGCTGTCGATATCCGTGATCGTGAATTTCTTTAACGTTCGCATGAGAATTGTGGAGCGCTGAGATGCAAGACGCAGACCAAGTATCAGGAGATCTTGAATTTCAACGGGGAATAGGACAGCAAGGATCTTCCCCACACGAAGCCCCAAGCTTGCCTGTTGGCCAATGGCTAAGAAAAAACCTTTTTTCGAATTGGGGAAATAGCATTCTCACACTGCTTGGCAGCTTCCTGGCTCTGCTGGCTCTTCGCGGAGTACTTAATTTCGTTTTTAGTGAAAATCGTGAGTGGGATGCGGTCCGCACTAACTTGCGTGCATTGATGACTCTTTCTTATCCCGAGTCTCAGTACATCAGAGTTTGGGTCTCCCTTGGGTTTGTGGCTGGTTTAGCCGGGCTTAGCGCAGGTCTTTGGGCGAACTGGGGTGGTGTTTCCGTTAAGCGCCTTTCGACCTGGCTAATGGGTTCTGGAGGCTTGCTCGCAGTCTGTGTGATCGTGCGTGAGCCGAGCGTTGTGTTGGGCAGCGATGGGAAAGTGGTGCGCATAGTTGACGGTTCACTGCAACGTGAATCTTTTCTAGATGCCATGGTGGACAGGTCAACTTGGTGGATTGCGGCCGCTGTTCTTCTGGCGGTGGGCACTCTGCTATGGGGTAGATTCACCAGCCCTGACCGGCGCGGCGTTGAGGTCTCGGTCACCTCAGTCGTTTTTGTAAGTCTTGGTTTGGCGGTGTTGAGTCTTTGGGTTGCACCGTACGGTCACTACGCGTTTATTTCAGAGACAAAGTCGTATGTTGCCGAGTCGGGTAGAACGGTCGCGTTCTCGACAAAGTTGCCTTGGACTGTGATGTTGGCGCTGTTGTGCGGCTTCTTCTATTTGGGTCGGATACTGCGACGAAGTGACTATGCCGGACTTATAAAAGGCGCTAGCAATTTGCTGTGGCTGATCAGCCCGTTGACACTTTTCTGGGTGGTGCTTAGAGATCCTGCTCTTGACTATGGACATGTAATGTCAACGGATCTTCCTATGGGGTTGGCATTCGGGTTTCTGGGCGGAGCGGTTTTGTGGAGCTTGACTCGTCCGGGTGTGGGAGAAGCCGGCCGCCTGGTAGCGACCATGCTTTTGGTTTTCGCCATCTTCAACTGGGTGGCTGCGTTCTTTGGGTGGTATCCGATGCTTCAAAAAGCTCGGATTAGCTTTCTGCTCTTGGCGTTTGCTGCGTTATTGGCACCGAATTTCATAGGAGAAATAGCGAAGCGCCGGCAGCTGGTTTTGGGTTGGTTGGGAGTTACGGCGCTAGTTCATTATTTGGCGACCATGATTAACACTCCATCAACGGTTGAACTTCAGTCCTCTGAGTTCTTAGGTGGTTTGGGCTTGACGCTGTTCGTAGCCCTAATAGTGGTTCTCCTTTCGTTCCCTTTGGGAGTGCTTCTTGCTTTGGGTCGCACCTCGAAGTTCCCTATTTTTAGGATGTTGTCGACTAGCTATATAGAGGTAATCCGTGGGGTGCCCCTAATCAGTGTCCTGATTTTCTTCTCCGTCATGGTTCCTTTGTTCCTTCCGGATGGAATGGAACTGGCGGAATTAGCTGCGGTCTTAACTGGGTACACCTTGTTCTCAGCTGCTTATCTAGCTGAAAATGTTAGAGGGGGGTTGCAGTCGATTACGAAAGGCCAGTATGAAGCAGCAGATGCCATTGGTCTAACTGCTGCTCAAAGGACAGGTTTTATCGTCCTGCCACAGGCTCTTACGGTTTCAATTCCTCAACTTGTCGGCCAAGTTATTTCTACGTTCAAGGAAACCTCGCTCCTAGCGATCATTGGACTCTTCGACTTTCTCCGGGTGGCGAATTCAGTAATCCCAGCGCAGAGTGAATTCTTGGGCGTTAAGCGAGAAGGCATTCTTCTCGTCGCGATGATTTATTTCTTCTTTAATTTCACTATTTCTAAATACAGCCAGCGCTTAGAGCGGCGTGTAGGGCTTGGAGAACGATGATGATAAGTCCCCGTACCCCTCAGACCGGGAGTAGAGATATATGAGCATCGATGATGCGACGACAGTGGCTAACGACAGGTTGGCCGACCGCGAAGACATGATCGTTTGTGTAGATGTAGATAAGTTCTACGGTGATTTCCAGGCGTTAAAGGGAGTCACGGCGACGATCAAAGAAGGAGAGGTTGCCGTAGTCTGCGGACCTTCTGGTTCAGGTAAGAGTACGTGGATCCGATGTATTAATCGCTTAGAGGTCCACCAAGGGGGAGATATCGTTGTTGATGGTATTGAACTCACCAATGACCTTCGCAATATCGAAAAGATCCGATCCGAAGTGGGCATGGTCTTTCAGCAGTTCAACCTTTTCCCACACTTGACCGTTTTGGACAACATTACCTTGGCTCCAATATGGGTAAGGAAAAAGCCTCGAGCAGAGGCCGAAGCCATGGCCCGGTCCCTACTGGACCGTGTGGGTATTCCCGAACAAGCTGAGAAATTTCCTGGGCAGCTGTCAGGCGGTCAGCAGCAACGTGTTGCGATAGCAAGGTCTCTTGCAATGGAGCCGCGTGTCATGTTGTTCGACGAGCCGACTTCAGCCCTAGATCCTGAAATGATCAAAGAAGTTCTTGACGTAATGAAAGAACTTGCCAGGTCTGGAATCACCATGATGGTCGTGACCCATGAAATGGGATTCGCACGCGAAGTAGCTGATCGGATCATGTTCATGGAGGGTGGCGAAATAGTGGAGGTCGGAACTCCAGAACATTTCTTTACCAATCCGACTGAAGATCGGACCAAGCTTTTCCTCAGTCAGATTTTGTAGCCGTAGATCTCTTTGTGACTTCAGTCTGCTGGGCTGCCGTAGGGAGCTTTTGCCTTCTTGTAGCACTCTGGGTGATAGTGCTCCACGCGGTCCCATTTATTGCCCACGTATACGTTGCAAATAATTTGGTCTGCTCTAATTCGTGCCCGAAATTTGATTAACTCGTCGCAGACGGCGCAATAGGCCGAATTGCCTGCGTCGACGGTCCTCGTCACCGCTCGACTCTGCCACTTCTTCGTTTTGGTCGCTGATTTGGTGGCCACGGTATATCTCCTGTTACATGATCACTATGAGTGTGAACGGCAATCTAGTTACTCTTCGCGCGAATCGGGTGGATATTCGCGCGAATCGCGCGAATTTCTCGCGCGCAACGCGCGAAAACACCGTAAATTCGCGCTTTTGGCGTAACTGAAGTACCAAAACTTGGGATTCGTGGCATCCGGATTTCGCGCGGATCGCGCGATTATCGAGCTAGCGGTTTGTATTTTATTGGCCTGGGGCCAGACTCGTCACCCAATTCACGAAGACGAAAGGCTTCGTATTCTGAGAAATTGCCTTCGAACCAGCGAACCTGACTATCTCCTTCGAATGCCAAAACATGTGTCGCGACACGGTCAAGGAACCAGCGATCGTGACTGATCACGACAGCGCATCCCGGGAAGGCTTCTAAACCACCCTCAAGAGCTCGTAGCGTGTCTACATCTAAGTCATTAGTGGGTTCATCAAGAAGTAATACGTTGCCGCCTGTCTTAAGGACCTTTGCAAGTTGCACCCGGTTTCTTTCGCCTCCGGATAGATCTCCAACCTTCTTTTGTTGATCGGCACCCTTGAAATTAAAAGAGGCGACGTAGCTTCGCCCGTTGACCTCTCGATTCCCAACTTGGACGATGTCTAGGCCATCGGTTATCTCCTCATAGACGGTATGGCCATCGCGTAACTCATCTCTCGACTGATCGACATAGGCGAGGTCCACGGTGGTTCCTATAGCGATCTCACCGATGTCTGCTGTTTCTTCACCTGTGATCATGCGGAATAGAGTTGTTTTGCCTGCGCCATTCGCGCCAACCACTCCTACGATTCCAGCTGGTGGCAGGATGAATGAAAGATTCTCAATCAGTAACCGGTCCCCGAAACCCTTACTCACATTCTTAAGCTCGATCACTTGATCGCCAAGTCGGCGGTTCATCGGGATGCTCAGTTCGAGTTTGTCATCCCGGTTTTCTCCAGCTTCGTGTTCAGCAAGGAGTTCGTCGTAAGCGGAGAGTCGAGCTTTGCTTTTCGCTTGTCGAGCACGGGGTGAAAGTCGTACCCATTCAAGTTCTTGGGCCAATGTTCGCTGCCGTGCATTGGACTGCCGCTCTTCGGAGGCCAGCCTCGCCTGTTTCTGTTCTAGCCAACCGCTGTAGTTGCCTTCATACGGATAGGCGTTGCCGTGATCTAGTTCAAGAATCCAGCCAGCAACATTGTCTAGAAAGTATCGATCATGGGTCACCGAGACGACAGTGCCCTCATATTCCTTTAGGAAGCGTTCGAGCCAAGCGACTGACTCTGCATCAAGGTGGTTAGTGGGCTCATCCAAGAGCAGGAGATCTGGGCGTGCAAGCAATAACCGACATAAAGCGACCCTGCGTCTTTCACCACCAGAAAGCGTCGAAACAGAGGCGTCAGCTGCTGGGACACGCAGAGCATCCATTGCTATTTCCACTTGACGTTCCAAGTCCCAAGCGTTCGATGACTGAATTCGATCTTCTAACTCAGCCTGCATTGATCCGACCTGATCAAGATCTGCATCTGGGTCGCCCCACATTGCCAGCACCTCGTTATATCGATCGATTAGAGACTGTGTCTCGGCCACTCCTTCCATTACGTTGTCGTAGACGTTCTTATTCTCGTTTAGTTTCGGCTCTTGATTAAGGAGACCGACGGAGAAGCCTGGTGACAGTCGGGCCTCGCCTGTAAATCCGTCGTCGTCGCCCGACATAATTCTCAAGATTGAGGACTTGCCAGCTCCGTTGTGTCCAAGCACTCCAATCTTTGCGCCCGGATAAAAAGCCAGGGTGACGTCTTTCAGGACGTCCCTGTCAGGAGGATAGAAACGTCCGAGATCTCGCATTGTGAAAATGAACTCAGAGGGCATGTGGTTGTTCTTCTGTTAGACGAGACGTTTCGATCATAAAGGTCACTAGAAATAAGCCCAATTCTGTTAACGCAATGAAAATCCGACGGCTCGCTCAAGGTCATCGAGCGCTTCATCAGGATCGACGACCTTTATAGCCGTCATTCCCAGGTTGGCAGCGGGCTTGCAGTTGATGCCAAGGTCATCAAGATAGGCACAGTTTCTTGGGTCGACCTTCAACTCGGTACATGCCATTTCGTAAATACGGGGGTCGGGTTTTCTGATGCCCACCTTGGCAGACTCGATCACCACTTCGAACATGGTCATTATTTCTGCGATGGCCGCCGCCTGATCCTCGGTCCTCGACATGCCCGACCCATGTCCTGATTTCATATTGTTCGTAATGCAGCCGATTGGCAACTGCCCCTTAAGTATTCCAAGCGCTCGAACCATTTGAGGTCTCACATCACCACTTAGGCATCCCAATACCTTTTCACCTGAGAGTTCCAGTCCCATGGACTGCGCCTCGGCTTCGAAGAGCTCGCAGAATTGGGGCAAGGTCACCTCGCTGCGCTCCATCTTGGCCCAAGCATTGTCATCGGGATTAGTTGAATTTATTTTCCGAATTGAATCGGGAGGCACACCGAGTTCGAGTTCGTACCTGGCGAATGCTTCGAAAGGGCTAGTGGTGATGACGCCACCAAAATCGAATAGGACAGCAGTAATTAATGAATCGTTCCTCACGAGCGAGGAGGCTAGCTGCCACTAGATTCGTGATGTGCGCATAGCTACATGGAATGTGAATAGTTTGAATGCCCGGATGGAACGAGTAGATGAGTGGCTCGACTATGCAGCTCCGGACGTACTTCTGTTGCAGGAAACCAAAATGGGGCAGGACCAGTTCCCGTACGACCACTATTCAGAGCAGGGCTATGAGAGTGTTCACGCTGGCGAAGGTCGATGGAACGGTGTGGCAATTTTATCGAAAGTTGGGATAGAAGACTGCCAGGTAGGTTTCGCTGACGGAGCAGAACACGACCCAGAAGCGAGAATCATTTCAGCTGTTTGTTCAGGAGTTCAAGTTTGTTCGGTTTACGTGCCGAATGGTAGGGAAGTTGACCATGACCACTACGAATACAAGCTGTCGTGGATGTCTCGCCTGAAGAGTCACCTCACTGCAATTTGTCAGCCTGGCGATCCCGTATTAGTGGGCGGTGATTACAACATTTGCCCTGATGATCGAGACGTGTGGGATCCTGATAACCCACATCCAAGGACCCATGTCACTCAGAAGGAACGAGAGACTCTGGCTGCACTAGAAGAGTGGGGCTTGGTGGACCTTTTCCGTCAGTTTTATAAGGCCGAAGGGCTGTTTTCTTGGTGGGATTACCGCGATGGCGCCTTCCACAAGAAAATGGGTCTAAGGATAGATTTGTTGATGGCAAGTCAAGCGGTTGTTGATAGAGCCACATTTTGCCTGATCGACAGGACTGCTAGGAAAGGTAAGAAACCATCGGACCATGCACCGGTGTTCGTCGACATCGATTGAAATTGGGTCGGAGAAGTTTGATGTTCGTCAGTTAGCTTTTGGTTCGTCAGAAGCGATGGCCTTCAATATTTCTGGACCAACGCGGCTGAGCCGTGCTTCGCCGAGCCCCGTTACATCGGCTAACTCAGACAGATTCGTTGGAAATTGTTCTGCTACTTCGGAAATGAGATGTTTGGGCAGGAGAGCTGACGGTTCAATGCGGCGGGCACGAGCGGTTCGGTCTATCCAACTTGTGAGACGCTCATTACGGCTAGCAGCGTCATCTTGAATGCCAAGATCTAAGTTGCGTCTAGCTTCAGCTAAATATTGGGTAGTTGAGTCTTTGGACACCTCTGCAGGGTTTCGGGCGGAGGCTGCTATCAGAGAGAGCCATGGAGAAGGTTCGCGAGTTCGCGTCACGCCTCCGTGTTCTCGGGTTCTTGACCAAGTCAGGTGGAGTCTTTGCTGGGCACGAGATACAGCCACGTATAGGAGTCGGCGTTCTTCCGGATCATCAGCGCGGATTGGAACAAATCCCTCTTCAAGGCCCGCGATTATCACGCTCGACCATTCCAAGCCTTTAGCTGAGTGGAATGTTGCAAGGTCAACGCCGTCAATTGGGTGTTCGAAGTCTCCTGGTCTGAGTGTCCGAAGCCAGTCCCGAAAAGCAGATCCTGAAGCGTTGAAATTCTCCCGAGCGTATTGAACAGCGAGTTCCGCTATCCGCTTTTGTGGTCCGCGATCAAGTTCTTCGAAGAGGTCATTAGCCAAGGCGGAAAAATCAGAGTCGCTGAGACATAGCTGATCCACTAAGTCTTTGACTTCTGGACGCTTAAGAATGCCTCCTTGGCCCCGAAAGCGGTAAGGAAGTTTGAGTTGGTCGAAAACCTGAGCGATTAATGCGAGCTGTCCATTGGTGCGAGCAAGCACAGCGTGACTCGACCAGTGGGTTTCAGGTGCCCGAACGTCGCGCAGATATTGAGCAATTCCAATCGCCTCCGCTGTTTCTGTAGGGAAGCTGCTAGTAGTTGGGGGCTTACCGACGACTATCTCATCACCAGCCTCTTCTGATCTTCGACCAAGAACGGCGTTTGCCGCCCGGATTATTTGTGGCTGGCTCCGATGATTGTCTAGTAACGAGACTGTCTTGGCAGACGGAAAATAGTCGTTAAAGTCCGATAGGAGGGATGAGTCAGCCCCGTTCCAGCCATAAATTGCCTGATCAGGGTCACCGACGATACATAGGTCTGTTCGATCGCCTAGCCAGCTTCTAAGAAGATCGAACTGCACAGGGTTCAGGTCTTGAAATTCGTCAACAAAGAAATGTCTGAATACCCAGTGCTGAGCGTCTCGAAAAGCCTTATCTGATTTCAGCAAACTTGTGCATTCAACCAATATGTCGTCAAAGTCGAGCAAACCTCGTCTTTTCTTGTAGGCAACAAAGGTGGTCTGCAATGAAGCTATTTGGCTTGCGAGCTTTTCTCCCACCCGCCTTACCCCGGGCCGATGGCGGTATTCATCAGCGGTCAAATTCTGAGAATTCAACCAATCGATTTCTATAGTGGCCATGGGCAACTGAAGGTTGGGGAAATCTCCTATCAGCTCGCCGAGAATCGGACGACGACTTGCAAGAACAGTGGGTGGTCGTTTTCCGTGATCGGCTCGGTACTGTCGAATCTGCGATAAGGCAGTCGAATGAAACGTGCCTACGCCCCCCAGATCCCGTATGCCCATTTTGTTGAGTCTTGTTCGAAGCTCGTTAGCAGCTCGTCGGGTGAAAGTTAGGGCAAGAATGCGACGGGCGTCAGCGCTGCCTTCATTTACTCGGCGGGCTATTCGGTTCGTCAGAACTCGAGTTTTTCCTGCTCCTGGACCCGCGAGAATTCTTAAAGGGTGCTCATCACCGTTAACAGCAAGTTGCTGTTCTCTGCTTAACACGTCAAGACTAAGGGTCGGCACTCCGTTAGGCGGCTCGTTAGAACCAAATTCGACGGCATCGCTCGACTCAGTCACCCAAGAGACGCTACTGCCTGGATGGGACCACGGCTCTGTTGCGTCTACCCTCAGATCATGGTGTCAACGATTCGGGTGATCAGCCTAGTTCCTAGTGTCACTGAAACACTTCTTGAATGGGGCATAGAACCGATCGCATGCACGAGGTTCTGTGAACAACCGGAGATCAAACACGTCGGGGGAACAAAGGACCCCGATATAGAAGCTATTGAAGCGCTGGCTCCCGATCTTATTGTCCTTGACAGGGAAGAGAATCGTCTAGAGGACTATCAGGCGTTAGCAAGCTGCGGTCTCAAACTCGAAGCCTTGCACGTCACCTCTGTAATGAATGTCGATGATGAGATTGGAAGGCTCGCTTCAATCGTTGGGACTCAATGGTCGCATTCGCTGGATGCACCGCGGTTGGGTCGAAGCCTTAAAGCGTTTGTTCCTATCTGGCGACGTCCTTGGATGACCATCAGTTCGCTTACCTATGGTGCTTCTTTATTGAATCATCTCGGTATCGAAGTCCTGTTTTCTGACATGGAGGACGTATACCCAACAATTACTGATGACATGTTGAAGGCAACCAAACCAGACGTGGTTCTGGCGCCGAGTGAGCCGTACCCGTTCGGGAAACGCCACCTCCGTGATTTGGAATCGATAGCGCCCACTCTTCTCATTGATGGCCAAGATCTCTTTTGGTGGGGATCGAGAACGTCGGGTGCTATCAGGCGTTTAGACCAGGAACTGGAAAAAATTAGAGAGTAGGGAAAGCTATGGCGGCAGAACAGTCGGGAAAAGCCCGCAACGGTGACACGGATATTCATTTTGTAGCTTCTGGGGACAGTTCAAATCCCGCGCTCCTGTTCATCAACGGTCTCGGAAGTCAATTAATTAATTTTCTGCCAGGGTGGGTCTCGAAGTTCCGAGAAGCCGGTTTCTACGTGATTCGAATGGACAACAGGGATGTCGGGATGTCCACGAAAACATCTGGGAATGTTCCAGATTTACAGATGTTGATAGATAGGTGGTTCGAAGACCGTTCAATTAGCGACCTTGCAGCGTCCTATGACCTAAGTGATATGGCTCGGGACTGTATCGCCGTTCTGGACGCGCTCGATATAAGTCAAGCTCATGTGTGGGGTATGTCGATGGGAGGCATGATTGCGCAGACGTTGGCAATCAGTCACGCGGATAGGTTGCTTTCTATGACCAGCGTCATGTCGACGACAGGAGAGCGCGGTGTTGGTCGATCAACATCGGACTCGGCAGCGCAGCTCCTCACTACTGGAAACGACCGAGCGACCGTAATTGAAAACGCTGTTGCGGCTCGGCGACTTCATAGCGGATCTCTATATCAAGAAAGTTGGGCGCGCTCTCTTGAAGAAGCTGCCTATGACCGCTGTCACCACCCTAAGGGCAGAACATGGCAACTCTTAGCGATCTTGGCATCAGGTTCTCGCGCAGAACAATTGTCTAAGGTCACGGTCCCATCCATGGTTATTCATGGTCGTCTCGACCCTCTAGTTGGACTGGACGGAGGACAAGCCACAGCGACTCTAATCCCAGACGCTGAACTGGTGATTCATGATCAAATGGGTCACGATATTCCGGAGCCATTATGGGACGAGTATCTAGCGGATTTCCAGAGATTGGTGGAGCGAGCAAAATGACACTTCGGAACGCGATTACGGACATAGACCAGCTCGAAGACCTCTACGGGCCAGCGACGCCGAGAGCAATTACCAAGGAGATTGGTCATCTCAATCATGAATACAGAGCTTTCATTGAAGCAGCCCCGTTTATGGCGGTAGCGACTGTTGGGCCGGAAGGGCTTGACTGTTCACCTCGAGGCGAAGATGGCAGTGTGGTGAAAATTGTCGACGAAAAGACCATTCTGTTCGCGGATAGAAAAGGGAATAATCGCCTAGATACTTTGAGAAACATTGTTGCTGACAGCCGCATAGCGCTTTTATTTTTGGTCCCAGGCATAGGCGAAACAATGCGCATTAACGGGCGAGCTTCTATCTCGCTTTCACCCGACCTTTTGGAAATGTTCGCCGTCGATGGGAAATTGCCGAAGACGGTAGTTGAGGTAAAAGTCGATCGAGCTTATTTCCAATGTTCGAAAGCTTTAGCTCGCTCAGGGATATGGGAAATGGATAAGCATGTGGACCCAAACGGCGTGCCATCTGCTGGTCAAATGTTGGAAGCGACGGCTGTCGATGATTTTGATGGAGCGAAGTACGACGAAGAATTAGGGCGCAACAACCCTGACCAGCTTTGGTAAGAGTGTTTGATCTGAGGCATTCTGTCGTCAAGTACTAGATTGTTGCTCACTCACAGAGGGAGATTGTTATGGGCCCGCTTCAAGGAATCCGCGTAATAGAACTTCAGGGCATTGGCCCAGGACCGTTTTGCGGGATGATGCTTAGCGACATGGGCGCTGAGGTGATCAGAATCGATCGTGCTGGCAACGTCTCAGGCGTTGACAGTGACAGCCCACCGATTGACGTGCTTGCTCGTGGTAGGTCTTCCATAGGTGTCGATCTTAAAAACCCTGAAGGGGTTGAGGTCGTGCTTCGGCTAATAGAGACAGCGGACGCGCTTATAGAAGGGTTTCGCCCTGGTGTTATGGAGCGACTTGGTTTGGGGCCAGACGAATGTCTCGCCAGAAATCCACGACTTGTTTTTGGGCGCATGACCGGATGGGGTCAAGAGGGTCCGTACGCCATGGCTGCAGGGCATGACATCAATTACATAGCTTTGGCAGGAGCTCTTGAACCAATTGGTCGTCGGGGAGAGGCGCCAGTGCCTCCTCTCAACCTAGTTGGTGACTTCGGAGGGGGCGGCATGCTCCTAGCCTTCGGAGTGGTGTGCGCTGTAGTCGAAGCTCAACGCTCAGGGGAAGGCCAAGTAGTTGACGCCGCAATGGTGGATGGAGCTGCAAGCCTGATGGCGATGTTCCACTCAATGCGAGCTTTAGGGGTTTGGAATGATGAACGTGGTACAAACCTGTTGGATACCGGCAGCCATTTTTACGATGTTTATGAATGTGCCGATGGCCGGTATATATCTATAGGTTCTATCGAGCCGCAGTTTTATTCAGAGCTCTTAGATCTAACGGGACTGAATCAAGAGGAAGACTTTTCCGCTCAGATGGACAGAACTTCATGGCCCGACCTCAAGGAACGGATCGGTGCGGTGTTTTTGAGTAAGACGCGAGATGAATGGTGTGAAATCATGGATGCCACTGACGTCTGTTTCGCCCCTGTCTTAACGTTGGCAGAAGCACCGGAGCATCCTCACAACCGACATCGTGAGGTATTCACGGAGATAGCGGGTGTAACCCAACCAAATCCCTCCCCACGATTCAGTCGAACCAAAGAGACGATTCAAGGGCCACCGGCCCACCCGGGAGAACACACTGACGAGGTCCTCAGTTCAGCAGGTTACGACCCCGACGACATTATTAAGCTGCGTGACGTAGGAGCGGTGGCCTGACATCAGAACATGACGCCGAATCGGGTGCAGCCCCTTCGGGCTTGCCCGCCAACCTTGTTCCTTTATACAACGAAGCACAGTCGATAATTGAGCTATCGCCATCTTCAGCGTGTGCGCTTCTTCGGATAATTATCCGTTCTGTTATCCAAGACAGGGGACTAAGAGGCCGCCATATCAGTCGAGATGTGTCGACCTTGGTTGATCAAGGTGCACCTGTAGGACTTTTGAGAGCTCTTGATGTGGTCTCCATGACTGATGATTCGGCGAAGAACCCAGCCGAGTTGAAGCTCATTGACGGACATATAGATGCTCAGAATTTGACAATGTTTCTTCACCTATTGGCAGATCAAACGAATTGAGGCCATGATGCTTGGCAAGCTTCACCTGCTTGCATGCTGGGTGCTTGTGGTGGGCAACGGCGCTGCTGGTGCCTGGTCATTGACAGCTATTCGGTTTCCGAAATTCCGAAATAGTTGGTTGTGGAGGTTCACGGCCTGCGTGCAAATTTGGGTATTAGTTCAGGTAACGCTCGCGGCGACGTATCTCAATGCTGGAGAAGGCGAGGCTGAATCGTTCCACGTGTTCTACGGTGTTCTCTCGGCGGTGACTGTGGCTGTCCTGTACAGCTATAGAAGCCAGCTGAGTCGGTATCTGCATGCTTTGTATGGCTGGGGAGGGCTCTTCATTATGGGGCTTGGAATTCGCGCCCTGGTGCTTTTATAAGAAGGTTGCCGCTAAGTGTCGGCGGAGTCTTAGCTAGCTAGACGTTCTGATAGCTGCTCTAGTTGAAGCCTCATTTCACTGGGTAACCGTTCCCCGATTGAAGCGTAATGTTCCTCTATTAGAGACAACTCGTCTCGCCACTCGTTGTGATCAACAGCTAACAAAGTCTCAAGTTCTTGAGATGTTAAGTCCAGTCCTGAGATGTCAAGGTCTTGTGACTTAGGGATCATCCCAATTGGGGTTTCAATAGCATCAGCAGACCCTGCGATCCGTTCCAAAACCCATTTTAAGACTCTTGCGTTTTCCCCGAAACCAGGCCAGATAAAGCGACCGTCGTCATCTTTGCGAAACCAATTTACGTAAAATAATTTGGGAAGGTTGGCTCCAGGCTCATTCCCGATGTCTAACCAATGCTGAAAATAGTCCCCAAAGTTGTAGCCACAAAATGGAAGCATTGCGAAGGGGTCTCGACGAACTTGACCGATAGCTCCCGCAGCAGCGGCAGTCTTTTCTGAGGACATAACTGATCCAAGGAACACCCCGTGCTCCCAACTGAGAGCTTCTGACACCAGGGGCACCGTCGTCGCTCGTCTTCCTCCGAAAAGTATGGCCGAGATCGGCACTCCTGCTGGGTCCTCCCACGAGGGGGCGATTGACGGGCATTGATCTGCCGGGACCGTAAAGCGGGCGTTTGGATGAGCTGCCGGGTGTTCTGATTCAGGAGTCCAGGTTTGACCTTTCCAGTCAATCAACCGAGCTGGGGCTTCGTCGCTCAGTCCCTCCCACCAAACATCTCCATCGTCGGTTTCGGCGACGTTGGTAAATACACAGTTTCCGGAGAGAGTAGCTAAGGCATTGGGATTGGTTTCTTGTCCGGTGCCTGGCGCTACTCCGAAGAAGCCGGCTTCGGGATTGATCGCATACAGCTGACCGTCTGACCCGAATTTCATCCACGCGATGTCGTCTCCGATTGTCTCGACTTTCCACCCAGGAAGAGATGGAATCATCATCGCCATGTTGGTCTTGCCACAAGCCGATGGGAACGCGGCTGCGACATATTTGGTTTCGCCGCCGGGGGGAGTCACTCCAACAATCAACATGTGTTCTGCAAGCCAGCCTTCATCGCGCGCCATTGTTGAAGCTATGCGCAGCGCAAAACATTTTTTACCTAGAAGGGCGTTACCCCCGTAACCCGATCCGTAGGACCAAATCTCTCGGGTAGCGGGGAAGTGAACTATGTATTTATTTTCGGAATCGCAGGGCCACGCTACGTCCTGTTCACCAGCGAGTAGAGGCGCACCGAGGGAGTGGATGCACGGTACCCAGTCATCACTGCCTAAAGCATCGAGCGCGCCCTGACCCATCCGAGTCATGATTCGCATCGACGCAGCTACGTAAGGCGAGTCGGTGAGCTGAACACCGATATGGGCAATTGGAGAGCCCAGTGGCCCCATAGAAAATGGGACTACAAACATTGTTCGGCCCCGCATCGATCCTTTAAACAAATCCAACATTTCTGTGCGCATTAGCTCTGGTTCGCGCCAATTGTTGTTAGTTCCGGCGTCTTCTGGATCATCAGTACAAATAAATGTTCTGTCTTCCACGCGAGCTACATCTCCGGGATCAGAGCGAGCTAAGAAACTGTTTGGTCGTTTCGCGTCGTTGAGCGGGATCAGCGTTCCTTGCTCCACCATGGAGTGAGTGAATTGCTCGTATTCCGCTTGAGTACCATCGCACCAATAGATCGAATCTGGTGTGAGTACTTCGGCCCACTTATCAACCCATTCGAGAAGATTTTGGTTGGTGGTCGTTCCAGGCATTCTGACCTCCGTTGCGTATCAGACGTCGACTGGGGTGGATCCCCAGTTCTCGGTCACGCGTCGCCCCCCGCGGCGGTGATCCAATCGGGTGTACCAAGGTCAACTTCACTACCCAGCCGAAATCGGGTAGCTAGTCCTTGTTCATCAAGGTCGAAGACGACCCTTTGCCCCTGCCGTACCATTCGAAAAATCGAACCCTCAAGTGCATCTAGAGCCAAATCGTACTCAGCGCGATCGACATCGTTGACCACTACGCCCGTCTTGGACTGTGGGTCATATGACTTTACGACGCCTTGCATCGTTGGCCTCCGGTGCTACTCCTGAACTCGAAGTTCGCTGTTTGGTTCAAGCTTCTATGGCGACCCTATGTCGCTTAGTGAAGCGGGCACAACTTAGCAAGTGAATAACTTGATCGGGGGGAACGTCGGCATAGAGTTTGGTCACCTGATGGTAGGGGCTGTCAGAGGTAGCATCAGCTTTTGTGGAAACAGTCTCTTTCTTAACGACGGCCCAGATTGTCGAAGTCATCTCTGCATTTCACGATGCGTTAGAAGCTCACAAAGAATCAATCAACCGACTCAACGTATATCCGGTTCCCGATGGGGATACAGGTACCAACATGTTCCTTACTGTGGCGTCGGTCTTGGAGGAGATGCGACCGGCTGATCTTAATGACCGAGAAGCTGTCTGTGCGGCGATGTCGCACGGCTCGTTGATGGGAGCTCGCGGTAATTCGGGTGTGATCTTGTCTCAGGTGCTCCGAGGCATGAGTAGCGGTTTTGCCAAAGCAAAAGATATTGACGCTGAGGTTCTAGCGAGCGCTCTAACTGAGGCGAGTGTCGCTGCTGACGGTGCTGTTATGAAACCGGTCGAGGGAACGATCCTGACCGTGGTGCGAGAGGTAGCTAGGGCGGCTCAACAAGCCGCAGAAACTGATTCCATAGTGCCGACGATAGAAGCTGCTCTCAGAGAAGGTGAAGCTGCGCTGGAGCGTACGCCGGAGCAACTAAGCGTTTTGAAAGAAGCAGGTGTGGTAGATGCTGGAGGAGCTGGCTTTCTGTTATTGCTGCATGGAATCTTGCGAGTCTTAGACGGTCGCGAGCTTCCGAAACCCGAGAATGCAGAAGGAGTCCCAAGCGTCGCTGTTGACACAACCAAGGAAGTTGGAGTTTCGGAAAATCGGTATGAAGTTATGTACCTGTTGAACGCGCCAGATGAAGATATCGATGGGTTCAAAAATGTTTGGTCAAGCATTGGTGATTCGATTGTGGTCGTTGGCGGCGACGGACTTTGGAATTGCCACATTCATACGGATGCGATTGGTGAAGCGATAGAGGCGGGGATCGATATCGGCCGGCCGCAAAGAATCAGAGTGACCGACTTAGCTGAAGAAGTGATCGAAGAGCGTTGGGTTCGCGAAGCCGCCGAGAGCGCTAAAGCCGAAGTTATTCAAAAACAAAAAGAGGTGCCGTGTGCCGTAGTGGCTGTTTCTCCGGCCGCAGGTATTGGTGAGATATTCCATAGTTTGGGAGTCCAAGAATTGGTTTTGGGCGGGCAAAGCATGAATCCTTCAACAGCGGAGCTCTTGGACGCCGTTGAGCGTGCTCCAGCTGAGCAGATCCTGATCCTGCCAAATAACTCGAACATCGTTGCTGTCGCTCGAGCTGTTGATGACCAGACACCTAAAAGCGTTGTGGTGGTGCCGACAACCTCTGTGCCCGAGGGGTTTGCTTCGCTGTTGGGGTATGACCCAGAAGTAAACGCAGCAGATAATGCGGAAATGATGTTGGAGATTGCCGCGGGGGTTGAGGTAGGCGAAGTCACTCAAGCAGTTCGCTCGACTAGCACTTCTGTAGGAGATGTCGCCGAAGGTGACTGGATAGGGCTAGATAGCGATGGGGTGTGTGCGATCGGTGACACCCTCGTTGAGGCAGCCATCAATTTATTAAATGAGATCGTTGGTGATCAGAGCGAAATTCTGTCGATGATTGTCGGTGAAGATGCAACCGATGCCGATACCGAAGCAATTTCAGAGTGGCTGCGGCAGAACAAGGCGTCCGTTGAGACTGAAATTCATGATGGTGGACAAAGTCATTACCCATTCTTCTTTGGAGTCGAATGACGAAACCAATTTCTCTGCGTGAACTCGATGGTATAAGCGTTGACCGTTTGCAAGGAGTTGGTGAACAACGACGATCGTCTTTGGAACAGGTTGAGATTTATTCAGTGTTCGATCTATTGACGCACTACCCGCGCCGCTACATCGACAGGAGTCATGAGTCCAAACTTGTGGATGTCGATCCTGGCCAGCAAGTCATGATTGTTGGCGAGATCGAAAAGGTGACCTCTCGAAGGACTCGAAATAGAAAGTCGATCGTTGAAGCGTCGTTATCTGACGAGACGGGCAGCTTAAAGTTGGTTTTCTTTAATCAGGCATGGCGCTCGAAGCAGCTTGACGAAGGTTTAACGGTTGCCTTGTTCGGTAAGGTTGACCTGTACCGGGACCAACTTCAGATGACCAATCCCGTAGTCGATTTGGTGGGAGACCGCACCGGAAGAATCGTCTCGATCTATCCTCAGTCAGGCAAAGCCGGACTTACCACTTGGGATATAGGGCGCTGGTCCACAGAAGCTCTCCGTCGGTGTCAGAGCAGAAGAATCGTCGACCCTTTGCCCGAAAAATATGCTCAGGAATTGGATCTACCTGGTCGAATGGATGCCTTCGAAGCGATTCATCAGCCGAACTCGATGTCGGACGTGCTTAAAGCCAGAGACCGCCTAGTCCTAGATGAGTTATTGAGAGTGCAGCTAGTTCTTCGTATGCGAAAAGTGCGACGGCTCCATCGAGCAACGGGTGTGAAACACAAGGTTGATGGCGCGCTATTAGCCAAATTTGTGGATGGTCTTCCATTTGCCTTAACCGTTGCGCAAGAACAGACGATGTTGGAGATAAGCGCGGACTTGAAATCGGAGCAACCTATGCACCGGTTACTCCAAGGCGATGTTGGAGCTGGGAAGACTTTGGTGGCGATGTATGCGTTGCTAATCGCCGTCGCTGAAGGGCACCAAGGGGCTCTTATGGCTCCAACAGAAGTGTTAGCGGAGCAGCACTACATAAATCTGGCTGAACTTGCCAAGGGTCTAGAGGTGGAGGATGCGTCGACGTTGACCGGGGCAAGGCCTGTTTCGATCAAGTTGCTGACGAATGGCGTAACAGGAAGCGATCGACAACGTGTTGTCCAAGGCATGAAGGACGGGTCGGTCGATCTTGTCATCGGCACGCATGCTTTGATTCAAGAAGGAATTAGCTTTTCTTCGCTAAGTGTCGTTGTGGTCGACGAACAGCACCGCTTTGGGGTGGAACAGAGATCGGTCCTTAGGGAGCAAGGTCGTGACGACGGTAAGTGGCCGCACCTGCTGGTTATGACGGCAACCCCTATACCGCGTACGGCCGCGATGACTGTCTACGGTGACTTAGATGTATCTACTTTGAATGAACTGCCGCCAGGTAGGACTCCCATCTTGACGAATTGGATATCTGAAGATGTGGAGAGCGTGTGGAGCCATGTCCACTCTGAAGTAACCCAAGGACGTCAGGCTTATGTCGTGTGCCCGCTGATCGAAGAGAGCGACAAGTTGGATGCAAGTTCGGCGGAGAACACCTACCGGGAACTTGTTGGTGGAGTCTTATCGAATTTGAGGGTCGGGCTGCTGCATGGGCGTCTGAACGCATCTGACAAACAAGAAACCATGGAGGCTTTTCGGGAAGGCCAACTAGATGTGTTGGTGGCTACAACGGTTATTGAGGTCGGAGTTGATGTCCCCAATGCAACGACCATGGTGATCTTGTCGGCTGATCGGTTTGGCATTGCTCAGCTGCACCAGCTTCGAGGTCGAGTTGGTCGAGGCACCCATCAGTCGACATGCTTCCTTATCGCTGCTGACCATATTTCTGAAGACGCAAAGGCGCGTTTGTCTGCTCTCGAGGATTCGAATGATGGCTTTGCTCTTGCTGAGCGTGACCTAGAACTTAGAGGTGAGGGGACCATATTTGAGCAGCGACAATCTGGTAGAAACGATCTCAAGTTGGCGTCGCTAGCACGGGATCGGATCTGGGTTGAACGAGCTCGAGACCTAGCAGAAGAACTTGTAGATGATCGAGGCTCATTAGAAGGCCATCAGCTTTATGAAGATGAGGTCCTGTGGTTCGTTGAACGCCGTGATGATGACGCGGAGAACCTTTTGAGGAGTTAGGCCACCCTCTATTCGTCTTCTATGACTATGTCCCAACGGTCAAGACAGTCCCTGCAACGGTAAGCAACTACATCGCCAGGTTGAAATCCTTCGTCGGGCTCTTCGTAGCTGATGCGGCGGCACAGGCCGCCACAATCAACACAGATAATTGATTCGGGAACCTCCATCTCAACAGTCTGCCGTTATTGTCGTCGCATGCGCATTGTCGGAGGCGAATTGAGTGGTCGACGAATTTTAGCGCCACAAAATGGAAAGGCCCGTCCCACGTCTGACCGCGCGCGTGAGGCAATTTTCAACATGTTGTTCAGTCTTGGCTTTCCCGCGGGCTGTCGAGTTGTCGATTTGTTCGCTGGCTCAGGAGCGCTTGGTTTGGAGGCTTTGTCAAGGGGGGCTGACGAGACGATCTTCGTGGATAGCGACGCTGTCGCGTGTAGGACCATTAGCCAGAACCTGGAAACTTTGGGGTTACAAGGTCAGGTAATTCATGGGGATGCCCTCCAGCGACTTGCGTCACTAAATGTTGATTTGGTGTTGGCGGACCCTCCCTACGGATATGAAGGCTGGAACGAGTTGCTGGAACTAGCGGGTCAAGCTTTAGTAGTTGCCGAAAGTGATGTGCCGCTCGGTTCTTTTCCGGGTTGGGAACTGTTGCGAAGTCGAACTTATGGAAAGTCTGTTGTGACGATTTTGAGCCGTAACGGCACAAATATGTCCTGAATTGTGTGAATTTGGAGGATTGACAGTGGAGGATTCCCTCCAGGGTCGGTACCGTTTCATATAGCCCGAAGCGCTAGGCGAGGAGACTCTCGTGGTCAAGGTTCTGTACCCAGGCTCTTTTGATCCTGTCCATAACGGCCACATGGAGATTTGTGCGACGGCGAGTCGACTTTTTGATCACGTCGTAGTTGCTGCTATGAGGAATCCCCAGAAGTCATCTCCTTTCTTCACTGACGAAGAGCGCGCGGAGATGCTTACTGAAGCTTGCGAACATCTAAGTAACGTTGAAGTTGTTCAGTTCGGCGAGCTAGTAGTTGACTTAGCAAGTCGGTTAGAGGTTGATTTCATACTCAAAGGGCTGAGGGGTTCAGCAGACTTTGAGTCAGAGCTCCAGATGGCCCAAATGAACAAATCCGTGAGCGGAGTTGAAACACTGTTTCTGCCGTCGACAAGCGATAATGCGTTCATAGCATCGAAGTACATTCGGGACATCACCCGTTTTGGGACAGACTGTTCGCATCTCGTGCCGGGATCGGTTGCGAAGCGACTCCGAGAAAAGATGCCCAAGTGACGGAAACTGCTCCATTGAGCGGCCCTGGCGTTGAGGCTCTTGTGCAGCGGGTTATTGATGTGATTAATGCCGCTCGGCCGATGCCGCTCTCCGCATCTGTCATGGTTAGTCGTGATGAGATCACTGAATTGTTAGAAGCCGCATTGTTGGAATTGCCAGAGGAAGTCCGAGAAGCCCGATGGTTATTGAAGGAACGCGAGGAGCTTCTTTCCAAAGCGCGGGTTGACGCCGGATTGGTAATTGAGGAGGCGCGAACTCGAGTAGCTCAGATGGTCCAGAGGACAGAAGTCGTTCGGTCTGCTGAACGAAAGGCACGACAAATGGTTGAGCAAGCCGAATCTCAAGCTCGTAGAAGGCAACACGAAGTAGACGATTATTGCGACCAACGACTCGAGCAGTTTGCTAGTGCTTTAGAGAAAGTCCAAGGCGCTGTAGTCAACGCGAGGACGAAATTACAGCCAAGCATGCCAGTGGTAGAGGCGGCTGAACCGGATCCGGAACCAAGTTCAGGTCCTGAAGTTTTTGACCAGGACGAGATTTGAGAGATTTAGGCTCGCATTCTGAGTTGAGATTTCCGCTGGAGAGGTTGCAACGATCTGACCCTGCCAGAACCTGGAACGTCGAAGTGCCAATAGCGTTATTGGAAGATCTTGGTGCCCCTTTGCAGGTTGGTGATGTCGCCCTAGCCCCTGAAGAGGCTGCTGTGGTCGAGCTCGTGTTCGATCAAGTACATGGAGGAGTTACTGTAAATGGCAAGATTTCAGTTGTTTGGCACGCCGAGTGTTCACGTTGCTTGACTGAAGTTGATGGGTTAGCGGTAGCCGAAATCGAAGAGCTATTTGAGGAGAATCCTCAAGAAGGTGAGTCCTACCAACTGGGAGAGGAATTCATTGATCTGGAGCCGATGGTTAGAGACGCTGTCTTGCTCGAGTTGCCCGTTGGCGTTATTCGCTGTTCCGCTATCGAAGAATGTTTGGAGGCAGCACCAACATACTTGAGCTCAGAAGATGACCTTGGTGGAAGTCAGGAGAGTAACGAAATGAAGGATCCGCGTTGGGCGGTCCTTGATGAGCTCAAATTTGAAGACGAGTAGAGAAGCCACGAACCTAATTCCAGAGATGATGCATCGAACGACAGTAGGAGGTCGATTTCTCTTCAGGTAGCCTCTTGTATCTGCGTCGCTAGTTCTGACGCACCTGAAACCGACAATATGTGCTGCAAGTAGACCCCGGTCTTTGGCACTAGATCGGCTTGTATCCGTAAGCTTGGCAAATAGAGCTGAGCCCATTCCCTGAGGTTGACGATGGCTGTCCCAAAGAAAAAGACTTCCAAGTCAAAAACACGTAGCCGTCGAGCCGCAGCATGGAAGCTTCGACCCTCCTCGCGTAGTTCCTGCCCACGTTGTGGCGCGGCAAAATTACCGCATCGAGTTTGTGGTAATTGCGGATGGTATGCCGGCCGTCAAGCTGTCGAAGTTAACTAACGGAACAGCGAGATCTCGGTGAAACCGATTGTTCTCGATGCGATGGGTGGCGATAACGCGCCATCGGTCATTGTCGAAGGCGCTCGCGAGGCACTGAGCTGTGGCATCCCGGTTGAGTTAGTTGGTGATCCCGATCGCCTTCCAAACACTGATGACATAAGGGTGCATCCGGCTCTGGAAGTCATAGAGATGGACGACGAGCCTGGCCGAGCAATAAGAACTAAAAAAGATTCGTCCATAGTGCGAGCTGCCGAATGTGTTCGGGATGGGCAAGCGTCAGCCATGGTAAGTGCAGGAAATACCGGAGCTGTAGCTGCCGCAGCGTTATTGCGAATGAAACGACTTAGAGGGGTTAACCGCCCGGCTATCGCCACCACAATTCCAGTTCCGGGGCGCGCCCCAAAAATTCTGCTTGACTCAGGTGCTATGGCTGATTGTCAACCTGATTGGTTGCATCAGTTCGCGCGTATGGGTTCAGCTTTTGCGCAGGTTCGCTACGAGGTAAGTTCGCCTCGTATCGGGTTGGTTTCGATCGGTGAGGAACCCGAAAAAGGAAATCAGCTGGTTAAAGAGACCCACCACCTACTGGCAGATGATTCAACGATCAATTTCATCGGAAATGTTGAAGGTCGTGATGTGCTGGGTGACGATGTCGATGTTCTCGTGGCTGATGGTTTCACTGGAAATGTCATCCTTAAAACCCTGGAGGGAACAGTTCAGTTTCTCGTCAACCAAATTATTTCAGCGCTGACTGCCGATGATGCAGCTGAGGTAGGAGCTGAAGCTTTGGGTCATCTGGCGCCGATCGCTAGCGAACTTAATCCTGATGCGGTCGGGGGAGCAATGTTGCTAGGCGTAAATGGAGTAACGATAATCAGTCACGGGTCAGCTAGCCCGACTGCAATTCTCAACGCCTGCAAAGTCGCTCAGGACATGGTTGAGCGTGACCTGGTAGGCGAACTGGCGGCGGCAGTCAGCCTGTAGACCGACCCGATAAACCACTTTAGGTGATTCTGAACTTCTAAATATCACTTAAAGTAGTAAATTACGGCATCTGCTATGGTGGTCTGACGTAAACCAGTTGCGTAGGAGTGCCCTTGCCCGCCGAAACACATGTCGAACAGAGTCCACCCGATCGTGATGGGGTTTTTAGCATTATCCGCGATCAGCTATCAGACATACTCGAGATTGACCCTTCTCGAGTTGCGGAATCGTCGTCTTTCGTGGAAGACCTTGAAGCCGACTCGCTTGCCCTCATCGAATTAGTCGAAGGGCTAGAGGAAGAGCTTTCGGAACGAACCGTAGGATTTCGCATTGAAGACGAAGATTTAGAAGATCTGAAAACCGTGCGCGATGCTATCGACTACGTGATGGCGCGAATTGGCTGAGACTTTGAGGTCAGAAGACCAGTTCCGCGCATTAGCTGACCGAATCGACTATTCCTTCAGCGACGACAGCCTTCTATTGCTAGCGATGTCGCACCGAAGTTGGTGCGCTGAACGTAACAATTCTCCCTCAAACGAACGTTTAGAACTCCTAGGCGACGCAGTGTTAGGGCACTGCGTAACCGATCATCTATATCGAACACATCCCGAATGGACCGAGGGAGAACTTGCTCAAGCAAGATCGGCAGTTGTAAATGCTGCAAGCCTGGCTGTGGTGGCTAAACATTACCGATTAGGTCACGCTTTGCTGCTGGGGATAGGAGAGGATCGTTCTGGAGGTCGAGAAAAAGCTTCGCTTTTATGTGACGCCTTCGAAGCTCTTCTAGGAGCTATGTATCTCGATGGTGGACTGGAAATAGCCCAACGTTTCATTCTTGAGGCATTGAGGGAACGCATAGAGGCCGTTTCAGCCGACCCTGGTGTCGGAGATGCGAAAACTCGTTTACAAGAATTTGTGGTCCGGGCCTACGGAGACTCCCCAAATTACGCCCTATTGGAGAGCGGACCTGATCACGACAAACGCTTCCACGCCACAGTGGCGTATGGAGGTTCAATCCATGGTGAAGGCCAAGGAACTTCTAAAAAGCAGGCCGAACAGGCTGCTGCCGAGGCCGCATGGACCGAAGTTCAATTAGCTGAAGAGATCGACCAACCAATCAACCAACCAAGGGAAATCTAAACATGTTGGAACTGCCTGAGCTGGAAACTGTTCGCCGCGACTTAGATCGGGAAGTCGGTGGCTTGAAAATCAAAGAAGTAGATGTGATTGGAGCCAAGCGCCTGATCCCGGGTCAAGCCAACAAGACCGGTCTAACCAAAGCGCTGTCGGGTCGGAAGATTTCCTCGGTGACGCGCGTCGGTACTTTACTTTGCCTGCAAGTTGGTAACGGGCAATCGTTGGTTCTCAACCTTGGCCCTGGGGGGTCCTTGCAAAGAGCAGCCAACAAAGATGACCGGGAATCTGACACTCAGCTAATAATCGGATTTACCCAGAAGGGGCAGTTGCGCCTTGTTGACAGCGAGAAAAGTGCGACGGTGACGTTGGTTGACAATGAGGAGATGAGCCAAATCTTTCCTGAAGTTGGTGAGCTTGGTTTCGACCCAGTGGATGAGCCGATTTCGTGGACTGACTTTGGAGGTCGATTGTTGGAACGCGACACCAAACTGCGTCCGCTTTTAATGGATCAAACTTTCATCGTTGGGTTAGGTCCTATCTATAGCGACGAAATTCTGCATGCAGCGCTGCTTCGCCATGACAGAATCGCGAATCAACTGATTACCCAAGAAATTCGGAGGTTGTATAGAGCGATAGTGGAGACAGTTCATAACGCCGTGAAACATCGTGGTGTAAGTCTTGATGGAGGTCGCGACGTCTTTGGCGAACCGGGAGGGTACGACGAGTACCTAGAGGTATATGGCAGAGGCGGAGAGCGAAGCAGAAATGGGCGTGGAGATGTTCTCACGGCAAGAGTTGGCGGAAGCACCCACTACTACTGTGACTACCAGGTATAGAAGCTAAATTTTGGGTTCAAATCAAATACCTACCTAGGGGTCAACCAATCATCGCCAACGAGAGGGCATGATGTCGGAGTACCACTGATGTTGGTGGTGCCATATCGTTCTCCGGGTAGGTCAATACTAGTGTTCCTAAAGTCACTCACTATGAAGGGCTTCAAGTCCTTCGCTGATTCAACAGTGCTGGAATTCGAGCCGGGAGTGACGGTCGTCGTTGGTCCAAACGGCAGTGGCAAATCCAATGTTGTCGATGCGGTGGCATGGGTTCTTGGAGCCCAAGGGCCGAGCACCGTGCGTTCTGGAAAAATGGAAGATGTCGTCTTCGCCGGTACCCCAGATCGCCCTGCATTGGGACGCGCCGAAGTCAGTCTGGTGATAGATAACAGTTCCGGCTCGTTGCCCATTGAGTTCACGGAGGTCACCGTCACTAGGACTCTCTATCGTTCTGGCGACTCTGAATACTCGCTAAACGGTGTACCGTGCCGCCTCCTCGATATCCAAGAATTACTAAGCGATGCGGGAGTAGGCCGACAGCAGCACGTGATCGTTGCTCAGGGACAGATAGACCAAGTTCTAAATTCAAGACCGGAAGACCGGCGGACGATAGTCGAGGAAGCCGCAGGAGTCCTCAAATACCGTCGACGAAAAGAGCGAGCAGAGCGACGTTTAGCTGCCACGGAAGCCAATATGACGAGGCTTCAAGATCTCCAAAGAGAAGTGCGACGCCAGTTGCGCCCGCTTGAAAAACAAGCTGACGCGGCAAAGAGGCATGGGACAGTAGCTGAAGAGCTCAGAGCAATTCGGCTGTACCTAACGGGTAAAGAAATTGAAAGTCTCGAGGCAGCACAATCAGCTGCCAAAGAGAAGACACAAGAAACAAATGCAGAACAAGTCAATTTGCGCGGAGAGATAGGTCGACTTGATATTGAAATAAGCGCGTCAGAAGCGCAGCTAACATCGGCAGGCAACCATGGCATGGACTTGTTGCCGAGAGTGGAGTCCTTGCGCGAAAGGTGCCGAGGGCTTATAGCCCTGGTAGATGAACGCTCCAGAACGACCGAAGGGGATAAGGGCTCTCTTCTAGCGACCGATGTAGCGTTAACCCTTGAAGCCGAGTCATCAAGATTGTCGGAAGAACTTCTCGATATCACAAACCGGGAAGAGATTATTAAACGACAACTATTTGAGCTAGCGGAGGTTGAAGCACAGCTGACAAGCGAAGCCGACTCCTTGGCTATAGACGCTCCGCTTGTCGGGTTTGATGCAGCGAAAAGAGCGGCTGAAGTTAAAGGTGAATTAGGTCCCTTACGGCGCGGTTTGGAAAGGCTGACCACAGAACACGACGGCCTAGCAAACCGTGTTGCACAACTGACGTCAGAGATCATCGGTGCGGAACACGACCTTGATGAGTTACAGGGAAGGTTGGCCTCAGCTTCAAGCGTCGAAGCAGTACTAGTTCAAGAAGTGGATCAAGCCCAACAGGAAGACGACAACTCGGCGGGAAGTCTGGCCGACGCCGTTGAGAAGCAACAATCTGCGACGAAAGATGAACAGAAGTGGTCTGCTCGTATCGAGGCCCTTGAATTAGCGGTGGCTACGGTTCGTGAAAGTTCAGGCTTTGAGCAGGTGCAAGAAATCCAAGGCGTCTTGGGTGTTCTAGGTGAGTTAATTGAGATAGAGCCGGGATGGGAGACTGCAGTCGAAGTTGCCTTAGGGGCGGTTCTCGCATCTGTCGTGGTCGCAGATGTAAAGACAGCGAGAGTAGCGGTAGAACGCCTCGGCGCTTCGGAAGCTAGTGGGTCAGTTCTAGCTGTCAATAATTCGTACGTAGTCTCTGAAACACCAAAATCTGAAGATCTTCTGCGGCAACATGTGACGGGCAAAACAGCTCAACTTGATCCGCTTCTCGATGTATTACTTGCTGATGCAGTATGTGTCAGGGGCGGATGGGCAGAGGCAGTTACTTTCGCTGAGCAACACCCCGAACTAATAGTTGTGACTGCGAACGGTGACTGTTTCGGCCCTAATGGTTGGAGCATTGGGATAGGAAGCAATACCTCTACCCTTAGTGCCTTAGAAGATGCGCGAGGTGAAGTTCAGCTAGCTGCGGCCCGAAAAGGGGCCGCTGAGATAGAACGAGAGGTGGCAGAGGCTCGACGGGCAGACACACAAGCTCGCTTGCTGGAAGCCGTAGCTAAGCTCGAAGCCAACGATGATCTGTTGACGCGTTCGGCGGATGGCATCGACAAGGCTCAAAGACAACGAAGAGACTTGGATTCGGAACGAAAAATACTTGAGACTCGAATAGCTGAGCTAAGCCAGGTTTTACAGCGAGATCAACCCAGAGTTATTGAACTTGAAGAACGTTTGGTTGAATTAGAGGAAGCCGAGACCATAGAGCGTTCAGCGGCGACTGATGCGCACACTCGCAGGCGAGATTTAGAGGGCCGGATTAGAGCGGCCGCTCAATCGCGTGCAGAGTTAGAAGCCAATGAAAATGCTCTCGAAGAACAAAAGAAGCGAAGCGAAGATCGACGAAATGAGATCAGCGGCCAACTCCAAGCCAACGAACAGGAGGCAACTGGTAAGACAGATCGACTCAAGCGAGTCGATGAAACTTTGGCGGTCCTCACGGGTATTCGGACGCTGCTAGCGCAACGACTTGTGGCACTAGAGCAAGAGGTTGGGACACTGCGCGACAGGCGCACCGAATTATCGGCAGAAGTCAAGATGATTGCCGACCGACTCGAAGTTCTGCGTCGCGAGAGATCAGCTCTCGAGAAGAGACTCGGTGAGTTACAAGAAGTTTTAGCCTCCAACGAGATAGCCGAAACTGAGCGGAGATTTAAGATTGACAACTTGCGAGAGATGCTCCGCAATGAATTAAATGCCGATTCGGACGAGGCTCTCGCTGCCCCAGAGCCTCAGCTAAGCGGTTCAGTTACCCCGGCAGCCCGTGTTCGAGAACTCGAGAATGACCTTCGCCGAATGGGCCCTATAAATCCACTGGCTCTTCAGGAGTATGAGGCACTCAAGGAGCGGCACGATTTCGTTGCAGAACAGTTGGATGATGTCCGCAGCACGCGACGAGAATTGAATAAAGTGATTGCTGCTGTTGATGCCGAAATAGTGGATGTGTTCGAGGCCGCTTATAAGGATGTAGCAGAGAATTTCAAACAAATCTTTTCAACACTCTTTCCCGGCGGGGAAGGAAAACTAGCTCTTTCTGACCCTGATCGGATGCTTGAAACCGGAATCGAACTTGAAGCTAAGCCGTCGGGAAAGAACGTGCGAAAATTATCGCTGCTCTCTGGAGGGGAACGTTCGTTGACTGCTTTGGCGTTTCTCTTCGCTATTTTCCGCAGTCGCCCCTCTCCGTTCTACGTCATGGACGAAGTGGAAGCAGCCCTTGACGACATCAATCTGCACCGCTTTCTCGACTTAGTCTCAGAATTCCGCCAAGAGGCGCAACTGTTGATCGTTAGTCACCAGAAACGCACTATGGAAGCAGCTGATGTCTTGTATGGAGTGTCCATGGCACCGGGAGGTTCCTCCCGAGTGTTAAGCGAAAAGGTGGCTTCCTAGCTACGAAGGCAACGAAGACGAGAATTGTTTTGTAGTTTTCATTAACCGTGAATACGTCTTTACTAATAGTTGCCTTTCTGGTGCTAATGCTGTCGCTAGCCGTTTTGCCGTGGGTCCATCGCGCTTGGACGAAGCGACGAACTGATAAGACAACCACTGAGATTGGACTTGAGATAGAAGAAGCTTCCAATTCGACTGACACAAGTGATGATGCTCAACTCTCGGGCTCAGAAGAAATACGAGATCGGGAGGCAGCACCACCCGTTGCCTCAATGCGAGACAAGCTGTCGAAAGCACGAGCAGCTATCTCAGATCGCTTAAAAGGGATAGAAGGCGGCTCAATCAGTTCTTCAATGTGGGAAGAACTTGAAGAGCTGTTGATATTGGCCGACGTCGGAGTGGAAACCACTCTTGACGCGGTCAACAGACTTCGCGAGACGGCGCGGCTAGAGAAACTGGAAACAGGAATTGAGTTGCTTGAGGCGTTGAAGAGGCAAATGGAAGAAGACCTTTCGTGTGAAAGAGAATTGTCACTAAGCGCGTCGGAAGGGTCTGTGCCGGTATGGCTGTTCGTCGGGGTTAATGGTGTGGGTAAGACGACATCGATTGGCAAAGTTGCCCGAAGATTAACTGACGAAGGTTTAGACGTTCTTCTGGCAGCTGGCGACACGTTCCGAGCTGCAGCAGCTGAACAACTTGAAAAATGGGCACGGCTTTGCGACGCAGATTTTGTGCGTGGCAGCGAAGGCGCGGACCCGAGCTCGGTGATTTTTGACTCAGTCGAGGCTGCAAAAGCTCGAGAGATCGACGTTGTTCTTGCGGATACGGCCGGCCGGCTCCACAACAAAGTGAATTTGATGGAGGAACTAGCCAAAGTGCGAAGGGTCGCAGATCGTGCGTCAGGGCAAGTTTGCGAAGTCTTGTTAGTGATCGACGCCACTACTGGTCAGAATGGCCTGAGCCAAGCCCAAGAATTTGCTGAGACCGCAGGTGTCACTGGAATCGTACTAACCAAACTTGATGGCTCAGCGAAGGGCGGCATTGTCTTTGCCGTTGAAAAGGAACTCGGCTTGCCAGTGAAGTTGGTGGGCTTAGGAGAAGGGGATCGGGATCTAGTTGACTTCGATCCCCAGCAATTTGTAGAAGCAATGTTTGGTGATGATTAGAAACTCCTCTCAGCCCAACAAAATAGGTCAGGTAACCTAACCACCTCTATGTTTGACTCACTGACAGACCGTTTCGACGGAATTCTCGGCCGACTGAAAGGTAAGGGCCGGCTTAGCAATGACGACGTTGCCGAAGCCATGCGCGAAATCCGTTTGGCTTTGTTAGAGGCTGACGTGCACTTCAATGTCGTAAAACAGTTTGTGGAGCGCACCCAAAAGCGTTGTCTCGAAGCTGAGGTCACCCAGAGCCTGACTCCAGGCCAACAGGTCGTAAAGATTGTAAACGAAGAACTGACGACAATTTTGGGTGGCGAGTTATTCCAACTCACTTATTCACAGAAGCCGCCGACTGTTGTTCTCATGGCAGGGTTGCAGGGTTCAGGAAAGACCACCTCATCAGCGAAGTTGGCTCGATGGCTAAAATCTCAGGGCAGAAATCCGCTGCTAGTTGGAGCAGATCTGCAGCGCCCGGCTGCCGTGGAACAGTTGCAAACGTTGGCACGACAAATCGATGTTCCTGTTTTCAGCTCGCCTACAGACCCGGTTGACACGGCAAGACAAGCACTACAAGAGGCTCAAGCGACAGGGCGCGATGTCTTAATCGTCGATACAGCGGGCCGGGTAACGGTCGATAGTTCCCTAATGGATGAGATCGCGCAGATTTCTGATGCGGTTGAACCCGATCACACCTTCCTGGTTGTAGACGCGATGACAGGCCAAGACGCGGTCAATACAGCCGAAGCGTTTCACGCGACGTTGGAGTTAGATGGAGTCATCCTCACGAAACTGGATGGTGATGCGCGTGGCGGAGCCGCTCTATCGGTCAAGCAAGTAGTCGGTCGACCCATAGCTTTCGCTTCAACCGGCGAGAGGCTTGAAGATTTTGATCAATTCCACCCTGACCGGATGGCCGAACGCATACTCGGAATGGGTGATGTTCTAACCCTGATTGAAAAGGCTGAAGAAGTATTTGAACAAGAAGCCGCGGAAGAAGCAGCCCAGAGGCTTTTAGAAGGAACATTTACGCTTGATGATTTTGTTGATCAACTGCGTCAAGTGCGTCAGATGGGAAATCTCTCAAGCATTATGTCGATGATGCCCGGGGTTCCTAAAGAGATGAAGGACGCGAACATCGATGAGCGGGAAATTGACCGGGTCGAAGCAATCGTTCTTTCGATGACTCCAGATGAGCGCAATAACCCAGATGTCGTGGATGGATCCCGCCGAGCGAGAATAGCTAGTGGCAGCGGTACGACCACGACTCAAGTAAGCAACTTACTCAAACAGTTCAAAGAGATGCGAAAAGCGATGAAAGGTATGGCTGGCCTGGGTTCAAAGACCAAATCGCGCAAATCGAAGAACAAAAAAACCAAGAAAGGGAAAAATAGACCTTCAAAAGGCGGAAATAGCAGGGTTCAACCTAAAGGTGAACCCGACTTCCCGAAGCTTGATATAGGCGATTTGGACCTTACTTTGCCAGGCCAGTGAAATGTCCTTGTCTGTGAGCGTGTCCGTTCGGTCTGCAGACAGGTAGGCTTTCCTACTGGCTTAAAGCAATGCCTTTTCTTGCCGCTCCACCGACCTTCGGGCCGGCGACGCCGAGTGGTGAATAAGTTCGACAAGATGACCCCGGAGAGACCTGAATAACTATGGCCGTACGACTGCGCCTGATGCGCATGGGCAAAAAAAAGCAACCGACGTATCGAGTTGTGGCAGCTGATAGTAGATCGCCACGAAACGGACGCTTTATAGAAATTATTGGCACCTATCAGCCCCGCTTGGAGCCATCTGTGGTCAAGATCGATAATGAACGCGCTGTTCATTGGCTTCAAAATGGTGCACAACCGAGTGACACTGTTGAAAAGCTCCTGAAAATTTCGGGTGCGTGGGCCGACTTCAAAGGCGAGCAATTCACTCCTCCCACACCACCTGCTCCGAAGCAGAAGTCTTCCTTGAAGAAGCCAGAACCTAGTGGGCCAGCTGACGAGTCTAATGATGCCGATGAGGCTAAGGCCGACGAGACTAGCGCAGAGGAAAATGCACAAGACGAGGTCGCTGTCGTCGAAGATGACCAACCTGCAGAAGCTGAAGATGAAGCAACATCTGAGGGCGACGATGAGGAGCAGTCATGAGTGAACAAGAAGGGACCACCGCTGAAGAGGTGCTTCTCTATTTGATCGCCCAACTGGTGGAACACCCTGACCAGGTTGAGCTAGAGATCGAAGAGAGTGACACGAAGATTAGCCTCATGGCCAAAGTTAGTTCTGAGGATATTGGCCGAGTCATTGGCAAACGTGGTCGTGTCGCTAACTCAATTCGCACCTTGGTTAGAGCAGCAGCGGTTAAGGATGGCGTTGATGTTGAGGTCGACTTCAGCGACTGAGGCTGGATTCGGCTAGCTAGCGAACCAAGCAATGTCTGACGCTGAAGAACTACTTGAGATTGGAAATATAGGTCGGGCCCACGGAACGAACGGCGAGGTGGTTGTCCGGCTTGTTACCAATCGGCTTGAGCGACTCGATCCAGGGAGCAGATTGAGTACCGGTTCAGGGGAGTTGGTGGTGGAAGCGACGCGCCCGCACCAAGATCGCTGGTTAGTGCGGTTCGAAGGCATTAAGAACAGAACCGAAGCAGAGAAGTTACGTGGTTTGGTTCTGAGCGCCTCCCCTCTGGAAGCACCCGATGTCCTATGGGTTCACGAACTTATTGGATCGACTGTTCGGGAAGTCGATGGAACCAATCGAGGAAGAGTGGAAGCAGTTATCGCCAACCCTGCTTCTGACCTTCTTGAACTTGATACGGGCCACCTGATACCGCTTACTTTCGTGACTAAATTTGAAGCATCAGTCGTTACGGTGGATGGGCCTGACGGCCTGTTTGATCTGGGTTGATGAGATGCGCATAGATGTTTTTACGATCTTTCCCGAGGCTGTCGGTGAAATGACGACGCTTAGTGTCTTGGGGAGAGGTCAACAAAATGGCCTGCTTGACCTACGCGTTCATGATCTAAGAATGACAACGACGGATGTCCACAAGACCGTTGATGACAAACCGTTCGGCGGAGGAGCTGGAATGGTGTTGAAACCTGAACCGGTTTTTGGCGCTGTCGAAGCAAGCAACCCTCCTAAACCTTTGATCTTGCTCGACCCGGGAGGTGAACGATTCGATCAGAAAAAGGCTGCTGAGTTGGCAGACTTAGATGGTTTTTCGCTCCTGTGTGGACGATATGAAGGAGTTGACGAACGAATCAGAAACAGCCTTGTTGATGAAGAACTGTCCATAGGCGATTTCATTCTTGCTGGAGGTGAATTTGCGGCGATGGTAGTGATCGAAACGGTGGCCAGGCTTGTCCCAGGAGTTCTCGGTAATCAGTCTTCAAGCACTGAAGAGAGTTTTGATGACAACTTGCTTGAATACCCGCAATGGACCCGACCCTCTGATTTTCGTGGCTTGAAAGTTCCTGAAATCCTGGTCAGCGGTGATCATGCTCGTGTCGAAAAATGGCGACTAGCTATGGCGATAGTGCGAACCTCAGAGCTCCGACCTGACCTCCTGGAACGTCGTGGAGTCTCTAAAGAAGAGTTGGCGGTGCTTGACGAGTTCGAGATAAGCATCCACGACCGCTTCGTTTCGGAGTAACAGGCCGCTAGCATGATGGTTCGTTCTCATTGCGATACCTGGAGTTATTGCCTGAGGGTGAATCGCAGTACCACCCCTTCGTCGTTCCTACATTAGGGAACCCCACACTAGGAGCAAGTGCGCTATGCACAGCACCGATATCGTTGATCAAGCCCAACTAAGAACTGACCATCCTGAATTCGGTCCGGGCGACACGGTGAAAGTCCATGTCCGAGTAGTCGAAGGCAACCGTGAAAGAACACAGCTGTTTGAGGGCTATGTAATAGCTCGTAGGGGATCTGGAATTAGAGAATCTTTCACTGTTCGCAAACTGAGCTTTGGTGTTGGAGTCGAACGAACATTCCCACTGCACGCGCCAACGGTTGCCAAGATAGAACGTGTCGCAGTCGGTGACGTTCGTCGGTCGAAGCTGTATTACCTACGCGATCGCATTGGCAAAGCAGCTCGAGTCAAGGAAAAGCGTTACTAATTCCGCTCTGTGTCTCTAAAAAGTTTAGCCCCGAGGCATCCGGCGATGGCGAGCCTGCCAGCAGCCGTAATGCCAGTGGCGTCTTAGATCTGGTGCGTCTAACGGGACCGCAACCATATGGCCTAAACCAGGAGGAATGTCCCGGTTGCAACCTGGGCATAGATAAGTTTTCGTCGCCTGGTAGGGCTGAATTCGTCGAACCTCATAACCATCCTCAGGCAGTAAATCAAACACTCAGACTCCTATCCCCAAAGACCCCAAATAACAAGACCGACAGCAATAAGAGATGCGCTCACTACGAGTAGATAGTCCAAAGGCGTGGCGTTGTGTTTGCGATAAGGGTTGTAACCCATATGGGCAGTATGCACCTATAAATCGCTCAATTCGTTGAAATCACTAGCTACAGCGAAGCAAGTTTCTTTTTCTGGCCCCAAACGGAGTTTTGGGGAGCGTGGTCTATGTCAGGAGATAAACCGTTGAACGTCGCGTCTGTCGGTACCGTTCAATGTGTGCGTCCCGACCCTTGGAATGTTGATGAGTTTCTTCGTTTCTTAGTCGCTGTGTCACCGGCAACGCTGAAAGCCTATAAACAGGACATAAATGAGTTCATTCGGTGGAGTGAAGAAAACGGCTTTAGCGCCCCCGAGGCTATTACCCGAAATGACGTTGATAGCTGGATAGCCAATATGCAGAAGAATGGCCGCGCACAGAAAACAATGGCTCGGAGAATCTCAGCTCTTCGGAGGTACTACCAGTGGCTAATGACGAAGAAAGTGATTCATAAGGACCCAACAGTAAAGGTGCGGACCCCCAAAGGACCTCAGCGTCTTCCGCGCCCTTTGCAGCGTTCGGAAATTGATCAGCTATTCGATGAAGCGACACCACAGAATGCTCTTGAACTTCGCGACCGGCTAGTCGTTGAACTCCTTTACGGCTCAGGTCTTCGCGTAGCAGAACTTTGTGGCCTCCAAGAGGAGAGCGTGGACCTGACAAAGCAGTCGATCGAAGTTATAGGTAAAGGCTCCAAGCTCAGGACAGTCCCAGTTACCGCGTACACGTCTGACCTTCTTAAGTTGTGGATTCCTAAAGGAAGTCAGGCTTTTGATGATGTGTATACGTCTAGCGGGCGAAGCTCGAGCGCGCTTTTGGTCAATAGGCGAGGAAATGGAATCGGACGGAGCGATGTAAGGCGGATCTTGCACCGTTTGCTGCGGTCAAAAGGTATGACGGAAAGGTCACCTCATGCTCTTCGTCATACCTATGCCACTCACTTACTCGACGGAGGAGCTGACCTAAGGGCGGTTCAGGAACTGCTTGGTCACGCTGACTTGACGACAACTCAGATTTATACGCATGTGAGCCGAGAACAGTTAAGAGAGACACATCGGAAACACCACCCTCGCGGCTAGTGCTTAATCCGTGCTGATCTCGACGACCGGTTTAGTTGTAGCCTCGCTAGACTTCACGGTCGGGCTCACCTTGGGTCCGATATCACTCACAGCTGAGACGACCTCACGGTCACCGTGGCATCACGGTGTCGATTTCAGTGCAGCAATCTAACCGTGGGGGGAGAAACCATGGCTGCAGTCGTAACCATGTCAGATTTGCTCAAAGCGGGCGTTCACTTCGGCCATCAGACTCGACGATGGAACCCCAAGATGGATCGCTACCTTTGGGGCGAACGCAACGGGATTTACATTATTGATCTTGAACAAACCATTGGTTTGTTGGACAGTGCCTACACATACGTTCGCGACACTGTCGCAAAAGGTGGAACGATTCTGTTTGTCGGTACAAAGAAACAGGCTCAAGATCCAATCGAGACCTACGCAAAAACCTCGGGTATGCCATACGTGAACCAAAGATGGCTTGGAGGCATGCTTACGAATTTCAGAACTATTCGAGGTCGTGTCGACAAAATGTTGGAATACGAGCGGATGCAAGCTGCTGGCGACTTCGAAAATATGCCGAAGAAAGAAGCGTTGCTTCTCACTCGAGAGCTAACCAAACTGCAACGTAATCTCGATGGATTGCGGCACATGGATAAGTTGCCTCAAGCAGTCTTCGTGCTGGATACACCTAAAGAACATATAGCTGTTGCTGAAGCGAACCGCCTCAAACTCCCCGTTGTGGCAGTGGCCGATTCCAATAGTGACCCCGACCTAATTGATTATGTAATCCCAGGAAACGATGATGCGATCCGAAGTACGGACTTGCTGACCCGAGTTATATCCGATGCAGTTCGTGAGGGTCGCTATATAGCTGAAAGTAAAGGTGTCGTTGCGAGTGCTTCGGGAGAACGCTCTCCTGAACAAGAAGCTCGAGTTTCGGTTGAGCAAGCTGAAGCTGCACAAAAAGCGCTTGCCGAGGCTGCCGCGCGAGAGGCACGAAGTGCAGCTGAGCAGGCAGCTCAAGCCACCCCGGTTGTAGACCCCCCAGCGGAGATGGCTTCCGAACCAGAGGCACAGGTTGCCGAAGAAACAACAACTGAGGTCTCGTCCGAAACGACCGAGGAACACTAGTCCCCTAATACCGATTAAAGAGGTGCACAAGAGCTAATGGCAGACTTCACCGCCAAAGACGTTCAAGCTCTTCGTCAATCAACCGGTGCTGGCATGATGGATGCCAAGAAAGCATTGGTTGAAAATGATGGAGATCCCGAAGCCGCAGCCCAATGGTTGAGAGAAAAAGGGATAGCGAAGAGTGCTAGCCGTTCTGATAGAGAAAATAGTGAGGGAATTGTTGTAGCAAGAGTTGAAGGTTCCACCGCTGCCATTGTCGAGTTGAAGTGCGAGACAGATTTCGTGGCCAAATCAGAGCAATTCGGAGGAATGGCAGACAACATTCTGGCAGCGGTCCTATCTCGGGGAGAAGACGCCGTATCCGAGAGTGCGACTGACCTCGAGAACATGAAAATAACTCTGAAAGAGAACATCGATTTAGGTCGGGTAATCAGATACGAAGCAAGCCCCGGTGCCGTACTTGATGCATACGTTCACCAGCAAAACGGACGTGGTGTCAATGCCGTGCTGATTGAAATTGATAATGGGGACCCGGAAATAGCGCATGATGTCGCGTTACACATTGCGAGTAGCCGACCAAAGTATTTGACGAGAGACGATGTTCCATCAGAGGCAGTTGCTGCCGAGCGCGAAACTCTTGAGAACATAACCCGCAATGAAGGCAAACCAGAGCAGGCGATAGAAAAGATTGTGGATGGTCGGATGGACGGGTTCTTCCGGGATTCAGCGCTTTTAGAACAAAAATTTGTGAAGGACGAGAAAATCGTCATTTCGGATCTTCTGGCGGGATCAACGATCACCCGATTCGTTCAGGTGGAGATAGGTAACTGACGTGACAGATCAGGCTCGCCGGTGGGATGGTGATTGTCCTTGGAAACGGGTCATTCTGAAACTTTCCGGTGAGGCGTTAGCCGATCCGACGGGCGAAAACATCAGTGGTGAGGTGCTTCAGAATTTAGCGTCGGAGATTGCTTCAGTTCGCGAAGCCCATGCAGTAGATATCGCTATCGTCGTGGGTGGTGGAAATATTTGGAGAGGCATGTCTGGCTCCGATGGAGGGATGGACAGAGCCCAATCTGACCACATGGGCATGTTGGCGACGGTCATTAATGCCATAGCTCTCCAGGATGCGCTTGAAAGGGCTGAGGTACCTACCCGAGTCATGACTGCGATTGGCATGGCGCAGGTTGCTGAGCCTTATATCCGACGTCGGGCAGTGCGTCACCTAGAAAAGGGTCGGGTCGTCATTTTCGCTGCCGGAACAGGAAATCCATTTTTTACGACAGACACTGCAGCTGCCCTTAGAGCAGCTGAAATAGACGCGGACGCGGTTCTCAAGGGAACCCACTCCGGAGTTGATGGTGTTTATACTGCTGATCCCAATAGCGACCCAGATGCAGAACTGCTCGATAACGTTTCTTTCCTTGATGTCCTTTCTAAAGAGTTGGCTGTGATGGATAGCGCAGCGATCGCAGTATGTAAGGACAATAAGACTCCGATAGTGGTTTTCGATTTGATGACGCGTGGAAATTTCGAGTCCATACTCGGTGGGGCTGCGATCGGTACGCTAGTCAAGTGAACGAGTTCGCAGAAGAAGTATGTGTTGATGCAAGGGACCGTATGGAGCGAGCTGTTGAGCACGCCCAAAATGAATATGCAACTGTGCGAACAGGTCGTGCAACACCAGCACTCGTCGAAAAACTAAAGGTCGTTTACTACGGCGCAGATGTGCCTCTGCAACAGCTAGCAAGTTTCTCGGTTCCGGAAGCACGTGTTTTGGTCGTGCAACCTTTTGATCGGGGCTCGATCGAAGGCATATCCAAAGCCTTGATGGAGTCCGATTTAGGTATTAATCCCAGTAGCGATGGAGAAGTTGTTCGCTTGGTTTTTCCTCCTTTGACCGAAGAAAGGCGACAAGATCTGGTACGAGTGGTCAAACAGATGGCTGAAGATGGCCGCGTAGCGGTCCGAAACCTTCGGCGTTCAGCCCGCCAGGATTTAGATGCACTCGAGAAAGACAAAGAAATTTCTTCAGATGATAAAGAACGGTTCACCAAGGACCTTGACAGCTATACCCAAAAAGCAGTTGATGAAATTGATCGGGCCCTCGCTGCTAAAGAGCAGGAGTTGCTTGAAGTCTGAAGCAAAGGTTGTGGATAGATATGCCTGATACCGATGATGGCGAAATTGAACCTGGGCGTCGCAAAGAAATTGAAGATGGAGACGACACAGGCCCTTTGCTCTCCTTTGATTTTGATGAGTCGCCCATGCCTCACTGGTCAGAACCAGGTTCGGGGGAGCGACCGGATGGGGGTGAACGGCCTGATCCACCAGAGCGTGAAGACTCACCGCTGAGTGGATCGCGTCTGTTCCCTCAACTACCAGATGATCCGCACCTAGTTGATACTTCTGATACAGGGTTGATGGATGCTGTTAGATCGGACACCATCCCTACAGTCTCGCCAGCAGTGCAAGATAGTCAGATTAGTTCTGAATATGGCGAAATCGAGGATCAGGATACCGAGGCTGACGAAGAGCGAATTGCTAGTCAAGCCTCTGATGATGGTGATTTTGTTCATCCTCAAGTTCCGACCGATGAGTTATTTGGCGAGACGCTTTTTGATGACAGCGACAGTTTTGATGAAGCGATCTTTGATGATTCACCGATTATTGGTCGAGCAGAAGCCGGGGAAGGCGGGTCGCCAACATATGACACAGGGCCAATCAGCGAAATTGTGGACGAGGCGAGCAGGGAAGACGGTGAAGCGGTTGAGGTCGATTCCGAGCAAGCTCTGAGCGAAGTTGTGGATGATGAGCGAACTCACAGTGCACCTGAGCCAGGCGACGATGAGCGAACTCACAGTGCAGCTGGGCCAAGCGACGATGAGCGGATCTCTGATGAAAGAACCGCCGTAGATGAGCCGGACGTCAAGGTTGAATCTATCTTCGAAGACGAGCCTACGGCTGAGTTGATCTTGGAAGAAGAAGAGGTAGCTCTCGCTGAAGTGGCTGGGGACGAAAAGAGTTCTTTACCTGAGGATGACGACGGTCTCGAGTCTGATGTCGACGGCGAACTACATTCTGAGTCTGAACGACCGGCACGACGAGTCATTAAGCTTTTTGACACGCCACCAAGTCAGCGAATAATGCAGGCTTCCGAGCAGGTTGAACCTACTGACGATGAACAAGAGAGTGGCGAGCATGAGGATTCCGACTGGAACGAATTCGGCGGACCAGCCCCCCATTGGCGCGAAGGTCGCCGAGATTACGAGGAGTCATCCAAAGTGAATGAAGAAGACCGAACTGTGACGCACGGTTCTGCAAGTGGCCAAGATTCGGCTGGACCCTCTGAACCTACGGGACGCAATCTTCCAGCGGCGATTGGAGTGGGGTTGGCGTTGGCGGCAGCGTTCTTTGGGCTACTGAAAGTGGGCCCATGGGCCATCCTCATCATGGTCTTGGCGGCGCTGGGATTTGCCGCTCTTGAGTTCTTTACCTCTGCGCAAAACTTGGGTTATAGGCCGGCGACTCTTCTCGGCCTCGCTGCGGTCGTCGGATTATCGTTGGGGGCGTATCACAGAGGCTTCGAGGCGTATCCAGTGGTGTTTGCTTTGCTGGTCATCACCGGGATGTGTTGGTTTTTGTTCGATGTTGAGTCTCAGCATGTAACTGCAAACTTTGCAGTTACTTTGCTGGGGTTTGCTTGGGTCGGTGGTTTGGGTTCCTTCGCAGCACTGATTCTGGCTCGACCGAACGGTGACGCTATTTTGATTGGAGCAGTCATAGGTACCATTGCGTATGACGTAGGTGGTTATGCCATAGGTAGCACTACAGGTCAGTCAAAGATCGCTCCCCGTGTTAGCCCAAACAAAACCTATGAGGGTTTGCTGGGCGGGATGATGTTATCGGTGGTCATAACAACGCTTGTCCTCAACAGATTTCCCGGAATACATCCTTGGTCTGTTTCAATGATGGACTGTTTCTGGCTCGGTTTAGCTATTGCTTTGGTGGCGCCAGTTGGAGATTTAGCTCAGTCGATGATTAAGCGCGATATGGGTGTCAAAGACATGGGAAGCCTGCTGCCGGGACATGGAGGCGTGTTCGACCGGTTTGATGCGTTGTTGTTTGTGCTGCCTACTGCTTATTTCGTCGCCGACCTCGTGCTTACTTGAGGGGTACCTAAGTGACGACGGTTGCGATCCTTGGAGCCACCGGATCTATTGGTTCTCAAACGATTGAGGTAGTGAGAGCTGAACCCGAACGTTTCCGAATAACAGCGTTAGCTGCCTGGTCTTCCATTGATTCCCTTGCTTCCCTTGCGCGAGAGTTCAAGCCGGAGGTGGTAGCCATTGGAAACCCTGGCTTAGCTGATCAGCTAAGCGGGGAAGTCCCGGAAGGTACTGAAGTCCTTATAGGAGCGGAGGGCTATGAAGAGTTGGCGACGCGGGCAGAAGTAGTTGTCAACGGCATCGTGGGGTTCGCTGGATTGGGAGTGACTCTGGCAGCTTTAAGTTCCGGTAGGCGCCTGGCTCTAGCCAATAAGGAGAGTTTGATCGCAGCGGGGCCTTTAGTTCAGCCGCTTCGCTCAACTCCAGGAGCCGAATTGATTCCTGTGGACAGTGAGCACTGCGCTATTCACCAGTGTCTTCGGTCTGGGGACCACGAAGGGCAAGACCGTTACCTCCATCAACTAGTTCTTACCGCAAGTGGAGGCCCATTTAGAGGCTGGGGTTCGGATGAACTGCAAGAGGTAACGATTGAGGAAGCCCTTGCTCACCCGACATGGGCCATGGGTCCTAAAATCACTGTCGATTCCTCAACCTTGATGAACAAAGGCCTAGAGGTTATAGAAGCCCACGAACTTTTTGGAGTTGACTATAAAAAGATTGAAGTTGTTGTTCATCCAGAGTCCATCGTTCATTCGATGGCTACCTTCACCGATGGCGCAACTATTGCTCAATTGTCAGAACCGGATATGAGATTGCCTATTGCATATGCGCTTGCATATCCCGAAAGAGTTGATACCTCCTTCGGAGGTATCAACTGGGGGACAAGCAAATCGCTTCACTTTGAGCCGCCAGACAGAAACAATTTTCCTTGCCTTGACTTGGCGTACTCAGCTGGCGAAACAGGTGATACAGCACCTGCGTGGATGAATGGCGCTAACGAAGCCGCTGTAGATGCATTCCTGAAGGGGCGTATTTCCTGGCCTGAAATCGCAAGTTCGATCGAAAGTGCTTTAAATCAGTATGACGGAGCGGTGGCTGAGTCCGTTGAAGCAGTAGTAAGGGCGGACCTTCGAGGGCGGGAGTGCGTGGAGACGTACCTTTCTGGTGGTGCGCGCTGATGAGTGACTCTTCGGAAACGCAGGTGAATACCCGAGTTCGGGGAATACTAGGGTTCGGATTGGTAGCCGTTTCGCTGGTGTTGTTGGGTCTCGTGTCGCAATCCATGTTGGTAGTGACCCTGGTGATTGTGTTTGTGGTTTTTGTGCATGAGCTTGGCCACTTCGTGGCAGCGCGCTTAACCGGTATGAAAGCTACGGAATTTTTTCTTGGTTTTGGGCCGCGGCTGTTCAGCTTTCGAAGGGGTGAAACAGAGTTCGGTGTCAAGCCGATACTTGCTGGGGCTTACGTCAAATTGGTTGGGATGACAAACCTTGATGAAGTAGGCGTCGAGGATGAAGCACGAACCTATAGGCAGCAGAGCTACCCAAAACGTTTGTTAGTGGCATCGGCTGGTTCTTTGATGCATTTCTTGATGGCGTTTATAGGGCTCCTAGTTCTTTTTTCTTTTCTAGGTGACCCTGTAGCCGAGGAGGGATCTTGGGAGGTAGCAAGTGTTCTTGAACAAGAGAATCTGGCTGAACAAAGCGCCGCAGCGCGTGCTGGAATCCAAATGGGAGATCGGATTCTCTTCGTTGAAGGCCAATCCACTGCTGCTTGGGGGGATCTAGTAGAAAATATTCGAAACCGGCCGAACGAAACGGTCCAGTTGGAGATTATGCGTGGCGACACGAAATTATCCTTAGTGACGACCTTGGGAGTTGATCCGGACGGATATGGACTGTTAGGCGTTAGAGGCCAGCAGGCCACGGAGTTAGTAAAACATGGCCCACTGCAGGCCATGGGCCAAAGTGGAGCGGAGTTCGTCGAGATGGTCGGGCAATCCATCCGTGGTATTTGGACGATTGTTGCAAATCTTGGTGAGGTTGCAGACAGAATCATTTCAGCCCCCAATGATCCGAGCGCTAATGACAACCTCGAGACTCGACCAGTTTCGCTTGTTGGGGCGGTTCAGATTGGGGCTAGTGATCGGCTTAGTGGCTCGGAACGGATGCAGCTATTTGTTGCATTCAATGTGTTTATTGGGGTGTTTAATTTGCTGCCGTTCTTGCCGCTGGACGGCGGTCACATAGCAATAGCGACATATGAGCGTATTCGAGAAGGTAGAACAGGCCGGCGACACATAATTGATACGGCCCGTCTGCTGCCGGTCACTTATGCCGTTGTGGCCTTCCTCGCTTTCTTTGGGTTGGGAGCTATTTATTTAGATATAGCGAACCCTCTCGGATTTTGAGTGAGTGTCTTAGCAGGGAATCTACGTTCGAACTGACAGACTGTTAATGATGTTTGACCGTCGAGTGACCCGAAGCGTGAATGTCGGAGGAGTGCAAGTAGGAGCTGGCGCTCCAATAAGCGTTCAATCGATGACTACGACTAAGACGGCTGATGTCGAAGGTACCCTCGAACAGATTTATGCTTTAGCCAGTTCGGGTGCTGAAATTGTGCGCTGTACCTGTAATGAGGTGGAAGCCGCTGAAGGTTTAGCTCGAATTGTGCCCCGTTCGCCGGTCCCGATCGTGGCCGATATCCACTTTCAGTATCGTTTGGCGTTGGCAGCTTTGGACGCAGGAGTTGCATGTTTGCGTCTTAACCCTGGAAACATCCGTAAAGAGCAACATATAAAAGCTGTTGCATCTGAAGCTCGCGACCGGAGCGTGCCGATTCGAATCGGTGTGAACGCTGGATCCCTCGACCCGGATATTGAAGAAAAGTATGGAATGACTGCCGCCGCACTGGTTGAGTCGGCGAAACGAGAATTGAATTACTTTGAAGACGTCGGATTTGAAGATGTAAAGATCTCTGTTAAGGCCAGTGACGTCCGGCTCATGGTTGATGCTTATCGGTTGTTAGCTGATGCGGTTGACTTTCCTTTGCACCTCGGAGTAACTGAAGCTGGGCCGCCACCTGGCGGGATCTTGAAAGCCACGGCGGGTATAGCGACGCTACTGAATGAGGGTATTGGCGACACAATTCGGTACAGCCTGACAGCTGACCCTGTCGAGGAAGCCAAAGCAGGACGTCAGTTGTTGGAAGCTCTTGGCCTACGCGAACGGAGTTCATTGGATTTGATCGCTTGTCCTTCATGCGGCAGGGCAGAAGTTGATGTCATCTCAATAGCGGCCATGGCGCAAGAAGCTCTCTCTGAGCTTGACTTGCCAATTCAGGTTGCAGTCATGGGCTGTGTCGTCAACGGTCCAGGCGAGGCCAAAGGGGCGGATCTTGGTATAGCGGCGGGTCGCCAAAGAGGACATCTTTTCGTTCGCGGTCAAGTTGTCAAGGTTGTTCCAGAAACTCAGATGGTTGATTCATTAGTCGAATGGGCCCAGAAGATTGTCTCTGACGGGGTTGAGGGAGCGCTGGCTGCAGCAGATAAGTCGGCGGAAGCGGAAGCGGAAGCAGACCGCGCAGCCTTATTGGAAGAGCAAGGTGAGGACGCGAACCAGTCGGATGCCATCGTTGAGTTGATCCGGAAGCGTTAGGACAGTGACGTGGGCTGGCAAGCCCAAGTTGGTTAGTGCTCTCAGACTGGTACCATAACTGTGACAGGTCAGCTTTTTTTGCTGGACGTGGGCGTAGCCCACGTCCTTTTTCTTGGTCCAAAAGAATCTCAAACTCTCGGATAAGGCGAAGTGGAGGGGTGATGAACACAGAGTCACAAAGTCACCTCGATCCAATATTTTCGTTGGTCGAACCGCTAGTCGAAGCTGCCGGGCACACGCTTTACGACATTCAGCAGAATGGCGGGACATTGGCCGTGCTGGTGGATAACGATGATGGACTAGGTGTCGATGAGCTGTCAGGTTTGAGTCGGTCGGTATCTGCGGTGTTAGATGAGCATGACCCAATACCGGGTAGGTATACCTTGGAGATTTCCACGCCTGGCGTGGAACGTCGTCTACGGCAAGAAAAGCATTTCTCAGGAGCCGTGGGCGAGACGGTCAATATAAGGACTAACCCAGGGCCAGAAGGTCGACGCCGGATTGTGGGTACCTTGCTGGACGTTGATGGCGGAGTATTGACGATTGATAGCTCTGATTTGGGTGCCACCACACTCCACCTAACGGAAGTCGAAAAGGCACGGACAGTCTTCGAATGGGGGCCCGCTCCGAAGCCGGGTTCTCCTGGCAAAAAAAATGGATCTAACAACAACCACAAGGGAGGAAGTCAACGATGACTACCCCGGACATGATGGAAGCTCTTCAGGCTCTTGCGGCTGAGAAAGGAATGACGACTGAGTTGCTCCTAGAGGCGGTAGCGAATGGCCTTGAATCCGCATATAAAAGAATGCCTGAAGCTGCCGACGATGCGTACGTGGTGATAGACGAGACGTTCAATATCTCCGTGATTGCGCAAGAAATCGATGAAGAAGGCAACGTTGTCCAAGAATGGGACGATACGCCTGAAAACTTCGGCAGGATTGCGGCTCAGACTGCGAGACAGGTCTTGACCCAGCGAATTCGCGAAGTCGAACGTGACATGAAATATGACGAGTATGCGGGTCGTGAAGGTGACATTGTCACTGGAATTATTCAGCAGACAGATTCGCGTTACACACTGCTTGATCTAGGCCGAGTCGAAGCATTGCTGCCACAATCGGAACAGGTTCCTTATGAAAGGCCTGAACCTAATAGTCGACTAAAGGCATATATCGTCGAAGTTCGAAAGACTGCCAAAGGTCCCCAAATCGTCGTGTCGCGAACTCATCCGGGACTGATTCGAGAACTGTTTAAGCTTGAAGTTCCGGAAATTAGTGACGGAATTGTGGAGATGAAGGCCTGTGCTAGAGAACCCGGACATAGGACAAAAATTGCTGTTTGGTCCAATGACACCAATATCGACCCAGTAGGGGCTTGCGTTGGGGCAAGAGGGGCTCGTGTTCGACAAGTAGTTAACGAGCTGCGCGGTGAAAAAATTGACATCGTGCCCTTTTCTGAAGATCAGCATGACTTTGTTGCGAAAGCCCTGTCGCCTGCGAAAGTTAAGGAAGTGCGATTTCATGAAGTTGAGGGTGTCGCTGAAGTTGTCGTGCCAGATCATCAGCTTTCGTTAGCCATTGGTCGCGAAGGGCAGAACGCTCGACTAGCAGCTCGTCTAACAGGTTGGAGAATCGATATTAAAAGCGAAACGCAGATTCTCGATGAAGAGAATGCTTACGCAGACGGGGACTGGGCTGAGGGTGAGTGGGTTACCGACGCCGAGACAGGTGAGCAGACATGGGTTCCAGCAGATGGAAGTGAAGCTATGACTGCTGATGATTGGGCGACCGCAGCAGAAGAAGCTGTAGAAGAAGAGAACCCTGAAGAAGATTTAGCTGCCGATGAAAGTGAGAGGGACGCACCGGCGGAAGACAGTTCCTCAGGAGAAGAAACCTCCGAAGAGGATGTTGTCGAAGAAACTGAGGGTAATGAGTCCCCAATCGACACGGATGAAGACCAAGAAACTGTTGAAGAGGAAGAAGAACAGTCGAATAACTGACCACTAGCGGTCGAGATACCCGGTAGCGTAACTGTTCGGTCTACGCATGATTATCTACCGGAACCTCGTCACTGTCTGCGAAGATAGAGGACGTTGGGAACTATCCACCGCTAGTCATTGACCTAAACGACAAGTAAGGAACGCGTTTGCCCAAGAATCCACGGGTATATGAACTCGCAAGAGAGTTAGGTTTGACCAACGACGAGACGCTCGCGCTCTGCGACGCGCTTGGTATTGGTGTCAAAAGCCACTCATCAAGCGTCCAAATTGCTCAAGCTGATCGGGTTCGACGCAAAGCTGAACGAGAAGGTTTAGTAAGAGAAGAACAACCGCCAGACCCAGAAGACGAGAAGAAGGCGGCAGCGAAGAAGAAGGCGGCAGCGAAGAAGAAGGCACCTGCGAAGAAGGCGCCCGCGAAGAAGAAGGCGCCCGCGAAGAAGGCGCCCGCGAAGAAGGCGCCCGCGAAGAAGAAGGCGCCTGCGAAGAAGGCTCCAGCAGCACAAGCTCCAACTCCGCCCAAAGAAGAGGTTTCAGTCCCAGAGGAAATTGAAACCCCTGTTGTCGAGGCAACTCCACCAGCATCGAGCCCGCCAGCCCGTCCGCTAGTCACCTCAAGCGGCCAAGAACCTGCCCGTCGGTCCCCTGAAGAGCCTCCGAGTCGGCCAGTTCCGAAAACCGAGGAGACGCCCGTCGCTCGAGAAGAGCAGACCAGTCGAGATGAAGAGCAAGACAGTTCAGATATTGGGTCTGCGCCGCCGGCGCCACCGCCTAGGATGCCGGCTCCGCCGCGTTCTGGAAGCGGTAAGCCAATTCCGCCTCCTCCGGGAGCTCCACCGAAATCAGGTTCAGGACGTGCGATACCGCCTCCACCGGGGCCTCCACGGGCGCGACGAGCAGACAACGTAGGTTCTCCTAGCAGTGCGCGACCCGGCGGTCGTTCAACCGGCGGTCCACGTGGACCTGGTCGCCCAGGTGGCTCAGGTGGTCCGGGTGGTCCGGGTGGCCCACCTGTTGGTCCCGACGGCCCAGGCGGCCGACCTGGTGGCCGACCTGGAGGCCCTCGAGGCGGTCCTCAACAGCAGCGACGGGGAAGAAAACAGAAGCGACGGAGACGTCAGCAAGAAGAACTGCAGCCACAAGAGATGGCGGCCTATACCCCAGTTGACGCCCCGATCCCTGAGGGCGAGATTGTTGTCGAAAGAGGTTCAACGGCTCAAGAAGTGGCTGGCAAAATGAACCGATCTGCAGCTGATGTTGTGAAATTTTTGTTGCAACAGGGAGAGATGGTTACCGCTACCCAATCCCTCAGTGATGACATGGTTGAACTCTTTGCCGCCGAGTTAGGGGCGGAGATTCGGATTGTCGACCCGGGGGCTGAGCAAGAGGAAGAGATTCTCAAAGTCTTAGATATTGACCTCGACGCGTCCGGAACGGCGCCACGTCCCCCTGTAGTTACGGTTATGGGACACGTGGACCATGGCAAAACCTTGTTGTTGGACCGTATTCGTTCTTCAAATGTTGTTGACGGCGAGGCTGGAGGCATCACTCAACACATCGGTGCATACCAGGTCGAACGGAACGGTCAAGCTCTGACGTTTATCGACACTCCGGGCCACGCTGCGTTTACGAGTATGCGTGCTAGGGGGGCCCAAGCTACTGACATCGTTATTTTGGTCGTAGCTGCAGATGATGGAGTTATGCCTCAAACTTTAGAAGCGATGGATCACGCTCGAGCTGCTGAGGTTCCGATTGTTGTAGCTATCAACAAGATGGACCGTGAAGGGGCTGACGCCAACCGGGTCCTGGCACAGCTTGCCGAGAGAGACTTGATTCCTGAGTCATACGGAGGCGACGTCATAACCGTTCCCGTGTCAGCGATGACTGAGGAAGGGATCGACGACCTTTTGGATCAGATCGTTCTTGTCGCAGAACTGGAAGAACTTCAAGCAAGTCCAGACGGGCGTGCTATAGGAACTGTCCTTGAGGCCAATCTTGATAAGGGAAGAGGACCCGTGGCCACCGTCCTAGTGCAACAAGGCACTCTTTCTGTAGGTGACCCTATGGTTGCTGGAGCGGCTTGGGGACGAGTCAGAGCAATGGTTGACGACCGAGGTAACACCGTTACTGAAGCTGGGCCTTCGTCCCCGGTTGAAGTATTAGGACTCTCAGAAGTTCCCAGGTCTGGCGATATGTTTACGGTCGCACCGGACGAAAAGACAGCTAGCCGTGTTGCCGATACTCGTGAGCATTGGCAACGTCAGGCAAATATGGCCACAGCGTCAAGCTCTGGAGGTGGAGGGGCCAAACTTGAGGACATCTTTAAGCAGATCCAAGCGGGTGAAGCAACCACGTTGAATCTTGTTTTAAAGGCAGATGTTCATGGCTCCTTAGAAGCCGTCACGGAGAGCTTGCGTAAACTCGAACGCGATGACGTCAAACTTGCTTTTGTGAGTCGAGGGGTAGGGGGTGTCAACGAAAATGACATCCAGCTAGCCGTCGCTTCTAACGCAACAATTCTTGGCTTTAACGTTCGGCCCGATAGAAAAGCCCGAGAAGCCGCAGAGGCAGAAAATGTCGAAATTCGGCTATACGAAATCATTTACCAGCTCCTCGAAGATATCGAGAACGCCATGTTGGGGATGCTTGAACCTGAATTCGAAGAGATCGTTACGGGTGAAGCTCAGGTGCGTCAAGTGTTCCGGATATCGGGTGTCGGTCCTATTGCGGGCTGTTTGGTCGAGAATGGAACTATTGCGGATGGAGCAAAGGTCAGGTTCTTGCGTGAAGGTGCCATCATCTGGAAGGGCGAAGTAGCTTCGTTGCGCCACTTCCAGGACCCCGCAAAGCAGGTGACAGCTGGCATGGAATGTGGCATAGGGCTGTCCGATTTCACTGACCTTAAAGAAGGCGATGTGATCGAGACATATGATGAGCGGGAGATCCCAATCGCCTAGCGAAAACAGATTTACTCGAGAGGCTGACTAATGAATAAAAAACGGGGTCGCCAGGGAAGAAGCGGACAGAACTATGACCGCACCGATCGCGTCTCTGGGTTAATTCGTGAAATCGTGGCGAGTGAGTTAGAACGCATCGACGATCCCCGGTTGTTTCTGGTATCTCTAACCGGTGTAGACGTGGATCGAGAATTGGCTCATGCCACTGTTTGGTTCCACTCTTCTGAAGACGATGCTCTTGGGGAAGTGGCTGAAGCTCTTGAAAGTCACCGGCAAAGGATGCAACAAGCCCTAGCTCGTCAATCCAGAATGCGTCGTACGCCCGCCATTCACTTTCAACCGGATAGGTCTATTCAAGAAGCTGGGCGGATCGAGTCCATCCTGGAAGAACTCAATATGGATGGATCTGATAGGCAGACCGAAACTGACTAATGGGACGCAAGCCAGCAACCGTTCATGGAATGGCACTCATCGACAAACCAGCGGGCATGACGTCCCACGACGTTGTTGCTCAATTGCGGAAACGTTTTGGGGAACGTCGAATTGGCCATGCTGGAACTCTGGACCCTGATGCCACGGGCCTGCTTGTAATAGGGGTAGGCAAGGCCACGAGGTTGCTGCGTTTTGCCACAGCTTCATTTAAGACTTACGAAGTTGAGATAGTTCTGGGCGTTGAAACTGACACGCTTGACTCCTCAGGCCAGATTGTGGCCGAACATCGCATGTCATTAGAGCCAACTGAGGTTGTAGAAGCAGCTAGCGCGCTCACCGGAGAAATCGAACAAACCCCGCCGATGGTGTCGGCACGACGCATCGGAGGTCGAAGATTGCATGAACTTGCTCGCGAAGGGATTGAGGTGGATCGCGAAGCTCGTACTGTCCAAATACGAAAATTCGATATTCGGCCTACTGATGATCCGATGATCTGGCGAGCTGTTGTGGACTGCTCTGCAGGTACGTACATAAGGACTTTGGGGGCTGATCTTGGAATTGCACTTCAAGGTGGAGCCCACATACGGAATCTGCGTAGAACGCAAAGCGGGGTTTTTGATATTGGAGAAGGCGACAAAATCGCTGAAGCTACTCTGCGACCGGTTTTAGAACTTGTCCGAGGTCTTGATCGGGTTGTTGTTACTGATGAGGAGATGCAGCTAGTCCGCAATGGTGGCCGATTGGCAAATGAACGTGTAGATGGTGCAGGGCCTTGGGCGCTGACTGATTCGTCTTCGAACTTGATCGCTGTACATGAAAAGGTAGATAACCAAGTGGTTGTGGGAGTTGTTTTACCGGAGTAGCCAGTTTCAAAAATAACGCTAGGTCTATTGGTGTTTTCGAGTCGCACTCAGACGGCCGTCCGGGTAAGTTGAGCTTGTGGAGATCATTCGCGACCTCGCTTGGTCGCCAACCCTGGAGCAAGGCAGCGTAGTAACCGTCGGAGAATACGATGGAGTTCACCGGGGGCATCGAACCATCGTTTCTGAAATGCATCGATTAGCAGCAGAACGTGGTTGTGCCACGGCTGTTGTCACATTCGACCGACATCCCGCCACTATTGTTCGGCCGGAATCTGCGCCGTTGCTGTTGTGTGATCTAGACCACAAGTTGGAGCTCTTGGCTGAGACTGGAGTTGATTACACGCTGGTTGTTGAGTTCACTCCAGAACAAGCGGAGGTCCCTGCAGAAGTTTTTGCGCGGCAAGTACTTGTTGACTGTCTTCAGGCTCGAGCTGTCGTCGTCGGCGCAGATTTTCATTTTGGGAAGGGTCGTCGCGGAAATGTTGAAACCCTCGGTGTAGTCGGCGAAGAATTCGGATACGAGGTAATCGGACTTCCCCTGGTCAAACACCTAACCGGCGAAGGCGAAGTAATTTCATCGACTTCGATAAGGGCCGCTTTATCTGATGGGGACGTTGAGAAAGCCCACCGACTGTTAGGAAGGCCATTCGAAGTTAGAGGAGTGGTCACTCCAGGTGATCGAAGAGGGCGAACAATTGGGTTTCCCACAGCGAATATTCCTACAACCACTGATTTGCAAGTGCCTGCCGACGGGGTATACGCGGCTTGGTATATCAGGGAGGACGGGAAGCAATATCCCGCAGCAGTCAACATTGGGAAGCGACCTACTTTTTATGATGATGCAGATAGGTCATTGATTGAGGCACATTTGATCGGGTTTCGTGGTGACTTGTATGGAGAATCAGCGAAAGTCCGTTTTGTGCGCCGTTTACGTGGAGAAAGAAAATTTGAGGGCCTTGAGGCCTTAAAAGAACAACTTGTGAAAGACGTAGCGGATGCTTCCAAGTGCTTGTCCGACTGAGAGCATGCCTGCATTAAGTTGGAACTTGGCTGTTAGAATGCCAGTTGGCGCGTAATTAGCGTGCCGGCCAAAAGCCGCAACACCAACCACGAAGCGGCCTGAAGTTATACCTGAGGAAATGAAGATATGGCCGAAAAATCCGACACCATGATGGCGCACCGGCAACACGAGACTGATACAGGATCACCAGAGGTACAGGTAGCGCTCCTCACCGACCGGATAAACGATCTCACTGAACACTTGAAGGACCACCAAAAGGACCACCACAGCAGGCGCGGATTACTAAAACTCGTAGGACGCCGTCGCCGACTATTGAACTATCTCGACAATAATGACGTTGAGCGTTACCGAGCGCTGATTGCCAAACTCGGTTTACGTCGCTGATCGACAACAGTGGCCCCGGCTACTGATGTCACTATCGACCGAAGCTCGCAAAGACCCCCAATCCAGCACCAATTGGTTGTCGTCGCTCCCTCACCTAAACCGGAGTGGCCGACGTCTACCAACTGAATGCAAATTATGGCGAGAAGGCCTCGCCGAAGGAGTAGAAGAAAACTATGGCTGATGCCATTTCCGTATCGGGACCGATTTCTGGTACCGACAAAACCCTTTCATTTGAGACTGGCAAATTAGCTGGACTTTCAAATGGAGCTGTTACAGCAAGAATAGGTTCCACGCAGGTTTTAGTAACTGCGACAGCATCGAGTAAACCTCGTGACGGCGCTGATTTCTTTCCGCTTACAGTAGATATTGAAGAACGAATGTATGCAGCGGGACGGATTCCAGGGTCCTTCTTTCGTCGAGAGGGGCGTGCTTCAGATGATGCCATTCTCGCTTGTCGACTGATTGACCGACCACTGCGACCCAATTTTCCAGCCGAATACCGCCATGAGACACATGTCGTTGGAACGATTCTCGGTATAGACGGCGAAAACCAGTACGACGTAATTGCGCTCAACGGCGCATCGGCGGCGCTCTGGGTCAGCGGAATACCATTCGAGAGTCCTGTAGCCGCTGTTCGCATTGCTTACAGCACGGAAGGCTCCTGGATTCCTTTCCCGACATACCAAGAAGGTGAAGATTCGACATTTGAAATGGTCGTTGCCGGTCGTCAACTGGACAATGGCGACATCGCCATCATGATGGTTGAAGCTGGCGGGACTGAGCGTGCTTTCGAATACTACGACGATGGGGCCCCTAAGGTCACAGAAGAAGTACTGGCCGATGGGTTAGAAACTTCGAAGCAGTGGATTGATGATGTCATCGAACTTCAAAAAGCATTGCGAAACAAGGTCGGAGACATTGAAGAACTGCAATGGGTTAAGAGCGTTGACTACAGCGACGAAATCATAGAAAGAGTTCGTTCTGTCGCAACTTCGCAATTGACCGAGGTAATGGCAATTAGCGACAAAGCAGAACGCGAATCTCGACAAGATGAAGTTACTGCTGAGATACGGACTCAACTTGAAGAAGAGTTCTCTGAAACCGCTGACGCGGCCAAACAAATTGGTGCAGCTGTCCGTTCAGTTTCGAAGGAAATTGTTCGTAGGCGTATCGTAGAGGACGGCTTCCGCATTGATGGGCGAGCAACCAATGAGGTTCGACCACTATCAGCTGAGGTCGCTTATGTAGGCGAAACGGCACACGGTTCGGGTTTGTTCCAACGTGGTGAAACACAGGTGTTAAACGTCACAACTTTGGGCATGAGTCGAATGGAACAACTAATCGATACTCTCAACCCAAATGACCGCAAGAGATATATGCATCATTACAACTTTCCGCCGTTCTCCACTGGAGAAGCTGGGTTTATGCGTGGCCCCAAGCGGAGAGAAATTGGTCATGGTGCTTTAGCTGAAAGGGCTTTGCTCTCAGCTGTTCCATCGAAGGAGAAATTCCCGTACACCCTGAGATTGGTCTCAGATGTTTTGTCTTCCAATGGTTCGACATCAATGGGTTCGGTCTGTGCATCTTCGCTTTCGCTGATGGATGCTGGCGTGCCGATTCGGAGCCATGTTTCCGGCATAGCTATGGGCTTGGTTCACGCCGAAGGCAAGTATGTGACGCTTACAGATATCTTGGGAGCGGAAGATGCTTTCGGTGATATGGACTTTAAAATCGCGGGAACAGAAGACGCGATAACTGCACTCCAACTGGATACCAAAATTGAAGGCATACCGGCTGAAGTATTAGCTCAAGCTCTTTCGCAAGCGCGAGAAGCCCGAATGCAAATACTTGCTGTGATGAATGAGGCAATCTCAGAACCACGATCCGATGTTGGCGGTAATGCTCCGAAAATTGTTAGCTTCGAGATCCCGATTGACAAAATTGGTGAAGTGATAGGGCCGAGAGGCAAAGTAATTAACACCATTCAAGAAGAAACTGGTGCAGATATTTCCGTTGATGACGACGGAACCGTTGGGGTAGTCAGCATTGGCTCACCAGACCGAGACAAAGTTGTGGAGGCTGAGCGCCAAATTCGTTTGATCGTGAATCCGCCCACGGCTGATGTTGGAGCCGAGTATGAAGGTCGCGTTGTCAACATCACTAAATTTGGGGCGTTTGTAAATATTTTGCCAGGTACCGATGGCCTGCTTCATATCAGCAAGCTTGGTGGCGATCGACGACTCGATAAGGTCGAAGAGGTACTGAACGTAGGGGATTCAGTGCAGGTCCTCGTTGATGACATCGACCCAAATGGGAAACTTTCACTATCAATGGTTGGAGAGCCTGCATCCCAATCGGACGACAAAGCTTCAGATTCAACAGCTGAAGTAGCTGTTGAATCAGATACCGAAACTGTTTCGTCTCCGAACAAAGAGACGACAGAAGCATCTTCGGACGATGAAGACGATTCATCCAACGCTCGAGAATATGTCTCATTTGAAGAACATTTCTCTGAAACGGCGAAAGACCTATACGGAGATATGGGTCCTGAGCCTAAGGATGATGGCCGCGGCCGTCGTCGGCGACGTAATCGCCGGTAACTCGTCGTAACCGCCGAAATCTGTCATATTTGAAAATTGACATCTCAACTGTGAGCCCTGTCCTCCACAATGGAGGCAGGGCCACAATTTTTTGGGCCCTTGAGAAGGGACCGAATTTATGCGGGTAGCAGTTACAGGCTCGGCAGGCCGTATGGGGTCAGCTGTTTGTGAAGCAGTTGTTGCCGACAAAGAATTGGATCTAGTCGCCGCAATCGACCCCTCCGCTCAGGGTCAGACAGACCCGACCGGCTCGGTTGGCATGGTGACCTCCTTAGAAGATGTCAGTTCAACCGACATCGATGTATTAGTCGACTTCACTATGGCTGACGCCGCAAGAGAAAATATTTCGTGGTGTGCTGAGAATGGAATCCACGCTGTAATTGGGACAAGTGGTCTGACTGAAGAGGATTTTTCCCTCTATCGAAAAACATTCACTTCTAGTAACTGCCTCGTTGCACCGAATTTCGCAATAGGCGCTGTTCTTCTCATGAGATTTGCGGAAATGGCGGCGCCGTTTTTCCCCACTGCCGAAATTATTGAACTGCATCATGATAAGAAAATTGATGCTCCATCTGGAACGGCTATGGGGACGCTCAAACGTATGGCTGAAGCTTCGGGGGATTGGGGATCCGACCCTACCGAACATGAAAATCTTCCCGGATCTAGAGGCGGACTCGGGGATGGAGGCATAACCGTCCATTCTGTTCGGTTAAGGGGCCTCGTTGCTCATCAGGAAGTTCTGTTAGGCGGAGATGGAGAAACCCTAACTTTGCGTCATGACAGTTTGGACAGGTCATCTTTTATGGGTGGAATAACATTTGCCTGTCGGGTTATTGGAGAACACCCCGGAGTAACTGTTGGCCTCGATGCATATTTAGGGATCTGAACTTTGGTAGTTCGAGCAATAGTCGTCGGCAGTCTTAACTACGACATCACCGTCTGGGTTCCGAGGCGGCCTGAGGTTGATGAAACCCTCCATGGTGACAGGTGTGAAGAAAACGCTGGAGGCAAGGGCGCAAACCAAGCTGTCGCGGCGGCTCGCTTAGGAGCCGAAGTGGCGATAGTCGGATGTGTGGGCTCTGATAGTCGAGGCGACTACCTTGTCGCCCAGTTAGACGCTGCAGATGTAAATCGTGAGCATGTTTATCGGGGATCTAACTCAACTGGAACAGCTCTGATCACTATTGATCCCGAAGACGTCTCAATAGTTGTAATAGCCGGAGCCAATGGTGAGCTTGATTCTGCCAAAGTGGAGCTAGCCTCAGCTGAAATCTCCGCAGCGGATGTGTTGCTTTTGCAAGGTGAGGTGGGCGTCAACGCGGCTAGAACAGCGGCGTTGGTTGCTGCAGCGGCAGCAACCAAGGTGATCTTTAATCCGGCGCCCTTTAACGAAGTGGTACCAGCGGTTCTGCCGCTCGCTGACGTAGTGATAGTGAATCGCCATGAAGCTGAACAGTTAGGGGATGTTCAGGTTCCGGTGGTTATTACCACCCTGGGAGCGCAAGGGTGCGAGGTCAAAGTGGGGTCGGACGTCACCATGGTCGACGCCCCTGCAGTTGAGGTAGTAGACCCAACCGGTGCTGGAGATGCTTTTGTGGGTGCCTTTGCAGTTGCCTACGTTGATACTGAAGACGCTGTTGCCGCCGCATTGATAGCCGTCCGTGCAGGAGCTGCGGCAGTGAGCTCTGTAGGAGCGCAGCCGAGTATGCCTACCTGGGAGCAGATCGATTCTGTCTAGTTGGTCTTACGATTCGGTGGTGTTGTTCATACGCTTTCGGGTTTGGAGCGCCACCAGAAGAACCATTGCGAATGTAAACGGCAGTGAAAATCTGCTGATAAACCTGACGACCGTCCCGACCGGTCCGGTGAACACCGAACTCACCCAATAAATGAGCAACAGTCGACAGAAAGTCCCAGCCAAGTTGACGAGCACAAATGGCAATCGTTTCATCCTGGTAATACCGGCTAGTAAACACATCGGATAGCCAGGGATAAGAAACAGCATTATCCAGCCGACTCGGGGAAACCATCGCTCCAAGGCAGCGATACTGCGGAGTATCCCACTTTGTGGCCCTAATTCATTGCTGAGGTAACTCTTTGTTGCTGGTCCAAATTCCCATCCAAGCTGGTGGAGGAACAAATCGGGCGCAAACAATCGGATAGAACCTACGATTAAGAAAGCTACCGCCGTTGACTGGTTCGCCGCTAATAGCAACATTGGATCCGTAGCGTTGAGTGAGATCAAAACCAGAGGCTGGGAGGTAAGCAAAGAGCTTGTGAGTATCTGTCCGAGATACGCGGCAAGGGCCAGAACGACAGGGACAGCTGCAAGTTGCTTAGCTCTTCGTCGATCTTTGTGACTCAACTGGCCGTCGGGGAGTTCAGGTTCAATCATTTCTGACTTTCACCCTAGGTGGATGTGGCCCTAAGCGAACTCTTCTCCTACGATTTGAGTTATGCAGTCAACAATGATGGATACCCCGTTAACTCTTGATTTCTTCTTCCGGCGAGCGGAAAGCCTGTTCCCTCATAAAGAATTGGTGACCGCTACAGCCACAGGAATCGAGAGAAGTACTTATGGACAATGGGCTGATCGCGCTCGTCGTCTGGGAGGTGCGCTTGATGACCTTGGCGTAGATGACTATGGAAGGGTGGGAACTTTCGCTTGGAACACCGCTCGGCATCTTGAACTTTATTTCGCTGTGCCGTGCACGAATAGAGTTCTTCACACCCTCAACATCAGACTGTTCGCAGATCAGATGGTCTATATAGCCAATCACGCAGAAGATGAAATTATCTTTGTGGACCGATCACTCATGGCCCTCTTGTGGCCCTTGGTCGACCAGCTTGAGACTGTCCGGCACCTAATCGTCATGGACGATGGCGAAGGAGAAATTCCCGATGACCCGCGAGTGCTTGACTATGAAGAACTAATTTCATCCGCCTCACCGGTCAACTTCGAAGTGAAGGACGAAAGACAGGCTGCATCGATGTGTTACACGAGCGGCACGACGGGGAACCCAAAAGGAGTGGTATACAGCCACCGTTCTACGTATATGCACACGATTACCACCATGACTGCTGATGGTTTGGGGGTATGCGAATCCGATGTGATCTTGCCAGTCGTTCCGATGTTTCACGTGAACTCTTGGGGACTCCAACATGCAGCAGTTGCGGCAGGAGCGACCCTGGTGAACCCGGGCCCCAAATTGCAGCCTGAACCGATAGCGGAATTAATGGAATCTGAAAAGGTGACTATCGCTGCGGGGGTGCCGACTATATGGATGGGGGTTCTAGAAGAATTAGATGGTCGAGATGTCTCTAGTTTGAGAGCCATTCCATGTGGCGGATCAGCTGTGCCGAAATCCCTTTCGGAGGGATACCGGGAAAAAATTGGACTACCAATACTTCAGGCTTGGGGCATGACAGAGACGAGTCCGTTAGCAGCGATAGCTCACGTCAAATCAGCTGAAGCGAATTTGGATGAAGAAACCAAGGCCGACATTAGGGCTTCTGTAGGAACGATTGTTCCTACCGTTGAATTTCGAATCTGTGAACCTGGTTCTGTAGATCAGCTTCCTTGGGACGGTGAATCGAGTGGAGAATTACAAGTTCGGGGCTCCTTCATAACTGCCGAATACTACAAAAGACCAGATGCCTCAGATTCCTTTACAGAGGATGGGTGGTTGCGAACGGGAGATGTCGCGACCTGTGATGAACGTGGTTATATACGCCTCGTGGATCGCACGAAAGACCTCATCAAGTCTGGAGGGGAGTGGGTTAGTTCCGTAGAAGTAGAGAATGAGATCATGAGTCACCCCAAAGTCTCTGAGGCAGCAGTAATAGCGGTTGCATCTGAGAAGTGGATGGAAAGGCCCATGGCATGCGTGGTCCTAAAGGACGGAGAGTCATTAACTCATGAGGAGTTGATCGAATATCTCACGCCACGAATGGCGAAGTGGTGGCTTCCCAGTGCGACTCAAATAATTGACGAAGTGCCTAAGACCTCTACGGGCAAGTTTTCGAAACGAACTCTCCGTGACGCATTCGCTGACCTTGTTGTTGAGTAAGTAGAAGAATTCCACGAGATGGACGGGCGGGCTGCGGTAGTTACCGGAGCGAGTACTGGAATCGGATACGCCGTGGCGAAGCGGCTTGCTAGCAGCGGTTGGCAAGTTTGGGGAGGTACCCGTTCTGATAGTGACGCGTCCAAAATAGACAGCCTCGAAGGTGCGTCATCTCTGCGAATTGAAGTGACTGACGAGAGGTCGGTTAAAACAGCTTTCGACGAAGTTGCAGCTAGACGTGGACCATCAGGTCTAGATCTGTTGGTTGTTAACGCCGGAATCGTCGTTGGTGGCCCATTGGAATATGTGTCCCAGAGTGCTTGGAAGCAACAACTAGACGTCAACGTTGTTGGTGCAGCGCTTTCCATTCGACATGCGTTACCTCTTCTGGAAATTTGTTACCCGTCAAGAATCATTGTGGTGGGGTCAATTAACTCGCGAATTGGCCTGCCCTTGTTGAGCCCGTATGCGGCTAGCAAACATGCTCTTGTTGGGCTTTTGTCTTCTTTGCGACGAGAATTGGGACCTCAAGGGCCACGGATCACGTTGATAGAACCCGGTGCAATACGCACTCCTTTGTGGGAGAAGGTTGAGCAGATGTCTCAACAGATGTATGAAGACCTCTGTCCTGCAGCGCGTCGGAAGTATGGCCCCTTTGTCGAGAGGGCAATAAAGAACACGACCCAAACCAAGAGGAGTGGGCTTGACCCAACTCGCGTAGCGAATGTCATTGAGAAATGTGCAAATCGGCGATATCCACCGCGCCGTCGCCTCGTCGGACGTGACGCGCGAATCGGCGCAGCGTTGAATGCTCTTTTGCCAGAGAGGTTGTTCGACTTTCTTGTTCGTAGATCTCGGTCTGTTAGAATCTCATCACAAGTTACTAACGGGTAACCACTGGGAATTCTTGAGGGTAGGAGCTTCTTATGTCAACGGTGGAAGAAATGATCGGTCGTACCGACCCGAATGACTTTGAGGCGGTCTTGGCGATGACCAATACCGACCCGAATGAAGTTATCCACGCGGTAGAGGACAACGCTGAGGCCATCTATTCCTGGGACTACGAAAAAGGTGCGCGACCTCAACTGGCCAAGCTTTACGAGAAAGCGAAGGTCGGGCAATGGAACGGCGAAACTGACTTGCCCTGGGACACAGACGTTGACCAAGAAGCACTGGCTGTCCAAGAGTATGAGACGAATGGTGGGGCTGGAGAGGTTATGGATCTTTCCGGAACTGGCGTCGAGTCATGGGGTCGCGACGAATGGGTTCGATTCAACATGGAGTCGCAGAACTGGGCACTTAGTCAATTCATGCATGGCGAACAAGGTGCCTTAGTGTGCACCGCGAAAATTGTTGAGACTGTGCCATGGATGGATGCAAAATATTACGCATCGACCCAGGTGGTAGATGAAGCACGACATGTCGAGGTCTTTGCGAAGTATCTCGATACGAAGTTGTCGGATACGTATCCCATAAACGTCCATTTACGGATGCTGCTAGATGAGATCATCGAAGATTCTCGTTGGGATATGACGTACCTCGGAATGCAGATCATGGTTGAAGGCCTGGCCCTTGCTGCCTTCGGGTTCATGTATCAGCAGAGCGAAGAGCCACTTCTCAAGCAGTTGCTGCGTTACGTAATGAGCGACGAGGCTCGTCATGTGGCGTTCGGGGTTCTTTCTCTCAAAGAGGTGTACCAAGATATGACGCAAGCGGAGTTGCTTGAACGCCAAGAATTTGCGTTTGAAGCAGCCGTGCGAATGCGTGACAGGTTCCTGCAACAAGAAGTCTGGGAACGTATGGGTGCTGATGTTAAGAAAGTAATCCCGTTGGCATACCAAGATCCGCTCCGACAAGAGTTTCAACAACTTCTGTTTACCAAGATTGTTCCAAACTGCAGAAAACTCGGACTCCTTGATGCCGGTGATGGGTGGCTTCGAAAGAAATTCGGAGAGATTGGTGTGATCCAGTACGAAAATTGGGTCGACACTTCAGAAGAAATAGATGCCTTTGCTATTACGCGAGAGCTTGAAGAACAACAGGCGAGTTAAGTCGCATTTAGAAGCTAGATATGTCATATCTCTCAGACACAGAAGTTCTTGTGACCCTCGCCCTTCGTTTGAAAGGCTTTGGTGAGATTGAGACGATCTCATCAGTTCACGAACTTTCCCTGAGCACGACTGAGGCAGTGCTCGCTGAGATGGTTACTGCAAATAAATGCGTGATGAGAGAAGTTCAAGGTGTAGACAAATTCGTTTTGACTCCAACTGGGCGGGAACAAGGAGAAGAATTGTTAGCCCGAGAGCTTGAAGAGGCTGGAGTTCGAGATGTTGTGCAATTTGGGTACGAGAGATTTCTTTCCCTCAATCCAACCATGTTGCAGCTGTGCACTGATTGGCAAGTAGTTGATGAGGGGGCAGGGGAACAGAAGCTCAACGATCACAACGATGCTGATTACGACGAGAAAATTTTGGATCGATTGATCGAATTAGATGCCGAAGTTAGGGAAATTCTTCAAAGTTTGGAAGAGGGGCTGCAAAGGTTCCATAACTACTCGTCGAGGTTCACTTTCGCTTTAGAAAAACTGCAGTCTGGCGAGTTGGAATGGTTGACCAAGCCGATTATGCCGAGCTACCACACAGTGTGGTTCGAGCTCCATGAGGACTTACTCGCGACCCTCGGAATTGATAGAGCGAGTGAGTTAGGCGAATAAAGGACTACCCTCGGCTCTATGACTGCGAGATTTGGCCGAGTTATCCCCGCGATGGTGACCCCGTTTTCCGATGATGGTGCTTTGAACATTGATGCATCGGTCGCCCTCGCTAAGTGGCTTGTGGAACAAGGAAGTGAAGGTCTGGTCATTACTGGTACCACCGGTGAGGGACCTGCTGTAACGGACGAAGAGGACTGGGAGCTATGGCGAGCAATAGCTGAAAGCGTCACTGTGCCTGTAATCGCAGGAACTACGACCAACGACACAGCGCACTCAGTTCAACAGACCCGAAAGGCAGAAGAACTTGGATGCGATGGAATACTTGCTGTTACCCCGTATTACAACCGTCCGTCGCAAGCAGGAATCTTTGCCCACTTCGAAGCAGTTGCTTCATCAACCAAATTGCCAGTTGTTCTGTATGACATCCCAGTCAGGACGGGCCGGAAGATAGAAACTGCGACACTGTTGCGCTTAGCCCACGAAATTTCAAACGTCGTAGCGGTAAAGGACGCAGCTGGAAATCCAGGCGAGACAGCGAAAGTCATTCGAGATGCCCCGCAGGATTTTGAGGTATATAGCGGCGACGACGCGTTGACATTGCCACTCTTGGCGGTGGGCGCAGTGGGAGTTATCAGTGTCGCCGCCCATTGGTCAGCGCCGGAACATGTAGCGATGATCGATGCTTGGGAATCAGGTGATGCTCACGAAGCGCAACGGATCAACAAACGTTTGCTTGAAAGTTTTGACTACGAAACCGGTGACGAAGCCCCAAACCCCGTTCCGACCAAAGCGATGATGAGGACCCTTGGCTTAAATGTGGGCGAACCTCGGCTACCAATGGGACCTACACCGAAGGGCTTAGAAGACAAAGCTCGAGAGGTGTACTCACGGTTGAAGGCTTGATTTGGAAACATCCAATGTAGGCATAACGTTTCTTGGTGGCTTAGGCGAAGTAGGTCGCAACTGCACGTGTATTGAGATCGACGGAAAGCTGCTTCTTATTGATTTTGGGGTCATGTTTCCCGATGTAACGATGCCCGGAGTTGATGTGATCCTCCCGGACAACGTTTGGCTCAAGGAACGTGGCGCAGACATTGTTGGGCTGATCGTGACTCACGGCCACGAAGACCACCTCGGTGGTGTGACACATCTATTGCGCGAATTCGAAGTTCCCTTGTATGGCTCTGAGTTGACGATGGGGCTAGCTCAACACAAAGTAAAAGAAGCGAGACTAGAGAGCCGGACCTCCTTCCGAGTGCTATCTGATGGAGATCGAATAGATATAGGACCTTTTGACGTGGAAGTCCTGCCGATCACCCATTCAGTTCCCCAGAGCCTGTGCGTTGTCTTACACACCGATCACGGAGTAATTGTCCACACCGGGGATTTCAAGCTTGACTCGGACCCAATCGATGGTCGGCTAACTGCTATGGAGCGACTAGCAGAAATTCAACAAGAAACAGGTGTTCGGTTGTTGATGGCTGATTCGACCAACGCCGATAAGCCTGGATGGAGTCCTTCAGAATCAACGATTGGTGAAACCTTCAAACGGTTGTTTCCAGGGTGGCGAGGGCGACGGCTAATAGTGAGTTGTTTTGCCAGCCACTTACATCGAGTGCAGCAAATCTGCGATGTGGCGATAAACGAGGGTAGAACCGTGTTCCCACTCGGCAGATCAATGGTGAACAATGTGCGCATCGCCAAAGAATTAGGGGTCTTGGACTTGCCGGATCGCTCGGTTGATTCGATAGACAGGCTTAACGACTACCCCCCTGAAGACGTTTGCGTAATTTGTACCGGTTCTCAGGGGGAGACCAACGCTGCTTTATCTCTTTTGGCGCGAGGAGATCATCCAGATTTTTCTTTAACGAGTAGTGACGTGGTTTTGTTATCAAGCCATCCCATTCCAGGCAATGAGCTTCCCGTCTACCGAGTGATCAACCGGCTTACGCGGATCGGATGCGAAGTGGTGCACGATGGGTATGAACATGTGCACACGACAGGGCACGCGCAACGAGAAGAATTAGACCATTTGTACCAAACACTTCTGCCGGAGTGGTATGTGCCAATTGAAGGTGAACACCGCATGTTGCGTCGCAACGCAGATGTGGCTATTGAAGCTGGACATGTTCCTGGTCGAACTGTTGTTGCAAGTGACGGAGATCAACTTGTCCTTGACAGTGAAGGACTGAAGATTAGTGGACGTATTCCTGCGCCCTACCGCTATATCGATGGTCTGCTAGATGATCTATCGCCAGAGTTGCTAGAGGACCGGCGAAAGTTGGGTGAGGGCGGTTTTGTTCATGTCACCGTCGTGTTGAATTTGGAAGATGGGTTATTGGCTCACCCGGAAATATCCACTCTGGGTTGGGTCGATGCTGAGAGGAGTGTTCAAGTTCTCGCCGAACTAGAGGTTCAAGTAGCTGAAGCTGTCGCTGCTGCTCTCGATGAACAAAAAGACCTCGAAGGTATCGAGCGGGCGATTCGCCGCGCCACCGGTCGATTTGTAGGAAACCGTACACGGAGACGCCCGCCCATCTCAGCGACCGTGATTCTGACTGACTGAACCTGAATTTCTCCAGTGTTTCGGTACTCTCGCAAGTGTGAGATTAGAGCGCTCTCTAAACCCCCAAATCGAGACTCTTGAAGCGCGCCTTGAACGGTCGAGCAGAAAAACTGTAATCAATGAAGTCAGCTAAATCATCTATATTTCGACGGATGAGCGAAGCCGGTCTGCGTGGCCGGGGGACTGATGTTGCAGGGCTTTTGTTGCTAGTAGTAGCTCTTATCTCACTGCTTGCACTTTTCGGTGACAAAGCAGGAATTGCCGGACGTCTACTAGAAAGCGTCATGAGCGTTCTGGTTGGAATATTCCGCTATGTCGTCCCGTTCGCTCTTTTGTTGTGCGCCTATGCGATATTGAGAGACAAACGTAGCGAGAGGACCTGGCGTATTGCGTTCGGAGGGGCTCTGACGAGTCTTGCCCTGTCGGGAATGGCGCACTTACTAGGCGATGCATCAGGTATCAGAACAACGCTCGAAGACCTTCGATCCTCGGGAGGGATATTAGGGGCTTTGGTGGCGGAACCGTTTCGAGGGGCCGTGGACGAACCGGGAGCTTGGGTCGTACTGCTGTTAGGGGCAATGTTCGGGGTCCTCGTTGTTACGGACACGGGTTTGCGTCAGGTGTTAGGTGCAGCGGCGTGGACTGGTCGTCTTGGGGGCAGGCAGATTCGACGTGGGTTTACCAGCTTGCAAAGTCTTGGCTCCGATCGAGAAGTATCAGAAAACCCGAAGAGGCACGAACGTCCTTTACCGACGATTTCAGCTCCGGGTAGTGGGATCCCTACCCTTGAAGCAGAAGTTACTCCGGCTTATGAAGAGTCCGAAGCGCTCGATGTTTCAGCCTTAACTCCAGAGCTAAAGGAAGTATCTGAGGAGGAACCCGGTCTTCGTCCACCTGCAGAAGATTTAGTTGAAGAAGCCGATAATTCATCGATAGACGATTTGCCACCCGAACAGATGGAGATTGATTTAACGACTAGGCCGACTGGAGAATGGGAACTACCAGGCCTCGAAAGCCTAGAAAGATCTGGTTCTCAAGATGTTGACGAGCGCCTTCTTCAGAATGGTGCCCGCAACCTTGAAGCGGCGCTTGCTAGTCATGGCGTCGAAACAAGAGTCACCGGAATGGAAGTAGGCCCGACAGTCACTCGATACGAATTGTCGCTTGGGAAAGGGGTCAAAGTATCTCGAGTTACAAGCTTGCATAAAGATATTGCTTACGCGATGGCTTCAGCCGACGTCCGAATCCTTGCGCCAATCCCAGGTCGCTCGGCCATTGGTGTAGAAGTTCCTAACGCTGACCGACACCTTGTTGCTTTGGGGGACATCCTTTCTACTAAGACAGCATCGGAAGCAAAGCACCCGTTGGAGGTAGCTCTCGGTCAGGACATATCCGGGAATGCTGTCATGGCCAATCTCGCATCGATGCCCCATGTGTTGATTGCAGGCGCAACCGGAGCGGGTAAATCTTCATGTATTAACTCGGTCATTACATCGCTACTGATGCGAACCACCCCAGATGAGGTTCGCATGATTCTGATCGACCCCAAACGAGTCGAACTGGGGCAGTATGACCGGCTTCCTCATCTGCTGACTCAAGTTGTGACGAATCCTAAAAAGGCTGCTAATGCGTTGTCATGGGCGGTCAAAGAAATGGAGCGCAGATATGACGTTCTTTCTGAAATAGGTTTCCGTGACATAACTGGATACAACGCTGCATACGACGAAGGGCGCCTTGCTTCCGACCTTAATGAAGAGCGTGAATTTGAACGAATGCCCTTTGTTGTGGTCGTCGTGGATGAATTAAATGACCTCATGATGGTCGCCGCCCGAGACGTAGAAGATTCGATTACTCGATTGGCTCAAATGGCCAGAGCTGTTGGAATTCATTTGGTTATCGCTACCCAACGCCCATCAGTAAATGTAATAACTGGAGTCATTAAAGCGAACATTCCATCGCGGATGGCCTTCGCTGTTTCAAGCCTCGCTGACAGCCGCGTCATCCTTGATCAACCGGGTGCTGAGCGGTTAATTGGGAAAGGCGACATGTTAGTGCTCGGATCCAATAGCAGCGTGGCTCAACGCGTCCAGGGATGTTGGGTAGGGGAGGCAGAGATCCACCAAGTAGTGGCTCATTGGCGGAGGCAGGCGCCCAACACCAACTACATCGAAGGGGTCGAAGGGGCTGATCAGCCTGGATCGGCAGTAATACCGGGTGGCTCATCCGGAGACGAAGGCGATGATGAACTCATGATGCAGGCGATGACCATAATCGTAGATACTCAACTTGGATCAACTTCGATGCTGCAACGCAAACTCAAGGTTGGGTTCGCGCGAGCGGGTCGACTCATGGATTTGTTGGAGCAGCGAGGAGTGGTAGGGCCTTCGATTGGTTCAAAAGCGCGTGATGTGTTGATGACGCAAGAAGAATTAGACGCATTGCTTGCTGATCGTTGACGCAGCCCGGACTCCATTTGGAGAGCTAATCTCATTCGATGAGTGATTATGAGGTTGTAGCAACCGGACTGCAGTTCCCGGAGGGCCCAGTTTGTATGGCTGACGGGTCAGTTCTGTTGGTCGAAATTAAACGTGGAACCATATCTCGCGTAGACCCCGATAATGGATCCGTTGACGTGGTGGCACAACCTGGAGGCGGACCAAATGGTGCTGCTGTGGGACCGGACGGGGCTCTCTACGTTTGCAATAACGGGGGATTTGTATGGGGTGAGGCCCGAGGACTGACCATTCCTGGTTTGGTTCCAGATGATTATTCGTCAGGACGAATCGAGCGCATCGATATCGACACCGGGCAAGTTGAAGTTCTTTACACAGAAGTAGATGGTGTCCCGCTAAAAGGACCCAATGATCTTATGTTTGATTCAAGCGGAGGATTTTGGTTCACCGATCATGGAAAAACTCGGGCCCGTACTAGAGATCGGGGCGGCCTTTACTACGGCCGGCCGGATGGGTCTCTCGTCAAAGAAGTTTCGTTTCCCCTCGATGGACCTAATGGCGTTGGCTTATCGCCGGGGGAGGACAGGGTTTATGTGGCGGAGACGCATCAAGGATCAATCCTCTACTGGGAACTAGCGGATCATGGAGAGCTAGCGGGCTCAGCTCATGGACGGTTTTTAGCTCGCCCAGCAGGCCGAAAACTTTTCGACTCCTTAGCTATGGATGCCGATGGGAATGTGAGCGTTGCCACTATTCAGACTGGCGGCATTAGCACCTTCACTCCAGATGGAGAAGAACTCGAATTTTTCTCAGTTGACGACCCGCTATGCACCAACATTTGTTTCGGGGGGCCAGATATGCGTACGGCGTTTATAACTCTGTCGGGAACGGGACAGCTGATACGCACCGAGTGGCCTCGACCTGGGTTGGCCTTACCATTTTCGAGTTAAGTCTTTAGCTAGGCAACACAATGAGGGAGTTGACCCCCATTGAGAATGATCATGTCAGCGATGGCGGTCTCGAAGCCGACCCAATCGTAGCTAGCTTCCGGATTTTCCCTATACGCGACATGCAGGTTCCCGGCTAAGCGCTCACTGTCGGTCAGATTCTGGAATTCACCAAGGTCCGTGGCCAATGCTTGCTCAACTGGACTTCGTCCAGAACGCACTCCTTGTGCAGCGGTCTCTTGGACGAATTCGAGATAAATCTGTTGACTCGCCAAGACTTCTTTGATGTCTCGTCCAGAAAATGCTGGGCCGTGACCGGGGACGATCACATCAGCACCCTTGGCTTCTATGACGTTGAGAGCTTCGATCGTTCCTTGTACCGATCCGAACAGAGCGAACGGAGTGCCACCATGGAAGATTAGATCGCCTGTAAAGAGCACTCCTTGATCTGGTAACCAAGCCAAAATGTCACCTTCTGTATGAGCGACGAAACCCAAATCAAATAATTCAATTCCTATCCCGTCTAGGTGAAGCTTGGTGCTTCCTTCAAAAGTGATGTCCGGGGCGCGAAATTGAAGATTCCCCCACTCCACAGATGGAAAAGCTGACCGGTAGTCGGGGATACCAGTGGCCATCATGACGTCTCGGCAAGAAGTGTGACTGATGATGGCGGCATCTGGAAATAAATAGTTGCCGTGAGTGTGATCTGCGTGGTGATGGGTGTTGACCAGCAACGTGACTGGGTTAGGTGTGACCGAAGCTATTGCATCGATATAGGCGCGGTTGCGAAGTTCGGTTGAAGTGGTGTCAATGCTGACCACTCCGCTTTCACCCACGATGAATCCGGTGTTGTTAATAAACCAGGTTCCATCCGGTTGCACATAGCTAAATACCCCAGGAGCTACTTCCTCCAGTAACCCCGGGCCAAGGTTGTCGTGTAAGTCATTCGTGCTCATAAATAGAGCCTACGTGCACGACTACCCTTGTTGGATCTACGCTTGTGGAATGACCACCGCTTCAGACCATGAACGAGATGTAGATGTATTCGGTTCGGAATATGTCCAAGAAGCCCCTGAAGTCTGGAAACGACTGCGTTCTGAGTGTCCGGTGGCCCATACCTCGCTTAATGGAGGTGGCTGGCTTCCTACCAACTATGAGAATATTTCGTCGGTCGCTTACGATACTGAAAAGTTCTCATCCCGAGACATCGGTGTGGCACGCACTCCTGAAGGGGTGAGCTTGCTTGTAGCCCCTCCGATCACTTCTGATCCGCCATTCCATACTGAAGCTAGACAAATGCTGCTGCCTTACTTCTCACCCAAATCGGTAGAAGCAATGCGGGAAGTAACTCGGGGTATTGCTATAGAACTGCTTGATGCAATCGACCCGTCAGACGTTGTTGACGCGGCTGAGCAATATGCCAGATACATACCGGTTCGAGTTATTGGAGCGATGATCGGTCTGCCAGAAGAAGATTGCGAGATGTTCACGCGGTGGGCGACAGATATTTTGCAAAGCCACCCCGAAACAGAATGGGAGCGCTTAAGCACAGCGACCAAGGAAATTCTTGAGTACTTCGAAACGACTATTGCGGACCGTCGAGCAAACCCTCGCGATGACTTGATAAGCAAACTCCAGGCAGAGACACTTCCCAATGGCGACCCGCTTACTGACAAACATATTTTGGGAACATGCTTTCTACTTTTGGTTGCAGGTATTGACACGACGTGGAGTTCTATAGCGTCGAACCTTCTTCACCTAGCAACGCATGAACATGATCGACGACGTTTGGTCGAAGAGCCAGAATTGATTCCTACCGCGGTGGAAGAGTTCTTAAGGGCCTATTCGCCAGTAACGATGGCGCGTGTGGCTGCTGAAGACACTGAAATTGCGGGTTGTCCGGTTATGGCTGGTGAGAAAGTGTTTTTACCGTTTGGGGCTAGTAACCGTGATCCGGAAATGTTTGACGACCCGGACGAGGTGGTCATTGACCGACAGGAAAATCGGCACTTTGCCTTTGGTATCGGTATTCATCGGTGCTTGGGATCGAACCTAGCCCGAATGGAACTTGTGGTGGCAATGGAAGAGTGGTTGAAGCGTTTTCCAGAGTTCGCACTAGCTGAGAACTCTGAGGTCCAGTGGGGCGGGACTCAGGTTCGGGGCCCACGCTCTGTCCCACTTCGGATGGGTTAGGTCACGACAGGTTCGTCTGGCTGGAGTTGTTCTTGCGAACCATCGTGAGCACAACCACGACCGCAAGTGATGTGTATAGGGCGTAACCGACGGCAAGCGGCGTAACGGTCGAAGTGATTTGGCGATCAATAATCGCTCCGAGCAGCGCGCCGATCGCGAGGGTGATGAATCCAATTGTTGAGGCTGCGGTGCCTGCTAAGGCTTCCATAGGCTCTAGAGCCATGGTTGTCATAGTGGGCATCATGATGACCATGGCAGCTATTTGAGCGGTCATTAGAACCATCCAAAGGCCGACTGGCGGAACGCCATCAGTTGAAAGAGCCAAGGTGAGCATCAGCAAGCTGACTCCCAGTTGAAAAGCCAGTGCACTATGACCCAGACGCCGTGCGCCGAGCCGTCCTACAACCCGAGATCCTGCAAGGGCTACAGCAGCCATAACACCCATAGTGATGCTGAAATAAGGAACGAACCATGTTGGCTTTTGGAAGATCTCGCTGATTATTAGCTCGGAACTGCTCAGGAAACTATAGAAAGCTCCACCTGAGAAAAGAAGGGTGATTGCATAACCAATAGTTACTCGGTTTTTGAAAACTACTCTGAGGCCTTGTTTTGTTCCTGAGAAGCTGAGTTCGCGTCGGTTTGCTGCATCGAGTGACTCAGCGATTCTGAATGACCAGCCCCAAATGATGATGGCAATCAGCAAACCGAACAGCATTGTTAGTCGCCAAGATCCTCCTCCTCGGACAAGCAGGTCACCGATGATTGGAGCTAGGACCGGTCCAGCAAAGAAAATTGTTTGAACTATCGCCATGACACGCGCCATGTCGTCGCCTTCGAATCTGTCGCGAATCATGGCCTGGCTGATAGTTCGAGGTGCTGCGCAGCCAATTCCCCACAGCACTCTGGAAATTAGAAGAAAGACAAGGTTCGGTGCGAGCGTAGACCCAAGCGCCCCCAAAGCGAATAAGGCAATCCCCGATCGTAATACGGGTATTCGTCCGTAGGTATCTGCCAAGGGTCCGTACACAGGCATGCCAATAGCCATGCCGACGAAAATGCAGGTGATTGTGAGCCCTGGCAGGTTTGAGGTTGGTTCCATCCCGAATGAGGAACGTAAGTCAGCGAATGCCGGCAAGAGCATGTCGATAGAGAGGGCGATAGCGCTCGTCAGAAGGGCAGTGAACGCTATGAACTCACGGTCGCCTTGTACGCGAATTGAAGGGGTCACCTTAGGAAGTCGCGGTTTCGTAGATAGCGCGTTCGAATTCTTCTAAAAGATCGGCTACTTGAGGAATCATGAAAGGAAGTGTTTGAGTCATTAAGAGCGCTCCGAATCCGGCCTTCGGGTCGACCCAGAAGTGGGTGTTACATAACCCTGCCCAGCTAAGCGAACCCTCGTGACGTCCTCGATCAACAGGATTTTCATTGATTTGAAATGTGAGACCCCAGGATTTAGGGACTCCTGCCATGAACTCAAAATCGGCGCTTATCTTTTGGCTGTGAGATGTGACGGCCGATACTCGTAAATCATTCATGTTGTTACTCGACATCATCGAAATAGTCTCGGGTGCAAGGAGGCGCTGGCCAGCTAGTTCTCCGTCCCGTAAGAGCATTTGGATAAATTTTGCGTAGTCGGGTGCTGTGGAAAATAGCCCGCCGCCGCCGCTATCGAACTCAGGGAGCCGTTTTTGTTTGCTTGACTCTAGAGCCGTCCAGTTGCCTTCTTTCAGTACGTGGGTAGCTGCTCGACGCTCTTCCATGTCCGGGTGACATGTGTAGGCAGTGTCTGTTAGTTCTAAGGGATCGAAGATCTCTGTCCGCATCCATGCTGCAAGTGGTGTATCAGTGGCTGCTTCCAATAGCTGACCTGCCCAATCGATCCCGATTCCGTATTCCCAACGCGTTCCGGGTTCGAATGAAAGCGGCTGGTGCAAAGAAGCAAGTTTGCCGCTGCCGGTTAGCGGGTTTCCGCTGTGCTCTTTCCAAGCCGCCATGTCAGAGTTCCAAACCTCGTAAGTGAATCCAGAGGTGTGGGTCAGAAGATTTCGCAGAGTTACTGGCTGGTATGGCTTGCGTAATATTGGCCCGGTTTCGTTGAAGCCCTCAAGGACCTGAACCTCTCCGAGCCATGGAATTATCTCCGAAGCAGGCTGATCGAGTTTCAGTAGACCGCGTTCGACGGCTTGCATACATGCTGTGCCGGTTATTGGCTTCGTCATTGAAGCGATTTGGAAGACAGTGTCATCGGTCATAGGGCTTCGGGTTGCCTCTGACCTGACTCCGTGAGAACGGATGCTTACCAGCCCATCTCGATTGACCACGGCGGACACGGCTCCGGGGATGACCTTGTTCTCGATTGCTTTAGTGATGCAAGTGTCAATTGCCTGATCTAGGGACATTATTCCAGAGCCTCTCGCCAAGGCGTCACGTCGATTCCTTGGTAGCGATCTTGCAAGGCATCCACGAGTTCAGCTGTCCAAAATGGATGCCCGGGTTTCGGGGCGCCGAACAGCGCGAGTTCTTCTGGGGTGCAACTTGCTGCAAACTTTGACCATGGACCGCGGTTCGCATTTTGTTGAAAACTGTCAAATCCAATCCACTCATGATGGGCATGTTTAAAGGCTATGTTCATCAAAAACCTGGATCCGCCATCTCGAGTTAAGTTCACTCCTCGATGCCATACATCGGTTCTGTAGGCAAGATATGACCCTCGACGACCGGCTGCAGAGTGAGGTTCGGCGCCCGGCGGAGAGTCACCAAGGCTAAGTACCTCAGTCGGCCCTACTCCATCCTCGACATCGGAAAGATACAAAAATCCAAGCATGTTCCACCAACCTGGTTCGACGCGATCGGGAACGATCGTGTGATTGCGGTCTTGATGAAAAGGCTGCTCGTAGTCAGTGACGCCGGTGTATTTGCCCCATATTCGTGCTTGGTAGAGACGGAGGTCCTCTGAACCCATCGCTTGTTGGGCGAAATCAACCACGCGGGGATGAATCTGAAGCCGATTTAAGAGGTGAGAGTCGTATGGGAAGAGAACATGTCCTAAGAACTGGCGTAAACGAAATTCCTTCCCTGTCGTCTCTTCGTCGTTAAGTCCGTGTGCTGAACCCTGACGGGCAGGTTTATAACGCTCGTCGGTACTTTCAGTTTCGAGATGGGCTATGGCTTCGGGGTTGCCAGAGTGATAGTCAGATGGATGGGGGAAATGACCCCAGAGTTCCTCTACGGCCGCATCTATTTCTTCTGCAGGTACCAAGTCGTGAACAACAGTCCAACCTTGGGTTCGCCACTCTTCGACAGATGTTTCGATATTGGTACTCACTGTTCGGCACACTAGTTGGATTCAAGTGCCTCGAGGTTAACGAGCACCTTGTGCATCGTGAACTCGAATGGTTGCCCCCGTGACGAAATCAGACGATGGGGACACCAGATAGAGCAAAGTCCCGTCTAATTGTGAGGGTTTGCCAAGTCTTTTACGCGGAAAGCCTTGGGTTATGTCACCCATTCTTTCGAGCATCCCATCCATCATTTCGCTTTCGAATGCCCCTGGCGCGATGCAATTGACGTTGACGTCGTATTTCGCGAACTCCAGGGCCAACATTTCAGTCATGCGAACGACGGCGCTCTTGGTGATTGCATACCAGGACGTTCCTACCCCCGCGCTGAAAGCTGCACCGGAAGATATGTTGACGATCCGACCCGGGAGCTTTGCTTCTTTCAGGCGTCGTGTTACTTCACTTGCGAGGTGAAATAAAGAGGTGAGGTTCGTGGCAACCATCTCATCTACAAATGACGGATCCATATTCAGTGCCAGTTGAGCGTCCGGTTTACCGGCGTTGTTTACCAGTATTTGGATTGGTCCGAGTTCTTTTTCTACATGATCCACTGCGCCGAAGAGAGCATCTGTGTCTGTGACGTCAAGAGGGACGGGCAGCACATTTGCACCAGTACTTTTCAGTTCCGTGGCCAGCGCCTCGAGTCGTTCGGCGCGCCGTCCGGCTATTGCAACGTTGGCTCCGCATGCGGCTAATACTTGGGCAAATCTGTAGCCCAACCCAGAAGTCGTACCAGTTACAAAAGCAGTTTGTCCGCTTAGGTCTGTCGAAAAGTTTGGGATATCTGACATGTGGTTCCTCCAAAAGAGTAAGGATTGCTCTGCTTCTGTCTAGGCGTAGAAGGAATGATCGTCTAATCGAGTCGAGAGGAATTAGGGTGCGCGATGGTGAATGACCCATTAATTCTCGAAGTAGGGAGAGTGCCTGAGGGCACTCGAGCGCTAGTCACGGGCGGGGGATCGGGTATAGGGCGGTCAATAGCGGCGGCTTTACATTCGGCAGGGGCCACGGTTGTCGTGTGCGACGCGGACTCCTCGACTAATCCTGACTTTGTTGTGGATATAGCGGAAGAAGTAGATGTTCAGGAAATGTTTCGGGGTATAGAACAAGACCTGGGCGGCTTAGACGTTTTAGTCAACAATGTAGGAATCGCAGGTCCAGCGGGATTAGTGGATGAAATTGCCACCGATGCTTTCGACCATGTCTTGGAAGTGAATGTCGGTGGGACTTTTCGGGTGACAAGGCAAGCAGTGCCGCTGTTAAGAGCATCGGGAGGTGGGCTGATAGTCAACATAGCTTCAACGGCGGGAATCTTTGCTTACCCTTATCGATCACCCTATGTCGCTTCGAAATGGGCGATGGTTGGCCTTGGGCAAAGTTGGGCAATGGAATTAGGAGCGGACGATATTCGAGTCAATGTCATATGCCCTGGATCGGTCGGTGGACCCCGGATGGACCAAGTGATTGAGCGAGAGGCCGAGGCAACAGGGATAGACGAAGCAGTTCTGCGTAGCGGTTACGAAAGCCAAGTTTCAATGCGTCGGTTTATGGACCCAGCTGACATTGCAGGTGCTGTTGTTTACATGGCATCACCAGCGGGCCGGCATGTTTCAGGTCAAGTGCTTTCGGTAGATGGAGCGACTGAGACTTTGCGAAGTTCTTGAGCAGCGAGCGTTGTCATAGGGCACACTCTTGGGGTCCTTACCTATCAGGAGCAACCAACGTGAATGTCACTGAAGCGACCAACCGACGAGCATCAATTAGGTCTTTTCTTCCCGACCCTGTAAGTGATGAGCAGATCAGAGAACTTCTAGAGGTGGCCTCACGTGCGCCATCAGGAGGAAATGTTCAGCCGTGGCGGATCTACGTGGTGAACGGAGATTCAATGGAACGCTTCAGATCTTTCATATCTAGCAGGAGTCCTGGGGAATCAGAATATCCGGTATATCCGCCGAGCCTTCAAGATCCGTACCGAACTAATCGGTATGAATTAGGTGAGGCGATGTACGAGACGCTTGGAATTCCCCGCGAGGACAAACCGGCTCGACTGGCGCACCTTGCTCGAAATTTTGACTTCTTTGGGGCACCAGCAGCCTTTTTTTGCTTTATCGAAAGAAACATGGGTTCGGCTCAGTGGTCTGATCTTGGCATGTTTTTGCAGACCTTTATGCTGTTAGCCATCGAGGCCGGATTAGATACATGTCCTCAGGAGGCTTGGGCTAATCATTGGTCAGCGGTCCAAGAGTTCTGTGGCGCCCCAGAACAAGAAATGCTTTTTTGTGGAATGGCTATAGGTAAACGCGATGAAGAGAAACCTGTTAATGCCCTCAGAAGTGACCGTATGGTGGTTGATGAGTGGGCAACTTGGGTATGAGGAATAGAGCATGAACGATATCTACGAGATGATGAGTACCTTGCGGGCGGTGCGACGCCTTCGTCCGGATCCCATACCCGATGACGTGCTAAATCGGGTCTTGCAGGCAGCTGCGTGGGCCCCGACTGGTGGGAATATGCAACCTTGGCGGGTCATCGTTGTGAGTAGTCCGGAACGCAAAAAGGCATTGGCGGATATATATGGACCGGCCTGGTACCGGTACGCCAAGGGCTATGACGAACGACTTAAACAACTTCCGCCCGACGAAGCGGAAAAAGCTAGGAAAAACAGGGTGGCGGGTGATTATCTGGCTGATCACCTAGCGGATTCTCCAACGATCTTGATGTTTGTAGCTGATCCTAAAATGATGGCGATAACTGACGCGAAATTGAATCGCATTTCGATGGTTGGTGGCGGTTCGGTTTATACAGCGGTGCAGAACGCGATGTTGGCTGCGCGGACCGAGGGACTTGGCTGTGTTCTGACCACATTGCATTGCTTAGCAGAAGAAGAGGTCAAGGCGGCTTTGGAAATCCCGGATGACTGGGCGACTCTGGCGATGGTTCCTCTGGGGTATCCCGTTGGAACGGGTCATGGCAGCATCACACGACAACCCCCTGCGGTGCTTGCTTATGATGATGCTTTCGGGATTGCTTGGAGTTGAACTCGGCAGCTACTCGGACGCCGACTGTCTTTTCGGTTAGCGAAATCAGGGACGAAGGGTCGACTTCACCTATAGGGGGGGCCTCTCCTGTGCTGCCATTACTTGTAATGGCAGTCGTGGTGGTGGTTTGGGGCTTAGGCCCGCCTACCACGAAGCTGGTGACAGCACCCCCGCTTATCGGGACTTTCGTGCGTTTCGGTATCTCGTCACCGCTTCTCATCGTTGTCTTGGCAGCAAGACGAAGGGTCTTGTCGCGGAAGGTTTTCATAGCAACCGCTTTGCCCGGGCTTTCTTTCGGCATCAATTTGATATTTGTTTTCGCGACTTTGCAAGAAGCAACGGTTTCGGTGTTGTCGACAGTGGTGGCGATGCAGCCTGCACTCTTATTGGTGCTTGCAGGGCCATTATTTCGTGAATATCCGACTAGTCGGCAACTTGCGTTCACCTTGGCTGGAGTTGTAGGCGCCGTTGGTGTAATTCTTGGCGCAGGTTCGGAGATTCGATCTTCTTGGCTGGGTGTGGGCTTAGCAGCGCTTTCATTGGTTACGTTCACTCTCTATTTCGTTTTAACTCGACTAGCTAGGTCTGAGGACGAGGTAGACCCAATCGAATGGATGGCCGGCATCAATATTTGGGCTTTTCTGTCCACCATCGTCCCGATATCGCTACTAGCGGATCGGTCCGACTGGGCCCAATTCGGAGGGAAGGATTGGCTCTGGATAGCCATCGTTGCTTTTGTGACGGGTGTTTTTGGGCATGTCCTAATGACTTGGTTGCACGGGCATCTAGAAGCTGCGCGGTCATCTCTGTACATACTGATGATGCATTTGGTTGCCGTGGGGCTCGCGTGGTGGATACACGATGAATCGGTCACCTGGTTGCAGATGGTTTCAGGAGGAGTGGTCCTGCTGTGCGTGGCCTTAGTGGTTACATCTCCTGATCGCCGTGAGGTTCGATGATGGGGAACAGAAGGAACTCTGTCAATAGGTCGAACAGCTCTAATACGACTGATTCGTCTCCTTCGATTGTGATGTCGCCCTGAGCGAATGCATCAGAAAATGAGACGATGCCTCCCAAAGTGTCAGCCAAAACATGGCGAGTGAGGACAACGGAAGCTGCTGCGTTGCTTGTATGGCGGTCTGGTAAATGATGTATCGCACAATTAGAGATGCCGAGAACGTGATGCTCTCCTAGGTCAGAAAAAGTCCAGTTAATTTCTGTATCCAATTCACGAAGGGCTGTTGTGCTCAGGCGGACGCCGATCGAGTCAAACAGTTGTTCGGCAGTCATAGCGTGCGCGAGCTGTCGCCCCCGACCGACAGTGATGTTGGGGGATCCGTTGCGGAGCTCATGAGCCCCGTAAAGGTAGGCATTGCGCCAGGTTCCGGATTCGGCCTGGTAACCGAGTTGTTCAAAAGCGTCTGCTTGGAGTTCTCTAGCCGCTTGATGCGAAGGGTCAGAAAAAACTAGATGATTCACTACCTGCGCCACCCAACGGTAGTCACCAGCGTCAAAACTCTTTTTTGCTTGGCTTAGCACTGCGTCAGGGCCACCCATGAATTCGACGTATTTGGTGCTGCTCTCTACGGGAGGGTAAGGATTTAGGTGTGCTGGATTTGCGTCGTACCAGCCGAGGTACTTGTTGTAGACGGATTTGACGTTGTGGCTAACGGTTCCGTAATACCCCTGGACATGAGAGTCTGAAGCAAAGCATTCAGGTAGTTTCAGTTCCTCAGCGATTTCGTTTGGTGTCCATCCCCGGTTAGCGAGGCGCATCGTTTGGTCGTGCATCCATCGGTAAACATCGCGTTGTTTAACTAGAAAATGCTTCAAATCTTCGGTCCCAAAACGAGGCCAATGGTGAGTGGCAATCATGACATCGGAATTATCTCCCCACAGATCCAATGCCTCGTTGATGTATTTGGACCAAGCAAGAGCATCGCGAGTTTGGGCGCCTCTTATTGGGTAAAGATTGTGCATATTGTGGGTGCAGTTTTCGGCCATGCAAAGCATCCGGTAATCGGGAAACCAAAAGTTCATTTCGGCTGGCGCTTCGGCGTCTGGCGTATTTTGAAAGATAACGCGTACTCCATCTATCTCGAGTTCGATGCCAGTGCTATCGATGATCTCGGTAGGAGCGATTAGTCCTGAAGGGCTGAAAGGCAAAGCCTTACCGAGCCCATTATCAATGTGCCCTTTAGGCCCAGGAGGCAGAAATAAGCCGAATTGGTACATGGCTCTTCGCGCCATAGCAGCTCCGGCAATAACGTTTTCGTTAACAACTTCTTCCAGGAATCCTTCTGGTGCAATAATCCGAACATCGCCCCGCTCTACTTCTTCAGGGGTAGTGACGCCCAAAATGCCACCAAAGTGATCTGCGTGGGAATGAGTGTAAATAACCGCTTTAACCGGCCGTTCTCCAAGTTGGTCGTTAGCGAGCTTGAGGCATGCCTCGGCTGTAGCAGCGGTCGTCAAAACGTCAACCAAAATCCAGCCAGAATTTCCAGCTATGAGCGTCAGATTTGAAATGTCGTATCCGCGAACTTGCCAGACACCATCCATTACCTCAAATAGGCCGTGTATCGCGTTTAAGCGACCTTGGCGCCAGAGCCCCGGGTGGACTGTTTCGGGTGCTTCATCGGTGTCGCGAAGGAAGTCATAGCGAGCGCAGTCCCACACCACATGCTCATCAATCTTGACCATACCATCGGGTAGCGTCGCAATAAGTCCTCGTTGAGCCCTCTCAAAATCTGCCTCATCATCGAAGGACATGAGCGTCGCAGCGGTGGTGTTTGCCTGAACTGTGGGTGCGGCCGCGCCTTTCGCGACGTTAGCTGGGTCTGACATAGTGTTCCCCTGGTTAGATCTGGAGAATCTATCTCGCTTATTGGTCGAACCTGACCGTACCGTACGTAGCGGGCAGCGATTTGGCGATACGGTCCGTCATGATCTCGGTTGAACCGTCTACATAGTTGGCAATCCTGCCGGCTGTGAGTCTGTGTCCGATCAGGTGTTCTTCCCGTAAACCATTAGCGCCCATCGCTTGGGCGCAAGCTGAAAGTGCCGGTTCCACGACTTCGGTTGCGAACTTCTTTGCATGAGCTGCGGGCAAAATTGCTGATTCGCTATCGCCATGCTCTATCGCTGCAACCGCTTTGTCGGTCAAGGCGCGCGCTGCCTCTACTTGATTGGCGACTCGCGCTAATTGCCATGAGAGTCCTTGGTGTTCGATTATCGGCTTTCCAAAGCTCTCTCTTTCGGTCGCGTATCCGACCGATAAACGCAACGAAGCTTCGATCATCGAGCAACACATTGATGCTACGTAGGTCCGTGCTTCGTTGATGGTGGATAACGCTGCCGAGAAACCTTCACCTGCTGGTGCTAATAAATCGCCTTCTTGCGCCAAGTAGTTATTTAGTCGAAATCCAGCGGTTCCGATCGCATGACTTCCAATCAGATCGTAAGGCGCGACTCGCTCGAAACCCTGATTCGTGCCGTCAATGAGAAATGAGGCGATGCCGCGAGCTCGAGATCCGGGACTTGTCTGTACATAAGCGACTATCACCGAAGACGCGGCAGCGTTGGTAATCCAGGCTTTCTCCCCATTTAGACACCAGCCGTTGCCATCAGAAGTTGCCTCAGTTGCAATCGATGAGAAATCACTCCCGGCAGCAGGCTCAGTTAAAGCAGTTGAGCCCAGCTTCTTGCCACTAAGTAGGTCTGGAAGAAAGCGACTTCTTTGCTCTTCAGTTCCGTGACGAGCCAATCTCGCTGCAACATTGTGAGAATTGACCAAGCTAAAAGCGTAGGGCATCGAAACTTCTGAAAGGAGATCGAGGATCTGCAACTTTTGTCCGAAGCTCACTCCCAGACCACCCATTTGAGGTTCTATTTCCATTCCTAAAAGGCCGAGTTGATGGGCCGCAGCGATGTTTTCTGCGGGAAACGTCCGGTTTCTTTCCCACTCGAGAACATGAGGGCTAATTAGCTGATCCCGGAAGTCTTGGACTTGCAGAAGCAAGTCACGGAAATCGTCTTCGGGCATTCCATTAGGTTGGCTCATGCTTTGACCCTAGATGCCTGCGTAAAGTCATTCACCGTGGAAGATCTTTTCTCTCCTGACTACCTGGAAAAAGTTTTGCTGTCTGGCGTGGCACCGTCCACACAAGGGCCTTCTGCAGCGGTGGCAGCAGTTGTGCGTAATGGTCGGTCGGGCACAGAAATCTTGTTTATAGAACGCTCAACTAAAGAAGGTGACCCATGGTCGGGTCAGATGGCGCTTCCCGGCGGAAGAGCATCTGATGAAGATGAAGACAGTCTTGCCACAGCTATTCGGGAAACTATCGAAGAAGTTGCAGTCGACCTGACGGGTTCACGGTTGGTTGGTCGGTTGTCAGACTTGGAGGGAGGGCCACGCGGTACACGCCAGCGTCTCACCGTAACTCCCTATGTTTTCTGGATGTCGGGGCCGCGTCCGAGGACTGTTGCCAATCACGAAGTTGCTGGGGTTATCTGGGTCCCGGTTAGTGAGCTAGCTGAGTCCAGTCATTACATTGAATACCCGTATCCACCGTTAGGTCCGAATTCTTGGCCCGGAATTAGAGTTGAGGGGAAGCGGGTGATCTGGGGGTTAACACTGCGAATGCTCGTCGATTTGTTTCGGAGAGTCGGTCACCCTCTAACAATCAGGTCCTAAGGTCCTGCTCTGAATAGGCTGTTCATATGAGTAATTCCTCGTCCAAAAGTTCAGAAGACTTCTCTAATGGTCTTACTTCTTCTGATGTTGATGTAGTCGTAGTAGGTGCTGGCTTTGCGGGTATGTACATGTTGCATCGGCTTCGGATGTGCGGATATTCGGTTCGGGTTTTTGAAGCAGGAACGGATGTTGGAGGCACCTGGTACTGGAACAGATATCCGGGCGCTCGCTGTGACGTAGAAAGCTTGGAGTACAGCTACAGCTTCGACGCAGATCTCGAACAAGACTGGGAATGGACTGAGCGGTATTCCAGCCAACCCGAAATCCTTGCCTACGCCAAACATGTGGCGGATCGGTTCGATTTGCGTTCTGACATAAGTTTTGAGACGCGGGTCGAGACAGCAGATTTTGACGAAAGTACTAACTCGTGGCGTATTCAGACAAGCGACGGTGAAGCCACCGTTAGTCGGTTCTTCGTGATGGCAACCGGCTGCCTATCTTCAACGACATTGCCAGATATACCTGGAATAGAAGACTTTGAAGGAACAACCATTCATACAGGCCAGTGGCCAAAGGAGGGGGTTCAGTTAAAGGATAAGCGTGTAGCAATCATTGGGACCGGTTCTTCAGGAGTGCAAGCGATTCCCGTTCTTGCCGAAGAATGTAAAGAGCTAACTGTCTTTCAACGCACCCCGCAATACACGATTCCAGCAAGAAATGAGCCACTAGAAACTGCCCGTCAGGTTGATGTAAAGAGTCGGTATCGAGAATTCCGGGAGGCGAACTTCGCTATGCCCCAGGCTCTTGGTTCGGAGATTCCCAAATTCAATGATTCAATCCACGATGTGTCCGAAGAGGAAAGATTAAGAAGATTTGAGAATGCGTGGGAACGCGGAGGCACTCTGTTCATGTCGTCTTTTAACGACGTGCTCGTAGATGAATCAGCCAATGAATATGCGCAAGATTTCGTCCGAGAAAAGATCTCCGAGATTGTTGAGGACCCAGAAGTCGCCGCCAAGCTCACCCCCGAACACATAATCGGCTGCAAACGTTTAGTCATTGATACGGACTACTTTGCGACTTTCAACCGGCCGAATGTTCAACTAGTCGATGTAAGCGGAGACCCAATTCAGGAGATAACTAGCTCGGGCCTAGCTACTCAAGAAAAAGACTTCGAGTTCGATGTTTTGATTTTCGCTACTGGTTTTGATGCGATGACGGGGTCAATTTTGCGCGTAGCAATTACCGGAAGAGATGGGTTGACGATTCAAGAAAAATGGTCAGCTGGGCCACGGACCTACCTAGGTCTTACGGTCCCAGGTTTTCCGAACATGTTCGCGATATCGGGTCCGGGCAGCCCGTCGGTGCTTACCAACATGATTATCTCGATCGAGCAACATGTCGAGTGGATTAGCGACTGTATTCGTTGGTTGGATACCAAAGGGGCTTCAACTATTGAAGCCTTGCCCGCAGCTGAGGATGATTGGGTAGATCACGTCAATGCGAAGGCGGAGAGAACTCTATTCCCAGGATGCAATTCTTGGTACCTAGGTGCAAATGTGCCAGGTAAGACCCGCGTATTTATGCCCCTCCTCGGTTTTCCCGGGTACGTCCGTCGCTGCAACCAAGTGGCAGAAAACGATTATGAAGGATTTGTGGTCCAGTGAGTGAACTTGAGTTGTTGACCGAAGGTTGGGGACTGATAGAAGCACCCAGAGTCGATGAACAGGATCGACTCTATTTTTCAGATGTCCCGAATGGTGGCGTCTATAGGCGGCTACCGAGTGGGGAAATTGAAACAGTTATCCCGAAGCGCCGAGGAGTTGGCGGAATGGTTTTTCACAGGGACGGCGGCTTAGTCATTAGCGGAAGAAATATTCAACATGTAAATGATGGCGAAATACGTGTCCTATTCGACCCGGGCTTTCCGGGTTTCAACGATCTCCATACCGATTCGTTAGGTCGCGTGTATGTCGGTTCATTAAAAGTCGATCCCTTTGAAGAAGGAGCGGAGAACCCGGGCGGTGAACTATGGCGGTTAGGTGCTGAAGGCCAAGTAACTGAAATGTACGGCGGGGTACTACTGACTAACGGAATCGGTTTTTCACCCGACGGTTCCTTGTTGTATCACGCAGATAGTGTCCCGGGAAGGGTCTGGGTCTCAGATGTAGAAGACGATTCTTTGGCTAACAAAAGAGTCTTTGTTGAGGACCGTGTTAACGCGACCGATGGTCTTGCTGTCGATGTTGAGGGGGGCGTTTGGGTAGCCCAGCCGAGTGGAGGGAAGGTCCAAAGGTACACACCTGATGGTGTTGCAGATTTGTGTGTCGCTATCCCGGACCCGATGGTCACCAGCTTGTGCTTCGGTGGAGCGGATCTTAAGGATCTGTATGTGGTTACTGGGGGTCAGAGTCAGTTGGGTGGCTGTATCTATCGAACAAGAGTGGACGTTTCGGGTGTCCCAGTCCCTCAAGCAACCATTTGAGAATCGCTAATTATTAGGGTGTCGACGATGCAGGAAATGCCGTTCTACTGGTCACATAGGGATGAGAGCAGCCATCTGATTTTTTGTATGCACGGGATTGGTTCGTGTGCTGATGCGTTCTTGCCTCAACGAGAAGTCGCAGATCAACTCAAGTACCGACTAGTTGCTTGGGATGCCCCTGGATATCGGTACTCAGCTGACCCCAAAAATGAACCAGGCATAGACGGGTGGGCGGATGCAGCTGCAGACTTGATTCATTCGCTCGGTTGCGAGCGCTCAATAGTGCTTGGAGTTTCATGGGGCGGTGTTACTGCAACTCGCTTAGCTCTGCGCCACCCTGATCTAGTGGATGCACTCATACTGGCTGATTCGAGCGTAGGGTCCGGCACGAGTTCAAAAAACGCGGAAGCTATGCGCGGCAGGGCGTCAAGCCTAAGCGATTTAGGAGCCACGGAATTTGCTAAACAGCGAGCCCCGCTGTTGGTGGGGGAGAAAACAGACCCCGAGTTGTTGGAAGATGTGCAGCGATTGTTCGCAGACTCTATCCGGATGCCCGCTTATCAGTGGGCATGCAATTCGATGGCTGACACTGATCACCGGGACTCATTGTCAGCGATAGAAGCGCCGACGCTTGTTATTTGCGGAGAGGAAGATCGAGTTACTCCACCAAAGTTGTCGGCGCAGCTTGCCGAAGGTATTCCAAACTCACGGCTTGTTCACATCAAGGACGCGGGGCACCTGGCTAATCAGGAAAAATCAGAGAACTTCAACACAGAAATCTTCGAATTCATTCAATCGATTAGCTAAGTGACGAGCCCTAACGAGGCGGCATTCGGATGCCACCGTCGCAGCGAATGGTTTCACCGTTCATGTATGGGTTAGTAATGCATTCCATGACCATAAAGGCTAATTCTTCGCCGTAGCCGAGACGCTTTGGAAAAAGCACGCTTTGACCTAAATGCGCCTTGAACTGGTCGGATTGTTCGCCTTCTCCATAGATAGGAGTGTCGATTAGGCCAGGGGCGATGGTGTTCACTCGAATACCGGTCGCAGACAAGTCGCGCGCTATTGGCAATGTCATCCCTACTACTCCGCCTTTAGAAGCTGAGTAGGCGGCTTGCCCGATTTGTCCGTCGAAAGCGGCAGCTGACGCCATATTGACTATTGCGCCCCTTGAACCGTCCTCATCGACAGGGTCCGTTTGAGCCATGGCAGCAGCGGATTGGGCCAGCATGTTGTAGCTACCTATGAGATTGACCTTAATCACGAACTCAAATTGACCCAGATCAGCGGGCACGTTGTTGCGATCGATGGTTCTAGCTGCTCTTCCGAGGCCAGCCGAATTCACTAGCGCGCGCAGCGGGCCCATTTCTGAAGCTGCGCTAACAGCAGCTTGGGCGTCTTCGACGTTCGAAACATCACATTTTACGAATAGCCCGCCCAACTCCGAGGCAACTTCTTGGCCTTTGTCTTCTTGGAGGTCTGCGATAACGACTCGAGAGCCTGCCGCTGCTAGTTGTCGAGCAGCGGCTTCACCGATGCCTGATGCCCCTCCAGTAACTATGGATGAGCTTGCTTGAAGGTTCATTCTTGGCATTACGCGTCCACTCTTTCGATAATTGTCGCATTGGCCATGCCGCCACCTTCGCACATGGTTTGGAGGCCATACCTGCCTCCGGTTCGTTCTAGCTCGTTTAGAAGGGTTGCCATAAGCTTGGTACCGGAGCATCCGAGAGGATGCCCAAGGGCTATTGCGCCGCCGTTGACATTGGTTCTATCCAGGTCGGTTCCATGTTCCTTTTGCCAAGCGAGGACAACAGAAGCGAAAGCCTCATTAACTTCAAATAAGTCAATGTCATCGAGTGTTAGGCCCGACCGAGCCATGACTTTTTCTGTAGCGGGAATCGGCCCTTTCAACATTGTTACTGGGTCGGCGCCTGCGAGCGCAAAGGTATGGAACTTTGCTCTAGGGCGCAGACCTAGCTCAGCAGCTTTCTCTGCGCTCATGACCAGAACAGCTGAGGCCCCATCGCTGATTTGGCTTGAGTTGCCAGCGGTAACTTTGCCATCTTCACGAAAGGCTGGGTTGAGCTTTGAAAGCGATTCAGATGTGGTTTCGTGACGAATACCCTCGTCTTTGGTCATCATTTCGGTATTGCCGTCTACTTCGACCGGCACTGGAACTATCTCGTTGTCGAAGCGCCCTTCGGCTGTCGCTACGGCGGCTCGCCTCTGACTTTCGGCGCCAAAAGCATCAAGATCCTCACGGCTGAAGCCGTATTCGTCGGCGATCATTTCAGCTCCGATACCTTGGGGTGGTAAACCGGTTTCTTCGTAACGGTTTTGCATGGTTTCGCTAAATGGAAATCCCATCCCTTTGACGACGCTTGCGCCCATCGGAGTTCGCGTCATTACCTCGACGCCAGCGGCGATAACTACGTCGTAGGCGCCAGCGATTACACCTTGAGCGGCAAAGTGGAGTGCCTGTTGGCTTGAGCCACACTGGCGGTCGACTGTCGTTGCTGGCACTGATTCAGGCCATCCTGCAGCGAGGACGGCGTTTCGGCCGATATTCAGGGACTGTTCGCCGACTTGCATAACGCATCCCATAATTACGTCGTCAATCACTGAAGGGTCAATACCCGTTCGTTCCTCGAGGGCTTTTAGAACATGGGCTGCGAGGTCGACTGCGTGCCAGTCCTGCAGCTTGCCATTCCGCTTTCCGCCTGGCGTTCTTACCGCGTCAACGATGACTGCTTCTCTCATGGGTTTACTCCTAATCGGGACCGTTCGGAATGGTAGTCCGAATTTCAATAGCGAATCGTAGATCGTGTTAGGGCGCACGAGCCAACTCTGAGCGCTACTTTGCACATGTGACTACCACGAGGCCTGAGAAAAACGGTTCAGCCACTTTCTCGTCTCTGCGGGTTCCAACCTTCCGATTGTTCTGGTGGAGTGGTGTCTACTCATACCTCGGTGTTCAAATGCAGTTTCTCCTTCGCGGGTTATTGGCCTGGGATTTGACTGAACGTGAGAGCGGATTGGGGATCGTGTACCTAGCGTTTGGAATGGGTCTCTTGATCTTTACTCCTGTTGGTGGGGTGTTAGCTGATCGTTGGCCCAAACGTTCCCTTCTTGTTTTTGGACAAGGCATGATTGCGGTAGCGGCGGCTGGCATGGGCTTGGCCGCCGTTTCCGGGAATGCTCGTTTTTGGATGCTGATGGTGGCAAGCCTTGTGCAGGGAGCAATGTTTGGGCTTATTGGGCCAGCCAGAGTTTCGACTTCGGCTGAGTTAGTTGGGCGAGACCAATTGGGTAACGCGATCAGCTTGACCTCTATGTCAATGAGTTTGACTCGCCTATTTGCCCCAGCGGCGGCGGGTGTTCTTGCCGGTGTGGCGACTGTGGGTATCGGGGGCGCTTATCTGGTTGCTTCGCTTTTTTCGGTTGTGTCGACTCTGCTGACTGCTCGTTTGCCCCGCCTAGAAGCAGCGAATCCCTCTCGGCGAAAGCCACTAGACGAAATTTGGGACGGTCTTCGGTATGTGCGAAGTAAACCTGAATTGCGTCGCCTGATCTTGACAACGATTGTTGCCATAATGATCGGGTTCAATTATGTAGCTTTCTTGCCCGCCTTAGTCGAAGGGCAGTTGGGTCTTTCCGAAGGCCACGTTGGGTTTCTCACCACAGCTTCGGCGTTAGGTGCTGTTTTAATTACGGCATTCGTGGCCTCGCGTGCTGATGGGCCTAACGCTGAACGGTTATTGGTTTGCTGCGGCATCGCATTTGGGGTTGGAGTCGTTCTGTTCGGGTTAGCTCCGAACTACCTATTAGCTTTATTGATAGTGGTGGTCCTTGGCTTCGCCACGAATGGATTCATGGTGCTAACTAGTAGCCGTTCAATGGTGATCTCTGAGGATTCACACCATGGTCGAGTGCAGTCGCTGATGCAACTTGCATGGGCTGGATTCGGAATAGCAGCAGCCCCTTTAGGGGCGATTGCTGAGGTTGTCGGACTGCGTCCCACCATCGTGTTTATGGGAGTAATAACGTTCCTAGTGGTGGCGTTATACGGAATTTCGTTACCCGGTATTTTTGTTCGAACAACCAAATAGGTCTCTGAGTTGTGGCGAATCTGGTAACGGTTTAGGACAGTATTTTTATTGGGATAGCGCGGGGACCTCTCACATGACCGGCACTGTAAGTAACGGCTCCGGCGTCAGTTAATTCGAAGTCTGGGAATTGTTGCACCCACATTTCTAGGGCGATTTGCATCTCTAATCGAGCGAGATTTGAACCGAGACACCGATGAGCCCCGAGACCAAAAGCCGAATGACGATTTTCTTCCCTGTCAATCAGTACTTCATCGGGTCGGTCAAACAATTCAGGGTCTCGATTTGCCGAAGGAAAAGCCAATACAGTCCATTCACCAGCGCTCACTGGACAACCTGATACCTCTGTGTCCTCTTCAGTTACTCTCGCGATGAATACAGGTGAGTACGCTCGCAGAAACTCTTCTACAGCTGTCGGAATGAGCTCTTTATTTTTCGCTATGCGACGGCGATCTTCAGGATGGGTTGCTAGGTGAAGTAGTGAGGAGCCAATAGCAGACCACGTGGTGTCAACTCCAGCGATGAGCAGGAGGAATAGAGTTCTCGCAATTTCGTCGTCGTTGAGTCCTTGGCCGTCCATGTTTTGATCTAAGAGGTACTGAACTACGTCACCTTCTTTGTTATCTGAGCGACGCTCACAAGTTAGCTCGAGAAGATAATTCATCATTTCGGCGGTGGTTTCGCGAGCCACTGCTGGATTTGTAGGACCAACTTCTAAGAGGTTATGAAGCCATGTCCGGAACTGGGGGGTGTCATTTAAAGGTACTCCCAGCATTCGCGCTGTTACGTCCCCTGGAATTTCTTGGGCGTATTCAGCTGCGGCATCGAATTGTGTTTTTCCCTGCAACTTCTTTAGCAAGCCCGAGCAGATTTCTCTGATCGCAGGTTCCCATTCGGCTGTCGCCTTTGGTGTGAAAAACGGCAACAAAAGGCGGCGATGATCTGTGTGATCTGGCGGATCGATGTTGATTGGAGGTAAGACCAACCCCAGCCGGTCTGTAGGAACTTCGCTAATGATCGTGCGCCGACTGCTAAAGATTTCTGTAGCGCTTGCTGCGGCTGCCACATCGCTTGCTTTAGTCAGCCATGTCATGCCGCCGTAGCGATCGCTGTGGGCGACTGGGCATTGTCCTCGGAGATCTTCGTATATCGGGTATGGGTCAGCGACGAACTCGGGGTCAAAGTGATCCAGATCCGAATGCCAGTCGTTAACGGGTTCTCTGTCGCTTAGTTCAGCCATATCCGTGCCGCCAGGTAAAGAAATTGAGCTACTGCTAGATCGTAGCGAAATATTACTGATGTGATCTCAGAGCCAGCTACTCTTCGCCGATGGAGTTCGCGCCATTCGTTGATCTATTAGGCGGTGAAGGTGCGGAGGCTTGGGAAATTCTGACGGAATCGCGTAGTGCCTTGGACCGAGGCGAAGACGTCATTGTTTTGAGTATCGGAGACCCGGACTTAGAGACGCCTACTTTCGTCGTTGATGCCGCTGTCGATGCGTTGCGCAATGGTGATACGCACTACACGGAGCTAGAAGGTCGTAGTTCGCTTCGGAGTTCAATAGCGAGCAAGCTTTCTGGATCGGCAGGTCTACAGATAGAGCCTGATCGTGTGACGGTGTTAGCAGGCACCCAAAATGCTTTCTATTCAGCCTGCCGATGCCTCTTCGGGGTTGGTGACGAAGTTATCGTGCTAGACCCCGCTTACGTCACCTATGAAGCTTCCATTGCCAGTACCGGAGCTAAGCAAGTTCGTGTGGAACAACCTGCGTCAAACGGTTTTCGGCCTCGAATAGATGCGATTCAGCGATCGGTTACGCCGGCGACGAAGGGCATCGTTTTTTCCAACCCTTCGAATCCCACTGGAGTAGCGCTCCGTAAGAATGAGTTGGAGGCCATCGCCCGACTAGCGGTCGAGAATGACTTGTGGGTTGTGGTGGATGAGGTCTACGGCGACCTTGTATTCGAGGGAGCACACCATTCGATTGTTGGTATGCCGGGGATGCTTGAGCGCACGGTCACTGTAAGCAGCGTGTCTAAGTCCTATGCGATGACTGGGTGGAGATGTGGCTGGGCTGTAGGCCCAATCGAATTGGGGTTGCACCTGAGAAAAATGTCGCTGATCACCCTGTACGGGTTACCCGGGTTTGTCATGGAAGCAGCGAATGTGGCTTTGCGTGAAGGGATGGAAGAAATAGAAACCGCACGAGCTATTTATAAGGCTCGAAGAGATTTGGTCGTAGAAGAGTTAGCTAAGGCCACTGAAATGCCGCTTCTAATCCCCGAGGCTGGGATGTTTTTGATGGCTGATGTCCGAGCCCATGATGCAAATGCGAATAACTTCGCTTGGGATTTGTATAGAGCTACTGGCGTTTCGGTCCTAGATGCTGGTGCATTCGGTTCGACATCAAAAGGCTGGGTGCGAATTTCCTATGGCCTTGATGAAGCCAGCTTGAAAGAAGCTTGCCTTCGAATCGTCAACTTCACTAAGTCATGAGCTATGTAGCGCGTGTCAAGAAGGTGTCCTTCTAGTTGTTGAGGTCACAAGGCGCGTCGAGCTTGTCGCGACGATGAATCATGCATTCCCGATGTTTGACGCGCCAGCCATCATCAGTTTTTACGACTTGATCGTAGTAAGAAGCCGTTCCTACTAAGCCTTTCCCCATGAGAGCCACTATGCGAAAGTTCATTGTTACTTTCTCTTCAACGACATCGACGTAGATGTTGGTCATCATGTGTGTTTTGGGGTGTTCAGCATCCACGTTCATGAAGTCAACTATGTCGTCGATGCCTTCAAGTCGACGCGAACCCACACCTGTCAAGTCGAAAACGGCGTCTTCGGTAAATATCTGTCGCAGCCGATCCCAATTACGGTCGTCGATGGCGTCGCCGTAACGTCCCGGTAGTTCGTGAAGTTCCAATCGGTCTGCAAGGTCAATGTTCATGGTCAGATGCTAGACCGACTCAATGTGTGCGGGTTTACTTGCCGTCAACCATTGTGAAGTAAGGGGAAAACGTTTTCGTCTGTTATGGGATCACCAGGCTTCAATAGGGTGTCTTGATCGCGAATGATTGGGTCTGCGCCGATCTTGGGATCCCAAAAAGCATCGTCCCCGAGCCACCGCCATGAAATCGCTGCACGACGGTTGTTGCCGTCATTTGGGCCGCTTCGGTGAACGGTTCTGAAGTCGAAGAGCAGAGCGTCTCCGGCCGCAACTTCGAAGGACAGGATTTCGTACTGGTCTGGATGTTCTTCAAAGGCGGGACATTCGTCTTCGAAGGAGTCAATGTGTTCAGCAACTCCCTTCCAAAGAGCCTGTTCGACCTGCTTTGAAGACAGACCTTCTAAGGCCGGGTACTCAGGCTTGAAGGTGCGATCCCAGAGGTGGGAACCTTTCACAAATTGAAGAGCGCTCGATTTTGCGTTGGCGTCGGTAAGAGCTAGCCAGCTCGAGCAGATTTGAGATCCGTCAACTGCCCAATATGGACGGTCTTGGTGCCACACGAAACTTTCTTGGGTTCCAGGCTCTTTGACAAAGACATGCTCGTAATAGAGATGAATCTTTTTTGATCCGGTCGCCGTGGCTGCTGAAACTGCGAGACCGCAATCATTTGCGTAACGGAGAAAGTCGCTATGTGTGGGATGTAGGTAACGGTCTTGGAAGAACATGCCTGTCGCCGTTCGGGGTGTCATGGACCCCCCGAAACGACCTGGTGACTCAATGAGTTGATCAACTGATTCGAGGATTTCAGCTACTAATGCTTCGTTTACTGCCCCAGGTAGATGGACGACGCCGTCAGACCGAAATGTTGCAACTTCAGCATCGTTTAGAGATCGCATTCAACTGCCCCGTTGTTGATGTTAGATGGTTTCAACAATGTCATGGTCGGAAAGACTGTTGCGGATGTCGGTATCTGCTTGGGCGGGGATGTCTGGGCACCAAATCTGCATTGCATCCTCCATGGTATTTTTCACAGTAGAAGCAACGAGCCGAGCATCTTTCCGATTGCATTCAACGACGACGCTGTCGTGAACAGTTTGCACGCCCAAAGCGCGATCGAAGTGAGCGAGGCGGGTATGTAACAGACCGTAGGCTTCCAACATGATGTCGGCTACGCCGCCCTGTATTGGAGCGTTGCGGTATGCGTTGGCCATCTGTGAAATCCGAGTCTCTAAGGACCGATTGAGTAAGAGGTTCATCGCTTCTTGACCCATCGTTTGTTCGACTTGCTCGATGACTGCTCGACGAATCTTGCGGTCTTCCAAGATTTTTGTAATTTCGGCTGAAGAAAGTGACTGGTCTGCATTGCGGAGTTCGAGATTGTAGCGGTCGCTTATTTGCTCTCGAACGAGTCGGGGGCCGTCTTTGGGGGAGCCAATTATTATTTGGGCTGCCTGTTCTAGTACTCCTTCGGTATGGAAGGTGAACTGTTGACGTCTTCCTGACTGTGTAAGCGAGTCAAATCCGAAAACTCCGCCTTCGCTGTCGATCACGACTGATGCTTCGAACGAAAGTGACCATGCAACTTCTTCGATGGTCCAAGGCGAACCCAGACGGGCCAGTACTTCTTCTGCCCTGGGCCAGTTTCGGTGTTCGTCTCGGTGTTGACGGACTGCTTGGCGGACTAACGGCCACGTTTTATGCAAGAGGAGTGTTAGTGGCCAGTCAACCTGGTCGTGTGACTTTGCTAGTCGGTCCACGAATTCGTCGCGGTCGTTAACCCATGAGGCAATCTGCGGATAGGCGCTTAAATATTGTTCAAGTAAGACACGACCCTCTTCGTCGTTCGTTTCTACACCGGCTTGAGAAAGACTTCGAGCTAGTCCGCCACCACGTTGGCCGTAGACGATTCCGAAATTGATGCGTTTCGCTTTGTCGCGGTATTCACTGAAGATCTTAGGTTCGGATTCGCTTAGTAAGGTCATGTTCACTCCGAACATCCGCTCAGCTGTTGCTGAATGGATGTCTTCTCCGGCTATGAACGCTTTTCGAAGATTTTCATCTCCGGCCACCTGAGTAGCGAATCTTAATTCCGCTTGACTGAGGTCGGAATAGACGAATACTCGGTCAGGGTCCGATGGTTTAATGTGCTCTTTCATTTTGGGTGAAAAATTTTGTGCGTTAGGGCGCCGGCTCGCTAAGCGTCCGGTGTTAGTGCCGACCACTTGGAGGTATTCAGAGTGCATCCTGCCGAAGTCGTCGATGTGTTCTTTGATTGACTCTCCGTAGGTTGAGAGGACTTTGGTTAGGTCTCGGTATTCGAGTAGGGATGAACAGATAGAGCCTCCGATGTCTGAAAGTACCGTGGCCGTCAAAGGGTCGGTAGGCAGTAGTGGTCGTGCTTCACCGAATTTTGTTGCCGACCAGGCGTGGACCTCTTCGGCACTCCATTTGTTGAGCGCGTCTTTTGCTTGGCGTTCGCTTCCTGGGTTCCAAGAAGGTTCGAGCGTCTCGCCAAATAAGGTTGCTTGCCCGCCTCCAGTTAAGCCAGCGAGATCGCTTGAGACCTGAGTCCGACGCTCTTCCATTCGTTCGAGACGCTGCTCCCAACCTGGCCAGTCGAATGGCAATCCGACCCTTTGCATGTGGTCCAAGAACGGACGCGCTTTCTGTTCGAGGCGGCATACTTCAGAAAGACCTGCCTGTTCTACGCGGCTCCTAATTTCGTCGGCTACCCAGAGAGTTTCGACAGCGTCTGCTGCAGCGTAGAGGACCTGCTCGTCAGACAGCGGGTCCACCTCGTTGTAGGAAAGCTGAGTCGTTCCTTTACCTTCTGCTCTCAACCCGAGGTACCACTCAACTGCCCACGCCAGCCCGTGATAGAAGCTGAAGCCAGTTCGACCTTGGTGCAGCAATGCATCGGCTAGTTGAGCATCCCACCAGGAGATGGAATTAATGGCGCCGCCAGTTTGACTGGCGGGCTCGAACAGATCACGGTCCAGGACTCGGGCGTCGAAGTCAGCATTCCACGCATCTGCGCTTGTTCCGCTCAGAATGGAAGCAATTGCGGACCGATCTAAGGTCGTAACGTCAAGCACCCACGCTTGCTCTGTTCCGGCAGAATTTCTAGTAGCTGCGGAAATGACCCGTAAAGCACCGGGTGCGGCGTTGGGTCCTACAAACGCTTGGGCTGTGTAGGCAGTTTCGGTATCTATGGCGGTTGATGTTGAGCTGTTGATAGCAATTTCGAATGCATCCAGTGAGGTGGGATCCACCAGAGTTACCGGTACGTCGTCGACCTTCCTCGTAGATCGAGGGCGAGGGTCGACAGGAGTAGCCACACCACGACATTAGATGTGGTGTTAGCCGAATTCATTCAACCTTGAAGGTAACTCGTCTACTTGGGTGGGTTCGAGGTTCGCAAAGCTCATCCGAATCATTGCCTGATCTGTATTTGTAAAGGCAGTCCCAGGGATAGTTAGTACGTCGTGTTCGAGCACCAATCTTCGCACGACCTCCTGAGTTGTTAGGTCTGGTCTGGGGTGTTGAACCCATCCGAAATATGCGCCGGAGGATATGACCTTAAATCCGCCGGGTCGTCCATCCATGGACTTAAGAAACCGAAGCTCTAAATCTTTGATTCTAGAAGCCTGCTCTAGTCGCCACTGTTGAGCATGGAGGAGGCCGGCTATGGCGGCCTCTTGGCCTATGCGAGGTGCGCTAATTGCTAAACAATCCAGAACCTTTAGGGCTTCGGTTATGGCGGCTTTTCCGCCAACCACTGCACCGCATCTGTAGCCGGGGATGGCGAAATCTTTAGAGAAGCTGTGGAGGCTAATTATGTTATCTCTCCAATTGGAATCGCTGAATAGTTCGTGAGCGGGGCTTTGTTCGTCGCGAAAGGAGCGATATGTCTCATCAACTATAAGAGCGATGTTATTGCTGTGAGCTAACTCGGCGAACTCGTGAATTGTTTCCTTTGGAATGGTTACACCGGTTGGGTTGCCCGGAGAAACCAGAGTTATGAGTCTCGTTTTGTCCGTTATCAGGGCTTGGGCTTGTTTGGGGTCCGGCTGTAGGTCAGGCCCAGGTTCGAGGTATTTGACTTCCACACCCTCGATTTTTAACCACATGTCGTGATTGAAATAGAAAGGAGCAACCAAAATTGCTTCGTCCCCGGGGCTAGTTAACGCGCTTGCCACGCAACAAAAGGCTTGGTTGCAACCGGCAGTAATCAACACATCATCGGGTTTTATGTTGGCCGCGTATCCGTCGTTTAAGTCATTCGCGAATGCTTCTCTTAGCTGTGGAAGACCAGGCTGAGGTGGATAGCGACCTGCGTCAGCTTCGTGAGCGACTTCAGCGATACGTTCGATTACCGGATCGGCTGGTGGGAAAGACGGAGCAGCTTGAGATAGATCCAACAATGGGCGCTCATTGGTTCTGAGCCCCACAAGGGCGTGGGCCGCCCCTATCGGTGAATGAACAAGTTGTTCCACTCTTCGACTGAAACGCATCAGATTGGTGTCACTTTCTCAGTCGGGGTAATCCACTTTTATAAAGTCGGAGGACTCTCCAGCCTCGGTCCCGAAAGCCTCTTCTTCAAGTAAGCCAATCAGGCGTTTTGCGACAGATCCGACTTGTCCGTCTCCGACGGGTACTTGATCCCAGGAGGTCACGGGGTAGAGGTGTGTATCGCCACCGCATAAGAACATTTCTGAGATCGCATCTCCTCGGACTTCTGAGGCAAGAATGGGAGATTGGTCTACCGAAGACAAGAGGTCTTCTTCGATCAAGGTCGTTTCTGCAAGGTTCATTATTCGGCGAACCGTTGTGCCTAAGAGAATGCCGTCAAATGGGGGAGTTCGAAGGACTCCTTCTTTGGTAACGAACACCACGTTTAGTACGCAAGATTCGGCAACGTACCCTTCTTCATCAACAAGCACACCGAATGTTCCGCCTCGGTCAACCGCCTCCATGTGGGTTAGGACGTTGAGGAGGTAGTTGTTTGACTTAATGGTCGCTAGTAGCGGCGGCTTCATAGGGGTATCGATCACAGTGGCTTCGGGTATGCCCGCCGCCATTGGATCAGATTGGATACTGCCCAAGGGCACTGGATCGATAATGACGCAATAGAAGCAAGCTTCTTCACACTCTTGAGGACTTGGAGAGAAGCCACCTGGACCCGCTGTCAACCAATAGCGAACAGCGCCTTCCTTGACGCGCGCCTGGCTAGCGGTATCCATGACCATTTGAATTAGGTCTTCTTTAGTCCAAGAATGTTCGATACGCGCCAGGGCCGCACTGGTTAAAAGTCGGTCCATGTGGATGCCGAGCCGATAAAGATTCCCTCCGCTGAGGGTGCAGGTGTCGAAAACGCCATGGCCTCGATGTACTAAATGGTCATCGAGGGGAATCTGCATTAACGCTGGGTCGGTGATGACTCCACCGAGCCAAGAACTGAACATTGCCAAGTAGCCGGGTTGCCCTCTCCGACTCTTCAATCGGGAAAGCACTTCGCTCTCAGAGAGAATTGGATGGGTTGGGCTGGTCATTGAACCGAGACTATGCGCGTTGAAGCCATCAGTTCGGCACTCCTGTAGTGAGCGTGTCGGAACTGGTTAATGAACGAGATCAACTTCGATGCCCGGGGCTAGTGACGTTGTGGTTCTGAGGCTCTTGAAATAACGAAGTCTCAGACTGTTTGCAACTACTAGGAATGATGAGCAAGTCATCGCAATCGCAGCGTAAGTGGGTGAGAGGTAGCCCGTTATTGCAAGTGGTAAAGCAATCGCGTTATACGAAAAAGCCCACGAGATATTTCCCTTGACTGTTCGTAAGGTGCTGCGAGACAAGGAGATCCCGTCCGCAACAGCTCGAGGATCGTTAGTCATGATGGTTAGATCAGCAGCATTTCGTGCGGCATCGGTGCCTGCTTGCAACGCTATTCCTAAGTCAGCTGTGGCTAATGCTGGTGCATCATTGATCCCATCGCCGACCATAGCTACGCATTTCCCAGCAGATTGGAGCGCCGCTATGTGATCACGTTTCTCCTCGGGTAGGACTTCAGCTATAACTGTTTCTATGTTGAGTTGATCAGCAACGCGTTCGGCGACTTTGCGGCTATCGCCAGAAAGCAAAATAACTTCAAGGTCCATTTGGGTCAGCAGAGATACGGCTTCACGACTTGTGGGGCGAATTTCATCTTGAATTGTTATTGAGGCCTCGGCGACTGGCCCTCGACCTATGAATAATGTGGATCCTAGGAAGTCTGGGTTTGTTAGCTCGGGTGGAACCTCGGTGAATAGATGTTCTTTGCCCACCCGTATCTCAATGTCGTTTACGCTGCCCGAAATCCCCTGACCTGGATGGTTGGTGAACCCAACAACCTCTGCTTGCTCTTCGATGAAAGGTTTAAAAGCCCGAGCGATGGGATGTCCGGATCTTGACTCGAGGGCAGCAGCAAGCGAGAGAAGGAGGGCTTCGTTCTGTGATGTTGATGAGATGCTAGTGATTGATGGGTTGCCTGTAGTGAGGGTGCCAGTTTTGTCGAATACGACCGTGTCAATAACGCGTGTTGAATCCAGGACATGGGAGCCAGCGACTATTACGCCTAATTGAGCGGCTCGCCCGGTGCCCACTAGGACCGCTAAAGGCGTTGCTAATCCAAATGAACAAGGGCAGGACACCACTAGTACAGATACTGCTGCGATTAATGCGTCACTGACTTGGTGGCCGATACTCCATCGGACAGCTATGGACCCCAAAGCCAAGAGAATGACAAATGGAACGAATCTTGCGGCAACCGAATCGGCGAGACGCTGTATGTGTACTCGAGTTGTCTCGGCGTCTTCTACCAGCCTCATGATTCTCGAAAGCTCGGTATCTTCACCAACCGCCGTGGCCTCAACAATTAAAGATCCCGGACCATTAAGTACTCCACCGCTTACAGTCGAACCAGGCGACACTTCAATTGGCGCGGACTCTCCAGTGGCCTGAGAAGCATCTACTTCTGACATTCCTTCGGTTATTTGGCCATCAGTTGCGACTCTTTCTCCAGGGGCCGTAATGAATTCCATTCCGACCATTAATTCTGCGACGGGTAATTCCCTTCCGTCTCTTAGCAACACTTGTGTTGGCGTTAAGTTAGCTAGCGCCCGTAAAGCGTCTCCTGAGGTACGCATTGCTCGCGCTTCCCACCATTTACCAACAAGGACGAGGGCGACTATTGCATTAGCCCCGCCGAAATGAAGGCTCTGGTCAGCGTCTAGTAGGAGTACGGCGATCGACCAAGACCAGGCAGCGAGGGTTCCCAACGAAATAAGAGCGTCCATGGCAAGAGATCTTTGGAGTATCTGTAGGCGCGCAGCTCGATGGAAAACCCACCCGGACCACCAGACGCATACTGTGGAGAGAGATGCGACTGCCCAGTCGCTGCCTGGAAATTGAACGAACATCGTGATCATCGCGAATAGGGCGATAAGTAAAGCTGGGATCATCTTCTTCTTTAAAGCGGATTCGTTCGAAGATTGAATTTGTTGCCTATCTCCATCTTCAACCGCCTGAAATCCAAGTCCAGCCACTGTCGCGATCATGGTTGCAGTATCGATTTCTTGGCGGTGCCAGACCAGGGATGTCGCTGTAGTGAAATTGACGTTGGCCGCTTCGACCCCGTCGAGATCTAAGAAAGCGTTCTGAACGCGAGTTGCGCACGCCGTGCAAGTCATTCCTTGAATAAGAAATCGAGTTCGCTTTTTCTCGGTCAGGGGAGGAACCGGAGCCATGTGTGAACACTATCGTCCGGTTTCGGATCGGTAGCTACCTCTGACACCCGTACCCTAGAGGTGCGATGGTCCAGTCTCAGCAGAGTTTTCACCTACACACGTTGGGGTGTCCGAAGAATCAGGTCGATTCAGACAAGATTGCGGGCACCTTGATTGATGATGGCTTGGTTCCGACTCAAGATGTTTCGTCAGCTGATTTAGTCGTGATCAACACTTGTGCGTTCGTGGAAGAAGCTCGTGAGGAATCGATCAATGCGGTTTTGCAGTTGGAACAAGATCGAATGCCTGGATCTCGTATTGTCGTTACCGGTTGTCTGGCTGAGCGCTACGGAGACGAGCTAGCTGAGGCATTACCGGAAGTAGATCAGGTGGCGGGCTTTGGCGTTCCGGTCAACCTCACTCGAAAACCGATTGGTTTGTCGCTAAAGGCAGAGCCTCCAGCCCCTGCACTGGATCTGCTTAATTTGCGTAGACCGGCGGCCAGCCTGCCATGGGCGTATGTCAAAATTGCCGAAGGTTGTGACCGAGCTTGCGGTTTTTGTGCGATTCCCTCGTTTCGCGGTCCTCAAAATAGCCGTGAGGTTGACTCGATATTACGGGAGGTTGATGACCTCTCTATCCGTGAGGTCGTGTTGGTGGCTCAAGATTTGGCGAGCTACGGATCAGATCTTGGTAAACGAGGATCGATTGTTTCGCTTGTTAATGCGGTCAGGGAAAGGGTTGAGCGCGTTCGACTCCTCTATCTCTACCCTTCCGATCTATCTGACAAATTGATTGACGCGATGCTGGACAGCGGACTTCCATATTTTGACCTATCGCTGCAACACGTAACGCGTAACCACTTGCGGCGAATGCGCCGCTGGGGTGACGGCGAAAGGTTTCTTGAACGGATCAACAGAATTCGTGACTTGTGCCCAGAAGCGGTTTTTAGGTCCAATTTTATTGTTGGTTATCCAGGAGAAACAGAAGATGACCAGGCTGAGCTTGCATCTTGGCTCGAAGAAGCTCAGTTGGACTGGTGTGGACTTTTTACCTACTCGCGCGAGGAGGGTACCTACGCTGCGACGCTAGATGGACAGGTCCCTCAAGGGCTCATGCGGGAACGTCATGCTGAGCTGAGTGAAATTCAAGATGGGATAACGGCTCACCGCCGTGACCAACTTGTCGGGCGTAAGATTGAAGTGTTGGTTGATACCCCGGGTATTGGACGTTCCCATCGAGAAGCCCCGGAGATAGATGGGGTGGTGAAGGTTCCGTTAACTCTTGACGCGGGTGAGGTTTACGAGGTGCTGGTTACTCGATCAGAGGGCCCCGACGTCGAAGCTATTTTAGAAGAAGCGTCTTGATGGCGGAGGCTGACGAAACGGGTAGTCCAACCTACGGACCCACAGCACTTGCTACGCCTGCAAACTTTGTGACAGTAGCGCGCATCCTAGCGACTCCAGTATTTGTTCTGCTTATCGCTCGGCGAGAGCCTTCGTGGGTCACATTTGCAGTCGGCTTTGCTATTGGCATGTCCGATTTTATTGATGGCTGGTTAGCTCGCCGTCAGGGAGCGACAAGGTCTGGGGCTTTCCTAGACCCGCTTGCTGACAAGGTGTTGGTTTTGGGTGGAATGTTTGCCTTAGTAGCTAACGGCCAGTTTCATTGGCTTCCGGTAGGGGTGATTGCCCTTAGGGAATTAGTGATTAGCGCCTATCGATCGCGAGTAGGTCGTCGAGGTATTTCCGTGCCTGCTACCAAGATGGCCAAATGGAAGACTTTCGTTCAACTTTGGTCTATTGGTTTCGCTGTGATACCGCCGATAGCGAGTTCGGCTCATTGGATTGCTACTTCGGCGTTGTGGCTTGCGTTGGTACTCACTGTTCAGACGGGCTTTTCCTACATGGTTGGAGCACGAAAAATTTCCCAAATCCAGTCAAAAGATGACTTATAAGCCTTTGTTATTCTTTCTCAGAAGAACCCAATTGGTGGCAGCGCACGCGCGGAATGATATGAGCAATAGGGTCGTGGCATGAATTGTGAAGTTATAGCGGTCGGAACCGAATTGTTGCTTGGGCAGATCGTCGACACGAATTCTTCGTGGATCGGTGAGCAGTTGGCTTTAGCAGGTATAGATAGTCACTACCAGACCAAAGTTGGTGATAACTGGACGCGAATAGAGGAGGCGGTTCGGCTAGGGCTTGAGCGCAGTGATGCGGTCATCATGTGTGGCGGTTTAGGCCCGACACAAGATGACATCACTCGCGAGGTTATAGCGAGCGTCGTTGAATCTGATTTAGTGCTTGACCAAGCAATAGCGGACCGGATTAGCGAGATGTTTAGGAGCCGCGGTCGCGAGATGCCCGAAAATAATCTTCGCCAGGCCATGGTGCCGGAAGGCGCCCAAACCATGGAGCAGCAGCCAGGAACCGCTCCTGGTTTAGTTGTGCCGGTGCAGAGCCCTGGTGGTTCGCCCAAGGTGATCTATGCCGTCCCGGGAGTTCCTTATGAGATGAAAGAAATGGTTCTCGGAACCGTCTTGCCTGACTTACAGGAGCGCTCTGGGATCACTTCAGTGATTGAAAGCCGAGTCCTGCGGACATGGGGCCAAAGCGAGTCTGGCTTGGCGGAGATACTAGGAGGGCGAATAAGTGAACTTGAGGCATCGGGTAACCCGACGTTGGCTTTCTTAGCCAGTGGTGTAGAAGGCATAAAAGTCCGAATTACAGCTAAGGCGTCGAGTTCTGAAGAGGTTGAAGGAATACTGCAAGAAGAAGAGGGATTCTTAAGGGAGTTGCTCGGTGATCTGGTGTTTGCCGTTGACGACGACAACATGGAGTCAACGGTTCTGACTCTGCTTGCCGATCGGGGCTTGAGCCTTGGAGTCGTAGAAACCACAACTGCGGGCTATATGGCCCATCGTTTGGCAACAGCTCGAAAAGGTACTGAGGCGTTTTCGGGAGCTGTCGCTGCACGAGGTCCAGGCATTTTGTCCTATCTACTTAAAGGTGACCCAGGTGTATGGCAGCCAGACGAAGCAGCCATGCAACTAGCCCGAGTAGCTCGAGGAGTCTTGGTGTCAGATGTTGGCATCGCTACCACGTCCATAGAGGACCAATCCCGAGCCACTGAGTCACACCCCTTTGGGACAGCCTGGCTAGCAGTTTCGATGGAGGGTTTCGAAACCGTTGAACGGGTGAGTCTTCCAGGTGACCTCGAGAGGATCCGCCAATTCAGCACTATTTCTTTGTTGAATCTTCTCAGGCTGCACCTCGAAGGTTCTCGCGGATAAAGGTGACCAGGGCATTCATATCTGTGCCTCTCCCTGAGGTAGTCCGAGCGAGTTTGCTAGATCTGGATCGCACTCAACAGGGGATCAGCTGGAGTAACCCGGAGCAATGGCACATAACGATCCAATTTTTTGAAGACGTTGATATCGAAAAAGTAAAGAATTTGTTTTCCGGTATGAATGCTCACAAGGCCTTCGCGGTTATTGGTCCCGAGGTAGCCCGTCTGGGTAAAGAGGTTCTGGTGGTACCGGTAGATGGACTGTCAGACCTAGTGGAAGAAGTTCGGGCCACGATGTCCACCGAAAGTTCGGTTGAAGCATTGCCATATGTTGGCCATATCACCTTGGGTCGGATAAAGAAAAATTTGGAAGCAGAGCTGGAAGGCAGATCAGTTGAAGGAAGCTTTCAGGTCAATCGGTTGCTTTTGGTCGAAAGTTACCCAACCCCTAGTGGGCACACCCACTGCGTTATTGGTTCTCAGTCGCTGAGGTAATGCCGTCGTTTCGCACAAGGCGGCAACTTCTGAAATGCTGTGGTCATGCGCTTTAGCTTTTGGACGGGTAATGGCCAATCATGGGAGGACACTCTTGAAGGGTGTCGTTATGCGGAGAAAACCGGCTGGGACGGAATTTGGTACGCAGACCATTTCATGCCGAATGAAGAAAATGTCGATCAGCCAATTCATGAGGCATGGTCAGTTTTGGCCGCCATCGCGGCTTGCGTTCCTCGAGTGCGCATCGGACCGTTGGTGGCAGGGAACACATACAGAAACCCAGCGCTGACAGCGAAGATAGCTGCGACCATCGACCACATATCTGGCGGTCGGCTGGTTCTCGGTCTCGGGGCAGGCTGGCAAGAGAATGAACACGAGAAGTATGGGTTCGACTTTTCGACCGTTAAAGGTCGTCTCGACAGGCTTGATGAAGCAGTCGAAATCATAACTTCGCTTCTGGCGAGTCCTCGGACTGACTTTGACGGTAACCATTACACCGTTGTTGACGCGCCCCTAGATCCAAAGCCCATACAAGAGAAGATCCCCCTCATGATCGGAGGTGGAGGGCGCAAACGAACGTTACGTACAGCAGCACTTCATGCTGATGAATGGAACTACTGGGGGATGCCTGCCGACATAGAAGAACTTTGTCAGGTGTTGAACGCTCATTGCGAAGACGTCGGCCGTGATCCCGCAGAGATACAACGATCAGCTTGCGCGCTGATGTTTATCGCTGAAGATGAAGAGAAACTCGCTCGTTTCCGCGGTCAGGATTTTGGCCGCGCCACGATTGTCGGAACCCCTTCGGAGGTCATAGAGATAGTCGGGTCTTATGCCGAAGTTGGGCTCGACGAGCTGATCGTTCCCGACTTTACTTTTGGGCCGATGGAACGCAAGAAAGAATCAATGGATCTGTTTATTGAGCAAGTAGCGCCTGAATTTTGTTAATTAATCAGGGTTTGTCGTTATCTCTAAGACCAATCAACCTCGGTGACTAATTCGCCCATGCGTTTTTCTGCATCTCGGGTTTGACCGCCAGCGTCTAAGAAACTCCGCATTGCCGGGGCGGCTTCTTCGGTTCGAAGCAGTTTCTGAAATAGATAGCGCTCTTCCATTAGCCCTTCACTCAAAGGCAAGGTGTCAGCATTGTTGACAGCTTCTTTTGCTAGAGCTACTGCATGTGGAGGAAATGAAGCGATGCGTAAGGCTAAATCAGTTACGAATGGGCGTAGCTCATTAGAAGGGAGTGCTCGATTTAGGTAACCCCAAGCAGCTGCGGTCTCGGCGTCAATATCGACACCTCCAAGGATTATTTCCATCGCTCTACCCCGGCCCACCAAGCGAGGTAGACGTTGCGTGCCAGTACCCCCCGGAAGGATGCCAATGGGAACTTCCATTTGATTAATCACAGTCTTATCTGATGCGCCAAACCGCATGTCGCATGACATTGACAGTTCGCTTCCACCGCCACCTACTCTGCCTCCGATCTCGACAATCGTGACCTTGGACATGGTTCGATAGGTTTCGCACATCAAATGAAAGCCAGCTAGCTCTTCTGGTTTCTCGGCAGGCCCCTCCACTGGGAATTCCAAAATTGCTGAAACATCAAAGTGGGCAATGAAAAAGTCGGGGTCATCACTCCTTAGGACAACAACTACCACTGAATCATCAGTCGAAACTTGGGCTCCGAATTTCGCTAATTCTCGAAATAAGGAAGGAGTCATAACATTCATTGGGGGAGCGTCGATGGTGACGAATGCCACGCCGTTAGTACGTTCGATCTTCAAAAATTCGAAATCTTCATCAGCTAGGTAAGTACTCATATGAAGAGTCTCGCGGTTATAAGGAATAAATGCTGAAGATCTCCCGCGATAGAACATTCGTTCGATACTTGCCCGAACAGGTGTTCGGATGTACCTTAATTCTGTCCGCATGATTTCGGGGTCTGACCCTGAGCGTACGGTTTCCACAGACAGGGTTAAGTATCTGCCCGTCAAACACACTTGGCTTCGAGCGAAGCCGAATATACGTCCGAGGAGGACCAGCAGCGTGGAACGAGAAAAAGCACTCGATATGGCACTGTCGCAGATTGAGCGTCAATTTGGCGAGGGCGCTGTCATGAAGATGGGCGAACGAGGCCAAATGAAAGTTGAAGCTGTCTCGACAGGCAGTTTGGCGATCGATATGGCTCTTGGTATTGGGGGTCTTCCCAGAGGCCGTGTCGTTGAGGTCTATGGCCCTGAGGCATCAGGAAAATCTACGTTAGCGATGCATGTTGTAGCGGAAGCTCAACGTACCGGTGGTATCTGCGCTTATGTTGACGCCGAACATGCGATGGACCCTGATTACGCTCAAAATATTGGTGTTGATGTTGATGAACTCCTTATTTCTCAGCCCGATACTGGTGAGCAAGCCCTTGAGATTACCGACATGCTTATACGTTCAGGAGCAGTTGATGTGGTGGTCATCGACTCCGTCGCTGCTTTAACGCCAAGGGCTGAAATTGAAGGGGAGATGGGCGACACTCATGTTGGTTTACAAGCTCGCCTCATGTCGCAAGCGTTACGCAAACTGACCGCGAATCTAAACAAAACTAAAACCATTGTTATCTTCATCAACCAGCTCAGAGAGAAAATTGGTGTCATGTTTGGTAGTCCTGAGACGACACCAGGTGGGCGAGCGTTGAAGTTCTATTCGTCGGTTCGGATAGACATTCGTCGGATCGAAGCGATTAAATCCGATGGCGAAATAACGGGTGGCAGGACGCGCATCAAGGTTGTTAAGAACAAAGTCGCTCCGCCTTTCCGACAGGCTGAATTTGACATTATGTACGGCAAAGGAATTAGCCGTGAAGGTTCACTTGTTGATGTCGGAGTGGAACAAGGAATCGTCAAAAAATCTGGTGCTTGGTATACCTACGAAGGTGAGCAGCTAGGACAAGGACGTGAGAACGCCAAACAATTCTTGACGGACAATCCGGAAGTAATGGTTGAAATTGATGGCCGGATTAGATCTCAGTTGGGTATCGGCGAAGGTGAAGATGAAATGGGAGCTTCGGATACTGAATCCGATGTTGAAGAGGTTCTCGACGCTGCTGATGACTAGATATTGCCGTCGGTAATCACCTGGTTGATCTCCATCTTTTCTTTCTATTAGGCATCACCGAACTGGTTCTGGTTATAGCTTTAAACGAGCTCGAACTTGTTCAGAAATGGGTGTGATGGCTAACAAACAAGAGAAGCCGCAGAATGTCTTCAACTTTGACTACACGCGAGACGGTCAAGAGCGGCCACCTCAAGACTATTACGAACAAATTAAAGAGAAATTTGCGTCGGAGCGAGACCTAAGGTTGGGTTACCGCCCACCCGGTACAGACAATTACACATCTGACCTGACAGGTGAGTTAGCTAAGTACGCTGTCGACCCTTATGGGCACGCGGTAGAGGATCGTGAAGCTCTTAACGACGAGGTTGAGGTTTTATTCATTGGCGGAGGTTTTTCAGCGCTCCTAACGTCAGCCCGATTGAGGGAAAAGGGCGTCGAAAGTATTCGGATCGTTGAACGCGGAGCAGACGTAGGCGGTACCTGGTACTGGAATCGTTACCCGGGCGTTGCATGTGATGTCGTGGCGTATGACTACCTGCCGTTGCTTGACGAGACAGGATATGTACCCACCCGGCACTACGCCGGAGGTCAGGAAATATACGAATACTGCAAGATGATCGCTGACAGGTTCAATCTTTATGACCTAGCCGTTTTTGGAACGACTGTGACATCTACGATTTGGGACTCCGAATCGGAGACGTGGATTGTAGAGACAGATCAGGGCGACACCATTAAGGCACGTTTCGTAGTTTGTGCGAACGGCACTCTTTCGAAACCGAGACTTGCCAAGATCGAAGGCGTCGAAACCTTTGGCGGCTATTCATTCCACACATCGCGTTGGGACTATGAGTACACCGGAGCCGAATTAGAGAATTTGAAAGATAAGCGGGTAGGAATAATTGGTACAGGAGCTAGCGCTGTTCAAGCGATACCGGAGTTAGGTAAAGCAGCGAAAGAGCTCTACGTATTCCAGCGGACACCATCGTCCATTGATGTTAGGGACGACTGGGAAACCGATCCTGAGTGGGCATCAACGTTGCAACCAGGTTGGCAGGCGGCTCGTCGCGCTCGAGCCATTGAAGGCCCCCAAGTATCTGATGCAGTTCGAGCTCGAAGAGAAGCAATGTCGCGTGAAGAGAAAGTCCAACGACAAGAAAACGCCAACATTGACGCAATGATGCGAATTCATAACCGGATTGATGAAATTGTTGAGGACCCTGCGACTGCTGAGTCCCTAAAGCCCTGGTACATGCTGATGTGTAAACGACCGTGTTTCCACAACGAATACCTCCCCACCTTTAATAGGCCAAGCGTGACTCTTGTCGATACTGAAGGCCAAGGGATAACTCAAATCAACGAAAGTGGGCCGGAGTTCAACGGGGTGCAGTATGAGGTCGACGTGTTGATCTATGCCACTGGCTTTGAGGTGCAACAAACTGGCATCTATAACCAGATTATTGGTGAAGATGGGCTTGATTTAAACGCTAAATATTCGAATGGCATCCGCACGCTTCTCGGCATCCATTCGCAGGGCTACCCAAATCTATTTATCATGGGCGGATATCAAGCCTTCTTCGCGTTCAACCTGACAGATGTTCTGAATAGCCAAGGTGAGCACATAGCTGACTGCATTGACTTTGTCCGACAGAACGGGATACATAGCCTTGACTGCACACATGATGCTGAAGAGCGATGGGTGCAAGAAGTGATTGACCATCGCGGCAAAACAAACAGAAATCGTGATTGCACCCCTGGCTACTACAACTTTGAGGGAGCCGATAACCGGCGTCAGGACGGCAACTACAACGGAACGATGAAGCAGTATCTCGGCCATATGTCCGAAATTCGGGAAAACATGGCTGACCATTTTGTTTTCACTCATCGATAGAAGGCGTTAGATAGCCACCCAGTGCATCTGATCTTGCTCACCCCATAATGGCGCGATCAGCCCAATAACCTAATGAGTGTGAACCGCAGGTATGTAGTGCGCACCTATGGGTGTCAAATGAACGAGCACGATTCGGAACGTATCGCTGGGCTGCTTGAGAGTGATGGGCTTGAGCAGGCCGAATCTTTTGACGATGCGGACGTAATCGTTCTTAATACCTGCTGTATTAGAGAAAACGCTGATAACAAGCTGTACGGCCAACTGGGGAACTTGAAAAAGCTCAAAGAAGAGCGACCCGACCTACAGATAGCGGTCGGAGGCTGTTTGGCTCAGAAGGACCGTGATGTTATTCAAGAAAGAGCCCCGCATGTAGATGTGGTATTCGGAACGCATAACGTTGGCCGCGCAACCGATTTGCTAGACCAAGCTCGCGTTAGCGGCCCCATCACCGAAATAATTGAAGAATCAGAATCATTCCCTTCCGCTTTACCGGTGAAACGAGATGCGAATCATGCTGCATGGGTAACTATCCAAATTGGCTGCGACAATTCATGTGCATTCTGCATCGTTCCTTCGGTCCGAGGTAAGGAAATCTCTCGCCCATATAGCGAGCTCGTTAGTGAAGTCGAACAATTGGCGCTAACTGGAGTGACTGAAATCACCTTGCTAGGCCAAAACGTGAATAGCTACGGTCGCGACCTCACACTGAAACTTCGAGGCACTGAACTAACCGCTGAGGCGAGCCAACTTGTCGGAGAGAACTGGGTTCAAGGTCCCCACACAGCTCGACCACTATTTTCGGACTTACTATGTTCGGTGGCTGCCGTAAGCGGGATTCGAAGAGTGCGTTATACAAGTCCGCATCCAAAAGACTTCCGCCCGGAAACCATTGCAGCTATGGCTCGGGTGCCCGAAGTCTGTGAACATCTTCACTTGCCGCTGCAGTCAGGGAGCGACAAGATCCTTTCGGCGATGCATCGTGGATATACCGCGGATCGATATATCCAGAAAGTGGTTGCGGCGAGAGATGAAATACCAGATCTAGCTTTAAGTACCGACATCATCGTGGGGTTCCCCGGAGAAACCGATCTTGATTTCGAGAGAACTCTAGAAGTTGCTGCTGAAGTCAGGTTCGACAATGCGTACACGTTTGTTTATTCACCGCGGCCGGGAACCGAAGCGGCGGACTCCCTAGAGCAAGCTGTTCCGGCTAAAACTTCTGCAGATCGAATGGAACGATTACGAAAGGTCATTGAAAGAACAAGCCTGAAAGGTAATGAATCCAGAGTTGGCCAGGAAGAAGAGGTGATCGTTGAAGGGCATTCGAAACGCGACAATGGAATGTTGAGTGGTCGTACCCGTCATAATCGTTTAGTCCATTTTCCTGCTGACCGAGTCATTCGGCCAGGTTCCTATGCGCAGGTACGAGTGACCGAGGCGCGTACTTTCAATCTGATCGGTGAACTTGTCGAAGTCACGGCAAAAGCGAAACATCGAACCCGAATACCGGTGGTGTCTTCCTGACCCCGCGTAATCAGATGCGGGAGAGGCCTATCGTTGTCGTCGGCCCCACTGCTTGTGGTAAATCCGCGTTTGCTTTAGAAATTGCGCGTCGAGTTCCGGGAGTTGAACTTCTCTCGGTGGATTCGATGCAGGTGTATCGAAGGATGGATATTGGTACTGCTAAGCCTACGGTCGAGCAACAAATGGAAATTCGCCACCACTTAATTGACCTAGTCGAACCAAATGAAACGTTTAGTCTGGTCGATTTCCAAAAAATTCATGACTCTGTGCGGACCGAAATCGATGAGAGAGATGGCATACCTTTGCTTGTCGGAGGTACAGGGTTGTATGTGCGGGCGGTAGTAGACCGCCTGACACCTCCGCCGCAGTTCAGCGATATAGCATCCCAGTTGGATGTGGAGCCGGATACGAAGCGCTTGCACCAGCGACTTCAAGAGCTAGATCCAGCGGGTGCAGCGCGCATGGAGGACACAAACAGACGTCGAATAATTCGTGCGTTAGAAGTGTCGCTTGGCACTGGTAAGCCTTTTTCCTCGTTCGGGCCAGGCCTAGATACCTATCCAGATGTTCCTTATCGAATCATTGGAATTGAAATCGGCCGTGACGACCTAGATGAGCGTATTCGTCAACGTTACGAACATCAGATTGAGAGTGGTTTCTTAGAAGAAGTTCGTAGTTTGGCCGAGACTGATCTGTCCAAGACTGCAGGGCAAGCTCTCGGATACAAGGAACTATTGGCTCATGTTCATGGAGAGCTGTCATTTGAAGATGCTCTCGAACTAGCGATTCAGCGTACGAAACGTTTCGCTAGACGCCAGCAACGCTGGTTTAGACGTGATCCACGAGTGGAATGGGTGGCCGCCGAGAATCTCGACCTAGCCGTTAATCAAATTTCGTTACAGAAATAGGGCCAAAAACTGTGACAATGTTGTAGGAGTTTTCTATGCGGCTAACAAAACATCACGGTTTAGGAAATGATTTTCTCATTTGTTTAATGCACGAGGAGCCGAATGAGGTCAGTGCTCTAGCGCGGCGACTCTGCGATCGGCGCACAGGGATTGGGGCCGATGGCTTAATAGTTGGACTTCCAGGCGTTGATGGCGCCGACCTTGTCATGGTGCTTCATAACGCAGACGGCTCGTATGCCGAGATGAGCGGTAACGGCATCCGATGCCTTGCTCAAGCGCATGCAATGGATAACAAAACCGGAGCTGCGTCTTTCCAGATAGACACAGGTGGCGGGCGACGCCAAGTTGAAATAGATGGAGATGGCCCAGAGGCGCAGATTACAGTGGGCATGGGCCTAGTAGGCCCCGGGCCGGGCGTTCGTGACGAAATCACCAATGATTTGAGTCATTCGATGTCAGCTACAGCTGATCTTGGCAACCCACATTTGGTAGTAGTAGTAGACGATTGTTCAACAGTCGATTTGTTAGACCTCGGTAATCGCTATGAGGCCCTCTATCCAGATGGCATAAATATTGAAGTGATATCGATAGAAGGTGGACAGGCCGACACGCTTGACATGGTGGTTTGGGAGCGAGGTGTTGGAGTCAGCCAAGCCTGCGGCACGGGGGCTGCTGCGGCAGCTGTTCGGGCTCATCAGTGGAATTTGGTAAAAGATGAAGTACGTGTCCAGATGCCGGGTGGGTCGGTACGAGTGCTCGTTGAGGAAGAGCCGATACTGATAGGACCTGCGATGTATGTCGGAGCCATCGAAGTGTCTGTATGACCAACTCTTTCGATGATCAGCCTGAGGATGCCACTCACCGCGGAGGCTTTGGAGAATTTGCGGGCGAGGCGACAGGCCTCATCGACCGGTCTTTTCGTGAGCAGATTGTTTTGGTCGGAGTTCAGTTTCCGGGTGCTTCAGACGACCAGGTAGATGCGAATCTAAATGAGCTAGCTCAGTTAGTAGATACTGCGGGAGCGGACCCAGTAGACAGAGTTGTCCAGAAACGAGAAGCGCCAGACCCTGCTACATACGTAGGAAAGGGCAAGGCGGCTGAAATCCAGGCAACTTCGGAGGGCCTAGATGCAGACACAGTTGTATTCGATGACGAACTCAGTCCAGCTCAGCAATTCAATCTCGAAAAGATACTGAAACGGACAGCGTTAGATCGAACGGCTGTGATTCTGGATATTTTTGCGCAGAATGCGACGACTCTCGAAGGAAAAGCTCAGGTTGAATTAGCGCAACTCAGGTATCACTTGCCGCGATTGCGCGGCAGAGGAAACCAACTGAGCCAGCAGGCTGGTGGTATTGGGACAAGAGGGCCCGGTGAAACTCAACTCGAGGTAGATCGACGAAGAATTCAGCGACGATTGGCGAAACTCGAAAAAGATCTGTCTGGTTTGCGTCGAACACGAAAAAATCAGCGAAAATCACGGAGGCGTTCTCGATTTCATACGGTCGCAATTGTCGGGTATACCAACGCTGGCAAATCCACCTTGCTCAATCGGCTTACTGGAGCCGGAGTGCTGGTGGAAGATCGACTCTTCGCGACGCTAGACGCAACGACTCGACGCCTTCAGCTTCCAGGAGGCGAAACAGTTCTCATGACGGACACTGTCGGTTTCATCCAGAAACTACCCACGGGTTTAGTTGAGGCGTTCAAATCTACGCTTGAAGAAGTAGCTGAGGCGGACCTACTTCTTCACGTTGTCGATGGAGCTGGTCCCGATCCGGAAGGTCAAATGGCAGCGGTCCGTTTGGTGTTAAGGGAAATTGGAGCTGGGGATGTGCCTGAACTCATCGCATTTAACAAATCTGACCAAGTCAAAGATGAAGGGTTAGACCATTTGCTTCGTAGTAATGAAGGGTCGATTGCCCTTTCGGCTCGTAGTGGGGACGGGCTAGAGGTCCTCCTGTCATCAATTGGTGACCGTTTGCGGAGTTTGACTGAAGTTGTGGAGTTAGTCATCCCGTGGAGCCGTGGAGACATAGTTGCAGCAGTGCATCGTGAGGGTGAGGTCCTGATGGAACAGCATGAAGAAGACGGAACGCGGATTCAAGCTCGGTTGGATGAAATCTCACAGGACCTCTTAGCCGAATTCATCGGTGAAAATACTTCTGAGGAGACCAGATGAGAGACGACCCAGGGTTTAAGCCTCCGCCATACCCCTATGACCGACTTGATGAGCTCAAGCCGCTTGCTGATCATCACGAAGGCGGGATAGTTGATTGCTCAATAGGCACTCCAATCGACCCCCCGCCCGATCAGGTAATAAAAGCTTTAGCTAATTCTGGTATGGAGCGGAGCTATCCACCATCGATAGGTACCCCTGCCTTTAGAGAAAATGTTGCAGCGTGGGCATTTAGGAGTTTTGGATGCGAGATTGATCCCGATAGCCAAATAGCGGCCGCAGTGGGAACGAAAGAGTTCGTGGCGGGACTTCCTCAGTGGATGAAATTGCGGAACCCTAATCGAGACACGGTGTTGTATCCGGCCGTTAGCTATCCCAGTTATGAGATGGGAGCGACTCTCGCGGGATGTCGGTCAGTGGCTGTTCCGGTAGATGAGCACTGGTCGATACAACTTGACGAAGTTTCAGAAGAAGATCGATCCCGAGCCCTTCTCTTATGGGTCAATACGCCAGGTAACCCAGCCGGAGGCCTAGATGACCTAGACGCCGTCGCAGCTTGGGGACGGCGTCATGGGATTCCGGTCTTCAGTGACGAATGTTACTGCGAATTTACTTGGGAGGGCCCACCCAGAACCATCCTGTCATCAGGTGCTGAGGGCGTCGTATCAGTGCATTCTTTGTCCAAGCGTTCCAACCTTGCTGGAGTGAGGGTCGGGTTCTATGCCGGCGACTCCGAAATAGTTGATTACCTCCGGGAGGTTCGAAAGCATGCGGGCTTTATGGTGCCAGGCCCTGCGCAAGCTGCCGCAGTAGCGGCCTTGAGCGACCAAGGACACGTTGAACAGCAGAGAGAGACTTACTGGAACCGGCTCAACCGGCTATCAAAGTTGATTTCCAATATGGGAGTCGACGCGCCGTTACCTGAGGGCGGTTTCTATCTATGGGTTCCGGCTCCTGGTGGCGATGCTTGGGCTTTCGTGGAACATCTCTTAGTGGAAGTAGGCCTGCTGGCTTCACCTGGAGAATTCTATGGTCCCAGCGGCGCTGGATATGTCCGAATAGCGGCCGTTCAAACGGATGACCGGATTGAACTATTGGAGCAACGATTAGGAATGAGATAGATCACTCGGTCTTCAAACCGTACTCTTTAGGTAGTGATTGATCTCCTTGACCTAGCAGCAGAGCTTGTTGATATTCCATCAGAGAGCCATGAAGAAGGGCCTTTAGCTGATCTATTTGAGAGACGGCTAAGAGATGGGTCGAAACTGTTAGTCGATCGGATAGAGGACAATGTCGTTGCACGTTCTGACCTAGGACATGAACACCGAATAATCATTGCTGGTCATCTCGATACTGTTCCCGCGAATGGTAACCAACAAGCGGTCATTGATGGTGACCGGTTATATGGCTTGGGTGCCTGCGACATGAAGGGTGGTTTAGCGGCGCAACTGGCAACGGCTATTGCTATCGATGAGCTCGAGGTAGATGTGACCTTTGTGTTCTATTCGTGTGAAGAAGTGGCCGCTAAATACAATGGGCTTAAGCATTTATTTGAAACACACCCCCACCTAGTGGATGGTGATGTGGCGCTGCTTGGTGAACCAACCTCTGCCGCTATAGAAGCTGGTTGCCAAGGAACACTGAGAGTGAAAGCCCTATATGAAGGTGAACGAGCCCATACAGCTCGCCCGTGGAAGGGGAGAAACGCTATTCATCGCCTTGGGCCCGTTCTGCGGGCTTTAGAGCGCTACGAAGGTCGTACACCCGTCGTGGATGGCTGCGAGTATCGCGAAGCAATGCAGGCTGTGTATGTTGAGGCTGGCGTGGCAGGCAATGTTGTCCCCGATGCCGCGAATCTGACCGTTAACTATCGCTATGCGCCAGATCGCACTCCTGAGCAGGCCGAAGCTCATGTGGCAGAAGTATTGGGAGACTGCGACCAGTTCGTCGTTGATGATCATGCGCCGCCGGCTATGCCAGCGTTAACACACCCTCTTTTGCATCAACTCATAACCCGCAACAATCTCGAGGTCAGAGCAAAACTTGGTTGGACTGATGTTGCGCGTTTCGCGGTGAATGGCATACCTGCATCAAATTTTGGTTCGGGTGATGCTTCGATTGCTCACACACAAGGAGAATTCGTAGAACGTCACGAAATAGAACTGGTGCACTCCGCTCTGCTGGATTTACTGAACAAAGGCGTCTAAGTAAACCCCAACATTTGCTCTAACACTTTGGCGACCCCGTCATCGAGGTTCGAGGCGGTAATTTCGTCAGCAGTTGCCAAGGTCCGCGGATGAGCATTTGCTACGGCAACACCCCAACCTGCGGCCTCAAGCATCGCGTCATCGTTTGGCATATCGCCGAAAGCGACCACTTGTTGAAGGCTGATTTGTCTCTCTTCGCACAACTTTTTGAGTCCGAAAGCTTTGTCAACACCAGGAGGCATTAGTTCAACAAAGTTGAGTCCTGCATGCATGATGTTTGCGCGACCTTGCAAAACAGGCTCTATAACGTCCAAGGTCTCGTCAGCTGAGAGATTCGGAACGTTGACAAGTAACTTGTGGACGCTTTCGTTCAGTAAGGGAACTACATCGGAGATATCGCTGTCGAGCGGCCGAGATGCGAGTTCTAGCCATCTACGTTCGGCGATAAAGTCATCACCCATTTCGACACAGAACCCTGCAGTTGGGTGGGCTTGCCGGATTTCGCTGAGGAGGTTCTGGGCATCTACCAAATCTAGGGTCGCGAACTGAGTGCTCGTACTGGTTGACGGTTCGTATGCCATTGCTCCATTAGCGCAGATCAATGTAGTTGGAATGCCTGTTTGCATAGGGATCGAATCGCAGTATCTCGGTGGACGGCCCGTAACGACGACAAATTCAAGACCAAATTCCTTCAATTGGGCCAAAACGGCCCGAGTTCTCGGAGACACTTCACGGCTCTCTCCAAGAAGAGTGCCGTCGAAATCAGTGGCGACCAGAGCCAAATCTTCTATGTCCGGGCGGTGTCTCACAGTCCGTATCGGCTAGGCGTAGTTCTTATCCACTCGCCGATTGTTTCTCCAACCATTATCGAGGTCGGGTTCGTGTTGGCTCTAGGCACAGTGGGAAAGATTGAAGCATCGGCTACTACTAGCCCTTCAACGGCATGACATCTCCCGTATTGGTCAACCACCGAATTGGGGTCGTCCGCTGGCCCCATGCGGGCCGTTCCGCAAGGGTGATACCCAGAAGCAGAAAAACGTCGGAGTAGAGCAATAACGTCCTTTCGGTCATGAACTCTGTTCATGTCAGGAAATACCACCTCTTCTGTCATTGAGCCGAGGGGGCCGGTTTCGGTGAAGCGTAGGGCGTCTAGAAAACAGTCCGCGAGGCGTTCAGCATCGCGAGGAACTTCACAAAATCGAGAGCGGATGGTTGGAGCCGCGAATGGATCAGCCGTAGAGAAGAGCAACTCTCCAACCCCATCGACCTGCTCAAGCACAGCAGCTACCCCGAAATATGGAACGTTCTCCCTACCTGTGAAAGTGAGCTGTTCGATTTGCAAGTCGGCACGATGATCGCTGTCAGGTGCGGTGTATCTCAAAATGGTCTGAATGATTGGCTGGTCTGTAGCGACTAGCTCGAGGTGGGTCGGTTTGCACAAAACGAACAAGCCCGGATGGTCTGACAAGTTTTTGCCTACTGCTGAAACATCGGCGACTACATCAACCCCCATCCGGTTTAGATCTTCTGACGGACCAATCCCGGAACGTAAAAGAATTCCAGGAGTGTGGATGGCCCCCGCGCAAAGCACCACTAATTTTGCTCGGATTTGCTCCAGCAACCCGTCTGAATTTATTACTTCTACGCCGGAAACTCTGCCTCGTTCGATGATCAACCGATTTGTATGACAGTCGCCCCGAATCTCAAGATTTGGACGCAACCGCGCCGGTGCCAGATAGGCCGAGGCCGTTGAAACTCGGAGCTGCCCTAATTTGTTCATCGGTTGAGGTCCTGAACCCCATGCAGTCGGGTCGTTTTGATCAGGGCATGCTGGGAATCCGAGCTCTTCTGCGGTCGCTAGAAAGGCTTGGTGTAGTTCTGTCAACTCCTCGTGAGGATACCTACGAACCGTTATAGGCCCTGAATCTCCGTGATAGGTCTCGTCTCCGAAATCTAGATCTCGTTCAAGGCGACAGAAGGTCTTTAATACCTTGTCCCATCCCCACTCTGGGTTACCCCTATCGGACCAGTCGTCGTAATCTTCCGGAACTCCCCGCAAAAATATGCAGGTGTTAACCGCCGTCGAACCACCAGTCACTCTCCCTCTAGGAAGAGGTTGACCTGGACGCTGTTCGGTCGGCGAATACTCAAGTCGCCAGTCGTGATCGATAACGCTGTTGTGGTGGCCATTGCGTAGATCGTCTGGCGTATCCGCAAGCCTCTGATAATCAGGCCCAGCTTCGAGTAATAAAACATTTCTGTTCGGGTCTTCACTAGCGCGAGCTGCCACAGGGGCACCAGAAGCGCCAGCACCGATGACAATGATCTCATAATTGGGGTTGCTAGCCACCTGACTGACGCTAGTAGGCGAAGACAGCTGTGGTGTGCTGGCTGGTTGTTCTAGGCTTCGTCAATGGCTGACACCGTGATCCGAAACGCGACGATAATTGATGGTACGGGAGCGCAAAGATTTATAGGTGACGTCACCATGGAGGATGGCCACATAACGGAAGTTGGTTCCACCACGAGTGGAGCTGCGACCGAAGTAGATGCGACTGGTCTCGTCTTAGCCCCGGGATTTGTGGACGTGCATACCCACGATGATGGTGCGTTACTTCAACATCCCGACATGGAATTCAAGATTTCGCAAGGCTGCACCAGCGTCGTCGTTGGAAACTGCGGGTTTTCGGCTATACCGGCGGTGGTTGGTCAAAGAACACTTGACCTGTCTGGAGTTCAGGCGAATTGGACTGATCTCGACGGGTATCGCCACGATGTCGAAAAGTCAGGACCAGCGGTTAACGCCATGATGCTCGTTGGGCATAACACCATTCGTTCCTTAGAAATGGGAACCGAACGTGGAGCTCCACAGGATCTTGAACTTGACCGGATGCGACAACATGTCGAATTAGCTATGGAACAAGGAGCTTGCGGCTTTTCGACGGGGCTTATCTATAGACCAGGACGTTGGTCCGAGACCGAAGAAGTACTCGAACTTGCCAAAGTAGTGGCCCCGTTTGACGGGATATACGCAACACATATGCGTAATGAAAACGACTACCTCCTAGAGGCGGTCGACGAAGCACTGGACATTGGGTCAAAAGCTGGGGTCGCAGTGCAAATTAGTCATCATAAAGCGGCAGGTAAGAGGAACTGGGGGAAGGTTAAAGAATCATTGGCGAAGGTTGACGCGGCAGTAGCTGAAGGGGCGCGGGTAACTCTCGATGTGTATCCCTACACCGCTGGTAGCGGGCCAATGATTCAATATTTCGATATAGAGAACCCTAACCCTGAGTTAGCTCAAGCTATTCAGCTAGCTTCTTGCCCTGCGTTTCGAGAATACGAAGGTCGAATGCTTATCGACGTAGCTGCCGAACTTCAGATCACAGCACCCGAAGCAGTTCGACATATTCTCACAGCGCCAGAGGGAAAGCAGACAATCTGCATTCAACACACGATGGACGAAGGCGACATTCTTTCTAACTTGCGTCACGATCGAGTGATGATTGGTTCAGATGGAATACCAGATTTGAGCGGGAGGCCTCACCCGCGGCTGTACGGCACCTTTCCTCGCGTTTTGGGTCGTTACGTAAGGGAGCAGGGAATTCTGGACTTGGAGAGTGCGATCAGGCGTATGACTTCGCTGTCTTGCGATGTGCACGGTCTCGCTGATCGAGGGCGAATAATAGAAGGCAACTGGGCAGATTTGGTTCTGTTCGATCCTGATGTAGTAGTGGATGTCGCAAGTTACGAGGATCCCAAGCAAGAGTCTCTTGGAATTCGAAATGTGTGGGTGAATGGACAAATGGCGTTTAGCGAGGGAACTCATACCCAGACGGGCAACGGAAAGGTCCTCAGGTATCGCAAGCACTGAAGCCTGGACAGAGCGAGGCGCAGGTACGCTAATAGGTGTGTCGTTGACTCAAGCTTGGTTCGACACGCAACAAGTCACCGTTTGGTGGCGTCCGCCTACGTCGCCTGTTCGGCGTTAAGCAGTTGAAAGTTCTTCCACTTGACAACGACTTTTGCAGAACTCGGTGTTCCTCAAGACTTAATAGATGCTTTGGGTAAACAGGGAATCGAATCTCCCTTCGCTATCCAGACGCTCGCCATTGGAGACGCAATGGCCCGTCGAGATGTTTGTGGCAAAGCCAAAACTGGATCAGGCAAAACACTTGCGTTCAGTTTGCCCGCAATAGCGCACACGGAGCGAAACCCAGATGGCAAGCCCACGACCTTGATGCTCACCCCTACCCGGGAATTGGCGAATCAGATAACCGGTGTGGTTGAGCCGCTCGCGGAAGCTCGAGCGCTACGTACCATTGCGGTATACGGCGGTACCAATATCGATAGACAAATCGAAACAATTAACAATGGAATCGACATCATCATCGCCACCCCTGGTCGTCTTATTGACTTGATCGAACGAGAGGCAATGGATGTCGCATTGGTCGAATGCGTCGTCGTTGACGAAGCCGATCGAATGGCGGACATGGGGTTTCTTCCTCAGGTTGAATGGATTTTGCGACACATACAAGTCAAACATCAAACCATGCTGTTCTCAGCCACATTGGATGGTGCTGTAGACACCGTCGTTAAACGTCACCTCACGGACCCGGTGTTCCACGAAGTAGATGAACCTGACGTGACAGTAAGCGAAATGGGTCACGTGTTTATGTCCGTTCACAAAATGAATCGGGTTCAGGTAGCAGCGCGCATCATTGGTCAAAGCACAAAAACAATGCTTTTCACCCGAACCAAAAGAGGAGCAGACCAGCTAGAACGAGAGCTTCGTTCCGAAGGAGTGAAAGCGGCTGCAATCCATGGTGATCTGCGACAATCACAACGAGAAAAAGCGCTCCGCGATTTTAGTAGCGGCACCATAAATGCGTTGGTAGCGACAGACGTGGCCGCCCGGGGCATCCATGTTGATGATGTTGACGTTGTCATTCATTACAACCCATCGGAAGATCACAAAACGTATTTGCATCGCTCCGGACGAACTGCCCGAGCGGGCGCAGCTGGTACTGCGGTCACGATGTTCCTCTGGGATGAGGAACTGCAGGTTCGACAACTACAGCGTCGCCTTGGCTTAAAACTGCCTCTACATGAAATTTTCTCTAATGATCCCAGACTTGACGACCTGCCCGCGTGGGTGCATCAACAAGCTTGAAAATTAATGAAATGGCTTTGCCACCAACAGTCGCATTAGCAGCTAGCGCATTAGCTAAACGTCTAGAAGCAGGTGACAGAGATGAAGAAGTAATCGTTGAATTAGCTGAGTTGGGTCAGATCAGACAGAAAAACCTCGAGGATCATCGCACGAATGGGGCCGTATTCACCCCTTATTCCGTTGCAGAAGAACTAGTTGGCGAAGTCGGAATTAACGCGCGAGATATCGTTTGCGACCCCTCTATGGGGCCGGGGGTCTTCTTGTTAGCTGTCGCAGAACACAAGTTCCAGCAAGGCGAAGCTGTTCCATCGATAATCGAGAGCCTAAGAGGGATAGATATTGATCCGGTTACGGTCGAAGTTGCACGTATCACATTGCAATTATGGGCGTTATGGCGAGGTGAGGAATGGCTAACGGTGAATCACCTGATTGTCGGAGACGCTCTTCTCGATATCCCAGCTGATTGGTTTGGTGAGTGCGACGTTGTTATCGGAAACCCACCTTTCCTTGGTCAACTGAAATCAGAAACAGCACGTAATCCAATTCGGGCACAAACCCTTAAAGAGAAATTCGGAAACCGCTATACGGCTTATCTCGACGAGAGCATGCTGTTCCTCCTCTTAGGTGTAGAGCTAACTGGTGAACGGGGAACAGTTGCGCTAATCCTGCCCGCCTCCTTGCTGGGCTCGGACTCCAGTCGACTAGCAAGAGAATGGATCGATAGCACGCTGCCGTTGAGAGATCTCTGGGTCGGAGGCAGGTCAGTATTTGAAGTTGCAGCAGTTGAGGTAGTTGCACCGATACTTCGAGAAGCGCAAAGCAGAGACTGCCGAGTAGTTAGTTACGAATCAAAAAAAGCTATTCAGATTCCAGCTGTTTCTAACGGTCAATGGTCACGGCTTCTCGCCGCGCTGAATGGTACGCCGGTCGTTCATCTCTCGAACCAAGCAACCCTCAGCGATCACGCATCAGTTACTGCGGACTTCCGAGATGCGTATTACTGGTTAGCAGAACGGGTGACAGAATCTGATCAAGAAGATGTTCGACCAAAGCTCGCAACAGTCGGTCTCATAGACCCATTCCGCTTTATGCACGGACAGGTACAAACTCGATTTGCGAAACAAAAATTCGACTACCCAGTCATTGATATTGAAGATGACCCACCTCCGAAGTTATTGAAATGGTTAGAACAAAAACTGGAACCGAAACTGTTAGTAGCGACTCAGACCCGGATAGTTGAATGCTATGCAGATCCTGAGGGCGAACTGCTTCCATCGACACCACTGTTGTCTGTCGTCCCTGGTGAGAAAACGCAACTATGGCATTTGATGGCAGCAGTATCCTCGCCAGCCGCATCCGCTTGGCTGGCATGCATCGCAGCTGGAACAGGACTTAGCCAAACAACAATTCGTATTCGGGCATCAATGTTGGCTGACCTTCCACTGCCATTACCTTCCAAAAGTTGGGACGAAGGAGCATATTTAGCCCGCAAAATTCAAGAAGAAACAGTCGACGAACAGACCTTCATTCGGTTCGGAGAAGTTATGAATCAGGCCTATAACGCATCTTCTGAAGCACTTCTGAGGTGGTGGATAGAACAACTCCGAAAAAAACAACCTTGACCTGATGGGTAAGGCCTCAGGTAGCCTTTTAGTTCAGCCCCGGAGCAAGCAGTGCCTGAAGCAACTAATACCCCCAAATCCGCAGGAAAAGGCAGCCCTCCCGCGTCCGGGGCCTGGTTCGAAACGATGCCAGCCGGAAATCGGCAATTCTTCGAACTATCACCTGATCGTGCTTATGTGCTCGAAAGCGGATCCGAACTAACAGCACCTCAAGTCGCATACGAGACATGGGGCAACCTAGATGCTGCGGCCACGAACGCCATTCTTGTGTGCCACGCGCTCACAGGTGACGCACACGCTCACGGAGACGCTGGTCCTGGACAGCCGACACCTGGGTGGTGGAACGACTTCATTGGTCCAGGAAGACCACTCGACACAGATCGTTTCTTCGTAGTCTGCGCAAATGTTTTGGGTGGCTGCCAAGGGAGTACGGGACCCGCTTCGATAAATCCAGCAACCGGTCAAAGATGGGGTGGCGATTTTCCCGTTGTAACGATCAGAGATGTCGTCAGGTCTCAAAGAGCCCTCGCTCAGCACTTGGGTATCCAGCGATGGATGGCTGTCGTGGGTGGATCGATGGGCGGCATGCAGGCACTGGAATGGGCGGCTAGCTATCCCGACCGTTGTGGCTCTTTGGTAATTATCGCGTCAACAGCGGCTGCATCAGCTCAACAGATCGCATGGAGCCAAGTGGGCAGACAAGCGATCCTTGATGACCCCGCATATAAACAGGGACATTATTACGAGGCTAAGCCGGGAGAGGGCCCGCATCTCGGGTTGGCTAACGCCCGACGCATAGCCATGATTCATTACAGGAGTGATGAAGAGTTCGACCGACGATTTGGCAGACACAGTAACGACTCTGTGGAACCTTTTCGGATGGAACACAGATTTGATGTTGAAAGCTATTTGGACTATCAAGCTGCCAAAATGCAGTGGCGCTTTGATGCCAATACCTACCTAGTGTTGAACAAAATGATGGATCTTCACGATATTGGCCGTGGCCGAGGCGGCGTTGAGCAGGCCCTTAAACGAGTTACATGCCCGAGCCTGCTAATGAGTGTCCGCACAGACTTCCTATATCCCCGTCACCAACAAATACGGGTAGTAGACGCGCTCCGGGGTCAAGTACCCGTTGAACACATCGATATAGACAGCGACAACGGACATGACGGTTTTCTAACCGAGCCGGAACAAACAGGTGTCCCGATGGGGGAATTCATCAACAAAGTTGCCAAAGGATCCATCGCCTAAGAGTTATGGCTGTGCTTAATTTGACGAGGTGGACAAGAGGTCGTCTATCTCGTCCATCTCAACTGCGCTAATACGCCATCCGCATGCCTGAGAATTGGCTAACACCTGTGCGCCGCTAGTCGCTCCCGCAATCACACTTGGGATCTCAGGTTTAGACAGCAACCAAGAAAAAGCAAGATCTAGTAATGAACGATCCCTGTTGTTTAACCAATGGGTGAGCCTCTCAACTGCGGCCAGGTTGCGGTCTGTCATAAAGAGCCTGAGACGGTCCTCAGGCCATTCTGCAAGCCGAGTGCCCGGTCGTGGCCCGTCAGCCGTAACTTTCCCGGTTAATAGTCCTGACTCAAGAGGGAAGAACGGCAAAAACCCTATGGCTTGTTCGCGGCATACGTCGAATACCTCAGATTCAGGTTCGCGGTACAGCAATGAATAACGATTTTGTACAGTCCGGTACGAAGCGAGAGCCTCCCTTTGGGAAATATCAGCCGCTGAGTCGAGACGCTCAGCGTCGTAGTTAGAACACCCAATTTCTCGTACCTTGCCGGCTACTACTAGCTCATTTAGAGCTTCGAGTGTTTCACGTTCGTGAACCTGGTTATCCGGTGTGTGTATTTGAAAGAGATCGATCCAATCAGTATCAAGTCTGCGCAAACTTCTATCGATAGAACGGCGAACCCATTCCGCGCTTCCCCCGGTCAAGCCAGGGTCCATATCGCGAAGACCGAACTTGGTTGCAACGACAACTTGATCTCTGTGGCCCTTCATGGCGTGCCCTAGCATTTCCTCGGAAGCCCCGGAGCCATAAACATCTGCGGTGTCAAAGAAATTGATCCCGGTATCCAAACAGGCCGCAAAGATCTCGTTGGTGGTGTCCTGGTCAACTCGAGTACCAAAGTTGTTGCAACCTAGACCCACCTCAGATACTTCAAGTTCCCCGATTCGTCTTAGTTCCACGGTCGGATCATAGGAGCGTCTGACGCTACCGTCATGATGTGCCTGAACTAATCGAAGTCGAGCTGTATCGAAAAGCTGCCACTCGAACCATTGGTCGGACGATTTCCACGGTCTCGATTTTCAGCAACAAGTATTTGCGTGAGGGAACATCTTCGGCTGATCTTCGGTCGGCGGCTCATGGGAGTCAATTAGGTAACGTCAGGCGAATAGGAAAACTTCTTCTGCTGGAATTAGAAACAGCAGTCATCGGCGTCCGGTTCGGAATGACGGGGCGACTGATCGTGGATGGTGACGTAACGATCAACGACTTGTTGTACACGACTAACGAAGTTCAGGAACGCCATATCCGTTTCTCGGTTGAGTTTGATGGCGGAGGCACGTTAGCGGTGATCGATCCGCGAGGTTTTGGCAACGTCGAACTTAACCCCGACGAATCTTTGTTAGGGCCAGACGCTATGGGCATATCTGATGGTGGTTTCCGTGAGATATGTCACAACAGCAAATCGACTCTGAAAGCGCTTCTTTTAGACCAACGAAAGATCTCAGGCATTGGCAATCTTTTATGTGACGAGGTTCTGTGGAGGAGCGGCATAGCACCATCGAGAATTAGCCGTTCTTTGAATACTGAAGAAATAAAAAGAGTGGCTTCTGAAATGAAGAGCACAATCAAGGATCTAGCTAAGAGGGGTGGTTCCCATATGGGAAAGCTCCAGTCAGAACGACACGAAAAGGGAGTATGCCCCTTAGATGGCTGCCCGTTAAGCCGCAGCACAGTCGCTGGTCGGACAACCTGGTGGTGCCCTGAACACCAGCTTTGAAATGAGCTAGCTACTCTAAAGCTGTGTCTCTATTCAACTTGCTGTCTCAACAGTCTCAAACAGCCGTTGGAACGGGTTCACAAAAATGGTGGTTCCTAGTAGCTGCGCTATTTTTGGTTTCGCTGATCCTCGCTGCTCTCTTTGTCAAGGTGTGGCGAAGGACCTTGCCGCCCTCGCGCCTGCCTTATGTGCCCCCAGACTTCGTTTTCTCCGTCGTTAAAGAACACGAATCAAATGAAAATAATGAAACGCGACAGGAGGAGCCCGGACTAGGTTCAGGCGATGGCCGATGGATTCAACCCCCAAGAGATGATTGATCGTTTTCGAGAACGTGCGGAAGCTGTTAAAAAACGCAACCTTCCTGCCGTAGGCGGTGAGGAGCGCAGGCTCTTCATAGAACAAGCCGAACGTGATTTCATGGATTTCTCCATAATTGCTGATGCGACGCCAACTGTAGAGAATGGGATCCTGAGTTTGGTTATCGACCTGCGACCAGCAACTGATTCTTAAAGTCGATCGGCTTGATCAGTTGAGGGTGAGTTCTGTCTTGGTACAGTGACCCATTGCTGCGGATGTAGCTCAGTTGGCTAGAGCGCAACCTTGCCAAGGTTGAGGTCGCCGGTTCGAATCCGGTCATCCGCTCAAATGGTTGCCCTCAATCTATGAAGATTGAGGGCAACCTCGTTTCTATTCGTCAGAGATTCTGGTAATCGATTCGACAGCATGTATTGTCAGGTCAAGTTCTTGAAATACCTCAGGAACCCGGCCCGAGGAGTTCAATTGGTTGCACCCGCTTCGGTGGACCACAATCAGCCCAATCTTGCGAGGTTCCTCAAGTTCACATTTCCCTACACGGCCGTGCATCTCGCATGCTTGTTCGTTTTTGTCGTCGGGGTTGGTTGGTTCTCGCTAGTTGTCTCGGTCGTTGTTTATCTGATGAGAGGCTTCGGCATAACCGGCTTCTATCACCGAAAATTTAGTCATCACGCGTTTAAAACTGGGCGCGGCATGCAGTTCGTTGGAGCATGGCTTGGCACAAGCGCAGCCCAAGGTGGCCCACTGTGGTGGGTAGCTCATCACCGCAGACATCACAGGGTCTCTGACCAGCCAGGCGATCTGCACTCACCCAAGGTTGAGGGTTTCGGGATTGCCCACCATGGGTGGCTCACGCGACCCGATGCGGACCCGTGTCACTTGGATGAAGTAGCCGATCTTGCTGTCTTTCCAGAGCTGCGTTGGTTAGATCGCAATGCATGGGTACCGATCCTGTCGACTGCCTTTGGACTGTTCTTCTTTGGGATCCTGATGGGCAGGCTCGTGCCGTGGACAGGGACGAATGGTCCGCAACTGGTGATCTGGGCGTTCTTCATAAATACCGTGGTGCTATGGCACGTTACGTTTGCTGTTAATTCTGTTTGTCATCGCTGGGGAAAACGCCACCACAACACTAAAGATGACAGCCGCAATAATTGGCTGATTGGTGTTCTCGGCTTAGGAGAAGGCTGGCACAACAATCATCACCGATTCCCAGGCACCTCTCGACACGGGTTCAAACGAAGCCAAGTTGATTTCACGCACTTAGTCATTAGAACGCTGGCCCGGGTCGGTTTAGCTCATGATCTGCATCCAGTGCCTCAACGATTGTGGTTAGGTTCCAAACCATCGCGGTGGACCAGCTAACCGGGAGAAACTAAACAGGAAAATTGACGCCGTTCAACGTGCGATCGGCGCCGTTGCTGTGAAAGAGTTAAAGAATTCGATCGATAGGGAGATCTCAATGGGTTTACTTGATGGACGCATCGTTCTTATAACTGGTGCTGGCCGTGGGATTGGCCGTGAGCATGCGTTACTTATGGCGTCCGAAGGAGCCAAAATCGTCGTCAACGATCTTGGTGGCGGTGTGGATGGATCTGGTGAGGACACCGGACCAGCAGAAGAAACAGCGAAGGAAATTCGTGACATGGGTGGCGAAGCAGTCGCCAACAACGACTCGGTGACTGACTGGGAAGGCGCTCAACGGATGGTGAACGCTGCTGTAGAAGCGTTCGGAGATCTACACGTTCTAGTCAACAATGCTGGGATTCTTAGAGATCGAGTCGTGGTCAACATGACCGAAGGTGAATGGGATGCAGTAATTGATGTCCACATGAAAGGACACTTTTGTCCAACCCGCTGGGCAGCGGCTTATTGGAGAGAGCAGACCAAGGCGGGCGTAGAAGTTGACGCCGCGATTATCAATACTGCATCAGGAGCGATGCTTGGAAACCTGGGACAGCTCAATTACTCGGGAGCTAAAGCAGGCATAGCGGCGATGACGCTCGTAGGTGCAGGTGAACTTGCTCGATATGGAGTGAGAGTGAACTGTTTGGCGCCTATTGCTCGTACCCGAATGACCCTGCAAACACCCGGCCTTGAAGAAGTGGTCGCTGCACCTGAAGACCCATCAGATTTCGACTTGTACGACCCAGCCAATATAAGCCCCTTGGTCGGCTACCTCGCTACCGAAGGGTGCCCGTTTACTGGCGGTGTGTTCCATGTAGGAGGAAATGAAGTGGGACTCTATGGCGGTTGGTCACTCTCGGACGATGACATTCTTGCCACAGATGGCCGTTGGACCGTTGGTGACCTGCAAGATAAAGCTCCTCGCCTGCTCGATGGGCGAAGCAACATCGCATCGGTTACCACATCGATTGGCGACACCTTTAAAGGCTTTGGTAAACGCCAGCCATCTGAATAACGAACAGTTCTAGTAGTTATCTAAAAAGCGCCCACTATGGGCGTCTAAAGCTGCGGCGTACAACCTTGTCAGCATTGCCTCAAAAAGCTGCCGACTTTCGTCATCGGGAGTTTCGATGTTGGAGAGGTTGTTGGCGAGCATTCCCATCCACCATAAGTGGGCTTGCTCGTAGTCTTCGCGAACAGAAACGGTCAGAGATCTTGCGACGCCATGACCGACCAAAGTATCCACATAAGTTCTAACAAGGTCTTCTTCTAGTAGTCGCCGATTTTCAACTGTCAGGTTGGTGGCTAGAAAGAAGGATAAATCGGTAGCTCCGCCGCTGAACATGGCTGTTTGCCAATCGATAACACTTACGTCGTTGTTGCTTCCAAACAGCATGTTGGCTAAGCGATAGTCGGCGTGTGTGATCGTTAAGGGCTTGGAGGTGAGTTCTCTCTGCCACCCACCCAATAAGGGCACGAAATCGTTTAACCATTGAATTCCTTGGTCGGGGAGTAGATCACCAAAACGGGAACTAAATCGTGGCAGAGAGGCCGCCATTGCCTTACCTAAGCCCTCCACAACGCCTTTCCCATCGATCCCAGGTATCCAACTAAGAGTGGAATTGCGTGGTTTGTTCCAAAAAGGGGCATGTAACTGGGCTAGGGCTTCAACTGCAAGGTGAGCTTGATCAGGCGAAGCGCCTTTTATCTGATCACCGGGGCTTGCTGGATGTAAGTCATCCAAGATCAATATGGTCTTATCATCCTCGACGAAGTTCGCTCTGCAATTAGGTACAGGGGTCGTGATGATAGGAGCCAAATGTGCGTAAAATTGTGCTTCGCGTACCCAGACGTTAAGCATGGTTCCGACAGTCCGCCCGCCTGGATCTTGAGTTGGTAGCTTCACCACAAACCGGCGAGGTAATCGTGTGTTGGTGTCAGCCCACTGAACTTCGATGGCGGCAAGGCTGCCGAGAAATGCGCTTCCAGCGGCCAGGGGTCGACTGTCTACGGAAACTACCTCTGCGTCTGGGTTCGGGGCGGAGAGGCCGCCGTGTTGAAAAAGAAAAGTGAGATGGTCAGCTTCTAGCTGAGTTGGGTCGTCTGGGAAATCTCGAATCGTCACTCAGTGTGCTCTTCAAACTTTTCGGGAATCCACTCCATGAGACGGGTACGAATTTCTGTTGCGGCTTCTGCTAACAGATGACCCACTCCTGAGAGTGGTACTAATTCGCCCCCGCCGATGACCATTCTGACCAGCTCGCTTGCCTGTAGCGGCAAAATTTCGTCTTTATCTCCATGAAATAGAATTACAGGCGTGCGCGACGCTAAGTCTTCAGCGGGTTCACATCCAGCTGACTGAGTTGCCAGGGTGATGACACCTGCGCAGTGTTCTTGCAAGATGACCGCGGCCTGTAACGCGGGTGCACCTCCAAATGAATGACCCATAGTTATGAAACGGGTGCCGCCGCTTCTGGTGGCAAGGTCTGCTGCGGCAACTAGGTCATGAACACATTTCTCAGTGTCGTTTGGGACCCGATACCCGACACGTATTAGTCCGATACCCATTTCGACTAGAGCAACTCCTAGATCCTGGTACAGCGCGTCGGCTGGACCGAGAACTCCGCCCATCGCTCCTCCGCATGCGATCACGACGCGTTCAGCTTCTGGCGGTCCATGCCAAAATAAACTGAGTAGTCCGTCCATCGTGTAGACCTCGATGTGACGGAGATCTTCGGTGAGCATGGTCTCAACGGCTGCCATTGTCCGGAGTTGCTCTAAGGGAGTTGGGGGTACTTCGTCGTCGCTCATTGAAGGGGACACTAGTTTCTCTCGTTTATTTCGTTGAGGAAGCTTGAGTTCTAGTTGAGGTTTCGTCAAATGGTTTGTAGAAACTGCGGATCGAGCATTCGATTTCGCTACGATCAGTCATCTGCTATGGCGGGGTGGCCGAGTGGTTAGGCAGCGGCCTGCAAAGCCGTGTACGCCGGTTCGATTCCGGTCCCCGCCTCCAAAGCTCAGATACTTACGGCCCTAAATCGCTGATAGGTTACGAGCATTCGGGCGATTGGCGCAGTTGGTTAGCGCGCTTGCATGACACGCAAGAGGTCACAGGTTCGATTCCTGTATCGCCCACCACTACCGATGTGTTGAAGGCATCACAACAGCGATTCGCCTTTAGGGACAAAAATGATTCAAGGCCCCTCAGACGAGAGGCCTTGAAAGCATTTCTATCGGTCAGCTCATCTTTGCTTTAACCATCTCCCGAACCTCGGCGTCAGTCTGTACGGGGGTAATCGTCGTAGTAATCATGTCACCCCAATTAAATAGCCAGGCTTGGACGTCTGTGACGGTTGGAGAATCGCAGATCGCCCAACCCTGTTCGCCAGCGAGGTCGTGCCACCGCCCGAGCATCTCTACGTTGCCTGCGTCGGCAGCGTCATCTTCCTCGGTCATTTGGCTGAAAGTTCCGAAAGCGTCCATTTTTTTGTCTGTCGGAAGTTTCCAATGAAGTAGATATAGAGCCATTTGGTCCACCAATCTGTTTTTGAATAGTCGATATCAGTTACCAAGCTAATTCGCGAAAGTTTGCCTTCGCAGGGAGAAGCTCTCAGGGCTGTTGGCTGACTGTGGGGTTAGAGTTGTCTGATTCGGCTATGAGGGTGGATTTAGGCATGCGTTTAGGTGTGTTGCAATTGGATGATGTGAGGCTTGGTTTTGAATATCGGGAGGGCCATGGGGTTCCCTTGGTTTTCATGGGTGGAGTGACTTCAACTACTGAGACTTGGCATCCGGTTATCGAGCGCCTTGAAACGGACCGGCCGGTCTATTTGGTGGACCACAGAGGACATGGTCGGTCTTCGCACATAGCTAACGGTGACTACTCCAATTGGGTGGGCCAAGTCTCCGATACCTGTGCATTCCTAGAAAGAGTGAGTGGGCGCAGTGTCCTAGTGGGGCACTCGCAGGGCGGCATTCAAACTTTCTACGCTGCGGGTATGAAACCGGAGCTTGTGGCCGGCTTATTTATAGAAGATATGTCTCCTTACTTTGCGGCTAACAAGCGACACGTCGGACACGCTTTTATCGAAGCTTTGACAAAAATCGGCGTAGAGCTGCGTGGAGCCCTAGCTAATGATGAACAAGGACCGGAGCTGGCTACCAGAATCGCCGGCGTTCCTCTTGGCGGTGGACTGACCTTTGGGGATGTTCGACCCGATGAGCAGTTGCAAATTATGGCTGATGGCGTTTTGCAAATGGACCCGAAGATTTTCGATAACTTCTTTTCGGCTGAATCCGTTCCCCCCTACGACTTGAACGAATCGGCTCGCGCTATTCAGTGTCCTGTTCATTTCGCGTACGGAGTACCCGAGTTGGGTGGGTTGTTCGTTGAGACCGATTTGGAAGATTTACGAGAGAAAGGCTGTGACGCCACTTCGACTAGTTTCGAGGGTGTTGGTCATAGTGTCCATTTCGATGCTTTGGAACTCTTTGTGGAAGATCTTGCATCGTTCCTAGAACGAGTCGAGTAGTCCGGTCATTCGAAAAATGTGAGTCGATAGTCGATGCCGGGGATAGTGTCCGTTCTGGAGGTCCGAAACATGCTCTGAGTCTTGACGGCCGCTGTAGCTGGATGGTCATCCATGCGTATTGCTAAAAAGAGAAACAACAAAAATTCCTCCGAGGTCTCAAAAGCCCTAGAGCAGGATGAGAGATCCGAACAAGCGTAAGAGCCAGCTTGAAGCTGTTAATCGGCGTTTCGGTTCAGCGGAGGCTCCATACGAACCTGGTTATAAATCGCCAGGGGCGTTCAATGGAAACGGCGCACCTGAAACTGGCTCCCTAGGTGCTCATTAAGTTAAACTAACAAGTTCTATAAGGGATACCTGAAAGTATGGAAAAATGATTATGCTTGCTCACCACTCGGCAAACGAAATACCGAACCTCATCACCGTCGGAGGAGTTTGCTTCGCTCTTGCGGTGACTTTCGCAGCTGCGATCAGCTTTCGAGTCAGCAGAGCTAGATAACAATAGATGTCGATGGCTTGCAAGGGTGGGCCATCAAACAAAAAGACTTCCCGTTAAGAGACCAAAAAGAAAGAAAGGCGCCATGTCGCTCATTGGAACCACTATCGAACCCTTTTCAGCAACCGCTTTTCACGGTGGAGATTTCGTCGATATCTCTAGTGGAGCGTTAGATGGAAAATGGTCAATCGTATTTTTCTATCCGGCAGATTTCACCTTCGTCTGCCCAACAGAACTCGAGGACTTAGCTGATAAATATGATCAGTTTCAGGCGGCCGGTGTCGAGATCTATGCCGTGTCCACAGACACTCATCACACACACAAAGCCTGGCATGGTTCCTCTGACAAAGTAGGAAAGGTCCAGTTCCCAATGTTGGGTGACCCGACTGGTTCTATCACGAGAGCTTTCGACGTGATGATTGAATCAGATGGTCAGGCTGATCGCGCTACCTACGTGATCGACCCGGATGGCGTCATTCAAGTAATCGAACTATCGGCGGATGGAATTGGTCGAAACGCTAACGAGTTGCTCCGAAAAGTTAAGGCTGCTCAATATGTTAGAGACCACCCGAATGAGGTTTGTCCAGCTAACTGGGAAGAGGGAGACGAGACCTTGGCTCCGTCTTTTGATCTGAGCGGAAAGATATAAATCCGATCTCGTGTTAGAAGCCGAACTTCTAGTCGCTCTAGAGGACCATCTGGGAAAGTTGGTTCATGATGTCGTTTTCGTGTTGCGTAGCGATGAGAGTGATGCATCAGCTGAGATGGCAGAGTTCTTGGAAGAAGTTTCCGCGCTTTCATCGAGACTTGGCGTGCAAGAAAGCGATGCTCCGGGTTATCGACCTAGTTTCTGTATACAACGCAAAGATGCGGCTATCTCTGTTGACTTCGCTGCGATACCGATGGGACACGAGTTCACCTCGTTTGTGCTTGCCCTGCTTCAAGTAGGGGGTCATCCACCTGTCGTTGACCCGGAAATCGCAGCCGAAATATCGAACGTCGCTGGGGAGCACGTTTTCGAAACAGTGGTTTCGTTGTCGTGCCAAAAGTGCCCGGATGTGGTTCAGGCACTGAATATCATGTCGGTCCTTAACCCGAATATTCGGCATACAACAATCGACGGTGGACTTTTTCCTGAAGAGGTAGAAAAGCGTCAAGTTGGGTCAGTTCCGGCGATCTTCCACAACGGAGAGCTTTTCGAATACGGACTAATGTCGCTGGAAGAAATTCTGGGCAGGTTGAGTGATGATTCGGTTTCAGCAGCCGCTCAGCGAATTTCTGACCGAGACCCTTACGACGTGATAGTTGTTGGTGCGGGCCCTGCTGGTTGTGCGTCAGCTATGTATACGGCTCGAAAGGGTTTGCGGACTGCGGTTGTTAGCGACCGCTTTGGCGGCCAGCTTCTCGACACGCTTGGTATTGAAAACCTTCCATCAGTGATCCGGACTGAGGGACCTGACTTGGCAAGAGACTTAGAGCAACAACTCCGAAGTCTTGAGCTTGACATCATTTCTTCTCAAAGCGTCGAAAAACTCATTCCTGGAGAAGGGTCAGGGTTGCACCTGCTTCGACTTGCCTCAGGTGCCGAGCTCAAAGGGAGGTCCATCGTGGTAGCGAGTGGGGCCCGCTGGCGGCGTCTCGAAGTGCCGGGTGAAGAGGAATATTTGAATAAGGGAGTCGCATTTTGTCCGCATTGCGATGGGCCTTTGTTCAAAGGTAAGCGTGTCGCTGTTGTAGGTGGGGGGAACAGTGGGGTAGAGGCTGCTATTGATCTGGCGGGTCTGGCCAGCCATGTAACGCTTATCGAATTTATGCCTGAGTTACTAGCCGATGACGTTCTGCAAAGAGCACTTGAAGGACTTGAAAATGTTCAGGTGATCGTGAGCGCCGCAACTAGGTCGATAGGCGGTAACGGCGAAGGTGTAACTGAGCTTATTTATGAAGATCGGACGACGGGCGAAAATACTGTTGTCGAGCTTGATGGTGTATTTGTTCAGATTGGGCTGATGCCGAATACTGAATGGCTATCAGGCTCTTTGGAGCTTTCGGAACGGAATGAAATAGTTATTGATGAGCGTGGCAGGACTTCTGTAGCTGGTGTTGTAGCGGCCGGTGACTGTACTACTGAGCCGTACAAACAAATCGTGGTGGCAATGGGTGCTGGCTCAACCGCTGGATTAAGCGCATTCGACTATCTCATTCGTAATGCCGTGAATATGGTCGAAGCAGAAATCTGATTCTGATGCCTCGCCCTGATGACGTTGTTCTGAAATGCAGTACGACACGGTACGAGCCTTGGATGTTGACGTTGCCGAATTGTCGTGAGTCGACTGCAGAGTGGTCTGGACTGTCGGAGAGCAATTGCATTGTGTCGTCAGGGTTTACTGCGGCTACGCGCTTGAGTAGCCACCGAGAGGTTTCTACCGGGTGTTGTGCGACTCGGAACTGGCCGACCGCTGCTCGATTAGATCTGATGGCGACTACCCCGTCGCCATCGAGAAACAGGGGTTCCATTGAGTTCCCCGACACGAGGAATCGTTTGACGATAAATGTCGGACGTCTTCGAGGAGAAATAATTGACCCCCTTAGAGGCTCATCATTATGAGTAACTCGGCGGGAAACTTACCTAGAAATGAGGCTAATTAACATGCTGTCCAAGTTTTTTGTTAATGCTGAACGCGCTCATGCCCACTGTGACCTGTATTGCGGGGTCTACGACCCGGCACAAGCGAAGATTGAGGCATTGAGTTGTAAGAAGACCATGTTGAAATATCACGAGTCGTCAGACGAGCATTTCCGTCAGCGATGTGTGCTCGTAAAAGAAGAGCGAGCAGAAGAGACCAAACACCATTTGATGGTGCTTTGGGCAGACTTCTTTACGCCAGCGCATTTTGAGGAATTCCCTGATCTTCACGCACAATTTTGGCGAGCTATTCACCAAGCTGGAGAAGTTAAGAAGTCGACTGATCCCGCAGTTGCTGATCAGCTTCTTGCTTACATAGACGAAATCGCAGATGTCTTTTGGGCCACAGAAAAAGGCCGGGACATGGGTGTTTACGCTCCAGATTGAGAGATGATTATTGGTAGGTAGGCGAATGTGGTTGGAAGCGACCCTGAGGAGCTATCCGTTCGCGTTGGCTACTACGCCGTCGTCGTGCAGTTTCCCAACTTCAGATGAAGTCATTCCCAGGACTTCAAGCAGGATCTCGTCTGTGTGTTCGCCGAGTCGAGGAGCAACAGTTGGATCTCCTCGGTCAATTTCAGAAAACGATAGCGGTGACCCTGGAGCGAGCACCCGCCCAACTCCGGGCTGATCAATGCGTCGAAACATAGGGTTGTCGGAGGTAGCCCGGCGGTCCTCGTTTACAAGTTGAACAAAGGTTTGGTAGGGCCCCCAGCAGACTCCTTTGGCATCAAAGATTTCGGCTATTTCGTCGAGGTCGTGTGCCTCGATGAACGGTGCCATGAATGATGCGATTGCATCTCGGGCATCCCAGCGGTCTCCTTCTTTGCTTAGGTCAACCCCGAGTGCGTCCTCGATAGCCGGTAGATGTTCAATGATGTTTGTTGCTTCGGCGAGGCTTTGCCATTGGCGCTTGCTGATTGCGACGACCATTATGCGTCTGTCGTCTTTGGTGGCGAAGTCTCGACCAAATGCGCCGTAAAGATCATTGCCAACGGGGACTCGGTCTTCTTTCGTTAGTTGTGCTTGAGCCATGTAACCGAGGTTGGCGACCATCGCGAAAGCGACATCTGTCAGAGAAATTTTGGAAAGCTGACCGATTCCGGTTCTTTGTCGGTATCGCTCTGCTGCTAGCAGTCCAACAGCAGCAGTTAAACCAGTAGCTGTATCCCAGGCCGGCAGCACGTGGTTGGTTGGCATGGTTGAGCCAGTTGGCCCAGTAGCCATTGCGAATCCTGATGAGGGGTTCACGGTGTAATCGACGGCAGTTGATTCATCGGGATTTCCGATGATGTTCATGTAGATGAGGTCTTCGCGCTCAGCACGCAATCGTTCGTAGGAAAGCCAACTGGATTCAGGGAAGTTGGAAAGAAATATTCCGTTTTCTTCGCCGGGTTCAGTTATTAGCTGTGTGACAAGATCTCTCCCAGTGTCGCTTCGCAGATCGACTTGGATAGATCGCTTACCTTTGTTGAGGCCTGCCCAGAAGAGACTGACACCTTCTTCTGTGACGGGCCACCTTTGGTAGTCGAGTCCTCCTCCGATGGCGTCGAAACGAATCACGTCTGCTCCCAGTTGAGCGAGAGTCATGCCCCCTAGAGGAGCGGCCACAAAAGCTGATCCTTCGATTACTCGTAGTCCTTGCAGTACTGGCGTCATAGTTGACCTCTAATCGTCGTCCCCCCTCGCCCCATCAACGACCTAAGTTCTGGTCTCGAAATATCAATTTCGTTATTTGTTTATGGAGCGAAAACAATCGGTGTCCATACCAGAATGTCACTACCTGAGGACTCTTGCTCGTTTGTGGTGGAACCACGTATTTCGAATCGCATAAGTCGACCTCCCTTAACTGGAAGGATTTCCTTCAGTTCGTGTCTGAATTCCAGCAGGTCACCTTCGAAAGCAGGTCCGACGTGGTCACAGCCGTCCCACGCAACGATCGTGGCAACGCCCGGGAGTAGACGACTCAACGATGCCTGAGCTAACCCTTGAACATGACCTCCATAGACGAGGCGCTTTCCGTAGACACTTGCTGAAGCATCTCTATGAACGAATGCTTGATTAAAGGTCATTCGAGCTAGGGAGGGAGCTAGATCTACGTGGTCTCTCATAGCGTCTGCTCTGGACTCGCCCAGATCCCATCCGGTGGGGGTCAAGCTGCTTAAGTCCCAATCAGGTGCAAGTTCGGTTAGACCTTCAAGGGGTGCGGGATCTGATGGGCCGGGGATCTCAGATGAATGACCGGGCGACCCTGACTTGCTGGCCACTAGAGCACATCTTTCGTATTGAACTACTGGGCCACGATCTGTTGAGGTTTCGATCCCTAACCAAACTTTGCCTCGATGTTGTCCGTCTTTTGGTTTGGCATCAGATAACCCGAGAACAGTTGTGGTGGTCTTGATTGTTTCGCCTACTTCCACGGATCTCAGAATTCGAACTGACCGGTAGTAGAGATTCGCTATTGCTTTCCGGGTGGCGTTGGTTGTCTGTCCAATAGCGAACTGCATAACCAGTCCGGGATTGACAAGTGCCTTGCTGGAGCCGCTAACTCTTTGGTATGCGTCTTGATCTGCTGATGCAAAGTGTTGGTCTCCAGTGATCATTCTGTAGGCGACATTGTCAGCTTCTGTGACGGTTACCGCCGGTAGCGGAGGGATTGTCATGCCATGTTCAAAGTCGTCGTAGTAGGGGCCGTCGTTGTCCACGGTGTTTCCTTCTTTGCGGTTTAGGTGATTACAGGTTATGTCTAGCTTTCATCGTGTTATGAAGCCACGCAACGCGTGGGAAGATAGCAACAAGTTTGGCTTGGGTTTATCAGTTTCCCTCAGAGGGGTCTTTTCTCGCGATCAGCATGGTTGGAACTGCTTGCAGCGCTACTTCACCTTTCTGGTTGATGAGCTGGTTTTTGATCTCGATAAGACCCAGCCCTTTGCGCGACTTGCTTTCCCGTTTCTTCATTATCTCGACGGTTAGCGTCAGGACGTCTCCGACGCGAACTGGTGCGGGCCAAGACAGTTCACTTAAGCCAGCTGCTCCGAGGCTATGTTCCCCCAAGAAGTCCTCAGCCAGCAGCTTCATCATTAAAGAACCGGTATGCCAGCCTGATGCGATGAGGCTGCCGTAAATGGTTTGAGAGGCTGCTTCGGGGTCGATGTGAAAGCGTTGAGGATCAAATTGAGTTGCGAAGTCAATCATTTCGTCTTCTCGCATCGCAGTGGAGCCGAGTGTGAATTTTTCGCCGACTGAGAAATCGTCGTAGAAACGTTCTTTGCAGGGGATGTCCATGCAGTTGTTTATCTTTCTATTTAGGCGCCTTGAGGGGGAGGTACATCAATAGCAACGGGGCGCATCCGTGCGCTCAGAATTTTTGGGGATGGGCTAGAGACAGGCTTTATTTGTATTGATCTTTAAATTCTGACAGTTGGTCAAGCTTTGGAATGACGGTGTCAGCATCTGCAGGAGGCAGCGTAAATACGATTCGGTTGCAGCCAGCTTCGATTAGAGCATCAACGATTTCTGCTTTCGGCGGAGTTCCGAACTGTCCGAAATCAAAAGATTCAGGGTCTCGACCGGCATCCTCTGCCATTTGTTTAAGGGTATTGATTTGATCAGCGAAGTCGTAGCGCCCGCTAATCGGCATGAAGCCATCACAGTATTCGATGATGTCTTTCATCGTTTTTGGACCAGCTGCTCCACCTAAAATAATTGGAGGGTGTGGCTTTTGGGTTGGTTTGGGCCATTGCCAGCTGGAGCTGAATTCGACGTGTTCGCCGTGGAATTCGGCTTCGTCGTTGGCCCAGATTTCTTTCATTGCCAAAATTCGTTCGCGCATGACGGCCCGACGTTCGCTGAATCTGACTCCATGGTGGTGAAGTTCTTCTTTGTTCCAGCCGTAACCGATGCCGAAAAGAAATCGGCCGTCGGTTAGCGCGTCAACCGTTGCGACGCTCTTTGCGAGCCAGATCGGATCTCTTTGTGGGACAAGAGTGATACCAGTGCCGAGTTTGATTTTGTTGGTAACTGCACCTGCCATCCCCAATGCTACGAACTGGTCATGGGTTCGCCAGTACTCCTCTGGGAGGGGCGGTGCCTTTGGGTTCAGGCCCCAGGGTGTTTCTCGGCTAGTTGGAATATGACTGTGTTCAGGAAACCAAATTGATTCAAAACCACGGTCCTCGGCTTCCTTGGCCAAGGTCATTGGGTTAATCGCTTTGTCGGTCGGGAACATGTTTATGCCGAAATCAGTCATAGGTGGATCATAACCATGTCGATATGCGCGTTGCTCGCTGTGTTATGAAAGCTAACGGTATTAGCGAATCAGCCTCCAAAAATGCGATGAGTCCTCATGGAATTGAGGACTCATCAAGAGGTGGTCAGTGCTGTCTTCCTGACCCCTGATCGCCGGAGACTTTCCAGACTTGGCGTTGCTAGTTAGATAGCGACTTTCTTAGGCGTCGTGGCTATCTAGATAGGTGACCTGGAGGTTTCCTGCCAATACTGGTGCGAGCATTTCTGGCAGTCCGGTGTCCATCCGCCATTGCAGGTAGGCCTGATGATTTTCTTTGAGCGCAAACTTCTCCCACAGAACGACGGTGTCTGGGTTGTTGTCGTCGCTGTAAACCTCGATTGACTCGCAGCCTTCAAAGGCACGAGTGTCTGCTAGAGCTCCGCGGAGGATTTCGATCAATTCAGGTCCTTTGCCTTCTTGGCAAGGGAACACGACGTGAATAGTTTGAGACATCTTTAACTTCCTTAAGGAATAATTTGCAGTGTGTGAGTTAGAAGCTCATCACCTTTATTTGGCAACGTCAATTTTTGCTCTTGGCTTGTATTGGAAACAGAAACATATGAGTAGGAGTTGGCTTTAATTATCTTCTTGGTGTTGAGGCCGCGATGATCTCGACCTCAATGTCTCCTACTACCAGTGGGGCGCCAACAGTCGTTCTGCAGGGATAAGGGGCCTCAAACACGTCTAGAAAGACTTCGTTCCAAATAGCGAACTCTGTTACGTCGGTGAGTTGGGCGTTGACCTTGACGACGTGGTCAAGCGAAAGGCCCATGTCTTCGAGCATCGAACCGAAGTTTTCTAGAGCAACTCTGGCTTGTGTGGCTAGGTCGCCGCCTGTTACTTCGAATGTGTCAAGGTTGATCGCTGTCATGCCGCTAAAGAAATACAAATCACCGACTTGTATTGCGGTCGAGTTTTTAATGTTGAATTCTTCGAGCGCGGCAGCTGCTGAAGGGGACGAGTGAATGATAGTCATGGCTGAACACCATAGACGTCATTGGTTAGAGTCTGTTGCTGAGGAAGGCAACCGGTTGGGGGCTAGGAGTCGCTCCCACACATTTGGCCACCTTCGTCGAGGTAGATCGAATTCTTGGGCTGAGCGAACAAGGCTTCGACGGCAGGTACGAATTCTTCGAGACTCATCGAGTCATAACTTGGATCAAAGGCTGTTTGGTCGAACTCTTGACAAAATTCGACGGTGAGGTCGTAAGCAGGGTGACCTTGAAACTGATCTCTCATGTTGCGGTCGAGGCCGAGGTAGTGAAAAAAGTTGTAACCCTGGAAAATGCCGTGTTTTTCTACCATCCAAAGATGTTCTTCACTCACAAAAGGTTTGAGAATCGCGACAGCTATATCGGGATGGTTGTAAGAACCAAGAGTGTCGCCAATGTCGTGGAGTAGGGCACAAACGACGTACTCGTCAGACTTGTTAGCTCGGTAAGCGCGAGTAGCGGTCTGTAGCGAATGTTCCATTCGGTCGACGGAAAAGCCGCCGTGATCGCCTTCTAACAGTTGGAGGTGGTCGAGAACTCGACTAGCGACGCTGCTGGCCAGCTGTTGGTTGTGTGCTGCAATGATCTTCCAATCGAGAGCGGTTCCTTCAGTCATCGCTCCAAATGTCGCAGATTGTTCCAGTAGATCTTTACTGTCGACGGTAGTGCTCATTTGATCCTCTTTTTCGGTGCTGCCTTTATGGTAACCGGTCTGAGGTGCGCAGTTTTCTTGCGGAAGTTTCGGCTACTGGAGCTTGGCTTTGGTGCCAATGTTGCGGGTAGGTAAGCTGACCGATAGAACAGTATTAAGTAACCTAAACATGATCGAAGGGTGAGATATGGAACTCAGCTCCAACTTAGGCCGTTTTTATATCAATGGAGAGTGGGTTGAACCGTCTACGGACGCCACAGTTGAGGTCATAAATCCGGCAACAGAAGCGCCAATAGCTTCTATCGCTATGGGTACTCCAGCCGATGTAGACGCTGCGGTTGAAGCTGCGCAGGCAGCCTTCGATAGCTACTCACAAACTTCAATTGAGTATCGCGTTGAGTTGTTGAATCGTATTACCGGGCTTCTGAGTGCCCGATCAGAAGATCTTGCAAACCTAATTTCTGCTGAGATGGGGGCCCCGAAAGGTCTTGCTAAGGCAGCTCAGGCGCCAACTGGAGTAGCTCACTTCGCGACGATGGCTCAGATCCTGGGTTCCTATGAGTTCGAAGAACAGATGGGTAAATCCTTGATTGCAAAAGAGCCGGTTGGGGTTGTAGGGATGATCACGCCTTGGAACTGGCCTCTCAATCAGATTGCGTGCAAGGTAGCGCCGGCTCTTGCTGCTGGTTGCACAATGGTGCTGAAGCCCTCAGAGGTTGCCCCGCTCAACGCCATCTTGTTCGCTGAATTGCTAGATGAAGCTGAAGTTCCCGCCGGTGTCTTTAATTTAGTTAATGGCGATGGGCCGTCGGTAGGAGCGCACCTATCAGCACATCCCGGAGTTGACATGATGTCATTCACTGGCTCCACGCGAGCAGGAGTTGAGGTAGCCCGAAATGCGGCTCCGACCGTAAAGCGAGTAGCTCAAGAGCTAGGTGGAAAATCCGCGAACATCATTCTGGACGACGCTGACCTGGCTGAAGCTGTAGGTCGTGATGCGTTTGGAATGTGCACCAATTCCGGTCAGTCATGCAACGCTGCTACCCGGATGTTCGTCCCGTTTAGCCGCATGGAAGAAGCTGCGGCTATAGCCAAAGGCTCAATGGAGTCGGTTGCAGTCGGAGACCCGGTCAGCGATGGAACAATTATTGGACCAGTGGTTTCTGAAGTGCAGTGGAACAAAATCCAAGCGTTAATTGAGGCCGGCATTGAGGAAGGGGCCACCTTGGTCACAGGTGGAACTGGACGTCCTGAAGGTTTGGATAGCGGATATTTCGTTCGACCGACGCTCTTCACCAATGTTACGAATGATATGCGAATCGCCCAAGAAGAGATTTTCGGGCCGGTACTAGTAATGATCGGATATGAAGACGATGACGATGCAGTGCGTATGGCAAACGAAACGCTTTACGGACTCTCAGGCTATGTGTCGGGCAGCCAAGATAGGGCAATGTCGGTGGCTAGGAGAATACGTAGCGGCAATGTTCACGTAAACGGAGCGGGCCCCGACTTCAACGCGCCGTTTGGCGGCTACAAGCAGTCAGGTAACGGCCGCGAATGGGGTCAACATGGCTTTGAAGAGTTCCTAGAAACTAAAGCCATCATGGGGGCTGGCTAAGTTTCACAGTCCCGAGATTGGCGTTGCTTCAGAATTGAAGCGCGTATCAAAAGCTAGATGAAGACGAGATCTGAGCAATACTGACTAGGTGAGGCTTCCCCAAAGTTTGGTTGTATGCGCGTTGTTGGCTGTCTCCTGCTCGACCGCAGGCGAAACAGACGCCACCAGCCAACTCGGCGGATCGACAACAAAGACGACTACCACGACGCGCCTTGAGAAGGCTTCAACAGAGACCTCACCGAAGACCACTGCAGTCGCGACAACACTTGACGTAGACGACAACGTCAACGATTTTGAACTGACAGTGGTGGCGCCTGCGCTTGTCGATAGCTATTCACAGTTCGAGGTTTCAGTGGTCTCACAGGAAGAGATAACTGACATCCAAATCGTTTCCGATGGGTTCATTGTGCTGGCTTCAACAGAACAATCGCTCACGCTCGTAAGTCCCATCGTTCAACGAAACGAAACAATCGAATACTCAGTTGATGTCACCACCGCAGATGGACGTTCAAAGAGGGTTGGCCTCCAAATCGAAGTGGCCCTGTACGAGCATGACGTCTCACGTACCAGACACCTCAAGCCAGACGACTTAGAGGGCACGAGCAGCAAGGACTACGCCGTCTTCAATTTCGGTTTTGAAACAGTTTTCGTCAACGAGCGCTACAACGAAACCTATTGCTACCCAACGGTTAATGACTGCGACGAACGAGGCGGTTCATTTACTGCAGACGCACACAACATGATGGTCGGAGACTTCAACGGAGACGGTCACCAAGACCTAGTGGTCGGTTGGGCCATTTTCCCACACACGATGACCCACCAAGAGCGAAGCACAGTGAGGGTGTACCTCAACGACGGAACAGGTCGGCTCATAGCAGATCCGACGATTTACTTCTCAGGAGAGCCACCAGAACGCAACATGTCGTATCGACTAGTAGTTGACGACTTCAACCAGGATGGGGTCGACGATATCTTCGCCGGCTCGCAAGGTTTACTGAAACTCCTCCCAACCGGAGAGAGAATCAATGACATGGACCCCCACGTTTTGCTGCTATCTCGTGATGGCAAACTCTTTGATGCCTCGGACACTATCGACTATCGCGGTAACAGATTTTTTGCCCATGATGCTTCGTCGGGAGACATAAACGGTGATGGGTTCCCCGATATCTTGGCAGCGCGGACTTTGTTTTTGAATGACGGCGGCGCAGGGTTTGTAAATTCAATCGAAAATCTGCCTGAGGTAATGCGTCGTACTGACCATTACGTTATGTCGTCCCTACTTGAAGATTTCAATGGCGATGGTTTGGCCGACCCGGTGCTTTTTTGGGGAGACGAAATAGATTCTTTAAACCCCTGGCCGGCACAAATAGCTATCAGTGACAAGCAAAAGCCGAGTGATCAATGGGAAGTGCACGATCTGCCCACGGGGCGGTTCGGACAGGGAACCACCAAATTCAACCATGCCTCCACTGCAGACATCGACAGTGACGGAGATATAGACATCGTCATCGGAACCACGAGGGCCGGAAGCCTTTACTACGTGGGAAGATTCATCCAAATTCTTCGCAACGACGGCTCAGGAAATTTCACCGATATCAGCCAAGAGGCACTGGGTGAACAACCAAGGGCCTCGAATTATAAAGATCCAGAAGTTGAGGTGGAGTGCACTGTGTGGGGAGAAGGCCAGGTAGTTCTTCTCGATATCGATAACGATGGTGACATCGATATAACTGACCGAACACACGGTGGAGCGAACGGCGGAAAAGAAGCATGTCCTGGGATAGAAATTTATTTGAACGACGGGGACGGCAATTTTTCGAGCGATAAATCAAGTGACCTAGCTTGGGTCAGACAACATCAGATACCGGGCTTTGTGGCTTTGACACCAGCTGACCATGAGATTGGTAATGCAATCCCGATAGATCTCGACGGTCGTTTCGGAATCGATTACGTCGCTCAGATACGGTCGCCCTGGGGAGGCTTGTTCGCATTTCTCTACCAAGTGATGTCATTGGAGTAAATGGTCGATAGTTGCGCAACTAAGAACGCTGATATCCGTTCAGAATGACGCTGTTGTCGCCCCATACATTCGGTCTTTGGTTTCCTCACGCAAAAACCCGAGTTCCTCGGTGAGAGCCTGCCGACCCGCTTCAGCTTCCGGGTCCTCGGGATAGTAAGCCAATTCAGAGGCAGGGTCCCCAGCGACTCGGGTCCCGATCAGATATCGAGGCTTGCTGTAGTCGTAAGGACGGGCCCGGTGAAGCGCTCTCCGGTTATCCCATAGGAGTGTGTCCCCGGCAACCCAATTATGGCTGTAGACCCGCGAATCATCAGAGACGACGTGTTCTACGAGAGACCGGATCAGATTGCGGCTTTCTTCTCGAGCGAGCCCTGGAATTCCGAAGGCATGTCGCCCAACGAACAAGTTCGGCTTCCCCGTCTCGGGATGTATCTTGACCATAGGCCGTAGATAAGCCTCCCCGTGGTACACCTCGCCGTATACGCCGTCGCCTTCTGCATCTGGGAAGTCCCCGAGGTCATTGGCCTGAGAAAAGTTCGTTGAATGGTATGCGCTTAACTGAGCGACCTTTTCTCTTGTGGCTTGGTCCAGAGTGTCATAGCCGGATTGCAGATCAGCTAACTCAGTTTGTCCACCTTCATCCGGAACGACTACGGCAGATAGCATCGCCACCTTGCTAGCGATCGGTTTGTAGGTGGAGTCGGTGTGCCAGGCCTCGTTTCCGACGTTTGTTCGCATTATTTGGGACTGGAGGTCATGAATCTTTCCGAAGCTACCGTCCTCGTGTTTTTTCTGGTTGGCCATAGGAGCCCCGCCAAATTCCAGCTCCCCGAAACGTTGACCAAATTCGGTGCTTTCTTGCTCGTTGAGGTGTTGACCGGGGAGAAGCAAAAATCCGTGTTCCAAAAAAGCTGCATGCAGGTCATTGAACTCGTCGTCACTCAGATTTTTTAGATCTACACCCGTGGCGGTAGCACCAAACGCTTTGCCGATCATCGGCACGATTTTTATGTCACTCATCGTGTTCCCCAAGTCCCTTATTGGTAACAGGCTAGCCAACGAGCAACATTAGGGGTGAGAATTTAGTGGTGCGACGCTATGAGCAAGCGAGTTCTACTGATCCGTGGTCGCCTACAAAGAACTTCACTCGGTCACCGACCTGCGGGAAATAAGTGATTACTGTGCTGCCAGTCATCACGAATTCACCTGCTCGGATCGTACGCCCTCGGTCGTTGAGGTGGTTTGCAAGCCAAGCAACTGCTTCGAAAGGGTGACCCAGGGCGTCTCCGGTCTTACCGGATCCGAGAACCTCGCCGTTTACTTCCAGAACAGTAGGTGTGTCGACCAGGTCAAGGTCTTGCCAGTCAGCGAAAGGAGAGCCCAAAACGACTCCAGCGTTCCATGCGTTCTCAGACACTGAGTCGAAGGGGTTGAGTTGGTCATAGTCGGCGTCTCGGTCTTCGATCAGTTCAAAGGATGGGTAGCAAGCATCTACTGCATCGCGAACAGTCTCTTTTGTGTGTGTTGTTGTGGCATCGAGATCAGCTCCAAGTTGAACAGCGATTTCGCATTCCAAACCAAGATGTCGATGATCGCTGAGAACGACATGCCCTGGAGAGTTTTGAACGCGACTATTAAACACGGCGCCAGACAACGGATGGTCGACACCGCAGAACTCTTGCATGGCCTTGCTCGTGAGAGCGACTTTCCAAGCGACCACCTGTTCACCTCGGCCGGTCATGATGTCGATAAATGCGTCCTGGATGAGGTAGGCGTTTTCCAAAGAGGCATCCTCGACCCTGTCTGCCATGGTGTGGTGTTGCGCCCTAGTTTCAAGCTCTTCCAGGAATGATGCCGCTATTTCGAGGCGGTCTTGCTCGTTCACAACGGGCCTTCTTTCATTGCTTTCTGTTGATTGTTGCATTCAATTCGCATGAATGCATCACTCATGAACCCTTAGAAGGCTTTGTGTATTGAAAGTCAGGCTCTTTAGTACAGGGCCTCAACCGCAGCGAGATCAGCGATTCTGTCACCGTCGTACCCCAACATCTCGCTCAGTACGTCGAAAGTATGTTCACCGATTGGTGGCCCTCCCCACAGAGTGCTTGAGGGAGTCCGACTGAGTTGATAATGAGAACCTTCTACTACGGTCTCGCCGGCGTATGCCTGTGGTACTCGCCGAAAGTGGTTCCGATGGATGAGCTGGGGGTCTGAGACCGCATCAACAGAGTCCGAGACGATGTGAGCCGCGATGCCATTGGATTGTAAAAGCTCTTGAAGTTCGAAGCGATCTTGAGACTCAGTCCAATTAGCGATTGTTGAATCCTCCAAGTTTGCGCCACCTACGAGTTTGGAAAGTGCCTCTTCCGCTGTGGAGTCTTGACACACCACTGCTATCCATTTGTCGTCACCTTGGACTGGATACACACCGTGAACTGCATAGCGTTCGCTGGAGTTTCCTAATCGTTGCGCAGTGCGCCCGTTGACTTCTTGGTCTAGGAGAGCTGGACCAAGAAGGTGTAATGCTGATTCATGCTGGCTGAGATCTATATAAGCACCTTCACCTGTTCGACGGCGATGATCTAGCGCTGCTACGAGAGCGGTCACGGTAAAGCGTGGGGCGGTGTAGTCGGTATAGGCAAGAAATGGCCCACTAGGTGGTCGGTCTGGCCATCCAGTTATTTCGTAGAATCCACTTAAGGCTCCAGCTAGATTGCCGAACCCTGGATACATGTTCATGGGACCGGTTTGTCCCATCAGACAGCTTGACAACATCACGATGTCGGGTTTCCGTTTCTTTATTGACTCATAATCAAGTCCCCAATTCGCCATAGCTTTTGGAGTAAAGGCTTCGATTACGACATCTGCCCAGTCGATCAAATCCCAGATGACTGTGTGGGCTTCTTCGACAGATAGGTCAAGACTGATCATGTGTTTTCCGGCGTTAGCGGAGTGGTATTGCGCCGTGTTGTCAGGGTGAGTTTCATCGTTTACGAATGGCCCGGCGTTGCGAATCACATCGATCCGTCCTTCGGACTCGACTCTTACGACGGTCGCTCCGTGATCTGCGAGGTTTCGCGTCGCCATTGGCGCAGCTATTGCCCATGTGAAATCTAGAACCTTTATTCCCTCTAGGGGCTTGTTGGTAGGAGGGGGGTCGGCTGGAGGTGGGCTTGCTGGTGTTCTGTCCAGATCTTCAAAGATTTCCCTGGTGTGTTGGCCAAGTTTGGGCGGTGGGCCAAGATTCTTGAGATCTACGGTTGCTTTAGCGAAACGGCCAGGAAATTTATGTCCGAGCTGGGGGACTTCTTCAAAAAACTCGCGAGCTTCAAGGTGTTCGGATTGCACTATGTCTTGTGTAGTGGCGACTGGCGCGATGAGAAGCCGCCGCTCGGTGTTTCCGGCCATTAATTCGGCTTTGCTTTTGGTTGCGGTAAACGCGGCGATCGCATCTTGAGCGCGGTAGAGATCCTCGGCATCCGCTTCGCCAGCGAAGATCATCATGAAAAAATCGATCCAATTCTGATCGCGGGTTGCTTCGTCGCAGAAACCCTCTTCGTGCACCCAGTTCATTAGTCGCTGGCTGTATGGGCCGAGCATTTCACCGAACATAAAGGTGATGGAGACGAAACCGTCTAACGCTGGATAGACGGTTCTAATAATGTATTCACCTGCTTTAATGCCCCCTCCAGCGCGTGCGATCGGCGGTGCTCCGACAGCGCTTGTTATCAGCATCGTTTGGGTGCATTGGGTTACCGCTTGCTGAGCTGAAACATCTATGTGCTGGCCGCAGCCGGAAGCACTTCGTTCGAAAAGAGCAATAGTTGTCGCTTCGGCAGCCTCAAGGGCTCCGTGTAACCAACCTTGAGGAACACCACCGACCTGTATCGGAGCGCGGTCAGGGTCTCCGGTGAGGCCAAGTTGGCCTCCACTCGCTAGCAGCGTCAGGTCTGTTGCTATCCAATCGCTTTTGGGACCGGTCGCGCCAAAGGGCGACACTGTGACTGTCAGGAGAGAAGGGTTAGCCGATCGCAGCTTGTCAAGATCTAAACCTTCGAATACTCCGCAATCGAGGACGACGTCTGACGTCGCAGCAAGCAACTCGATCTCTTCCACTCCTCCGATGACGGATTTTTTTCCACGGTTCCAAGCCCAGTGAGTGAGAGACTTTTCTATGTTTTCGTCATCTTGTTCGAAAGGCCCTATGCGCCGTGAACTGCTGCCAGCTGCTGGCTCAACTGCTATTACCTCAGCCCCGAGTTGGGCTAATAGCAATCCAGTCAAGTTAGAACGTTCGTCAGTGAGGTCGAGAATTCGGTAAGGGGACAACATGTCTTCCATTCTGCCTTGTGAATAGGCAGCACGTGAGATGATGCTAAGCCTGTCAGCGGAGGTAGAAGAGATGGAACGTGACGAAGAGCGTCTACATATGTTGCGAGAAGCGATCTACCTGGCTGATGAAATTCTCTCGGAGGTGAAGAGCAACCCTCGAGCTCAGCTTGACTCAACCGTCCGGGCGAAGCTTATTCATGGGCGGGATTGGAGGATGCGCTACCTAAAGCATCTGGAAGAAGGTGGGCCGATGCTGGAGGCTGGTGATGAGTGGTCTATGCATCAAGGTCATGATCTCGCCATTGAGTGGGGGCATGAGGTTTGGGATGAAAATCGAATCGGATTGCGATGCCGAAGTTGCGACGATTGGGTTCAGTTGTATGACGTCGAGGAGAACTCGTCGTCGACGTTGACGGTCGCTGACCTGTATCTAGAGCACGAAACTCACACAGTCGTGTCTTGGCGTCGCGACCTAGATGCGGGAATTGAGTGCGTTACTTGCGGAGCAGTTGATGAGAAAGGATTTTCTCTGTTGGAAGCTTCGGTGAGCAGTTGGTTTGATGCCGTTTGGAATGGTTGATCGCGTTCAGCGAAGTGAAGAATTTGTGCGCCGGGTGGGACTCGAACCCACACGCCCGAAGACACCGGCACCTAAAGCCGGCGCGTCTGCCAGTTCCGCCACCGGCGCTCTAGTGACAACTTATCGGTGAAATGTGTCGAGTATTCAACTCGCGGGCGTAAGAGCGCCAATGCCATCTGCTTTTACTGCGAACTAAGGTTTGGTGAAAGAGGAGAATGAATGCTGAGATTGACCTTTCTGATTCGCCGCAAACAAGGTATGACGAAAGAGGAGATGCAACGGTATTGGCTTGAAGAACACGGCCCTCTCGTTGCTAGCTACTCGAAAACGTTGAACATGCTTCGTTATGTGCAGGTGCATTCCACTGATGATGATCACAGTCGTCTTACCGGTCGTCGTGGAGAGATGGAAGAGCCTTACGATGGCGTCGCGGAGGTCTGGTGGGCGTCAAAGGACGCAATGTTTGAAGCAACGCGTTCTGGGGAAGGGCGAGAAGCGGATCGGGCTCTTCGAGACGATGAACAGCGCTTTATTGATTTGGAACGCTCTGTGGCTTGGTTTAATTACGAATATCCGCAGGTGAACCCGACGCCAGAAAACGTTGTGGCGAGCGAGCGTTCAAGTTTGGTTAAGTTGTACTTCCCTTTGCGTCAGCTTGGCTCTTTGAGCATGGAAGAAGCTCAGTGGTATTGGCGAACACACCATGGCCCGGTTATCCGACGGCAAGCTCATGGATCGGGGATCGTTCGGTATCAACAGGTTCACCGAGATGAACCAGAATTAACCGAGGGGATTAACCGCTCTCGCGGATCGAAAATAGAGCCATATCTTGGTCACGCTGAGGTGTGGATGGATCGGTCAGCGATGGGGAATCCGACCCCAGAAAATCGAGCTGCAGCCAAGCGTGCTTATGAGGATGAAGCAAATTTCATAGATTTTGAGCGGTCGACGATGTTTTTAGCGAAGGAACACGTCTTTATTGATCGACGTTAGGTCCGTCGTCGACCAACGTCTTTACTCCTTCTACAACGCGTTGCATGTTTGATTTGTGGATTAAACGTCGTTCGAATAGGACCGCGTTCTCTCTTGATGGATCTTCTTGTGCTCTTGGTGCGGTGCCATTGTTGTCTTTCCCGATGACCATTGAAAATCGGAGTCGGCTTCCGGCGCCTTGTTCAGCTAAATCGAAGCGCCAAATAGCCCCTGGATTATCTGGATCTGTGATGCGCCATTCAAATACTTGGCGCTCAACCCATTCTGTGACAATGCATTCGGTCTCCCAGTCACGTAATCCCGGGATTGAGTTGCGACCGGTAAACCTTGACCCGACTCCTATGTGGTCTTGGGAAACCCATTCTGCTCCGACGAACTCGTTGGAAAAGAGTGCTGGCATGTTGATGTCAGAAATTACTTCCCAAACTTTTCTCGGCCTTGCTTCGGTATCAATTTCTGTTACTACACCTGGTCCGTCTTGAATCCGAGCGGAGCCGTCAGCGCTCGGTAGTTCTCGAGTGAAGCCCCATTGGTCGAAATAGGTGATGTTCGACGCTGGTCGTCTGGGTGCAGGGGAGAATTCCTGTCCGATGGTGTATGCCACAGGGAAGCACACCAACGTGGTGACGCCATTGGGTATCCCTAATATTTCGCTGACTTCGGCTGTTTTGTCGTTCAACATTGTGGCGTAGGCAGTGCCAAGGCCACGCGATCGTAAAGCCAAGTTGAAGCTCCATGCTGAAGGAATAGCGCTATCAAAAAGTCCTGGGCGGCCGCTGTTGTCATGGAGGCCCCAAATAGCGCAAATAACTAGAGCAGGTGCTTTCGAAAAATTGTCAACTAGGTATGCGCTTGAGCTAACAACATGCTCTTTCGGATGGCCAGTGCCGTCCAATCTTCCTCTGGCTTGAAGGAATAGGGTCCCGATTTCGGCGTACAAGCTCCCTAACTGGTCTTTGAGTCCTTGGTCGCGGATTACGAGCCAACGTCTACTCGCGTCGTTGCCGCCGGTGGGTGCCTGTTCGGCTAAGTCAATGCATTCGAAAATTACGTCATCGTTGACGTCGCGAGAGAAGTCCAAACGCTTACGAACGGCTCGTGTTGTAGTTAGTAAGCGGTCAATTTGTTTGAGGTCAAAACCAGATTCTGAAAGGTCACGATTCATGTAATGAATTTAGGCTGATAGCCCTTCAGCGTGCTTAATGCGGGCGTACGGAAAAAACTGATGGAGGAACCAAGGGCTGATTAGGCGGTGGTGTTGGGAGAGGTTTCGGTGTTGATGTTCGGAGTTTCGGTAGCCGAAGTGCCCCAACAATTCCTAATAAAGCACAAGCAGATGAGAGCAATAACACCCAAAGGAAAGTGGATGTCCAGTCGGCTAAGACGCCACCAATCTGCGGCGAAACCATTTGTGCTACACCGAAAGCCAAAGTAGCTGCGCTGAAACCGGGACCGTAATCCTCAGCTGACGCGTTTTCGACGAAGTACATGGTCAGGGTTACTGGAATTGAGGCGAATATCATCCCAATCACTATTGACGCCCCAAGAGTAGGCAGTACCCAACCAGGCAGGATGCTGAGTACGAGAACGGTCCAAAGACCGAAGGCGCATCCGAGGGTTGCCCGAGTTCCGAAGGTGGCGACTGACTTAGCGACAATTGGACCGCCGAACACCATCCCCAGTCCGATCAAGGTGAATGACAAAGAAGCGTTGCTGGCCGACCAGCCGTTGTCATCTTCTAACCGGCTACTCATGAACGCTAGAACGAGGAGATACATGAAACCGAATGTGGTGTACATGGCGGTGATGGGTTTCCAGCCAGGTACACGACGTAGCGCATCAAACCCGCCCACGCTGCCTTTAGGTGAGAGCTGATCTTGAGCGTGTCTAACTATGGCTACGGTTCCGACTGCTACTAGAAGCCCGATTGTTGCTTGGACTACGTAAACATTGCGCCAGCCCTCATCTCCCCATACCCGTCGAACCCAGCCAGCGAGTTGGCTGGTGAACACGATGCTTAGGGCCATGCCCGATGAAAGAAGTCCGATAGCCGTGCCGCGTTTTTCGGGCGGGAATGCAGCGCTTGCAACAACAGGGGTCGGAATCCAAACCCATGCCCCGCCAAAGCCACAGCAGAACATCCCAAACATCAAAACAGCAGCATTAGGAGCAAGTGCCGAAACAACCTGCCCGCCTACGGCAATGAGTAGTCCAACCTTCATGACCGTCAAGAGTTTGATGCGCGAGGCAGCTATAGCTACAGCCAAGGTGCCAACTAGATAAGCAGCAACGTTTGCGGTAGCAATTGAACCAGCGACCGTATTTGATAGTCCTAGATCTGAGCGCATTGCAGGTAATACGACACCTAGCGTGAACCTGCCAAAACCTTGAGCTACACCGGCGCTCGCTGCTGCAAACGCAACAGCTATCCAGGCGCGAGCGGTCACCCTAAGAGACTATCAATTTGATAGTCACAGGCAGGTCAGAGCGGCTGGTAAAGCGCCGTATGGGTGTGATTTCAATCGAGCCCGATCGAAGCAGCACGGCCCACCTTGATTGCCTAACATCACTAGGGTCCGAACAGGAGAGCAAAATGGCGATCAGTATCGATCCCGAAACAGGCCTCAAAATTTTTGACACTCGAGCGGGTAAGGCAAGTGACAAAATTCAAGGTGAGGGTTATCAGGTCAACTCTGATAGCAGTCTGAAAACTCTTCCCGAAGTTTCTGAGGCAGCGAAGTTCGATGCTGTTGAGCAGGCGAAATATCGGGAATTCAAAGAGCAACGGCGAGGTGCTGCCGACTACATGACGATGGAGGGGGAATTTTCTAAGTATCTCGAAGACCACTATTCCGACTCTCCTGTTGAACGCGATGCCTTAACTGACGACTGCGAAATAGTCGTGATCGGCGCAGGTTTCGCGGGGCTCCTTCTTTGGTACCGACTTAAAGAAGCAGGTTTCCAAGATGTCAGGTTCTGCGAAAAAGGTGGTGATGTAGGGGGCACTTGGTATTGGAATCGGTACCCAGGTATCGCATGCGATGTTGAGTCCTACAGCTACCTGCCTCTCTTAGAGGAAATGGAATATTTCCCGACAATGAAGTTTGCGTCAGGTTTTGAGATTCTTGAGTATTGCCAGTCAATGGCCACCAAGTTCGGGTTCTACGACAAATGTCTCTTCCATACCACGGTCGAGCGAACTGACTGGGATGAAGAAACAAGACGCTGGACTGTGCATACAGACCGCGGAGATGCGATGCGCTCTCGTTACGTTATTTTGGCGAATGGCATTTTGACAACTCCCAAACTCGCTCGGATTGAGGGAATGGAACGATTCGAAGGGGAGTCATTCCACACCTCGCGTTGGCGTTATGACGTGGATCTTGAGGGAAAGAGGGTTGGGATTATCGGTACGGGCGCTACTTCAGTTCAAGCTGTTCCGGAGCTCGCAAAAATTGTCGGTGATCTGTACGTGTTTCAGCGCACACCCTCGTCAATTGACGTACGCGACCAGCGAGTTACAGGAGCAGATGAAATCGAATCCTGGAAAGAAGAACCGGGCTGGGCAAGAGCCCGAAGAAAGCGATTTTCAAGGATTTCAGCCGGCCGTTCAGCGATCCAAGCAAACGACGACTACCTGGCAGGGAAAGTTGATGATTTCAAGCAACGCAAAGAACATGACCGGAAACTCACACCTGAGGAAATGGTTGAAAAACAGTTGGATTCAAATTTCCGCATCATGGAGCAGATACGGGCCCGGGTCGATGAGATAGTCGAAGATCCAAAAACAGCGGAGGCGTTAAAGCCCTACTACCCATATGGCTGCAAGCGACCTACATTCCACGATGAGTATTTGCCTACGTTCAACTTGCCGCATGTCCACTTAGTAGATACGGCGCCCATGGGTGTGACGAATATCAACCAAAACGGAGTAGTTCACGAAGGTCAGGAATACCCACTCGATGTGCTGATTTATGCCACGGGCTTCCAGTGGATGGCGACGTCAACCTTCAACATGGTCACTGGTAGGGGTGGCCAAACGATGAAAGATAAGTGGGAAACTGAGGGGACCAAGACCTTCCTAGGGATCCATAGCAATGGGTTCCCGAATTTGTTCATCATGACTGGACCGCAAGGCGGAGGCGGAAGCTTTAACTTCACCGACGCGATAGAGACGCATGCGGATTACATCGTCTGGATGCTTTCGATGATGCGAGACGAAGGGCATGAAGTCGTCGACATCACTGAAGAAGCAGAAATGAACTATGCCGAACACTGTCGACAGGCCGACATAGCCACGGCACCACTTCGAGATTGCCTCTCCTATTACAACGGTCATGGCGATTCAGAACCAGGAAGTCTTGCCTATTACGGGGGAGGAAATTGGCACAAGTTTCGCGTTCGAGCTCAAGAAACCCTTGACACCTACGCGTTTGAATCCTCCTAATTCGCTACTTCAGAAGCGGTATTACCTCTGTTGCAAGACGTTCAAGGTTTCTTGCCATGAAGTCGGGGTCAAGTCCTGGTGGTAAGCCCGAAGTGGCGATGTCTGTGATTCCGTATAGCTCGATGAAATCTGTGAGTTCCTTGACGACTTCGTCAGCGGTTCCTATGACCACGTTCTGAGGTATGCCGCCTTCGCTGCCCCAGCCGTAGTCATCGGGGGTCTCGGCCATAAATGTTCCGTAAACGCCCATGCGAAAACGTTCAGCCTCTCGTATAGCTGGCCAGTCTTTGTCGAAGTCATCTGTTACGTAGACAGATCTAATGATCCCTACTCGATAATCGTTGGGATCTCCGCCGTCAGCTTTGACTGCATCTCTCCATGGGTCAAGGACGTCTTCTCTTCGCCCTTGTGGCAGCAAGTTCGTTCCGAATCGAGCTGCTCGCAGTGCTCCGGGTTCTTTCATAGCGGCTATCCACAGGGGCGGACCTCCAACCTGCACTGGTTTCGGGTAAACGTTTATGTTTGATAGTTGATAGCGCTTGCCCGTAAAACTAAATGGCTCATCTGCCCAACACAGTCGAAGTATCTCGATGGCTTCGTCGGTCATAGAGACTCGGTTCTTGAGTGGAACCCCAAATGCTTCGAATTCTTTGGGCACGTAACCCATCCCAATTCCGAATTCCATCCGACCTTCAGAGATGTGATCTAGGACAGCTAGTTCTTCGGCGAGTCTCACCGGGTGGTACAGGGGCAGCAACGCTATGTCGTTGGAGATCCGAATATTTCTAGTCCGAGCTGCTATTGCCCCAGCTAATGGTTGAAAGGCTGGGAGATAACCGTCCTCTAGAAAGTGGTGTTCCGTAAACCAAACGTGGTCAAACCCAAGTTCATCGGCCAGGACCGCTTGTTCGATTGTTGCTGAGTAAACGTCAGACATGGACAAATCGCCGCCAGGTATGTGGCGACAGTCATACATAACGCCAAATCGAAGTGGTTGCGGCATTTGTCTGCTCCCTTATGACCGGTCACAGGACCGTAGTCGTTTCTGACGGGCTAAGTTTTACCGTATGCAGATCGAACGTGATACTCGTGGGGCTGAGTTGGCGCCCAATCAATACGAAGACGCAGAGGGATACATAGCCCCCTTGCCGGCCGGATCTGGGCCCAGATCTAACCCTTTGGGAGTGTTTCCTACGGGACCGGAAGTTGGAGAACGCCTACCTGACGTTGTAGCAGTTGACTCAGACGGCGCAACTCTTGACCTGCACGAGGATCGCGAAGGGAAACCTGTGGTCTTGGTCTTTACCCGATCGGCTGTTTGGTGACCGCCATGTCGCACCCAGCTGGTCGAGCTGGAAAAGGGAATGTCTGACTTCGAAGCTGCAGGGGCCAAGTTGTATGTCCTGAGTTACGACGAAGTTGATGCGCTTGCCGACTACAAAAAGGCCCACGGGGCTAGTTTCACGATGCTCTCGGATTCTGATAGCGAGGTCATACGGTCGTTTGGGATTCTTAATACAACTATCGCTGAGGATGATCACCCTTGGTATGGGATTCCGTATCCCGGTGTCTATGTGACTAATTCTGAGGGAATTATTACCCAAAAATTCTTTGAAAATAATTTCACCGTTCGGCCGGGAGCTGAACAGTTAGTTGCCGCTGTAAAGGGAGAAGAGTTCACTCTTGCCGAAAGGCCTGCAACAGGTGAGCAAGTAAACGTTGAGATTGAATTCGACGGGGCTGACCTGCCGATCGGTATCACTAGGCAAATAGTGGCCCGTTTTTCGGTACCCGAAGGTATGCACCTCTATCAAGAACCAGTGCCTGAAGGGCTAGTTGGGGCATCGATTGAGTTAGATGGAGACGCAGAAGGAATACTGCCTTACACGATGATTGCCCCTGATACACGTCCTCTGACTTTAGGTACCGATGGACACACGCTCGAGGTGTACGAAGGAAACGTGATCTTGCGTTTGCCGATCGCCCAGAATGGTAGGGCCATCACGAAAGATGATGATGGTCGCTGGGTTACGATTAGCGGAAAAGTTCGTTGGCAGGCCTGCGACTCGGAGGCATGTTTGCTTCCTGAAGAAGAGTCGTTCAATTTTCGTGTACCAGCGGCCTTTACCGTCATGGCGGACATGGGGCCTGGCGAGGGGCGGGTTCCTTCGATGAATGGGGCTACGCACTTTAAAAAGATGACAGATCGGCGCAAGACGGAGTCTTGATCGGGACTCGAATAATCGTTCAGTAAAACAATGAACCTGGGTGACATAGGCTAGGCAAATGACGAACCTCGTTTATTTCGATGCTGATGCAGATAGCGATGATGTTCTTACAACTCTTCGTGAGGACGGTGCGTGTGTGCTTGTGGATTTGATGAGCGATGAGCTCCGGTCGCGGGTTGACAGTGAACTCCGACCGTTTATTGCTTCGACTCCTACAGGGCGTGACGACTTCAGTGGGAGGCTCACAGCTCGGACGGGAGCGCTAGTGGCTCGTAGTGAAGCCGCTCGAGAGTTAGTGATGCATCCGACTACGACTGATCTTGCCCGGCAGTTCCTGGAACCTTATACCGACAAAATCCAATTACATCTCACTCAAATCATCAACATTCAGCCTGGTCAGGGCGCTCAACCTCGCCACCGTGATCGACTCGCATGGGGCGGCTACGTGCCTGCTGAAATTGAGCCTCAGTTCAACACGATTTGGGCATTGACGGATTTCACCGAAGAAAATGGAGCGACTCGGGTCGTACCGGGATCTGTTGGGTGGCCTGATGATCGTCGAGCTATGGATGAGGAAACAAGTCAGGCTGTAATGACTGCTGGGTCTGTTTTGCTCTACTCAGGGTCAGTTATTCATGGAGGCGGTAAGAACTGTTCTGATGCTGACCGCACTGGTGTAAACATCACCTACTGCCTGGGATGGTTACGTACTGAAGAGAATCAGTATCTGTCATGTCCGCCGGAGATCGCTAAGAGGCTTGATCATGATTTACAAGAGATGCTTGGCTACACAATGGGAAGTTACGCCCTGGGTTATTACAGCGACCCGAGCGGTGTCAGCGAAATTAATGATTTGCGTCCACCTGAGTTCATTCTTGACCGCCCACCGAGAGATAAAGCATCTAGTTCCGCTCTCATTGCCGACTATTAAATCGACTTCGACTCTGAATTTCGTTCCGAGAGGGGTGGAGGGTCGAGTAGCCAACTGCTTGACAGTAGAACCAGCATGGTTATCGCTCCGATAAGGAAAGCTGGACCCGGTCCGAGCCACGAGTAGAGCGGCGCTGCAGTCAAAGCGCCAACCATTGATGCGGCTGAACCCATGGCTTCCCCGAGTCCTTGAGCGGCTGCGGCGTCATCTAACGGTGCCGCGTCGGAAACGGCAGCCTGAGTTCCAGGGGATTGCACTGCCTCCATCATTCCGTGGGGCATCGCTGCGATGAAGAGAATGGGGACGGAAGATATCCATCCGTAGGAGGCCATTAATGGGACTGTTGCGAGTGCGGAAAGCAATGATGTGGCCCGGGGGCTGAATCGATCTGATAACGAGCCTGCCCACCTAGCTATTAGCAACATCGGTAGGGCAAAACCAGTTAGGGACAAGGTGACGATCATGGTTGAGGCGCCCAAATTATCCATATGGGGTGCCCAAAGAGGTTCGAAAACTCCGATCGAATATCTGAAGGAGATCACGACCAATAACGCAGCGACCATTTGGCGGCTGCGTACCAAGCGTCGCAAAACTCGTTTCTGAGTTTGATCACTATTTTGTGTAGCTGGTATTTCTAATCGGTATATCGATAAATACGTTGCAATGGTCAGTGCACCGAAGAGAAGGAATGGTGTTCGAACGTTAAAGGCGACGGTCAAAGCACCAGCAATCGGGGGCCCAAAGACAAAACCGGCGATGTAAGAACCATAAAATGAGCCGAGTTGCCGGCCTTGGTCGGAGCCTGCATTAACGATAATGAAACGTCTGCTAGCAGGAACAATCACTCCGATTCCTGCTCCGAGTATCAGTCGAGCAAGGATGAACTGCCACAACTGATCTGCGATCCCGAACCACAACAGTCCTAAAGCTGAGGCAATGACTCCTGCTCGCATTAGTAGGCCCCCGTAGCCCCTGTCGGCGTATCGGGAGAGCCAGAGCTGAGTTACTAACGCGCCCACGAATGCAGCACCGGCGATCCATCCCAAGTTTTGTTCAGCTATTCCATAGGCATTGTGTATTTCGGCGAGAAGCGCAAAAACTGATGAAACACCAGCCATAGTGATCGCGGCAACCAGATAAAGACTTCGCATGTTCTAGATGCCTAGGTGTTGTAGCCAGGTGGAGGGCCAAAGGCGCCGCTGAGATCCGGCGGCCCTTGATAAAGCCAAGTCAATGTTCTGCTGGAGAATTTCCAGCCTTCCGACCCCTTCTGATAGGTGTCATCGTAATGGCCTAGATAGAACAAGGCTTTCCCGGATTTAGCTTTAGCGAACTCACATATGTACCAGCGTCCTTCGCCGCTGTCCCCACTTGTAGTTGCCGTGCCGTTGAAGGTCATCTGATTCACTGCCTCGAACAGTTCCATCGAGGTCTGCATGGCTTGTCTTAGCGCATCGTGTCCCTGAACTGGCCCGCGACCAATGTCCCATACGGCGTCGCTGGTCCAAAGTTCAAGCCAACTCTTCTGATCGTTTTTGCAGACGTGATCACAATAAGAGTGGACAAGGTGTCTTATCGACTCGATTTCATTCATTGAGGTGAGGCTACTTTGGGCCAGCTAGGTAGTGTTCGAGAGTTTCGTGAAAATGCCGTATGCGGCTTTCTTGGTAAGCCGCCAAGGTGACGGCCCCTTTTTTGCTGGCCTGCAGGCCTCGTTGAATGCGAATTAGGTTGTCGGTGTCCTGATCGACAACCATCCCTGCGCCTCCGAGCGCTGCAGCATCGGTCCAACTGTCGTTGAGTCCCAGTTTCGTTATAGGGCAGGGTGGTGGGGGCGGCCCTTCATCGGGATTGGCGAACAGCAACATGATTTCCATGATTGAGCTATGAGGGTCGTTGCCGTTAGGCCGAAAGCGGTAGCAGATCGGCACGCCTTGACCTCCCCAAGGAACCAGATTTGGGAAGAGAAAGTACTCGATGGCGTCAAGCGCTTCAGATGTTGAAAGGTGTGACATGTCAGCGCGAGCCGAGATGCCAAGTTTCTCTCGGGCCCGGTTGGCGAGAAGGTCTCGCACACGATCACCTTCCTGGGGAATGATCGGATCACCTCCGTGAAAAGGAACATCTCTCTGCATTTTGCGGATCGTTTCCTCTGGCGGAACTTCTCGGAGGTTAGGGCTGGGCATTCCTTCGAGCGTGATCATCCTGTTTACGTGCCGGGAGCCCGGGAAGATGTCGTACTGGGTGTTCGCATCGGCTACGTAGGCGGCTGTTTGCGGGTGGGTTACACCGATGTGGTAGCTCTCGATGAAGGCTTCCAGTGCCAATTTCCAGTTACAGGGCATTATCTTTTCTACATGAGCTGCCTTCCAGCGGTCATCCAAAGGAAAATCTCGAAATTCGTTGTCTAGGACCTCTATGTAGGTTTCGAATGGCTCACATTCTTCGTCGAAATTTACAAAAACAAATCCGCCCCAGAAAGCGATCTTTGCTTTTGGTAAACAGAACTCATCAGGTTTGATGTCTGGGAAGTCCCAGCTATTAGGTATGTCGACTAACGCACCTTCAAGGTCCCAAGTGAATCCGTGAAAAGGACACCTGAAGCGTTGAATATTGCCGCCCGTGGTTCGTAGCTGCGTTCCACGATGCAGACACGAATTGATATAGGCACAGATTTCGGTTGGTCCTTCGCCCGTTCGCACGACTATGACTGATTCGGTAGCAACTTCGTAGACAATGTGATCTCCAACATCGGCTAACTCTTCGAGCCGGCACGCCATTTGCCAGACCTTTCGCCAGACGTGCTCGACCTCCAAGTCATGCCACTCTTGGCTGAGGTACCGATCTGCAGATATCTCTCGGTTGTCGCTAAATTCTGGTGGGTATTCTCGAAGGAGAACTTCAGGTGGTCCAATGGCATCCGCGCTGAGAACGTCCTGAACAGTAGGTCCAGGCGCTCGCCCCTTATGAGTCCCCTTCATGGTCATAAGTTAGCTTTAGACACTAAACGGTGAGGCCAAAATCGTTAACGTCTCATATTGAGTGATGCAGCGTGTTCGTCTGAGTCCTCTGTCAGGGGGCCTCCGTAGATTTCCATTTCGAACCAATCGACGAATAAAGGATCTCTGGCTGGCTTCCATAGCGACCAAGCTGCCTTCGCGCCAGGGCTTTGCATCAGTCCTAACTTGAGAAGGTTCACGCGCATGTCGAGTTGGTCCTGAGTGGCTAAACCGTTCTGTTGCTGTTCGTAGGTGTCGAATAGATCGACCAGCATGGTGTTGGTCCATAGTGTGACTCGCCACTGGTCTTCGTTTGTCAGTTTCTTTGATGAAAAATCTTTCGCTAGAAAGGAAACGAACTCTTCATTTTGGGTGGATGAAAGGTAACGCTCGTAAAGTCGGTTAGTCAGAGTGTGGCTGAATTGCGCTTTGGTGAGCTTTACGTTTAGTTGAGCTTCTCTAGCCAAATAAATTAGTGAGAGGGG